>Ga0307374_10004782_pt1 | contig 22380 bp, 16 predicted proteins | sample OX3MG_FD_202532 | JGI IMG/M metagenome (GOLD analysis project Ga0307374, IMG submission 202532) | Soil microbial communities from Risofladan, Vaasa, Finland - OX-3 | ecosystem: Environmental > Terrestrial > Soil > Coastal area > Acid sulfate soil | place: Finland: Risofladan, Vaasa | collected...
CGGCGTTCCACGCGTCCATGCAGACCAGGGTGTGGCCGAACTGGAGCGCGCTGCCGCCGAAGATGGTGACGGCGGTGTGGTAGTTCGGCGAGGTCACCAGATGCACGTTCGGCGGGCCGGTGATGCCGAAGAACTGCAGCAGGCCGGTCAGCAGGTCCGCGGACACATCAGGATCGAGCCCCGACAGCGCGCGCCTGACGCCCTTCGGGCGCCCCGTCGTGCCAGAGGTGTAGTGCATCGCGGCGCCCGCCGTCCGGTCCTGCGGCATGGCGGACGGCTGCCCGGCCCGCAGGTCATCGACGTTGGTGAACCCGGGAACCGACCCGTAGCCGAACCGCGCGCTGGCTGGCACCCCGGCCAGGTCCGCCGCCGCCCGGCCCGCGTCGGTGAAGCGCTCGTGCACGAAGAACGCCTTCGACTCGGTGTCGCCGACGATGTAGCCGATCTCGGGGGCCGTGAAATGCCAGTTGATCGGGGTGTAATACCACCCGGCCTGCAAGGCGGCCAGGCATAGTTCCTGCGGCGCGATCCCGTTCGGCACCAGGGCCGTGATCCCGTCGCCCTCGCGCAGGCCCGTAGCCCGCAGCGCGTGGACTAGCTGGTTGACGCGGCCGAGCAGGTCACCGGCCTTGTGCTCGGTACCGTCGGGTTCCACCACCGCAATCCAGTCCGGATCGGATTGCGCACGCTCCCAGAACCCCACCAGCCGCCTCCGATCCGGACCGAGCAGACCTGCCGTTGGCTACGCGGACGCCCCGACCGTCTCGTCGTCGTCCTCGTACTCATCATCCTCATCCCTGGCGCGGCTGAGCACCAGTCCGACCACGAGCAGGATGATGCCGAGCAAGCCAGCAACAATCGGGACGATGACGTTCAGCACGCCGATCTCGGACCTGCCGCTGTTATCGGTACTGACGCCGGAGGCGATACTCGCTGGCGTCGTCTTGAAGTTCGCGGCGAGCAGGACCAGGCGGGTGGTTCCCGTGCTGTCCTGCAGTGTCTGCTTGATGTTCTGCACCACGGACAGCGGCACGCCGGTCACCGGGTCCACGTAGTACGTCTCCTGGGCGCTGTAGAACTCGGGCAGCGTCACCTCGCTAGCGGTCATGCCGACGAGCGAGCCAGGCAGCGACTCCGTGCCGACCTGCGTGGCCGGTATGTTCGCGACGAACACGTACGTCGAGACGCCACTGGTCGTCGCGGTGCCGTGGTAGTGGAACGTGACCGGCTTCAGCAGCGTGGTGTCGAAGACCTTGTAGTCCTGCTTCTTGGTGCCCAGCGGGAACAGGCTGCCCTGAGCGGTGACGCCGGCGAGGTTCACGGACTTGCCGTTGACCGAGTTGCCGCTCCACGGGACCAGGACGCCGGTCTTGCGGTCGAAAGCGAACGTGTTTCCCTGGGCCGGGATCGAGACGGCTGTGTGGTGCGTGACGTCCTCGATCGCCGTATATGTCAGCCAGACTGCCACGTTGGAACTGCCGACCGACTTGGCCGCCGCGACGTCGCCCTTGGTGGTGCTGGTGGCCTGCAGCGTCAGGCCCGACTCTTCGGTGACGAACTTCGGGCTGAAGTAACTTGCGTTGGTCGCCTGGAGCGTGGTCTTGCTGAACTCGTTGAGCGGGAACTTGACCGCCTGCCCCGGGATGAAGAACTTGGACAGGAGCCCGAAAACGATGAGGAAGACTCCCAGACCGGTCAGTACCGACCAGACGACGCGGCGCATGGGCCCTCCTGGGGATTGGCGTTCAAATCTGTCGGCTAGCGGGGATTGTGCAAGTTTTGACGTATGATACTGATACAAGACTGGTGGTGTCACTACGACTTCGGACACGCGATCGTAACAACCCGATGCCCGGCTTACCTCGGCTTACCTCGACGTGTAATGACCTCTGGCGATAAAGCCCTGAATAGGCGCCTCTAGGCCCGGCCAGAATGCCGCCGACCATCGCTTAACCCGCACTGATCTCGTCAACAGCCAGGTCGGCCGTGCCCACCGCATCGCCGTGCGCTGCCCGCTTGAGCAGTCGCTCGTGTTCTTCCTCGGGGGCCGGCTCGGCGCGACTGGCCAGCATCACCAGGTGATCGTCGGCCATGCGGTAGATGCGGCGCAGCCGCGGGTTGTACAGGATCGCCTCGTCCTCGAAGTAGAGCAGGCCCTGCTTGTCGATCGGGCAGGCCAGGATGGCAAGCAGGGGGCGCTCGACCGGCATTATTTTCTCTTTCTCTGCAGCTCGCGCCGTGCTCTCCGCTGCTCGCGTCGCGGGGGTCTCGGCTCGCGTCGCGGCGGGGCGGCCGGCAGTCATGCGGCCCCCATCATCGGGGCCGCCCCGTCGGCGGGCTCGGCCCCAGGGACCGCGGAGGGCTCGGCGTCCGCGCTGAGCGGCCTCCTGGACAGCACGACCACGACCACGGCCGCCACCACGATGCCTGCCAGCCGCAGGCCGAGCTTCGCCGGATCGGTCGGCAGCCGCTCACCGAAGAGCCAGGTGCCGGCCACGATGAAGAAGACAGTTCCGGTGATGTTGGACACCGGGCCGACGATCGAGACCCGGCAGCGCTGCAGGCCGGTCTGGAAGATCAGCATGCCGACCGCGGAGCAGGCGACCGTCACGTACGGGTACGGCGAGCCCGCCACCGCGAGCACCAGACCGGCCCCGAGCGCCGCATGATCGGCCAGCGTCCCGGACAGGGCCTTGATGGCCAGCGTCGCGACCCCGTACAGCAGGCCGGACGCGACCGCATGGGAGACCCCGATCGCGGGCATCCGGTGCCGGCCGCCCGGATCTGAGCGCAGCGCGCTGACGCCCAGCCCCAGGGCTACCAGGCAGGCGGGCACGGCCACGGCGGCGAGCAGCGGGCCGCTCGCCCGCTCGCCAACGTGCCCGGCCGGCCCGACCGCGGACAGGGCGATCACGATGATCGCCGCGGCCATCGCCAGCACGCAGGCCAGCTCCACCCGGCCGAGCCTCTCCCGCAGCACGATCCTGGACGCCGCGAGGAGTATGACCACGCCCGATCCGAGAACCGGCTGGACCACGCTGACCGGAGCCAGCGTCAGGGCCACCACCTGGAGCCCGAAACCGCAGAGCATCAGGCAGAAGCCCGCCAGCCAGGCCGGCGCGGTCAGCAGGATGCGCAGCAGCCGCACCGCATGGCGGGCGTCGATGGCGGGCAGCCGCGCGAGGGCGCGCTTCTCGAGTATCAGCCCGAGGTGGTAGGCGGTGGTGGCGAGCAGCGCCACGACCACCGCCAGGCCAGGTCCGCTCATCGGGGAGCCGCCTCCCGTCCCGCGAACTGGTCGAGCACCTTGACGTACCGGCCGGCGAACTCGGCGGCGTCGGCGGGGCGGAACAGGCAGCGCCGGTAGCGGAAGGTCAGCCGGAGCCGGCCGCCGACCGTGACGGCGCCGAGCGACAGGCCGCGCGGCATGTGCGCGGACGTCGAGAACCACACGTCGGCGGCGCTGGCGGCACCGAACGCTGGTGCCTCGATCACGCCCAGGTTAGAGACGAGAGATGTATCGCAGAACAACGGGCCAGCGACCCGCAGTGCCGTCCGCAGGAGCAGGTGCTTGACCGCGACCGGAACCGGTGCCGCGGCCAGCGCCCTGGACACCAGGTCTACCTGCGGCCCGGGGTGGTCCTTGGCGTAGCGGGTCTGGCGCGCCACCTCGCCGAGCAGCTCCCCCGCCGCTGCTGCCGCCGCCACCCGGGCGGTGACGGCGGTGAGCCTGGACAAGTTGGCCCACTGCCCGTCGCGGCTACCCTGGGCCGGGTCCCCGACGGGCATCGTGATCCTGATCTGGCCGCGACCCGTGCCGCGGGACTCGTTCCACTCGCTGATCGCGAGCATCAGGGCGGCGATGAGCAGATCGTTGACGCTGGCGCCGGCCGACCGCAGCGAGTCGGCGACGGCCAGCCCGTCCCAGGTCAGCGGGTAGACGCCGTACCCCGGCAGCGATGAGCCCCGGCCCAGGCCCTGGCCGCGCGCGATCCGCGTGATCGCGCCGCCTCGGCGGCGCCGTAGCCCGCCGGTCTCGCTGCCCCGGCGCGATCGCCTGGCCGCCGGGCGAGCGACCGGGAGCCCGGCCGCCGGCCGCGGGCCGGTTACGGGAACGGCCCGTGCCGCCAGCGCCCTCTCCGCGGCCACGCTGTACTCCTGGGCAACGCTCCGCAGCAGCCTGAGGCAGGACAGCCCGTCGAAGCAGGCGTGGTGGGCGTTGAGGATCAGGCTGGCACCGCCGGGACCGGAGGCGAGCAGGAACCGCAGCGGCGGCGAGGTGTCCAGGGACGGGGACTGCGATAGGAACGCGTCCCGCTGGCGGTCGAGGTCGGCCTGGTCGGCGTAGGCGGTGACGCGGACCGGATCGGCGTCAGGAACGGGCGGGAACTCCCAGTAGTACGACCGCCGCCAGCGGCTGGTCGGCAGCCGCCTGGCCCTGATTCTCGGCTCGGCGGCCAGGACGGCCTGCACGCAGGCCCGCAGCACGGACTCGTCAAGCTGCCCGGCAACCCTGATCTCCACGTGCACGTTCGCGGGCTCGGCGGGACGGTCGTAATAGCAGGTCAGCTCATCAGGCACGGCGAAGCGCTCGGTCATGTCGCGGCCGCCTGGCGGTCAGGGAGGACCGGCATCAGGGCCGCGGCAAGGGCGATCAGCGCGCACGCCTGGGCCGGGGCGCCGAACGCTCCCGTTCCTGGCAGGGCGGGATGCGCGGCCAGCGCGGTGAGCACGCCGGCGGCGACCATCCCGGCCGCCGCGATCCAGCCGAGCCAGCCTGGCCATCGGCAGGCGACAACCGCGACCACGGGTACCGCGAGCGCCATCGGGCCGCCGACGACGGCCAGCAGGGCGACGAGCGCGAGCAGGCCGAGCCAGGGCTGGTAGCCGTGGTAGGCCGGCCTGGCACGCGCGCCGGGCGCGGCGCCTGCCGCTGCTGGCAGCGGGCCGCCCGGCACGGCGGGCGCGGCGCGGACGCGGACGCCGGGCGCCGTCGCCGACGGGGGCGGCGGCGAGCCGTCCAGCACGAGATCGGCGGGCAACGCTCGATCCATCTGCTCGGTTACTCTCCTGCGCCGTCGGCGGACAGTGGCGACGAGGAGCAGGACGAGCGCCCCGGCCGCGGAAAGGATTATCCAGACATGGTAGAACTTAACCGGTTGAAAAGTCAGCGTTACGATGCCGCCACCGCCGGCTGGGACGACAAAACCCTGCTGCCAGCCGTCGAGCCGCACCGGCGTCAGCGCCCGTCCGTCCAGGCTCGCCGTCCAGCCCGGGTTCGCGTTCTGGTGGAGTTCGAGATAGGAAGCCGCACCGGGCCCGACGCGAACCTGCCGGTACTCCGGCTTCCAGCCGAGTACCTGGACCGACCGGGAGGCACCAGCCGCCGGAGTCGTCTGTCCTTGCCCGCCAGCCGCTACCGCGGACCAGCGGCCGCTGATCAGGCTGAGGTCGGTGATCGTGAAGGCGCCGGGCCTGGCCGCCATCAGCCAATGCCGGCCAGGCGTGAGCTGAACCTCCGAGCGAGCCCCGCAGAGCCTGATGTGGACCGGCTGGAACGAGATGAGCCCGCCCACCTTGCCGGAGACTGTCGTCGGAAGCGGGTGACCGTCGATCGTCACCTGCGGCCCGGAGCCGCAGGGCAGCGCGAACGTGGTGCCAGGCGCGAGCGTCGCGGTGTGCAGGCCGGCCAGCGCGGGAATCGACAGCTTCGCCAGCCCGACCGGCAGCTGCTGGGACTGTCCCGAGCCTGGCTGCCCGCTCGCCGCGTACTGGACGACGGGAAAGCTGATCGTCATCTTGCTCGTCGTCAGCGGCGGCACGATCTCGGTGAGCCCGTCGAGTCCTATGCTCGCGTACCTGATGCCCTGCGGGCTGGTGATCTTGATGGCTTCTGGCGCGGCCGCGAATCCGGGCAGCGACTGGATCACCATCCGCCTGATCGTGCGCTGGCCCCGCCAGGTCAGCCTGATCACGGGCTTCGGCCCGCCCGCGATCCACGCGCCCGGATGATCACGCCGCAGCAGGTTGGCAGCCGCCAGGCTCGGCAGCGATGCCCAGGTCGAGCTGGCCGTCACCTCGAGCGTGTTCGTGCGCGCCGGCGTGAGCCTGCTGAGGATCGCGTCGAGGGCCGGGCCGGGAACGGCCAGTCCGCTGGCCGTGAGCTTGAACCAGCCCTGGCTCGAGGTTGCGAAGGTCCTGGCCAGCGGCGGGTAGGCCGCGACGTTGGCCAGGCTGGCCGGCGACGGCACCGGCCGCTCGAAGGAGAACGCGGTCGCCGCGGCGCGCTCGCCCGCGGCGTCTTGCGGGGGCTTCAGGTACCTGGTCACCGTGACGCCGGGGATGGAGACGCCGACGAACCCGGCACCGGGGCCGCCTGGCACGCCGCCGCGGACTGCGGCGATGGTGATCCGCAGCGTCCTGGTCGGCCCGGGCGGCACCTGGAGCGTCTGCGGCGTTCCGGTCTGCCGCACCGCGCTGGTCACCACTCCGGTATCGGTGCGGACCGTCAGCCGGCGGGGAACCGGCCTGGCGGCCTGGTCGTCCAGCAGCGTGATGCCGATCGAGTCGGGCAGGACGATGCGATGGCCGAAGGTGATCTGGACCCATTGCCCTGCCGCCGTCGTCGGATTGGCCTCGGACCAGACGGTGCTCGGGTTGTTGTCGAACACGTTGACCGGGTCGATCTGCGGTGTCTCGGCTAGCCAGGACCCGGCGGACGACGCGGTGACCGTGGCCGCGCCCGCCAGCACGGCGACGGTCTGGTGACCAGCGCTGGCCACCGGGAGCAGCTGCCTGGGCTGGTCCCCGGCATTGCCAAGCGGGTCGTCAGCGGGGTTGGTCCCGGTCGCCGTGTACGTGTAGGACGCCGTCGGGTCGATCAGCCCGAACGCGTGGTCGGTCCGAGGGAGAGTATCGGTGACCGCCCACAGCGCAGGCCGGGCGGCCAGCCGGTCACCCGCGATCACCGCGGGCGCCGACACGGGCAGCACGTGCTGACCGATGAGCTGGAGCAGCGCATCGGGCCCGCCGTTCACCAGTACCGTCCTGCTGACGGGCAGCGCGACGGCCGCCGGCGGCGGGAGGCCGGCCTCGCTGCCCGCCGCGAAGATCTCGACCGCCGGGTAGGACGCGGCGGGTTGGGCCTGCGCGGCGCCTGCACCGCTCTGCCCGCCGCTGACCCCGCCGCTGACGCCGCCGCCGAAGGCCGCGACCTGGCGGAATCCGGAGCTGACCAGCGCCTGGTGCACGGCTCGCGGCGGCGTGTAGCCGATCGAGGTGGGACTCAGGTCGTTGCGCACGACGACGTAGCGGATTCCTGACCGGCTCAATGTCGCGGCCAGGCCAGGAATGCGCTCACCTGAGTTCACGGCCGCCTCGACGGACCGGAGCAGCAGCTCCGATCCGGCACCGCCATAGGGCACGAGGCCCTGCGCGGCCCAGGGCGAGCCGGCGAGCGGCTCGAGCGGATCGTCGATCGGCTCGCCCCACAGGAAGGTTCCGTGCGCGGCGGCCGGCACCACGAGAGCGGGAGCCCGCGGTGAGTGCAGTTTCAGGTACGCGGCCGCCTGGTACCAGTAGCGCGGCACGGAGCTGAACGACCCGGAATTGAGAACCCGGCCGGAAACCTGCGGGTAGGCCAGCCCGAGCAGGACGAGCGCGATCATTGGCGCGGCGATCAGGTGCCACAGAGCCCGCGGCGCGGGATCGGCCGCGATGGCCGCCCGCCTGGTCCTGAGCACGAGCGCGTGGGCGATTCCGAGCGCCAGCACGGCGGCCGCCACCGGCTCGACCTTATAGACGCTGCGCAACGGCGCCGCGACCCCGTTCAGCAGCTGGTCGACCGGCTGGTGGAACAGGCCGCCAAGCGGGCCCGGGTAGCCGGCCAGCGCGATCAGCGCCGCGATGCCGACCGACAGGCGCAGCCACCCGCCGGCCGGCAGATCCCTGCGGGCCAGCCCGAGCAGCCCGGTTGCGGCCGCGATCGCAGCCGCGATGATCGCGATCGGATAGGCGACCATCACCCAGCCCGCTTGCAGCCACGGCTGGCCCAGGTTCAGGTATGCCGTCCAGTTTCCCGCGCCGCGCAGGAACGTAGCCGCCGACATCGTCCCCGTCGTCGTCGCCGACTGCTCCACGTAGGGCAGGAAGTTGAACGAGTACTTCGCCTGGAGCAGGAGCGGGACCACCCACCAGGCCGTGGCCAGCCCCACCGCGCCCGCCCAGAGGGCGGCCAGCACGGCCAGCCGCCGGCCGCGCGGCTGGGTCAGGATGAACACGGCGGGCAGGATCAGCACGTCGAGCGTGGACGTGGCGTTGACCCCGCCCATGCAGAGCACCGCGACGCCCGACCTCGCGGCCGCGCGCACCAGGCTGCCGCCGCCGCCCGCGCGGACCAGCGGGAGGACCGCCCACGGCACGAGCAGCCCCGGCAGGATCCCGGCGGAGGTCGAGCCGATCACGATGGTGAACGTCGGCCAGAGCGCGAACGCCAGCCCGGCGACGATCCGCGACCGGTCAGTGCCGATTCGCAGTGCCTCAGCCAGCTTGATCAGCCCGGCGAACCCGACCGCGATCAGCAAGGAGAGCCAGAGCCGCTCCGTCAGCCAGACCGGAACCTTCAGCAGCTGCCCGGCCAGGTAGAACGGCGCCATCGGGAACGCATAGCCGATGTACTGGTCCTGCAGGGTGCCGAACCACTCGTCCGGGTTCCACAGGTGCCAGAGCCTGGCGTAGAAGCCGGCCGGGTCGAGATCGACGCCGAGCTTGGTGTCGAAGAAGATCTGGCCCCGCGCGTTGAGGATCAGGACGACGAGCGCGACCAGGAAGACGGCGGCGGTCAGCCGCCAGGTGCGCGCGCCTGCGCCGTCCGCCGTCGCGGCTGCGCCATCCGCCGTCGCGGCTGCGCCGCTGCCGGTCACGGCACCCGCCTCGCCTGGCGTCCGGTGCCGCCAGGCCGCGGGCGCGAAGGTCACCCGGTCCGCCGCAGGATCAGCAGCAGGTTCCAGGTCACGATCTCCCGCAGGCCAGGTATGAGCAGCAGCGGGCGGCACCACGGCGGGTAGTAACGCGGCCTGGCGGAGACCACCTCGACATCGGCCCTGCCTCGCATCGCGCGCAGGACAGGCCCGATGTGCACGGGGAACAGGCTGGTGCCGACTCGGTTCTTCGGCAGCTTGCCGTGCTTGCGCTGATACCGGCGCTCCGCCCTGGCGGCGCCCAGGTAGTGCCAGGGCGACATCTCGTGACCGCCCCACGGCGAGTACCAGTTGGTGAAGGAGAGGTAGATCAGGCCGCCCGGCCTCGTTGCCCTGACCATCTCCTCGATCAGGCCGTTCGGGTCCCTGACGTGCTCGAGAACATTCGAGGAGACGCAGATGTCGGCGCCGCCGTCGCGGACAGGAAGCCAGTAGCCGTCGGCGAGGACGGCGCCCGGCGGCGTGCCGCCGCGGCTCATCATCTCGCCGGCGTCGACTTCGAACAGGTAGCAGTGGGCGCCGCGCGACCTGAACTCCTTGGTGAAGTAGCCCGCGCCGCCGCCGATGTCGAGCACGGTCCGGCCCTGTACGGCGGTGAACTCAGCGAGCTGGCTCGCGGCATCCTGCGCCAGCGCGGCATAAAAGCGGTCAGGATCCGCCTGCTCGCTCAGGAAAAGGCGGAACAGGCGGACGGACCTCAACATGGGCCGGCTCCTCGATTGCATGGCCTCTGCTCCGCGACGTCGCGGCCGCAACCTGGCGAAGCTGGCAGCGGTTGCCGGGACACATGCTACTTTTCGGTAGCACCTGATTGTCAGCCTAGCTAGCACTTCACGGCCCTAGACCTGATTCGGCAGGGCCAGTCGCGGTGCGACCGCATCTGGCCGGGAATGAGTTCGTCCGGCCGGGAGCGGCACAATCCGGCAACGACCGCCCCCGGGCAGCGCCGCCGCTGTCTCCACTTGACGATCTCGCCGAAATCATCACAATAGTGCTCACCGTTCAGGCTCGGCGGTCGGCAACGGCGACCCGGGAGGTTCAGGACTGTGAGGCAGCGCCGAATCTCCCGCTACGCGCCGGCCGCGCGCGCGTCACGCAGCGAGCGCACCAGCATGAGCTCTGGGCGGCACATCGTCTTCATCGCCTGGCGGGACCTCGCGAACAAGGACGCGGGCGGGTCCGAGCTCCTGGTCGACCGGCTGGCACAGGGACTGGCAGCGCGCGGCGACCAGGTGACGCTGCTGTGCGGCGGCGCGGTCGGCGAGCGGCCGTACGAGGTGCGGCGCAGCGGCGGTACCTATACCCAGTTCGCCCGGGCACCGTTCGCGTTCCGACGGCATCTGCGCGGCTGCGACCTGATCGTCGAGGTCTGCAACGGCATGCCGTACCTGGCTCCGCTGTGGACCAGGCGGCCCGTCGTCTGCCTGGTCAATCACGTGCATACCGAACTCTGGCGGCTGCGCTTCCCAGCGCCGGTCGCCGCGCTCGGCCGCCTGACTGAGTCGGCCGTCATGCCGTGGGTGCACCGCGACAACCTGTTCCTGACCGTGTCGGCGTCCACCTTCGCCGCGCTGCGGGAGATCGGCGTCGACACCGAGCGGATCAGGCTGATCTGCAATGGCGTCGAGCCGGGCCCGCCGCCCGCGCCCCGCTCACCGGAACCGCTCTTCCTGGCGCTCGGCCGGCTGGCGGGATACAAGCGGATCGACCTGCTGCTCCGGCTCTGGGATCGGGTCCGGCACGTCACCGGCGGCCGGCTGGTCATCGCCGGCGACGGACCGGAGCGCGAGCGGCTCCAGGCCCTGGCCGGCCCGGGGGTCGAGTTCACCGGCCGCGTATCGGAAGAAGAAAAGCACCGGCTGCTGTCGGCCGCATGGCTGCTGCTGCATCCGGCCAGCATCGAGGGCTGGGGAATCGTCGTCGCCGAGGCCGCTGTCCGCGGCACGCCCGCGGTCGGGTTCAGCGTCCCCGGGCTCCGGGACTCGGTAGTCCACAACGAGACCGGCCTGCTGGTCCGCAGCGAGGGCGAGTTCGCCTCGGCCTGGGCATCCCTGGCGATCGACGACCGGAAGCGGCGCGCGATGGGGCGCGCGGCGCGCGAGCGCGCCATGCAGCTGCACTGGTCGGCTGCCGTCGACGGCTTCTCGCTGGTGGCCGACGAGGCGCTGGCGCGAGCCCGGGTCGCTGGCCAGGCCGGCCCCGGCCAGGTCAGAGCCGGCCAGGTCAGAGCCGGCCAGGTCAGAGCCGGCCAGATCAGAGCCGGCCAGGTCAGAGCCGGCCAGATCAGGGTGGATGCCGCCGCTGACGAGCCCGTCAGTGCGGACGCCGTCGGCTACCTGGCCCAGCCGTCCGGCCCGGCGCCGTCGGAGCCGGTGTGAGCGCGCCGGGCGGCGGCCGGGCGGTACCCGGCTCGCCTGCCAGGATCCCGGTGCTTGATTCGGTGCGGGACCCGGCGCCGGACTCGGTGCCAGCCGCGGCCAGTCCGCTCCGCGACTTCTACGAGGACCCCGCCGTGCCGGCCAGCTCGGGACCCGACCGGGCGTACCGCCAGGCCGAGATGCTCGCCGACGTGCTCGCCACCGTGCCAGCGCCGGCTCGGATCCTGGATGTCGGCTGCGGGGACGGGTTCGCCACCAGCGTGGCGGCGCGCCGCAACGACGCTCATCATTTCGCCGGGCTCGACTGGTCGGTTCCCTCGCTCGCCCAGGCTTCCGCGCGCGGCATGACCGTTCTGCTGGCCGGGCTCGATGCCCCGCTGCCGGTCAGGTCAGGCAGCGTCGACGTGGTCATCATGAGCGAGGTGATCGAGCACCTCGTGGACACGGACTCCGCCGTCGAAGAGGCCTACCGCGTGCTCCGGCCGGGCGGCTCGCTGCTGCTCTCCACTCCCAATCTCGCTGCCTGGTACAACAGGGGGCTGCTGGCGCTCGGCATCCAGCCGGTCTTCTCGGAGGTCAGCCTGCGCTCGGTCTTCGGCAGGCCGGGCAGCCAGGTGGCGGGCCACCTGCACATGTTCACCCGCCGCGCCCTGGTCGAGTTCCTTGCCGCCTACGGCCTGGAGTGCGTGCGGGTCGCAGGCGCGCGCTACCACGACGTGCCGGCCGTACTCCGCCCGCTCGACCGGATCTTCTGTCACTGGCCGTCGGCGGCCTCGATCTTGCTCGTGCAGGCACGCAAGGCGTGATGTTGCACAAGCTCGCCCAGCGAGCGCGGCCGCAGACCACGCCGGCCGCGGTTGGCCCTGCCGCTAGCCTGAACCCGGCCCGGCCGCATGCCTGGCCGGCCCTGACGGGCCTGGTACTCGGGCTGCTGGCCCTCGGCCCGGCGCTGGGCAGCGGATTCGTCCTCTCCTACGACATGGTCTTCGTCCCCGCACCGCCGGTCGGCTACGCGAACCTCGGCCTGGGCGGCGGTCCGCCGCGGGCGGTCCCTAGCGACCTCATCGTCGCCCTGGCCGCCAGGATCATCCCGGCGGAAGTTGTTCAGAAACTGATCTTGATCGCGATCTTCGTGCTCGCCTGCTCCGGTGCGGCAGCGCTGCTCGCGTCCAGGTGGCCGGTACGCGCCGCCGGCGGCAGGCTGCCGCTTCTGGCGCAACTGGTCGCCGGGGTCTGTTACGCGTGGAACCCGTTCGTCGCCGAGCGGCTGATCATGGGGCAGTGGGCGATGCTGCTCGGCTACGCCGGACTGCCGTGGGTGGTGCGCGAGGTCTGCGGCCGGGCGGACCGCATCCGGATCTGGGGGCTCGCCGCTGCGATGGCGCCGGCCGCGATCGGCGGTTTCGCCGCGATGTCGATCACGGCGCTCGCGGCGGTGCCCGCTGCGCTCTGCGGCGGCCATGCCTGGCCGGAGCGGACCCGCAGGCTCCTGCTCACGCTCGGCGTCATCGCGGTGGCCAGCCTGCCGTGGCTGATTCCCTCGCTCGTCAACCCGGTCCATGCCGACCCGAACGGCGCGGCGGCGTTCACTGCCCGAGCCGACACTCCGTTCGGGGCGCTCGGCAGCCTGCTGATGCTAGGCGGCATCTGGAACGCGGAGGCGGTTCCGGCCGGCTACGGCGGCCCGGCATCGGCGTGCTGGCTCGCCGTCGTCATCCTGGCCGGCGCCGGGTACGTGATGGCCGCCAGGAGCAGGCGGATCAGCCCGGGTGCCGGCGTGGCAGCCGTCGCCGGGGTCGGCCTCGCCGCGGTCGGGCTGACAGCGCCGACGCTGACCGCATTGCGCACCGCCATCGCGTTCTGGCCCGGATTCGCGCTGCTCCGTGACGGTCAGCAGTTTGTCGGGCCGGCCGCTCTGGCCGTGGCCATCGGCCTCGGCGCCGGGGTCGGCGCGCTGACCGATGCGGCCCGCGCGCCGGGCGGTTCCCGCCTGATCCGGGGACCGCGGTCCGCGGCCGGGCCAGCGGTGACGCTCGGCGTGCTCGCGCTGGCCGCACCGGTCATCCTGCTGCCCGGGCTGGCCTGGGGAGCGGCCGGCCGGCTCCAGGCGGTGCAGTACCCGGCCGGCTGGATCAGGGCGCGACAGCTCATCGATGGCGACCGGCACGCCGGGTCGGCCCTGCTGCTGCCGTGGGCACAGTACCGGCGCTATCCGTGGAATCACGGCGAGGCAGTGTTCGATCCCTGGCCACGGCTGCTCACCCGGCCGATGATCTGGAACGACGCCCTTCAGATCGGCCGGACCACGGTGGCGGCGGAGAGCCAGCGAGCGCGACAGCTGAGCCCCGTGATCGGCTCAGGCAGGCCGATGACGTCGGCGCTGACCGCGGCCGGCGTCCGGTACGTGGTCGTCGACGCCGGGCCGCTGCTCGGCCGGGACCGGCAGCGCCGCGGGCGGCTCGCCATGCTCGCCCGGCTGCCGGGAGCCCGGGTCGTGCTGGCCGGTCCGGACCTCGTGGTGTTCCGCCTGCCGGCCGGAACAAGCTCACCCGCAATGCCTGCTAGCTGAGGAAAATATCTATTTCATATCGGTCTGGCGGGATGGCGCGGACATTCCCTAAGCTAGGGGGCCAAGCCGCCAGGATCTGGGTGCGGGTCCGGCAAGGAGGAGCATTCGTGACTCGACTAGGTCTGCTGGTGATTTCAGTCGTGGCCGGCGCCGCGCTGGCGTTCGCCCTGGCGTTCACGATCACGAGCGTGCTGGCCAGCGCCGACGAGAGCCCGGTCAACCAGCAGCTCTACAACTACGGAACGCACTAGCCCCCATCCCCCGGTGCCCAGTCCCCCGGTAGCCCACCCCCGGCTCCGGCAGCTAGCTGTCCGCGGTGATCTCGGCCGCGAGGATGGCACCGAGTTCCCAGCACGCGCCTAGGTCGGCACTCGTCGGCTGCCCGGTCACGCAGACCGGCGGCCTGACCTGCTGCCAGGCAAGCCCGGTCGCGATCGCCTCGACGGCCCTGACCGCTCCGGTCGTATCGCTGGCCCCGTGCACGTAGAGCCCGTAGGGGCGCCGCTGAGTCGCCTCCAGGCACGGGTAGTAGATGCCGTCGAAGAAGTGCTTGAGCGCCCCCGACATGTACCCGATGTTGGCCGGCGTGCCGAGCAGATAGCCGTCGGCGGCCAGGACGTCGGCGGCGCCGGCGGTCAGTGCGGGAACCACCGCCACCTCGACATCCTCGATCTCGTCCGTGCGCGCTCCGGTCAGCACGGACTCGAACATGGCCTGCATCGCCGGTGACGGCGTGTGGTGCACGAACAGCAGACGGCGCATGTGCCCGGAGCATAACCGGACCGCGCCTGGGACGCGTTGTTCCTTGCTCCGCCCGTCAAGCGCGGCTTAGACTGAACATTCAGTCAACTCCGTTATGGGAGCTACTCATGGCCGATAGACAGGCCTCGTACGACGAAAGTTCAGCACGTCAGCCCGTCAGCCCGAGCCAGGATTCCGGCTCTCGAACCCCGCAGCCCGCCCACTCCGGCGCCTCAGTCCGGGCGCCCGCGGCCGTCGCGCAGGCACGGCGGCCAGCCACCCCGTCAGGTCCCAGCCTCCCGGTCACGCCGCACGGTACCACCGGGCCAGCTTCGCGCCCTGGCCTGGCCGAGATCATCGGCGAGCAGGAGCGCATGTTCATCGACCGCCAGCCCGAGTCAGCGCGGCTAGCGGCCGAAGCCCGCGAGGCCCTGGCTGGCGGCGTGACCTCGAGCTGGCAGATCTCCCGCCCGCAGCCGGTCTGGCTCAGTCACGGCAGCGGCTCGAAGCTCTATGACGTCGACGGCAACGAGTACGTCGACATGCACGGCGGTTACGGCGTCTCGCTCGCCGGGCACGGGCACCCGGCGATCGTTGCCGCGGTGCAGAACCAGGTCACCCGCGGCACCCACTTCGCCCAGCCGACGCGGGACGCGCTGGCCGTGGCCAGGGAACTCGCCCGCCGTTTCGGCCTGCCCCAGTGGCGGTTCGGGAACTCGGGCACCGAGTCGACGATGGACGCGGTGCACCTGATGCGCGCCATTACCGGCCGTGACCTGGTCATCAAGGTCGAGGGCTGCTATCACGGGCACCACGACTCGGTTCAGGTCTCGGTCTACCCCGATCCGGACGTGATGGGCCCGGCCGACCGGCCGGCCAGCGTGCCAAACGCAACCGGCATCCCGCGCGCGCTCACGGACCTGACGGTGATCGTCGGGTTCAACGATCTCGCCGCTGTCGGCCGGGTCCTGGACGAGTACGAGGGCCAGGTCGCCGGCATGATCCTCGAGCCGATCATGATGAACGCCGGCATCATCCTGCCCGAGGACGGCTACCTGGCCGGGCTGAAGGAACTGCTGCACGCCCACGGCGCGCTGCTCGCCTTCGACGAGGTCAAGACCGGCCTGACCGCCGGGCCGTCGGGCGCGGTCGGCGTCACCGGCGTCACCCCTGACATCATCTGCCTGGCCAAGGCGATCGGCGGCGGCGTATCGGTCGCGGCGCTCGGCGGCACCCACGAGGTGATGAAGCACGTCGCCGAGGGTGGCTACGAGCAGGTGGGCACCTTCAACGGCAACCCGCTCGCGATGGCGGCGACGCTCGCGATGCTGCACGAGGTCGCCACGCCCGAGGCCTACCAGCGAATCGAGGCCCTGCGGGCGCTCGCGGTCGACGGCGTCACCGAGGCGATCGCGCGCTACGGGCTGGCGGCCAGCGTCGTCTCGGTCGGCGCGAAGGGCTGCATCGTCTTCAGCCCGGAACCGGTCCGCGACTTCCGCGGTTTCCTCGCCATCAACGACTCCTACAGCCACGCGCACTGGCTGTTCCAGCACAACGGCGGCGTCTTCCTGCCGCCATGGGGCAAATCCGAGCAGTGGCTGATCTCGGTTCAGCATGACGATAGTGATATAGATCGCTTTAACCGTAATGTCATGCAGTTTGCTTCTAGCATCGGGTGAGAGGGAAAGGTGCTAGATTCCGCTGAGTGAATCCAGGCGCGCATCCCCGAGATCCCCGCGGGCTTGGCGGCAGCAGCAGTTACGGCGGCGACCGGGCCGGCCTCAGCAGGCGATCATTCCTGGCCAGGACCGCTGGCACCAGCCTCGCGGCTGGCGGGCTCGGCTCGCTCGTCGCCGGGTGCGGGTCGGGCGCGGTCGCGGCCCCCCGGTTCGCCCCGCTGCCCGAGCCCAAGAAGCCGGTCAGGTGGCCGATCGCCGCCGCCAACAAGCCGATCGCCGGGGGGAAGATCCCCGAGGCCAGCGCCACGCTCAAGGTCTACACCTGGGTCGATCACGTGAGCCAGCGGTGCCTGGACGACTTCTCCCAGAGGTACAGGTGCGAGGTCGAGCTCACGACGTTCACCACGATCACGCAGGCGCTCGCCACGCTGAGGCGCGGCCGCGGCAGGTTCGACGTCTTCCTGGGCGCGCCGACCGATGTCCTCGGCGTCCTGATCGGTCGGGGCATCATCCAGCCGCTGAACCACAGCTACATCCCGAACATCAGGCATGTGTGGCCCGTGTTCGCCGATCCCTATTACGACAGTCACTGGCTGTATACGGTGCCGTACACGGTCTACACGACGGGGATCGCCTGGCGTAAGGACCTGGTGGATGTAGACCCGTATGCGCTGGTCAATGGCTGGGGTTTCCCGTGGGTCGCCATGCGACCAGGCAAGACGGCGATCCTGGACGACTACCGGGAGTCCATCGCGCTCGCGCTGCTGTACAACGGCGTCACGGACGTCAACACCAGCGACCCGATGATCATCAACACCGCCCGGCAGGCGCTGCTCTACCTGAACAGCCTGGCCGGCCTGCGGATCGACAACGACACCAGCCAGCAGCTCGCGACCGGCCGGTCCTGGATCCACCACGCCTGGTCCGGCCAGGTAGTGGCGGCAGCGCGCCGGCTGCCGCCGGGCGTCCCCGTCGAGGCGATCGGCTACTGGTTCCCGCCGGACGGCACCGGCCCGGTGGCCAACGACACCGGCACAGTGCTGCGCGGCGCGCAGAACCCGGTCCTGGCCCATCTGTTCCTGAACTTCCTGCTCAACCGCGCCAACGCGATGCATAACATCGCGGGGACGGGCTACATGCAGCCGCTGACCTATGCCACGCCGCGGCGGCTGGTGTCGGACGGCATCCTGCCAGCCAGCCTGACCTCCGCCGTCGTCTTGTCGACGTACCTGGATCACGGGCGCAAGGAAGTCGAGCTCCAGGGGGCGGCCGACCAGCTCTGGCGGCAAGCGTGGAGGGCGGTGACGCAGCGTGCTGGACCGCCCTCCTAGCCGGCCCCGAGCACCGGCGCGAAACCGGATCAACAGGTCAGTTATAGCCGGACTTTACTGATTTATTAATGATTTGCAATCTGGCTCTATGTGATCGTCCTGTAATCTCGAAAACCTTGTCTCAGCGCACCATCAGGAGTAATCAGGAGTAGTTGAAAGGCCGTTCAGCCCAGTAGGGCGGCGACGTCTCTTTTGCCACCGCAACGCACGCACCGTGAGCTACGGACTCCCTGAGCGAAGGGCTGGCGCATCATGCATCCGAGAGAAAGCTGGCAGGCCGACGGAACCCCGCCGATCCCCGGGGTGTCCCGCCGGGGCTTCCTGCGGCAGGGCGCGAGCGCCGGAGGGCTGCTGCTCGGCGCCAGCAGCATCGGCTCGCTGCTCGCCGCCTGCAGTTCGGCGGGCAGCGGCTCCGGCGCCCAGGGCTCGGCGGGCAGCACCATTCCGCTTCCGCGGCCGAACAAGCCGGTTACCTGGCCGATCTTCGCCGACAACAAGGCGATCCCGAGCGGGAAGCCGATCGAGCAGAACGCCACGCTGAAGCTCTTCAACTGGGTCGCCTACATCAACCCGGCGATGTTGAAGGCCTTCGGCAAGAAGTACAACTGCAAGGTCGAGGTCACCACGTTCAACAACATGGACGAGGCGATGGCCAAGCTCCGCAGCGGCCAGGTGAACTTCGACATCTTCTTCCCGACCATCGACGTCATGGGCCAGCTTGTCGAGGGCAAGATGATCCAGCCCGTCAACCACAGCTACGTCCCGAACATCGACCAGGCCTGGCCGGACTTCAAGAACCCGTTCTACGACGGCAAGTGGCAGTACACCGTGCCCTACACGATCTACACCACCGGCATGGCCTGGCGTAAGGACCTGGTCCACGAGAACCCCTACACGATGACCAACCCGTGGGCGATGCCGTGGCAGGCCAAGTACAAGAACAAGGTCGCGATCCTCGACGACTCGCGGGAGGGAATCAGCCTCGGGCTGATGAAGCAGGGGATCTTCGACCTCAACACGACCAGTGCGAGCCAGATCGCCGCCGCCGGTCAGCAACTTCAGGACCTGGCGCACCTGACCAACGTGCACATCGACAACAACGACTACACGGAGATCCCCAAGGGCTCGATCTGGATCCATCACGCCTGGTCCGGCGACATCGCCGCGGCCCAGTACTACCTGCCCAAGGGAACGCCGGTCGAGTCGGTCGGCTACTGGTTCCCGCCCGACGGCAAGGGCCCGGTCGGCAACGACCTGATCACCATCCTGAAGGGCTCGCAGAACCCGGTGCTCGCGCACACCTTCCTCAACTACATGCTCGACCTGCCGAATGCGCTGGAGAACATCAGCTTCAACGCTTACATGCAGCCGCTCACGGCGATCACGCCGCAGCGCCTGGTGAAGGAGAAACTGCTGCCGCCCAGCCTGATATCCACGACAGTCCTCCCGTCGTACTTCAGGCGCGGGGTGATGGAACTCCAGCTTCCCGTAACGGCGCTGAGCCTGTGGGACCAGGCCTGGCTGCAGGCGAAGAGCGCGTAGGCCGCACGACGTGACCGCGCCAGCGCAGACGCCGCGCCAGAGCCAGGGCGGCAGGCGACGCCTGCCCGGGCGGGCGGGTCAGGCAAGAGAGCCCCAGCGCCTGTTCTGGATCGCCCTGGCGGCTCCTGGCATCATCTGGCTGATCCTGCTCTTCATCGTGCCCTTCTACGCCATCATGGCGATCGCAGGCGGGCAGGTGAACCAGGTCTTCGGGTATCCGATGGCGATCTGGAATCCGCTGCACTGGAACAGCACCAACTTCACCGCCGCCTGGCATGACGTGGCAGGAACGTCGGCCTTCGTCGGCCCGATCATCCTGCGGACCCTTGCCTACGTGGCCCTGGCCGCCATCCTCTCGCTGCTGATCGCCTACCCGGCCGCGTACTTCGTCGCCAGGTTCGCCGGACGGCGCAAGGGCATCTTCCTCATCCTGCTGATCGCGCCGTTCTGGATCAGCTACATGATGCGGATGCTGGCCTGGATCGACCTGCTCCAGACCGACGGGTACGTGAACAAGGCGCTCGCCTTCTTCGGCCTACCAGGGCAGACCGACTGGCTCGGCGGCATGTCGGTCACCGTGATCCTCGGGCTGGTCTATGGCTACATCCCGTACCTGATCCTCGTCCTGTACGCGGGCCTGGACCGGATCGATCCTTCGCTGATCGAGGCCGGGCGCGACCTGGGGCTCGGCAGGCTGAAGACCTTCCTCCGGGTCACGCTGCCGTTGTCCAGGCAGCCGATCCTGACCGGCATGCTGATCACCGTGCTGCCGATGCTCGGCGACTACTTCACCAACCAGCTGCTCTCCGGCACCACGGGGACCACGATGCTCGGCAACGTGATCGACGAGCAGCTCAACACGCCGGGCCTGCAGGGCGAGGGCGCCGTCTTCTCGGTGCTCTTCCTGCTCGTGCTGGTCGCGCCGATGATCTACTACGTGGTGGCGACGAACCGCTCATCCAGGCAGGCGATGTGATGACGACCCTGACCAAATCCGCGACGTCGGGTGCGGCCAGCGGCACGACGGCGCGAACCGTATTCGGCAGGATGAGGCCCAGGCCGAACCCCTGGCGCCATCCGTGGTTCCTGGAAGGCTTCACCTGGCTCTACCTGATCTGGTCCATCGTCCCGATCGGGCTCGCCGTGCTGTTCTCGTTCAACAACGGGCGTTCACAGAGCGCCTGGCAGGGCTTCTCCTGGCGGTGGTACTTCACCGATCCGGTCAACTCGGTGCTCGGCGACCCGCAGCTGCACGCCGCCGTGATCCAGACCCTGCGGCTATCGCTCTACGTCACCGTCGTCACCGTGCCACTCGGCGTCGCGTTCGCGCTGGGGATCAACAGATGGCGCGGTTACACCGCGTCGAGTTTCAACTTCGTGATGATCCTGTCCTACGTGATCCCCGAGCTGATCTTCGGCGTCGCGATGTTCTTCGTCTTCACGATCCTGTTCAAGGGCATCGGCCTCGGCACGCTCGCCGAGACGCTCGCCCTGGTCACCTGGAACGTCAGCTGGCCGGCCATCATCGTGCAGGCGAGACTGGTGACGCTCGGGCGGCAGTACGAGGAGGCGGCCGCCGATCTCGGCGCCAGCCAGCTGCAGATCATGCGCCGGGTGATGATCCCGCTGCTCTCGCCCGCGATCTTTGCCAGTGCCGTGCTGGTCTTCTCCAGCGTGATCGATGACTTCGTGCTGGTGGACCTGCTGAGCAACAACGCCAGCAACACGCCGATGTCGGTCTATATCTACGCGCAGCAGCGCGGCGGCAGCGGCGGCCCCGCGCTCAACGCACTCGGCACGATCATGCTGGTGATGTCGCTCGTCATCGCCGTGCTCGGCTACTTCGGGTACCGCTGGATGACCAGAGGCGAGCGCAGCGACCGGCAGGAAGCCCTGGCCTCGATCACTGGAATGTAGGCATGACACACACGACTTCATCCGCGCCGGCCGCGGCCCGGTCCGGCTCGAGGCTGCCCGACCGGGCCAGGGTCGTGATCGTCGGCGGCGGCGTGACCGGCTGCAGCATCGCCTACCACCTGGCTCATCTCGGCTGGACCGACATCGTGCTGCTCGAGCAGAACCGGCTCACCGCCGGCACGACCTGGCATGCCGCCGGCCTGATCACCTCGGCCGGGATGACCGACGAGACCGCGCTGTTCTTCAGCAGGTACTCTCGCGACCTGTACTCCCGGCTGGAAGATGAGACCGGTCACTCCACCGGCTTCCGGCCGGTGGGCCACATCTCGCTTGCGACCACGCCCGAGCGGCAGGCGGCGCTGCGGCGCGAGGCCGCCTGGATGCACGGCTTCGGCGTGGCCGACACCGAGATCTCGCCTCGCGAGCTGGCCGAGATGTGGCCGCTGGCCAGGACCGACGACGTGCTGTCGGCGTTCTACGTCGCCGACGAGGGCCGCGCCGATCCGGTCGGCGTGGCCACCTCGCTGGCCAAGGGGGCCAGGCAGCTTGGTGCCACCGTGATCGAGGGCATCGCGGCCACCGGCGTGCTTACCAGCCGCGGCCGGGTCACCGGCGTGCGCACCGAGCAAGGCGAGATCGAGACCGAGGTCGTGGTCAACGCGGCGGGTATGTGGGCGCGCCAGTTCGGCGCGCTGGCCGGAGTGCACGTGCCGCTGCAGGCCGCCGAGCATTACTACCTGCTCACCGACACGGTCGCCGGGATGGACGCCGACCTGCCGGTGATCGAGGACCCCGGCAGCTACGGCTACTACCGTCCGGAAGGCGACGGGATGCTGGTCGGGCTGTTCGAGCCGGTGGGAGCGCCCTGGTCGCTGGACGGCGTGCCGAGGGACTTCGCGTTCGGCAAGCTGCCGCCGGACTGGGAGCGGATGGAGCCGTACCTGGCCAGGGCGATGGAGCGGATTCCGTCGCTGGCCGACACCGGCGTGCGGACGTTCTTCTGCGGGCCGGAGTCGTTCACCTCCGACATCCGGCCGCTGCTCGGGCCCGCACCCGAGCTGGACGGCTACTTCGTCGCCGCGGGGCTGAACTCCCTCGGCATCCTGTCCGGCGGCGGGGTCGGTGCCATGCTCGCGCACTGGATCGTCGACGGGGTGCCGCCGGTCGACGCCACGGCGGTCGCCATCGACCGGACCGCGACCTACGAGACGTCGAGGAAGTTCCGCTCGCAGCGCACGGTCGAGC
>Ga0307374_10004786_pt1 | contig 22376 bp, 13 predicted proteins | sample OX3MG_FD_202532 | JGI IMG/M metagenome (GOLD analysis project Ga0307374, IMG submission 202532) | Soil microbial communities from Risofladan, Vaasa, Finland - OX-3 | ecosystem: Environmental > Terrestrial > Soil > Coastal area > Acid sulfate soil | place: Finland: Risofladan, Vaasa | collected...
TGCCGATTGGCCGGCAAGCTATACGGCCAAGCATTCGGCGTTGATGTCGCCTTCGGCGATCCCATTCTGGGCGAGCCCGAAGCCGTCGTCGCCGACGATGTGCTCGAGTTCGCGGGTATTGCACCGCTGGTGGTGCGGCTGTATCCGATTGAGACCCACATCGCCGAGAAGCTGCATGCATACACGATGCCACGTGCGCGCCCCAATACTCGCATCAAAGATCTTCCCGACATCGCGTTGCTCGCCACCACTCGGCCGCTCGAAGCAGTGCGACTGCGCTCGGCGTTGGAACGCACGTTTGAATTTCGCGCGACTCATTCCATACCGTCGTCTCTTCCGGATCCACCCGCGAACTGGTCGATCCCCTATCGCGAGATGGCACGAGCGAATGAGCTTGCGTGGACGACTCTGGAACAACTCACCACCGCGGTGACGGGGTTTATCAATCCACTGCTTGACGATAGCGGTAGAATTTGGCGCCCTGCCGAGTGGAAATGGCAGCGATAAGAGACAGCCAAACCTTTCGGTGCGCAGATCAGCAATAAACCGACGGCAACTTCGTCGCGGATCAGGGTAGTGGACCAACCGTTCGCGGCCAATGAGCTCCGAATCTTCGAAGAAATGAGCTGCGATCCGGCATTATACGTAGCGATCGAGGAGTCACCGGAGTACTGATGAGCTTCCCCAAACTAAGTGCCCTCACAATGACCGTTACAAGATCGACAAGTTCTTGCGCTATGTGATACGCAGCTATGACGCGACCGAGAGATCCTGTTCTGCAAGAACTCGCCCGCGAGGAAGCGAGGTTGGCGGACCTTGAGCGCACTCGGGATGAGGTGCGAGCCAGGATCAAATCGCTTCGTTCGGAGCTCACTTGCGTCACCGCCGCGGCGTCGCTGTCTCCCCGACTACCGCTCACCGTTGATTGCAATCCGTCCCGCACCACTGCCGACAAACTGCAACTGTTCCGATCACTATTTCGCGGACGCGGGGATATGTTCCCGCTTCGGTTCGTGAGCAAGAAGACGGGGAAGGCAGGCTACGCTCCCGCGTGCTTCAACAAGTGGGAACCGGGATGCCTCCTCAAGAGCGGAGGGAAGTGCAGCGACTGCCCGAATCAGAATTTTGTCCCTGTTAGCGACCAGCTTCTCATCGAACATCTGCAGGGTCGGCACGTCATGGGCGTCTACCCGCTCCTCGAAGAGGAGACCTGTTGGTTTCTCGCAGTCGACTTCGACAAGGGTGGGTGGAAAGACGACGTGACGGCGTTCGCCGAAACTTGCCGATCTATCGGTGTTTCCGTTTCGATCGAGCGCTCCCGCTCCGGCAATGGCGGGCACGTGTGGATCTTCTTTGCTGCACCGGTGTCCGCAAACGTAGCGAGACGAATGGGCTGCTACCTTATCACCGAGACGATGAGTCGCCGGCATGAGCTGAGCATGACATCCTACGACCGCCTCTTTCGCAATCAAGACACGATGCCCCGCGGCGGTTTTGGCAATCTCATCGCGCTGCCGCTGCAATACGAGGCCCTGCAGCAGGGCAACAGTGTCTTTATTGACGAGCGGTTCGAGCCGTTTGCGGATCAGTGGGCTTTCCTTGCGTCCGCACAGCGTATCGAGCCCAAGGCGGCGGAGGCGATCGCGACGGAGGCTACACGAACCGGACAGGTAGTAGGCGTTCGTGTGGCGGAAATTTCGGACGATGAAGAGACGGTAGCCCCCTGGAGGCGATCACCATCAGGACAGATTTCAACAAAGCGCATCATCGGTCCATTGCCACGGGAGGTGAAGGCAGTGCTTGCTCAGCGGCTGTTTATCGACAAGATAGGATTACCCGCTGCGCTACTCAATCAGTTGAAACGGCTTGCCGCCTTCCAAAATCCGGAATTCTATAAGAAGCAGAGAATGCGCCTCTATACCGGGACGACGCCGCGAGTGGTCTCCTGCGCGGAGGACCTCGATCAATACATCTCGCTGCCCCGGTGTTGCGCCGTAGAGGCCGCGCAGCTGCTCGCTGAGCACGGGGTCACGTTGACCATCGATGACCAGCGCTACTGCGGCACGGCACTCAACCTGCAGTTCAACGGCGACTTGACCGCCGTTCAAACGGATGCGGCCCGTGCGCTACTTGCCCACGACACCGGCATGTTTGTTGCTCCGCCGGGCATCGGGAAGACGGTCCTTGGGACCTATCTCATCGCGCAGCGCACCTGCAATACTCTGATCCTGGTCCATCGTAAGCCGCTCCTCGAGCAGTGGATCGCGCAACTGGCGATCTTCCTTGGTATAGATGCAAAACAAATCGGTCAGATCGGGGGCGGGAAGCGCAAGCCCAACGGCCGCCTCGATGTCGCAATGATTCAAAGTCTCTATCACGACGACAACGTCGATAACCTCGTCGCCGGCTACGGACACGTCATTGTCGATGAATGTCATCATCTGCCGGCGTTTTCATTCGAGCGAGTCCTGTCGGAGATCAAAGCGCGCTATCTCGTCGGACTCACCGCGACGCCCCAGCGGCGCGACGGACGCCATCCGATCACTCAGATGCAGTTGGGTCCCGTGCGATTTCGCGTGGATGCGAAAAGCCAGGCCGCGCGCCGGCCGTTCGATCACCGGCTCATCGTGCGTGAGACCGGATTTGGAATGGACGGCGAACGCTCGACCACCGGCATCCAGGAGCTTTACCACGCTCTGGCGAACGACGGCGCCCGAAATAAACGAATCGTCGACGACGTGATCGCGGTCATGCAGGAAGGCCGCTCGCCGATTGTGCTCACCGAGCGTAAGGATCACCTCCAATACTTGGTTGGGGAACTCCGAGGATTCGTACGCCACATCGTGGTCCTGCAGGGCGGGATGTCTGGCCAGGAACGGCGTCGCAGTCTCGATCAGCTCGCATCCATTCCCGACAGCACCGAGCGGCTCATCCTCGCAACGGGCCGCTACATCGGCGAGGGATTTGATGACGCCCGGCTCGACACACTCTTTCTGGCGATGCCGGTCTCCTGGAGGGGCACGCTGATTCAGTACAGCGGTCGGCTGCATCGACGTCACCCGGCGAAGACTGAGGTTCGGGTCTACGACTACGTTGATCGTGAGGTTCCGATGCTACTGCGGATGTTCGAGAAGCGTCTCGCGGCATACCGTGCGATCGGATACGCACGCGGCGAGGCGCCGCTGGGATTCGCGGAACCTCCGGAGGAACGGACCATTGAGTACGACGAGGAGGCGCTTCGCCACTTCGACGAGGCGTATTGATGTCGCAAAAACAAAAAACGTCACAAATCACCGGATCGAATGAATCGATGAGGCCCAGGCGCGTGAAGTTCGACGGATATTTTCCTGATACGCAGCCGGCTCTCGAACCCTTTTGTTGTTACTTCGGTGCCAGCAAATGTTCGCTGAAGAAAATCCCGTGCTCTTTTTCGCATTCCGTTAGCTGACCCGCGCTGACAACGGCAGATGACCAGTCAATATCGGCTTTGGATCGCTTGATTCGTCAACCGCCGTTCACAGCCTCACAGCCTCGACCGTCAGTTCAAGATATTGAGATTGGTACGACCATCGGGCGAAAAACCCGAAGGTCGTACCATATCAGCGCGTATCGATTCGCCCGACCGACCGTGCACGCCAGTTACTCTCACAGGTAATCGCAACCGAATCTTCGTGCCGCGCCCCACGCAACTCAATGAATGGCCGATGGAATAACCGCGTGCGACGTTGCCGAAGACGCTGCAACACCGAGCAGCACCGCGAACGGAGCGACTTGCCGTGGAAATGCCGTGCACCGACCGACGCAGCCCGGCTTGTGACGTAATTTCAGACCTCCTGACATAGCCCGTTTTCCCAGCTGAAATCCGGAGTTTTCTGCGCGTGGGGTGCGGACCAATACCTGTCCGGTTTTTTGGTTTGGCTGGGCGTAGCCGGCTGAAATACTTGGGAATCTGCGCCAAAGCTTGCGGACCCAAACCTGTCCGGTCTATGAGTTGGCATGAACACCCAACTCGCCCTGGTGCTGCCTGCGATGGCGGCCTCGAACACCGTAGCCATCAATGCACGCTGTACGTTGCGACGGGAGGGTGAGCAATGCGTAGTCGTCGTTGGCGGATTGCCGGTGCATCACTATCGGACCGAAGATGCGGTGGCGCAGGCCTATGCAATGGTGTTGCTGGTTGAATCGGGCTTTGCGCAGCAGACGGAAGTCGCGCGAGCGTTCAGCGTCGCCGAGCGCACGGTGCGCCGATACCAGGAGCGCTACGCGCACGACGGGATGGTTGGGCTGGGACGAGAGGCCGGCTGGCGTCCCGGCAGGCGGCGTGTTTCCGGCAAGCGGCTGCGGCACGTGGAGACACTGCAGGCTCAGGGGCTGAGTAACCGGGCGATCGCGCAACGGCTTGGCGTCACCGAGAAAGCCATCCGTAAGCTGGTGGGACCGTCGAAGCACGAGGCTCTCGAGCAGTTTGCTTTGGTCACGCCAGCGAGTACGCGGTCGAGTGCGCCGCCGCCGATGACGCCGACCGCGGCGGCTGTGATCGCGTCTCCTACCGATCGTTCGGCAGACGCAACAGCTACTCTGGCAGAGGACGCGGCCCTGGTCGAGGAACACGCCGAGGACAGCGAGCCGGTGCCGATGAGCCTGGACCGCGAGGCGAGCGATCGGACCTTCGATCGCCAGCTCGCGTATCTGGGGCTGCTCGATGATGCCGCGCCGATCTTCCGCGACGGCTCCCAGGTTCCCGGTGTCGGCGTTTTGCTCGCGCTACCGTGTCTGATCGAAAGCGGGTTGCTAAACATCGCACGCAAGCTGTACGGCGGGATCGGACCCGCCTTTTACGGCTTGCGTACGACATTGCTGACCTTGATGTTGATGGCGCTGCTGCGCATCCAGCGACCCGAGCATCTGAAGGAACGCGATCCGGCGAGCTTCGGCCGACTCTTGGGGCTCGACCGGGCGCCCGAGGTCAAGACCCTGCGTCGGCAGTTGAGCCGACTCGCCGCCCACCACCAGGCCCATGAGTTGGGCGCGCAGCTTGCGCGCCTGCGGGTCACTCAGCGCGGTCACCTGATGGGCTTTTTGTACGTCGATGGCCACGTGCGCGCCTATCACGGGGAACGGACGATTTCCCGAGCGTTCGTGGCGCGGCGCCATCTGGCCATGCCGGCCACGACCGATTACTGGGTCAACGATCGCGCGGGCGACCCGCTGCTATTGATTACGGGCGATATCAACGCCGCGCTGACCACCGCCTTCCCCAGTCTGCTGCGTGAGGTGCGCGCCGTGCTCGGTGAACGGCGCGCCACCATCGTCTTCGATCGTGGTGGCTGGAGTCCGAAGCTCTTTCAGACGATGATCCGCGACGGCTTTGACATCCTCACCTATCGCAAGGGCAAGGGCCGTCTCGTCAATGAGCGCCGCTTCGTGCGCCGTCGCGCCAAAATCGACGGACATTGGGTGAGCTACGACCTGCATGACCAGCCGGTGCGCTTCCTCAAGGGCAAGCTGCGCTTGCGCCAGGTCACCCGGTTGTGCGACAACGGCCATCAAACTCAGGTCATCACCAATCGGCAGGATCTGCGTGACATCGAGGTGGCCTACCGCATGTTTGATCGCTGGCGCCAGGAGAACTTCTTCAAATATATGCGTGAGGAGTTCCTGCTCGATGCACTGGTGGACTATCGAATCGACCCGGAAGATCCCACACGCACGATCCGCAACCCCGAGCGACGCGCACTGGATAAGCAGATCCGAGCTTCCCGCGTCGATCTCGGCAAGATCGAGCGAGAGTATGGTGCCGCCGCGGCCGACAACACCGAGCAGCACCGCCCGACCATGCGCGGCTTCAAAATCGCCTACGGCAAACTGGGCAAGCAACTGCGCGCCGCCCGTGCTCGGCTGGCCAAGCTCCTCGACAAACGCCGCCACGTTCCCCAACGTATCGCCATCCGCGATCTCAGTGCGAACGCCGTGGTCAAACTCGCCACCGAGCGCAAACACTTGACTGACCTCGTCAAAATGGTGGCCTACCAGGCTGAAAGCGACCTGCTGACCCTGCTGCGGCCGCACTACACCCGTGCTGACCAGGAAGGCAGAACGCTGCTGCACGAACTCTTCGCCGCCACCGGCGACATCCGCGTCACTCAGAGCGAGTTGCACATCACGCTCGCTCCGCTCAGTTCGCCGCATCGAACGCGCGCCGCACAAGCCCTGTGCGAACTGCTCGACAAAACCGCGACCACCTTCCCGGGTTCAAACCTGCAACTTCGCTTTGGTGTGCGCCCGCCACCGTGCATCGGCCTTGCCTTCCCCGGCTCGCCGGGACACCATGCCGAGTGCCCGTCAGCCCCGTGAAAACCACCGAAACCGGACATTTTCACAAGGCCCTATGTCAGGAGGTCTGTACTTTAAGTTCGCGGCGTGCTAGGGACCGGAAACCGCGCGCGAGAGCCGGGGCATTCTCGAGTGCTTGCCGCACCTCAATGGCATCTAGCCGGGCGCGTATCGTAACGCTATGCTCTACCATTGCACACGTGCCGAGTTCGCGAAGCGCTACCAGATTTTCGGTTTTCGCGACTTCTACCTGTCGGAAGTCTCGGGGCGCTCCGGTGTGTGGTGCATCGATGCAGCTATCGACCCGGGACGGCTACGAGCACGCGCTAGACGAGTGCTTTGCAATCGACATACCGCTTGCCGCCGTCCCCGAGCACACCGAGATCGAATGCGACGCCGAGGGTACGCACTACCTGATCCCAGCCGCGGTACTCAACCGCTACCCCCGGACCCAACTGTCGATCGCGGAGCGTAATCACGCGGTCACCATATGGCACGATCCGCGGCGCGCAGAATACGCGGGATAGCTCGCCGGTTAGGCGAGTCTGCATAGAATGACAGTCGCCGCATTCTCGAGGAGAACCGAAGCATGAGAATTCAAATGGAACTTATATGCTCTACTCCCTTAAAAGACCTTTTGCACGGGGGCACAGTAAAGAACAGTAGTACCATTGCCCATCCTAAGGTTCGGATTGTAAAGAATCTCGTCTAGCTCGCCCGTTGTGCGACTAAGTACGTAAGTGTAGTGATCGGTCCCTGCCTCGGGCCTCGACAGGTCCCACTTCCATCGTATCTCTGTCTCTGAGAACGCTGCCGTAACGTCATAGCGAGGAGCATCTGCCGTCCCTTGACCTGCGGTGCCCGCACTTTCGTCAAAATGGACAAAACCATCACCTACTCGATTCGCCGCCGTGTATCCACAAGCGAGAGTAACCGGGGCCGACTTTGCTGCGGATATGACGAACATAAACGCTGCCGCTCCATAGAGCACGATCCTGATTTTCATTTTAATTCTCCTTTAGCTTCTTCCGTTAGGGAAGTTAAGTATAAAGGTTCAATTCAAAATGTCGCACCCTGCGGCGGTTGTGCGGTTTTCGACCTCAAGGACGCTATGCGCTCACGGCACCGCATGCAATTCGGCGTCGCGAGCACCTGGTGGAAAGGTGGTTTATCCTTCCTATGCGCAGGAGAACGACGGTGTCGAACCACAATCTCTTAATCCACGGCGCCGATCGCGCCGCTCAACTCGCCACGACCGAACAAAGTCTGGCGGCGGCCCGCCAAGCGTTGGCGCATCGAGTACGTCGAATTATTCCGCGGCACCACCGACGGCGAGTGTATACCCGCGCGAAGTGGTAACGCTGGCACCGGAGAAGGGAGGCGCCGCGTGCCTGCCCCTTCATAATAATCATAGCGGGAATGGCACTTACATCAGCCATGGATAGGGTCTGGGTCGGCGTTTGCGAGCACGCGGTTCAATGCGTCCAGGCCGGTTGCCGACGGTCACCAGCGTGCCCGAGTTGGTCACCGCAATCGATGAGTACATCGCGCATCACAACACCATGCCGAAACCATTTATCTGGACCAAAAGCGCGCGCGACATCCTGCAATTCGAAACCGGCCGCGGCGAGACGCCAGCTTTCGAGCGCTGCGCGCAAGGCCGCCTCATCGAGCAGCCCTGTAGTCCGCAAAAAACCAGTCAAGCACATGCCGGCGCGAGGAAATGTTCGTGATGCAGGCCGCCGAGAATCGATTTGGCTCGGACCAGATATGATTCCTCGCTGCGATGGCGCGAATTTGGCTGTTGGTAGTTGTGATAAGTGGGCGGAGGTTCCGGAACGCCCGGACCCAACGCCATGGGCGGACGCCCGGCGTTGTAATGCGCAATCTAGGATCTAAGAATCGACCGAAGATGCGATTCGGACAAAGATATGAGCCAAGAGCGACGTGAACGGGAATCCGATGGACCGGATTTCCGGTGCAGTAGAGGAGATGCGGGTAGGCCACTCGAAGCCGGCGTGCAGAAGCGGGCTTCAAACCAGGCAGTGCTGCTGTGGCCCAAAAGGCCATGGTGGTGAGCAACCACAACAACAAATCGCCGCATAATCTACACGGTCCAGACCGGACGCTCACCCCGGAACGTATCCCAAGGGCATTAGGCCTTCAGTTCCTGGAACTCTACCAAAACTTCCACCAAGGACGTTTGCGCTCTTGGCTTGTGCGATCCGTGGCGGCTTTTGCTTGCGGAACACCAGCCAGCAGTGAAGGAATTGCCGTGAAGAGGCCAAGTACGGAATCACCATCTTCATTCGCCAGTTGCTTCTGTACTTTATTGATGGGGAACACCGAAAGCCGGTCGTTAACCTTAACCACCCACCCGTTTTCGTGCTGCTGCCATTCGCCACCGTAGGTATGCCTGACGCACTCGCCAAGGAAGGAACCAAGGGTGTTCGGGAGCTTCGCTTTCACTTCTTCGGTTGCCGCCAATCTTTGACCGTTGATGAATCCGTCGAGCCAGCGAACGCCCGCTTCATCGAAGCCGACTGCAACACCAAGTTGGTCACCGGCCGTTTTTCGGACAAGTTCGGCATTTGCGATGATGTTTGTGTGCATGTGCGCCTTAAAGCCAGAATTCAGCGGCGAACGATCCTCGCGACACCCGGTGATCGCACTTTATCCGTGACACTTTTCCGGTCTCCCAATTAAGCTGGTCGCGGGTCCGCTTACATGTTTCCTGTCGACGGTATCGAAACACGCCGAGAGTGAATGTTAAGACCATGTGGCAACCTGTATTTGGACTGCTAATGTGAGAATGACTGCATACCGGCCAATTGGAGATCGTACTGTCGCGAGATTCTCAGCGACAAATCACATTTCGAATGGTTGCTCAGACCCGAACTGGGGCAGGCTTCGCAATTTATGGATGAATAGCCGCTAAGCGATAGTTCGATCGACGGGTCGATTGGCCCCTTTAATCAGGATAATTCGGCGCCTGAACCTTGGCGTGGTTGGCCGGGGCGCCATATTTATGCGGTGGCAACATTTATTTTCATCGCAGGTGGTTGACGTAGAGCGGAGGTCGCGGGCGGACGGCGGGCGTACAACAGTGCAATTCGGAGACCGGGATATGGAGCGTCGTACTTCGCTTCCGCGCACCCGTTGTCCGCAAACTCAAAATCGGGCGCGACGCGGTAGCGGCGGCAGCTAGAGTTTGGGGCCGCCGCGTTTGAGGCCCGCAGGACTTTGATGTCCCGGCGGCAGTCGTTTTCTCTAAGATGCTGAATCCAAAGAAATAAATCGGTGACGAAATCGAGCCCGGCGATTTTCGCTTAGCTACGAACCAGAAGGTCGGGAGCGACGCATCGGGGTGAGACGGCAGAGCACGTCAAAGCCCAGTACTTGCACGGAACGGTGCTGCGTAGATCTGACAGGCATAAGCGTGAATGCGGGTGTGTTTTACCCGGAGAGATCTGAGGACGTGCCGCGAGGCAGCGGAGATCGGAAGGTCCGCCGACGCGCTCTCAGTAGTCAGCCGAGGCCGTTGTAGGCGGCAACGTCGAAGGGCCGAACAACGAGGACCCAGAGTAGGACGGATGATCTCGAAGCACCCCGATGAGGCAGAAGCTCTCGCGAGAGAGGCCAAGGCGAAACCGACGGACCGGCTGCAATACACCTCGCGAGATCAGGCAGACTTGATATCGTGGATTGGATCGAAAGGTTCTACAAAATTTTCAAATCCGCCAGGCGAAGCAACCCATCGTGGCCGAACTGCCAAATTCAAAGATCAGGACAAGGCTGGCGTGCTCAATATTTCGTACGAAGCCGAAACGATGAAAGACTCGCTCACGTCGCTAGTCGTCGCAGTAGTGTCGCCAGAAAAAACGCGCGCCGGTATTCTGCAACACAGTCGAGGGTAGGTGCCGACCGGAAGACATCATGAATGTCACGTGTGCGTCTGGAAGCGCGATCGACGCCGAAAAAATAGTGATTTACAATTAGAATCAGGCCGTCTCGCGTCAGCCGCGATGAAATATTGCGAGCGATGGATTGCAGTCCGATAGCCGTCAGTGGTTCAACGTAGTAAAGAGTATCGGCGAGAATAATTAGGTCGAATGCGTGTTCCTGTTGCGGTGTGTGGAGTATATCTTCCTGTAAATAGGCTACATTCTCGCAATCTGCGGAAAGTTTCCGCGCTTGCCCGATGGCCTCGGCGGAGATATCGGTGCCAAGGATATGCTCGGCGAAGGGGGCGAGCTTACGCGTGAAAGCGCCGAGACCGCAGCCGATATCTAGCACGTTCCAATAGCGGCGTTGCGGCAGCATCGAGAGCAGATTGTCATATTTGCGCTGCTGATAGCGATATTGCGACAGCTCAGCGCCAAAGGGATCTTTCATGCCGGCATACAATTGATCGAAGGCCGACTCAGCCCCGTGCTGATGTCGAAATCGCTCCAGCCGAGCATCGGCACGGGCGGATCGTACCCAAAAGGCAATATCGCGGATTGTCATAAAGAAATTGGTCGGGGCCGGGGCCAGTGGTAAGAAGTCGGCGAAGCTGTCGTGAATCAAGATACCTCCCATTGCGATTTCAACAACTCGATGCCGAGTGCGCTCACTGATTCGTCGAGATGCGCGGCAATGATCAATCACTACCAACGAGCGACAGCATGAACGTGTCGGAGTTATCGAACAGAACGCGCCCAGTCCATCGCCGCACAGGTCGCGGCCGCCGGCTTCCCGGCGAATCGGTCCCTAATCCAATGCAGTTGATCTGGAACGGACCGCGCCATCGTCTGGTCGTGATCGAGACCGGGATAGCCCTTGAAGTCGACGAGACTGCCGATGCGGCAAGCACGCGCCGCGATCCTGCGCTCGCCGGCGAACGGCACCGTGTGATCGGCTTCGCCGGCGAGCACCAGGATCGGATCTCGCAAGCGCACGGTGCCCACTCTTGCCTGACGCAGGTAGCGCCGTACCCCGGGATTCGCCTGCCAATCGGCCTTCAGCATGGTGCCCTCGGGAACGTGTGCATACAGCGCATACCCGATGTACCAGCAACCCTGCGTTGTGGCCTGACGATAGCCGTGCAGCGCGCGCCGCGTGAGCATCGCCGCGGGCTCGAACGCCGGGTAACGTGCATGAATGCCGTAAGCGATGTAAGTGAGGTAGAACGAGCCGCCCGCGCTCTGGTTGAAGTGCGAGATCAATTTGCGAAAAAACGCCGATCCAGACACCGACACGGCGCCGAGATAATCGGGGTCCCGCATACTCGATTCCAGCGTCGCAACCCGCCACGCGGTGGCGCCGCCTTGCGAATGGCCGTCGACGACCCACCGGGATCCCAAGCTCGGCACCGCGCGCCGCGCCGCCGGCACCGAAAAAATCACGTCGCGAGCTTGCGCGTCCAAATCGAGGTATTGATGCGCCCCGGCCGTACCCAGTCCGTGATAATCGGTCGCAACGATCGCGAAGCCTGCGCGCAGCATCGCCGACAAACCCAAAGCGCCGTAATAGACGTCCTTCATCAGTGACGGCGCGCACGGCCGGGCAACGCCGCTGGTGCCGTGCGCCCAAGCGATGACCGGCCAGCCGCCCGGCGGCGGTGTTCCCGCCGGCACCAGCACGACGCCCGACGTCACGACGTCCCTGCCGGCGCCGTCCAAGGAGTGGTAGAGGATCCTGACGGCCTTCGTGTTTGGCGGCAGCGAATAGCCGGAGAACGATTCCTTGCGGAGCAGATCGCCGGGCCGGGAGCGCGCCAAGCTCACCGGTGCCGAATAGAAAGCGGTCGCCGGCAACTCATCGGCTCCATCCAACCGTTTCGCTTCCTGCAGGGTCGTCGGCAGTCCTTGCGCGTCGGCCGGAGGCGCACCGGGGAGAAGCCAAAGCATCGCCGCGAATCCGATTGAAATTGATGACGATCTGTTGCGCATCGAGTTCCCTCGTGGCCGGTCATTTGGTCCATGATTACTTCATGAGCCGGGTCCCGCGCGAAGCCGTTGACGCAGCTCGTCGATGAGCACCCGCGTGTTATCCGAGTAATCAATCGCCGGCGCGATCAGGTGCACCCGCCGTCGAGAAACGCCCGCTCGGGCGTCGGCACCAGATCGCCGGCGACGGTGACCCGCGCGCATCGTACGCCTCTGCCTAGCGGACGAAGTCCGGATTGCCGAAAGTCATCCCTAGGTCCAGAAAGCGCTCAACTGCCTGCATCCAGCCGATCATAGCGTGCGCAACGCGTATTGTTCAATAACTCCGATACGTTCACACGGAGGCTCGCTCGTAGAATTTCAACACTTCGCCCAAACGCCTGAGGCGATCAACTCGCGCTGACCGTGACGGCGAAAGACGACGGGCTACTATCAACTGATTGCCGATGCACTGATGATTGCACTCTCGATGGCAATCCTCCATGTACTCGTGCACCGCACGGCATAGCATCGGTACGCCGATCGGAACCCGTTTTGATAGGCACTCGCTCTTCACGGATCCGACGAGCCGTTCTGCGAATGCGTTCTGGTCCAATGACCGTGGCGGTGGCCGAATGACGCTCACGCACTCGTGGGCGAGAAATGTGCGAAAGGCGGCAGAATATTCCGTGTGGGAGGCGAAATACCAATTGCGCATCGTCGAGGCAAGTCACCAGGGCTAGCGTGCAGCACAAGACTGCTCATATACGGCGGTTCACGATATGATTTGCGAATTCGCACCCCACAGGCTGCATCTGAGCGCGATCGCGTTCTATCGTCTGGCGCGCAAGGAGAGTCTGCTACCGGCGATGGCTCATGGCTAAAAAGCGCGCGCCTCGTTGGCGGCTCCGCCGTACTTTGTCCATTGGTGGCGGGCGGCGTTGCTCGCCGCCGTGGTCTTCATCGCGGTGGCCTATATCACGCAGGCCAAGCTGTAATTTGTGGAATGCCGGGGCGCTGTTGCAGGCGAATTACTGATCATGTCGCAACGGGAGTTTTGAATGGTTCCTCGCAATCGCGAATAAAACGCGTTGGAAGCGCGTCTGCGGTCGGACATGGACTATTTTCCGCAGATGCACCGGAACCATCTATCCGCTCGCACGGGACTTCCGGCGGCAGCTCTGCAACCGATGGAAATTCCTTGGCGTCCGTTCTCACCACTGCGTTGCAAGCAGGGTGCAAATGCGGCTGAGTCCGTAAACGTCCTTGGTGTCCGACTGCTCCACGGGGGAATGCGAGTACTTCGTCGGCCACCCGAGCGCCACGGCAACGGCTCCGTAGCGGGTGTATACCGCGGCGTCGTTGCCGCCACCCGTCACGCCGAACTGCACCGGGATGTGCTGCGCGCGAGCCAGGGCTACGACCCGCGCCACGTCGGCGGGCGCATCGACGTGGGAAAGATCGACCGCGCGCACCACGAAGCCCTTCCCGAGGATGACATAACCGTACCGCTGCGTCTCCAGGGGAGAATCGCTGCTGACGAACATGTCGACGGCAAACACGACGTGCGGCTCCCTCCCGAGCTTGGCGACGCGCGTAGCGTAGGACGCCGCGCCTTCGAGCCCCACCTCCTCGCGCGTCGCCCACAGAAAGGTTACCTGGTGGCCGGGATACGTGCGGGCAAAATCGGGCCCCAGCGCGCGGACGGCCTCGATCAGCGCCGTATCGCCGGCGCGATCATCGATGCTGCGAATCTCGAAGCGCGATCCGAGCAGCGGCCGGTAGGTCTTCGGCATGGTGAGGAAATCGCCCACCCGGATGCCGAGCCGCGCGGTGCCGGCCGGCGAATGGGTTCCGACATAGGCGTACGCCGACTCGCTCAGCGTGCTCAGCGCCGGCGGCCACTTGAAGCCGGGCCGGTCCCACCCCACGGGCAACCCGAGCACGGCGCCGATGCTGCGCCCATCGGGGGTTTGCACCAGCATGACGTGGCCGAGATAGTAGCGGCCGTAGAAACCGCCGAGCTCGCGCACGACGAGTCGACCATCACGCTTGATGTGTGTCACTTGATAGCCGATCTCGTCCATGTGCGCATCGAAGAGGATCGTCGGTATATGCACGCCCGGCACTGCATGACCGAGATGCAGCACGAGATTGCCCGCCGGATCGGCGTGCGTCAGTCGCCTTGCCCAAGCCGGCAAGCGGCTGAGTATCGCCTCGCGGGCGCCCTGTTCATGGCTGCTCGCCCCGTACGCGGTGGTCATCGTCTCGAGCGTCTTCAGCAGCTGGGCGTTTGGCGCCGTCGCACGATCGAGCAGCGGCATGCCGGTCCCGGCGCCCGGCGTCCGCGCGGCGTTGAACGGATCGTGCGCGGCGCTCATGGGAGTGACCGGCTCGTGCAGATAGTCCTCGATCAAACGCGTCAGCCGACGCAGGTCCGCCCGGGAGATCGTCGCGGCGGGCGTCACCGGAAGGAGAGTGGGCACGCCGAGGAGCGCGAAGCGCCGTGGCAGCTTCGGCATGGCGCCGAATCCGCCGATCACCGGCGGCTTGGCCGCCACGGTCCGGGCGGGGATGTGGCGCGCGCCCGCGAGAGCCTGCAGCCTATCGACGAGGCTCGCGGCCGCGCCGGCCGTGCCGATGACCACGCCGTCGCCGGGCTGAACGCCGGCGATCGTCCCGCCCGCGGCCGGCGCCTGTGGGGTGATCGGGCCCACGAAGATCATCGCATCGGCCGGCTGCTCGGTGAGCAATCGCGCGAGGCCGCGTCCGCCGAGCCATTGCTGGGTCACGAACGCGATGGTCGTGGTGCCGCGGGCGCGCGAGTGCTCGAGCCCCTGCGCGGCCTCGAGCAGTGCCTCCCAACCAAAGCGATCGCCCGCCGCCGCGCCCGCCTCATCGTCGGCGCCGACGGTGATTGGCGGTTGCGCGAGGGCGATCGGATCGAGGATGTCGGCGCCGGCGGCGTGCGCCTCTGCGGCCGAATGCGCCCCGATATCTACATACAGATTGTCGATGTGCGACATCGAGGGCGGATTCAGGCGGCCCGGCGCCAGATGGATGCTGAGTCCGGCGAAGCCCCCGTTCAACATACCCTTGGGGGTAACCACATACACCGGCTGCGCAAAGCGCAGGGTGTCGAACACGGGATTCGGTTCGCGCTGCGGCAGCCGCTGCACGCGCAGATACCCCTGTGCGGTGATGCCGCTGACGATGTAGCCCGGCTGATCGATGGCGGCAACGATGAGCCGATGCGGAGCGCCGCTGCCGACGGTCACCCGGACGTCGCCGAGATTGTCGGTGCGCGGGTGCAAACCGTCGAGCTGGTGCGCGATTGCGGCCGAAAGCGCCTGCTCGTAACCGGATACCGCGACGATGCGGCTCAGCGCGGCGAAATTCGGCGACGCGCTCGCGAACGCCGGCGCCGCGATGCTGCCCGCAACGGCAGCCACGGCGATGGTCCGTGCGAGTGTTCTCATGTCGACTCCCGGCATGCCCTGAGGGCGAGTTGCTCTTAGCGCGGCATTATGCCGCATCCGCCGCGCGATGTGGCACATGCCCTGCGGGGGAATTAAGACCATGTGGCGTGGCCGTGGCCTAGGCGCGAGGGACGGCGGCGTTTGCGCGGAGACACGTGGCTGCCCAACGCAACCCGAATAAGTTGGAGTCGATGAGCGAGTAGAGAACCGGCGGTGGCGCCGACTTCGCAGGCAAGGCATTGACCGGGCCCGGGTATGGGGCGATGATCCTGCGCAAGCCCTTGCGCTGCCGGCGTCGTCGCCACACGCTGCCAATCGTTCGGCGATTTGCGAGGTTGCAACTATCGTGCTGAAGCGGATCATCATCGGGCTCGCGGCACTGGTCGTACTTGGAATCGTCGCCATCGCGGCGTTGGCGTGGAGCGTGCCGATCGCCCCGATCCGTCGGCCTTTGCCCGGTAGTTTTGCACCGGCCGACGTGGCCCAGGGCGCGATCCTCGCCGCAGTCGGTGATTGCGCGACGTGCCATACGGCGCGGCGCGGCGCGCCGCTCGCCGGCGGGCTCGCGCTGCCGACCGCCTTTGGCGTAATCTACTCGACCAACATCACGCCCGATCCGGCGACCGGCATCGGCGCCTGGTCGGAATCCGCATTCCGCCGCGCGATGCACGAAGGAGTAGCGCGCGACGGCTCGCAGCTGTTTCCCGCGTTCCCGTACGATCATTTCACTTTACTGTCGGCTGCCGACGTTCATGCCCTGTACGCCTATTTGATGACCCGGCCGCCGGTACACGCGCCGGCGAAAGCGGACGGCCTGCCGTTCCCCCTCGACATCCGGGCGCTGCAAGCCGGCTGGAAGCTGCTGTACTTCCACGCCGGCCGATTCAAGCCCTCTGCCGCGCACGACGCACAGTGGAACCGCGGCGCCTATCTCGTCGAGGCGCTCGCCCATTGCGGTGCATGCCATACGCCGCGCAATGCACTCGGTGCCGAGAAGCGCGATCACGCGTATGCGGGCGCCGCGATCGACGGTTGGTTCGCTCCGCCCTTGACCGCAGCCAATCCCTCGCCGACTCCGTGGACCACGACGGAACTCGACGCCTACCTCGGCTCCGGGTTGAGCACCCTGCACGGCAGCGCCGTTGGGCCGATGGCGTCGGTCGTACATGAGGGCTTGGCCAAACTGTCGCGCACGGATCTTCAGGCCGTCGTCGCCTACGTCGAGACACTCGGCGACGGGGACTCTCGCGCGGCGGCGACCGCACCGGCGATCGCGAAGGCGCTCGCCGCGGACCGCGCCGACGTCGGCGCGACCGATGATGCGGACGCGCGGCTCTACACCGCCGCGTGCGCGTCCTGTCACTACAATGCGGGCACCGTGTCCAATCCGGACCGACCTGATCTTGCACTCAACAGCGCATTGTATCTCGCGGATCCGACCAACTTGATTCAGGTCATTCTCCACGGCGTCAGCGCGAGCGAGGGCGTTCCGGGGATCGTCATGCCGGCCTTCGCAGGCTTCAGCGATGCCGATGTCGCGCGCATCGCGGCGTACCTGCGCCGGACGCGCACGAACTTGGGTCCGTGGCCCGATCTCGAGAAGAAAGTCAGCGCGATCCGCGCGCAGGGTCCCGGGGAGACATGAGTCGATGATCAGCTTTCGAATCAATGGACGCAGCGTCACCGTGCAAGCGGATGGCGATACGCCGCTCCTGTGGGTCGTGCGCGATGAAGTTGGCCTGACGGGGACCAAGTTCGGCTGCGGTATCGGCATGTGCGGCGCGTGCACCGTGCACGTCGGCGGGCGCGCGACGCGGTCCTGCATCACGCCGCTGCGCACCGTGGCAGGCGCCGACGTGACGACGATCGAAGGACTGGATCCGATTGGGCAGCACCCCGTGCAAAAGGCCTGGATCCAATTGCAAGTTCCCCAGTGCGGTTACTGTCAATCCGGCCAAATCATGCAGGCGGTCGCGCTGCTCAACGATTTTCCAGACCCCAGCGACGAGGATATCGACGCGGTCATGGCCGGCAATCTCTGCCGATGCATGACCTACCGACGGATCCGCGCGGCGATCAAGCAGGCTGCTGCCGAGATCAAGGGAGCTGCCAATCATGGCTAGCCTGCAACGGGCCATTGGCTCGCCTATCCACCCGCTGTCGCGACGCGATTTCCTGATCATGGCGGTCGGCGGTGGCGCGGTCTTCGGCTTTGCGGGGCTGGGCGTGGCCGCGATCGATCCGGCGTTGCCGAACGCACTACCGACGCCGGCCGCGGGACCTGTGTTCGAGCCGACGATCTGGTTCGATGTCGACACCGCCGGCGCCATCACCGTCAACATCATCCGCGCCGAGATGGGCCAGCATGTCGGTACCGCGCTTGCGCGCATCTTGGCCGACGAGCTCGAAGCCGACTGGCGTCAGGTCCGCATCGTCCATGTCGACAGCGATCCCAAGTGGGGCACGATGATAACCGGCGGCAGTTGGTCGGTCTGGCAGACGTTCCCGATCTTCAGCCGCGCGGGCGCGGCGGGCCGCATCGCCTTGATCGCAGCGGGCGCCAAGCTGATGGGCGTTTCGCCGTCGATCTGCCGGGCGCGAAGCGGCAAAGTCATTGCCGGTGGCCGCTCGATCGGCTACGGCGAGATCGTTCGCAAGGGCAGCATCGATCGCCGCTACACGGCGGCGCAGCTCGACAATATGCCGATCAAGCCGGTTGCCGAGCGCCGGCTGATCGGGCGCCCGACACCCGCGATCGACATTCCCGCCAAAACCAATGGCACCGCGATCTTCGGCATCGACGCCAAGGTTGCGGGCATGGTGTACGCGCGACCCAAGCTGCCACCCACGCGTTACGGCGCAAAGGTCGTCTCGATCGATGACGGGGCCGCTAAATCCGTCAATGGCTATGTGCGCAGCATCGTCCTCGACGATCCGTCGGGGACCGTGCCCGGCTGGGTCATGATCATCGCCGAGACCTACCCTGCCGCCGTGCGTGCGACCGATTTGGTCAAGGTCGAGTGGAGCGGCGGTGACGGCGCCAATGTGTCGGAACAGGACATTCAAGCGCACGGTGCGTACCTGATTGCCGACCCGCACGCGGGCAGCCTGCTCGACACCGGTGGCGGCGATGTCGACGCCGCATTTCGTTCGGCGAAATCGATGATCGCGGCGACCTACACGACGTCGAGCGTGCTGCATTTTCAGCTCGAACCCGTCAATGCCCTGGCGTTCGAGAAGGACGGCGTGTTCGAGATCCACACGGGCAACCAGTGGCAGACGCTGATCCTGCCGACCTTGGCGAAAGCGCTGGATTGGCCGGTGGATCGAATCGTGATGCGCACCTATCTCGTGGGCGGCGGCTTCGGTCGCCGGCTGAATGGCGATTATGCGGTGCCGGCGGCGCTCGCCTCCAAGGCGCTGGGCAAGCCGGTAAAAATGATCCTGACCCGTGCGGACGACGCGCACTTCGACTCCTTCCGCTCGCCCTCGGTGCAAACGCTGCGCATGGCATTCGGCGACGACGGCAAGGTGGTCGCGATGGATCATGCCGCGACCGCCGGCTGGCCGACGCAAGTCCTGGTCCCGGGCTTCATGCCCAAGGGAACCAATGGACGACCCTACGACCCCTTCGCGATCGCCGGTGCGGACCATTGGTATGACGTCGGCGCGCAGCGCGTCCGTGCGATCTCCAATGATCTCGCCAACAGCAGCTTTCGCCCCGGGTGGCTGCGTTCGGTGGGTCCCGGTTGGACGAACTGGGCGGTCGAGAGCTTCATGGATGAGGCGGCCGAGGCGCTGCAGATGGATCCCGTGGCTTTTCGTGTGGCGCATCTTAACGGCAAGGGCCGCAACGCCGGCGGGCCGCCGACGGCGGTCGGCGGCGCATTGCGCCAGGCAGCGGTCGTGCAGCGTGCCGCCGCGCTCGCGGGCTGGGGTGGCCCGTTGCCGCAGGACAGCGGTCGCGGGATTGCCACGACCTTTGGCCAGGAGCGGGACATGCCGACCTGGAACGCCTGCGTCGCACTGGTGCGGGTCGACCGCCGCACCGGCGTGGTCACCGTCGAGAAACTCACGCTCGTGGTCGATGCTGGCACGATCGTCGATCCCGAAGGCGCGCGCGCGCAAGTGCAAGGCGCGGCCCTGTGGGGTTTGAGTCTCGCATTGCACGAAGGCACGGAGTTCGTCAAAGGCGAGGTCCGGGATACGAACCTCGATACGTACACGCCGCTGCGCATCGGCGATGTGCCGGAGATGGAGATCGAACTCGTCGACAGTGCGCAGCCTCCCGTCGGCCTCGGGGAGCCGGCGACGACGGTGGTGGGTCCGGCGATCGGCAACGCCATCTTCGCGGCGGTAAATGTGCGGCTACGGCACCTTCCGATTCGATCGGCCGATGTGCGCAGGGCCATTTCCCGCGCATAGGTGCGCAAGTTGCCGGCAGAATTTCCCCTATGGACGCGCTACCGCCCGGGGTACACCGCCGCTCGGTCCGCCGCAAAACCCCAATCAAGCACATGCGAACGCGAGGAAATATTCGTGATGCAGCCCACCGAGGAAGGATTTGCCTCGCACCGTATATGATTGCTCACGGCGATGGCGCGACGTCGGCTGTTGGTGGCCACGATAACCGGGCGGAGGATCGGGAACATCGGGGCCTAGCGACATGTGCGGCCGGGCAGTGTTGTAGTCGGTGATCCACATTCGCATGATGGACCTCAGATACGACCCGGTCAGCGGAATCAACCATTCCAGGCGCTCGCCGCGAATGGTGTCGATGACTCGTTCGCGGTTTGCATTGGCTTTCGGCCAGCGCGATGGCTGACAAATTGGGCTCGAGGATTGTGGTCCATGTAGCTCTTGCGGGCAACTTGCTGATCGCGACGAGCAAGTTCGTCGCGGCCGCCTATACCGGTAGTTCGGCGATGTGGAGCGAAGGCGTACATTCGCTGGTCGACAGCGTCAATGAACTGCTCCTGCTGTATGGCATCCATCGCGCGAAGGCGCCCCCGGATCAGACGCACCCGTTCGGGTACGGACGCGAGCTTTACTTCTGGAGTTTCATTGTCGCGTTGCTGGTGCTGGCGGTCGGTGCGGGCGTGTCACTGTTCGAAGGCGTGATGCATCTGCGCGCGGTGACGCCCATCGCGGATCCTTGGATCAGCTACGTCGTGCTGGGAATATCGGTCGTGTTCGAGGGCGGCTCATGGTGGATGGCGCTGCGCGAGTTTCGTGTGCGCAAGGGCCGCCTGGGGTATTTCGAGGCGTTTCGGCAAAGCAAGGACCCGAGCACATTTACCGTGCTGCTCGAAGACAGCGCCGCACTGATCGGATTGCTGATTGCCTTCGCCGGCATCCTCGGTGCGCAAGTATTCGACGCGCCGCGGTTGGACGGCACCGCCTCGATCGGCATTGCGGTGATTCTCGCCATCTCGGCCACGCTACTGGCGCGGGAAAGCAAGGGACTGCTGATGGGCGAACCGGCGCACCCGAAGGTACGCGAGTCCATTCTCGCCATTGCGCAGGGGGATGCGGGCGTGCGTAGAGCCAACGATGTGCTGACCATGCAGATGGGCCCCAACCAGGTGGTCGCCGCCCTGAGCGCTGAATTCGAGGATGCATTGACCGTCCCCGAGGTCGAGGCCTGCATCGGCCGCATCGAGAACGCGGCCCGGGGAGCACACGCCGAAATCATCGCTCTGTTCGTCAAGCCGCAAACCGCGGAGACGTGGCGAGAACGTCGCAAGATCAGGGAGCGCAATATCGACGCGTTATGAACGCCATGAGGCACGCCGCATCCTCTGCGCGCCCAAGGCGTCACGGGCCATAAGCTGGTCGGTGACCGGCTTCGGGAGCGCGTGATCAAGGCCGCGACCCACGTAGATCGCCGTCAACTCCTTGTGTTCGCCCTTGTCATCCGCTTCCAGTTCCGCGCGCTCACGCTCGATGTCGAACGTACTCGCCGGCAGCCATCGACATTGGGCGGCCTTGCCGCAGTGCAAGCAGCTACTTCCCCCATGTCGCGAACATGACAATGGCGGCCGCCGCCATGACGAGCGTTGCGATCCAGCCCAGGATCTTTAGCCAGGGTGGAAGCGCGAACCTGCCCATGACGCGCGCGTTCATGCTTAGCATCATGATCACCACCATGATCGGTACCGCCGCGACCCCGTTGACCACCGCGCTCCAGTAGAGCGCCTTGATCGGATCGATCGAGGTGAAATTGAGGGCCATTCCGATCATGCTGGCGACGATCAACACCGTGTAGAACAACTTGGCCCGATGCGGCTTTCGTTCCAGTCCAGTCGGTTTGCCGAGCGCATCGGCGACACCGTATGCCGCGGACCCGGCGAGTACCGGCACCGCGAGCAGGCCGGTGCCGATGATTCCGGCGGCGAAAACCGCGAAGGCGAACGGGCCAGCCAGCGGGCGCAGCGCAGTGGCCGCTTGCGCGGAAGAGGTGATGTCGGTGACGCCGTGTACGTGTAGGACCACGGCAGCCGTGAGGATGATGAAAAACGCCACGATCTGCGAGAAGAGCATTCCCGAGACCGTATCGATGCCGATGCGCTGCAGGGCGTCAGGGCCTTGCTCCGGTTTGCGCTTGAGCGGTTTGCGCGCGTTGCTCGGATCGCGCACTTCCTCCACCTCCTGC
>Ga0307374_10004788_pt1 | contig 22372 bp, 19 predicted proteins | sample OX3MG_FD_202532 | JGI IMG/M metagenome (GOLD analysis project Ga0307374, IMG submission 202532) | Soil microbial communities from Risofladan, Vaasa, Finland - OX-3 | ecosystem: Environmental > Terrestrial > Soil > Coastal area > Acid sulfate soil | place: Finland: Risofladan, Vaasa | collected...
CCGAGATTTATCGACCGAGATGACGATTGTCCTCAAGCGATTCGCGTGATTGCATTCACCGCGAAATTTTGTTTCATCGAAACAAGGAGACTATAAATGGCTCGATTGCATTATCGTTTTGCATCATTCTTCACCGTAATTTTCCTGCTGGCTGCGCCGGCCATGTTCGCGCAGTCTGGAACGATTCAACTGACCGTGGACGCAACCCAGGTGCCACTTGGCATTGTGAAAACGCACATGGTCATGCCGGTCCACGCCGGGCCGCTGACGGTCTACTATCCCAAGTGGATTCCGGGCGAGCACGGCCCCGACGGGCCAATCTCCAATGTCACTGGATTGAAATTCTCCGCGAACGGCAAAGCGATTCCGTGGCAGCGCGATAATCTGGACGTGTTCACGTTTCATGTGAATGTGCCCGAGGGCGCGACGCGAATGGACGTGGATTTCGATTACATCGAACCGCAAGCCGGAGGATTTGCCACGGGCGCAGCATCTTCGACCGATAAGCTTGTCGTGATCAGTTGGAATCAGAATGTGCTGTATCCCGCGGGCGCGCCATCGAAGGAAATTATGTATGCGCCGAAACTCGTGCTGCCGAACGGATGGAAATTCGGCACGCCATTGCCGATCGCAAACCATGCCGGAGATGAAATCACATTCAAGCCCGTGGCGCTGAATCGGCTCGTTGATTCGCCGGTGAGCGCCGGAGAATATTACCGCGTGATCGACATCACGCCGCCGGGCGAGCCGATTCACCACGAAATGGATATCGCCGCGGACAGTGAAGCGGCGCTCAACATCAGTCCTGACGCGATCAAGAAAATGACGAACCTTGTCGCCGAGTCGGGGAAACTTTTCGGCGCGCGGCATTATCGCGATTATCACTTCTTGTTGACGCTCAGCGATCACGTTGCTCACTTTGGTCTGGAGCACCATGAATCCAACGACAGCCGCTTGCCGGAGCGCGCCTTGATTGGACCGAATGCAGAGATGATGCTCGGCGGCCTGCTCTCGCATGAATTCATGCATTCGTGGAACGGAAAATTCCGGCGGCCGGCCGATTTGAGCACGCCGGAGTTCGAGACGCCCATGCAGGATGACTTGCTGTGGGTCTATGAAGGACTCACGGATTATTTGGGACCCATGCTCGCGGCGCGCAGCGGTTTGTGGACGCCGGAGCAGTACCGCGAATATCTGGCGAGCATTGCTGCAGATCTCGGACCCGGAACCCCAGGCCGGACTTGGCGTGATTTGCAGGACACCGCAACAGGAATCCCCGGAGTGCGTGGTGGATTTGGCTGGGGAAACTGGAAACGCGGATCGGATTATTATCCCGAGGGCGACCTGCTTTGGCTAGATGTCGCGACCATCATTCATCAGCAAAGCCACGGCACAAAATCCATCGATGACTTTTGCCATCTATTCCACGGCGGCCCAAACAACGGGCCGGAGTTGAAGACATATACGTTCGACCAGGTCGTCGAGGCGCTGAACCAAATCGTGCCATACGATTGGGCGGGTTTTTTGCATGAGAAGCTCACGTCTCTTTCACCTGAGGCACCGACCGGCGGCATCGAGAACGGCGGATGGAAAGTCGAATTCAATGACAAACCGCCGATGCAAGGTCTCCGCGGCGGAAATCCGGGCGACGCATTTTCGATCGGCTTGCGGCTCGAAGGAGACGGAACCGTGGGCGATTCGATCGTTGGCGGTCCTGCATTCAAAGCAGGAATCACCGCTGGCATGAAAATCGCGGGCGTGAATGGCCGTGTGTTCACGCGGGAGTTGCTTGATGACGCGATCAAAGCCAGCAAGGGCAACTCAGAGCCCATCAGGCTTCTTGTCGTCAACGAGGATTACTACAAGACGGTAACCGTCGACTACCACGGTGGCGAGCGCTATCCACATCTCGTGCGCGTCGAAGGGAAACCTGATTATCTCGACGATCTCATCAAGCCTCGCGCGGGAGAACAGTAGGTCCGTGCGTAGCTCGATCTGCAGTTAGACTCAGCCTCTTTCATCGTGCCGGGCGGCATCAGGCAGACACGCCTGTTGCCGCAGCCGGCGCGCATATCTTGCGCAAGGAACTCGCGGCAGGAATGCGTGTTGACACTTTTTGCGCGCGTTTCCATAATCGCGTCGGGGGGACATCCTCGCCTCATGAGTGATGCACAAAAAGCCCGGGAACGCGCGTTGGAAGAAGCCGTTTCACGCGCCGTGCGCGACAACTTGCCACCCCTTCAGCGGACGCTGGAGGACATGCAGCAGGCGTTCGCGGATTTGGTTTCGGCGTGTTCCTCGACTCGGCCAACGAACACTCTGCCGGCGATGCTTCGCGCGCAGTCTACGGCAGCGTCTCTTTCCGCCAGTCTGTCGGTTCTTTCGGCTTTCATCACAAATGCCATGCAGCGGCGTGATCGCGAGCTTTCCCGCGAAGAGGAATCCGAGGATGTGCGCGCGATTGGCGTAACCGCGGCGCAGCCAGAACCAGCACAAACAATCCCTGCGCCAGCAATCGTGACGCCGATGGCAGAAACGCAATCGCCCGCCGCCGACGTAGAAGAAGTGGCAGAAGAACCTTCAGCGCCGTCGGCTGATTCGCGCCAGTCTGCTATTGAAGACGTTCCAGCGCAGGAACCGACGGCAATCATTCCCGAACCCGAACCTGCCGCAGCACCTGAGCCCGAGCCCGTCGCGTTCGATGTCGCATCATTGCCAAAGGACGAGCAGGATTTGCACAAGCGCGCGAATCGCGTTGCCAAAGTTTCGATGCAAGACATCAAAATGTTGAAGCCTGAAGCCGTTCGCAAGGGTCTGGAGCATAAAGACATTTGCGTACGTCTGCGAAGCGAAATTGACAAGGCCCGAAAAGAATATGATCGCCGCTTTCAGAAGATTTTGGATCATCCGGTGGACTATTTTCATCACTGGATGGTCGAGATTCTGGCGGGCGGCGATCCGGAAGCCCTCGGAGAATATCCCTATCCCTCGCCGGTGCTGCGCCGCTAACTTATTTTTTGCAAGAAGGATCTCGGGTCCTGCACGCGCGCTTTGCGTTGCGCTGGCGCTTTTCCTATGTTTGGGCGCCGGAAGCTCCGTTGCGCAGACGAGCAAGTCGCAAACACGAAAAGCGCGCATAGCCGCGGCCCGCGTTGCCGCTGCACAGCGCGCGGCAAAACGAGCGGAGGCTGTGCAAGCGTCGCGGTTCGCTGCCGAAGCCAGGCAGCTCACAATTCTTTCGCGGGCGTTGAAAGAAGAGAAAAAACCCGGCGCGGCCTACCGAAGACTTGCGGCATTCGCGAAGCGGTATTCGAAAGAAGAGTTGGGCGCACGCGCGGCGCTGGCGCTTGGTTATTACGACTACAATCAAGCTCGCTACGCGGAAGCGCGGCGCTGGCTCGACGCCGCAAAGCCGGAAACGCTGCTCGCGGATTACGTTCTGTTCTGGAGCGCACAGGTGGATCGCAATTTGAGCAACCTGCCTACCGCACTCGACCAGTTGGAGAGTTTGCTTCACGATTATCCGCAGAGCGTGATGCGTGACCTTGCGCTTCAGGCGCTTGGGGAAGCTGCAATCGCCGCGAATCAGCCAAAGCGCGCGCTTGACGCGCTCGACGCTTTCGAGAACATTGACAAGCATCCGAAGCTGCTGTTTCTGCGCGCACAGGCTTACGAGCAGGCGGACGATAAAATCGCGGCGGCGGGTGATTACCTCGCCGTGTACGATCACTTTCCGCTGAGCTCTTCCGCGGCGGAGGCCGGTGAGAAAGCAAACTATTTTCAGGGCATGCTCGGCGAGGCGTTTCCGAAGCCAACCGTCGCCGCACAGATGGCGCGCGCGGAGATTTTGTTTGACGCGCATAATTGGCAGGACGCACAGAATGCTTACAGCCAGGCTCTGCCTCAACTTACAGGACCGGATCAGGAACTGGCGCAGGTTCGCATCGCCGATTGCGCGGTGCAGCTTGGCGGGAACGCCGCGACGCTGGCCGCGCTGCAATTGCAAACTCCAGAGGTTGACGCCGAGCGCCTTTATTATTTGTCGCAAGCCTATCGCTCCGTTCCTGATGAAACGAACATGCTCGCAACCGTATCCCAGGCGATTGCTCGCGTCCCGCAGAGCGATTGGACCGAGCGCACACTCTTTGCAACCGGCAATTATTATTGGGTGAACCTCGACCGTGACGCCGCCGCGAAATATTATCAGCAGGTTGTCGATCGTTTTCCGCAGAGCGCCGATGCCATCGATGCGCAGTGGCGCGTTCTGTGGGCTTCGTATATGGGCCATCGCGACGACGCTGCGAGCCTGCTTACAAAATTTCTGACCGACTATCCGAATTCTGTTTACACGCCCGACGCGCTTTACTGGTTGGGACGATTGGCGCAGGACGCTGGACAGGCTCCGGAAGCGCGCGCCTATTTTCAAAAATTACAGCAGCGCTATCCCAACAACTATTTTACGGTTCACGCGGCAATGCGTCTTCGCGAACTAAAACGCGGTCCCGCGGCTGCGCTGCCAATTCTCGACGCGATCGCTCCGCTGGCCCCAGGTCCTGAAGTTGGCGGCGCGGAATCTCCCCAGGCGCTTCCGTGGGTGCAGCGCAGCGTCGCGCTCGAGACGATCGCCTTCGACGATTCGGCGATGATCGAACTACGCGCCGCCTACGGCGCAACGCATTCGCCCCTGCTGGAGATGGCCATCGCGCGTGCGGCCACGAATGCCGAGCACTACGGCGGCGCAATCGTCGCGCTGCGCATTATTTATCCGGAGCTCGAGTCGCGGCGATTGGCGGACGTGCCACACGAGGTGTGGACGCTTTCGTTTCCCATGGCGTACGCACCGGCCATTCGTCGCGCGGCGCTCAGAGTTCGTGTTGATCCCCTGTTGGCTGTCGCACTAATCCGGCAGGAGTCGGCGTTTGAAAAGGACGCGCATTCCGCCTCAAATGCATATGGGTTGATGCAGCTTTTGCCCAAGACGGCGCGGCCGCTCGCCCATAGGCTGCGCATGCGATATTCGGAGGAGCGGCTGCTTGACCCGCTTTACAATCTGCGATTGGGCACGGTGTATCTGTCCGATTTGCTGAAGAGTTTCCACAGTGCGGAAGCGGCGCTGGCGGCGTACAATGCGGGCGAGGACCGCGTGACGCTATGGCAGACGGGACAGACTTATACCGAGCTTCCTGAATTCGTCGAATCGATTCCGTTCACGCAGACGCGGCAATACGTGGAGATCATAATGCGCAACGCGACAATTTACCGTGAGCTTAGCCGAGGCAGACGATGAATCCCGTGGCAGCGGGACGCATTGCGAGCGACGCTCGGCTTTCGGAAAAGGCCGGCCAGTTCACCGAATCCGTGATCCGCGAAATGACGCGGCTGGCGCTGGCGCACAATGCCGTGAATTTGTCGCAGGGTTTTCCGGACTTCGGTGCTCCCGAGGAAATCAAAGCCGCGGCGCGCGACGCGATAACACGCGACATCAATCAATACGCGATTACATGGGGAGCAAAATCGCTGCGCAATGCGATTGCGGAGAAATTCGAGCGCACGCAAGGCATCACGATTGATCCGGAGCGCGAAATCACGGTTTGCTGCGGCTCGACGGAAGCGATGATGGCCGCGATGATGGCCATTATCAATCCGGGCGATGAAGTGGTGGTCTTTGAGCCGTTTTACGAAAATTATGGGCCGGACGCGATTTTGAGCGGAGCCTCGCCGCGTTTCGTGCGCCTGCGCGCGCCGGATTGGTCGTTCGACGCCGACGAATTGAAGCGGGCATTTTCGAGCAAAACGAAAGCCATCATTCTGAACACGCCGAATAATCCCACGGGCAAAGTTTTCTCGCGCGAAGAGATGGAAACGATTCGCGATCTGTGTGTGCGCCATAATGCATTTTTGATAACGGATGAGATTTATGAGCACATGCTCTACGACGGTGCCACGCATATTTCGGCGGCGACGATCGAAGGGTTGCGCGAGCGCACAATTACGATCAATGCGCTGTCGAAGACCTACAGCGTCACAGGTTGGCGCGTCGGCTGGGCGATTGCTCCGCCCGAAGTAAGCGCGGCAATTCGCAAGGTGCACGATTTTCTTACGGTCGGCGCGGCGGCACCGCTGCAAGAGGCGGGCGCGGTCGCGCTGCGGTTTCCGGATTCATATTACGAGCAATTGGCGGGCGATTATTTGCAGCGGCGAAATCGTCTGCTCGGAATCTTAAGCGACGCTGGCTTCAAGTGCTTCAAGCCGCGTGGCGCGTATTACATCATGACGGATATTTCCGCGTTTGGATTTGCGAATGACGTGGAGTTCGCGCGGTATCTTGTGAAAGAAATTGGCGTCGCCGCCGTGCCAGGTTCGAGCTTCTACCACAATCCCGCCGATGGCGCGCAGCAACTCCGCTTCACATTCTGCAAGAAAGAAGCCACGCTCGCCGAAGCGTCGCGCAGGCTTGCCAAACTACGCCGCAACTAAGCGGACCGCTGGTGTTCTGAATCTCATCCCCAGAAAAATGAACAGAACCTGAGCGATTTGCTTGCTGCGCCAAAAAACTGCCAGCGTGCAGAAACGCCGCGAAGAGTGAGGCGGGAAGCAAGTGGTTGCCCTGTGGTGGTTGCTTCCCGCCCTTAGTGGTGCGTTTGACTTTGTTGGACTAAGGAAACTGGAAAAAGGTTTTCTCGGGCGCGCGAAGAATCCACGAATATATTTCATGAGCTTCACGCAAGTGGATCGAAAGAATCCATGTAAGCGGGAATCGTCACGGGCCAATGCAATTGCTGCTGCACGGTGCCGCGAAACGCTTGCGCTGCCGGAGGGTCGCCGTGGACGAGATAAAGCTTTTTTGGCGGCGCGGTGAAACCGGAGAGCCAGCGGATAATTTCGCCGCGATCTCCGTGCGCGGAAAATTGACTGACCTCGGTGATTTCAGCGCGCACCGGAATTTCATCGCCATAAATGCGCGCGAGTTTTGCGCCTTCGAGCAAATACCGGCCAAGCGTTCCTTCGCCCTGGTAGCCCGCCAGAATAATGGCGTTGCGCGAGTCGGGCAAGCGCCGCACCAGATGATGCAGGATGCGCCCGCCCGTGCACATGCCGCTTGCGGAAAGAATAATGCACGGCGTGTTGATGTTGTTGATCGCTTTCGAATCCTCAACCGTTCGCGTCATGTGGACTTCATGCGTGTTCAATGGATCGTGATTGCCGGTTTGCTCCTCGCGCGCAAACTTCAAACTATGATCTTCCTTGTGGCGCACGTATAAATCCGTCACGTTAATGGCCATCGGGCTGTCGACGAACGTCGGTAACTTCGGAATCTGCTGGCGCTCTTCGAGCTGGCGCAAGATGTACATCAGCGTTTGCGTGCGGCCCACGGCGAACGCGGGAATTACAATCGCTCCGCCGCGCTTGGCTACGCGATTCACAATCGCGGCAATGGCGTCGTAAGGCGAATCTTTTGGATGGTCGCGGTCGCCATAGGTCGATTCGCACAAAATGTAGTCGGCCTTCGCAATCGGTTCGGGATCGTTCAAGATGGGTTGGTCGTAACGGCCCACGTCTCCGGAAAAGACTACAACGGCGGATTTCCCATTTTCCGTAATCGTGATTTGCAGCGACGACGACCCGAGAATATGTCCCGCATCCGTAGGTTTCACCGTGAACTGCGGGCTGATGGTGAACGGGTCTTTGCGCGGAATTTCCTGAAAGCGCGTGAGCGCGGCCTGTGCGTCAGCGACAGTATAGAGCGGCAACGCGGGCTTGTGGCTCGAATAACCTTTCTTCGAGATGTATTGCGCGTCTTCTTCCTGCAAGTGCGCTGAATCCGGAAGGAGCAGTTCGCAGAGTTCGCGCGTCGCCGCGTTGGCGTAAATCGGCCCGCGAAAACCGTCGCGCACGATGCGCGGTAAGTATCCTGTGTGGTCAATGTGCGCGTGCGTCAGGACGATCCAGTCGATCGTCGAGGGCTCGATGGGCAGTTGATCCCAGTTGCGCTGCCTCAACGGTTTCGGGCCCTGAAAGAGCCCGCAATCAACCAGCAAGCGTTTCCCGCCCGCTTCTACCAGATATTTGGAACCGGTGACCGTTCCCACCGCGCCCAGAAAAGTGATTTTGGCCATAGGGCGCGTATTTTAACCGAAAGCAGTGCAGACTACGGAAATTTGTTGCGATTCTTCGAGGGAAATCGCTCGCTGGTAGCGTGCGCGCTTTTTTTGCACATTCCGCGCGGAATTGTTAGGCTGTCGGGCTGCAATATGCTTCTCCAGTGAGGGTGGTGAATGAAATTTCGGTGTTGTACGATGGCGCTCGGGGCTGTCGTTGCTTTTCTGTTCGTTTCATTTAGCGCGTACGCGCAGGGGTTGCCGTCGCAATCGTTGACACGCGGCACGTGGGAGATTGAGCCGTTTGTTGGCGGCGGAACGGGATTGTTGCACGCGTCTACGACGCAATTCATAATTGCGGGCGCGCGAGTGGGCAGAGTTTTGACGGGCGAGCATCTCCACGGATGGGCGCGCGGGAACTTTGAATTGGCCGCTGACTTCATGCCGTTATATCTGGTGATGCAGCCGGGCGGAACGGTATATGGCGCGAGCTTCAAGCCGGTGATTTTCAAATGGAATTTCACCAGCAACCATAAAATTGCGCCGTATGCTTTAATTGCCGGAGGTGTTCTCTTCACGTCGTCAAATGTTCCTGCGGGAAATACTTCGTATGTGAACTTCACGCCGCAGGGCGCGCTTGGTTTTCATGTCTTCACGCGCCCGAAACGTGCGTGGGATTTTGAAATTCAATTCGTGCACCACTCAAATGCCAGCCTGGGGACATTCAATCCGGGCCTGAATGCGAGCGTTCTGTTTACTATCGGATATAACTGGTTCAAATAAACGTCCGCCGGATTATTGGCTTCGGTGTGACGAGTTGAAATGGAGGCACCCGATGACGCTACACGCCACAGCTCGCACGTTTGGCCCTGCGACGATTGTTGAATGCTCTGGAAGGCTTGTGCTGGGCGAGGAGTCGGCGCAGTTGCGCGAAATGGTAAAAGGCGTGCTTGCCACTTCGAAAAGCGTTGTGCTTGACCTTAGCGGCGTTACGTACATCGATAGCAGCGGCCTCGGCACGCTGGTGGGGCTTTACTCAACGGCGCGAAGCGCTGGCGGCGACATAAAGCTGGCGCACCTCAGCACGCGCACGCGCGATATGCTGCAAATGACAAGGCTGCTGACGGTGTTCGATGTGTATGAGCGAGCGGAGGACGCCGCAGCCTCGTTCAAAACGAGTGCAGGATAGAGCAGACCTTCCGGCAGGTACCAAGTGCGAATTGCTGTTGTGATTCAAATTCAGCGTTCAGTGCCGCGACGCGCCGAAGGGTACGAAACTCTCAGCCTGTTTCGGGTCGCCTTTGCCCGAATAACGAGTCAAGAGGGGATATGGGAACGGCGGGGCTGGCTCCCGTCACTATTACACCTGATTTATTCCACGTCGTAAGAATCTCCTCGCGCAGGAACGTTTTTATAGTTTCTTCTAGTAATGCCCTTGCGCTCATGCACCTTTCTTATTCACGCGTATGGCTTCAAGGATAAGTGCCTTTAACGCTGATTCATGTAGCGCGTCGTCTTCATGGAAGTCGATAGCGCGAAGGGTTTTACTATCCAGTCTTGTGTTGAAGAGCTTCTTTGAATCCTTTATGAGAGCGCCTTTGATGAAGTTTAACCGCACCGCATTCTTGAGTGTATCTGCCATGCAGAGTATCCCGTCATGAGACCAGACTGGGACTCCTTCCGGCTTCGAGGGTTTTTTCCATTTTACCTCTTCGATGACTGCCGGGTCTGCATTCTTGATTAGGGCACGTAGTTGCGATAGCTTCTTGCCCCGCCAATCACCTGACTTCTTGATGATTGCATCTATCTCCTGAGAAGCCGTTTTATTTTTTGCCGATGAATTCATGCCTGCTCGAAATGAATAAGGTTGCCGTCGGGATCTTTGAAGTTGAACCACTTCGTGCCCGAGCCGGGACCGTGCAGGTCATCCCCTATTTTGCTGACTTCGACGCCCTTGCTTGAGAGTTCTCTGTGCGCTGCAGCAATGTCTGACGTGCCAAACCACAGCGCCATTTTGCCGACGTTCGCATTCTCGTGATAGGTCGTGAGAGTTATCGTAACGCCGCCTTCAGGAAGCGTGAGCGCGACCCACCAGCGATCATCGCTTTGGCGATAGTCCGACATGACTTTCAAGCCGAGCTTCTCCGAATAAAACTCCTTCGCCTTCGGCATATCGCTCACGACTATCGCTAGCATCATTAATTTGTTGATGATTTGCATGTTGTTTTTATTCACTTTCCAGCTCTTTTACTGAGTACAAAGTTCTGCGAGGGGCTTAATGCCCTATCCTTCCGGTGAACGCACCCGTACCAGCAGCAAGGACGGCGCATCCCTTCCTTAAGTTCCGAAACGACCCTCTCGACATGCTCTTTTCGCTTCTCTGGGGTTTTAACGGAGATAGTCCAACAAATCCATTCGTTGCGGGAAAGTGGCGTGATATCTTCCCATGCCAAGAGCGCTTTTGAGTCAGCCGCCAGAGCCTTCCGCAAATCAGCTGGTAACTTGTGCGCCGTGCCGTCTGAAATCGTTCTAGTCATAAGTTTGGTATACTAAATGTTGTATCCTCGATAAAGCCAGCCCATTTTTTACATGTAAAATTCTGTTTCTCGAAGTATCGCGTCGTCGCAGCCCAAAAATTTCCCTTCCATTCCTTTTCCCGCTTCGCGGCGGAGGGGTGGGGGGAGGATCCGCAGAAAAAATACAAGAAAATTTTTGGGGTTGCCCGCGCGAGTCCGCGAGCGCGGCGAGGCGCGTTCAGTCAGGGTTCTGCTGGGAATGCGTTTGAACTTTTTGATACAGTGACCGCCAAAATTGATTTGAGGCCGAAAGAGATTCCGACGCGCCGGAGGCGCGGGCATGGTGTGACGCCTCCGCAAGGAAGCGCCACGGTATTTTGTATTCCCCCGCAAGCATTCCCGCCGCCATGCGGCGGTTCTCTGCGCTTCGCGCAGTTGCGCCTGCGGCGCATTTTGGTGGAGCCGATGGGATTCGAACCCACGACCTCCTCGATGCCATCGAGGCGCGCTCCCAACTGCGCCACGGCCCCACCGTCGAGAAACGCTGTGCTAGCTTTTATAGCACTGCGCGGCGCACAGCGTCAAACCAACTGCTATGCGACGTTTCGCGAATCGGCTTCGTCTGGTTCTGGCGGCTGAGCGGCGGGTCGAATGTTTCTGGGGGGGGGCTCCGGGCCAGGCTGTAACTGGGACTGGTTTTCTGCTAAAATAGGGGCAGAACGAAGGAACAGAATGGCCCGGCGCGGTGTCTAATGCTATACGCGCCTTCTTTGCAGCAGAAGCCGCCGGTAAGCCAGCCGTTGCAACGGCGAGCCGGCTAGGTCAGGCGCGGTAGGCCTGGATAGGTGGCAAGCGGAATGTCTGATTTAGCGCAGACGCTATCCTGGATACAAGACGAGACGCGGCTCGTGACGGAGCTGCAGTCTGGGTCGGATACTGCCTTCGACTGGGTCGTCACTTATTACCACGCCTCTGTGTACAACGTTATCTACGGAATTCTCTCTGACCGCAGCGATGCCGCCGATGTGACCCAGGAAGTTTTCCTTAAGGCGTTTCGCGGAATCCACGGGTTCCGGCGCGGCAGTTCGCTGAAGACGTGGCTCTATCGAATCGCCGTGCGCGAATCGCTCAATCACCGCCGCTGGTGGCACCGGCACTGCCGGAACGAAGTGTCGATCGACGTTCCCGCAGACGAACATCATGCCGCGACTGAAATTGAAGACGCCGAGGCGACGCCATTCGATCAGCTTGCGGCGCGCGAAACGCAGGCCGCAGTTCGACGCGCGCTCGCTGACTTGTCTGAGGCGTATCGCAGCGCCGTGATATTGCGGGATATTGAAGGGCTTTCCTACGAGGAAGTGGCCGAAGTGCTTGAAATCTCTGTGGCGACGGTGAAGACGCGGATTCTGCGCGGCCGCCGCGCATTGAAAAAGCTTCTCGGACCCCTACTGCACACTCCTCACGCGGGGGCGTACGTTTTACATGAAACGGCTTCGGAACACGCGATTTCGGCGGACCTTCCAAACGGCACAGTTGTGGAGCCTCGGCCTTTGAGTTCGTATGCAATGGCACTTGACCGAGGACGCGGAGGCTGGCAATGACCTGCCGCGAAATTGGACGTCATTTACCGGGCTATTTGGACGGAGCTGCTTCGTCGGAAAAACACGCGGGTGTTCGCGACCATCTAAATTCGTGCGCTGATTGCCGCACGGATCTGGAACGGTACCGCAGGCTGGCGCGAGTGCTTGCGGACTCGACCGCGGTCGCTCCTCCGGCTGATTTGGCCACGCGCATTCGCGTGCAGGCGTCACGCATTCAAGTTCAGCGGGAGAATCCTCATCCGCTTCGCAGCCGGGCTTGGGTCTTTTTCGAAAATATTTTGCAGCCGCTGGCCGTGCCCGCGACGGGCGGGTTCCTGACTGCCGCGTTTGTTTTCATCTTTGTTGTTCAGAGTTTGTTTGTCGGAATTCCCGTCGGCAATATTCCCAACGATCTTCCGACGGATTTGATCCAGCCTGCGCGTTTGGAAAGCCTGGCGCCATTTCCCGTGCCGGGCATCGTGAGCAACAGCAATTATTCCAACGTAGGTGTGTTGCTGGTGGAAGCAACGCTGAATGCCGAGGGGCAAGTCGCGGGATACAGAATTCTTTCCGGTCCAAACGATCCTGAAGTTCGCCATCAGATTGACCAGGTCCTGATCTTCTCGCGGTTCCGGCCGGAGCTGAATTTCGGACGGCCTACAGCGGGAGGTCATGTCATGCTGGGCTTCAGCGAAATCCGCGTGCGCGGGTAGTCTGGGGTCCTGCAGCCTTTCTTGACTCAGTTCATCCAGCCCGATAAAGTGTGTTTTTCATATCAGCGCCATCCATAAGAGCAACGGTATCTCTGCGGTCGCGCATCCCACTCGCGGACGCTTGGGGTCAGTGAACTGAGAGCATGACGAATAGAAGATTTTCCGGCGGCCTTTCCCGGCCATTTTTTTTCACGGCCGCGCCACGTCTAGTTTTGTGTTTGGCGCTGTGCGCGATTGGGCTGATGATCGCTACAACGCCCGCGGCAGCCCAATCCGCGAGGGGCACGATTCGGGTGGAAACCAGCCCGCAATTATTTGCCACCATGTGTGCGCTCGACGCCGCCGGTTTCGACGCGAATTCCAACACCCTTGGCATTTATCCCGCGGACGCCGCGTTGCGCGCCCGCCTGTTGCAATTGAAAGGCCCCGCCACCGAGGCTATGCGGCAGTTCTACGCGAAGCACCAATTCACAAACTCCGACGAAACACTTTCCCCGTTTCTTTCGTTTGCGCTTGTGGTGGGGCCGCCGCCGCAATTCCGCTACATGGTCACGCACGAAGAGATACCTCCCGCCGTTTTGTCGATCGACGGCTTCGGCGACATTCTGGGTAACTTTTATACGGAAGCGCAGCTCGACCGCGAATGGGCCACGGTTGAACCGGAGGTGGATCGTGAAGTGGAGCGGCTTACCAGCCCGGTGCGGCAGATTGTGTTTCAAACCACGGCCTATCTTCGCGAGATACAAACGCCTAGCAACCGCACTTTCACGGTGCTGGTTGAACCGCTGGTCGGGGAGCGCGTCAATTTCCGCAACATTGGGAATCATTACTCGATCATCGTCGGCCCCGGACCCGTGTTGCCGCTGGACGACATCCGCCACGCAATGTTCCATTTTCTGCTGGACCCTTTGACGCTCAAATATCAACAGAGCATTTCGACGCGCCGCGCGCTGCTGGATATTGCGACGCGCGCGCCGCAGCTTCCGTCGTCGTTTCAAGATGATTTTGTGGGTCTATTCGACGAGTGCCTGGTCCGCGCCGTGATGCTCCGCGTCGACAAACTGCCCGCGGAACAGCTTGAAGCAGCGCTCGCCGCGAACGACAGGACTGGCTTCATTCTGGTGCGTCCCATTTATCAGCAGCTGATCGTGTTTGAGAAGTCCGAGCCGGCAATGTCTTTGTATTTCCCCACGCTCGTTCAGGGAATTAACGTGGCGGCGGAGCAGAAACGGCTGCAAAATTTCCAGTTTGCGTCCGCGTCGGAAAACGTTCAAGCCGGGGGCATTCAGGGAGAAAATGGCGGAGCCGGAGCGGAGACGCAGCTGGAGCAGGAGTTCACGCGCGGCGATCGCCAGATTGCGTTGCAGGATGGCGCGGGAGCGGCAGCCACTTTTCAGGGCATATTGAACGAGCATCCGAATGAACCCCGCGCGCTATATGGTTTGGCGCTGGCGTCCGTCTTGCAGGGCCAGGGCGAAAAGGCGGAGAATCTCTTCGAGCAGATTGTGAGCAGTCCGGCGCCGGGTTCGAATGCGGTAGCAATGCCAAGTCCAAATGTTTTGGCGTGGTCGCATGTTTATTTGGGGCGTATCCATGACTTGCAAGGGGACCGCGAGCCGGCCGTAAGGGAATATCGCGCGGCGCTTGGCGTAAATGGCGCACCCGAAGCGGCCCGCCTGGCAGCGCAACAGGGCATGGACAAGCCGTACAGGCCGGCGCCAACAGCGCTGAAGCAATAGCCGCTCGATTCAGTTTCCACTACCGGTCGAACCCATTCGGTTCCCGGAGGGAAGTAGCTTAAATCGGAGGAAGAAAGAAAATGACTCACCGAATGGGAATCACCGCTGTAACATTGGCGGCTTGGGCGTGCCTCGTGGCTGCGCCTCAATCCCGCGCGCAAAGCACAGGAACGCAGCAGCAAGGGACTCAAGAGCAAAAGCCGTCGCTGCAAAATCCGACGCCGCAAAAACCGGCGGCACCGGCAGCGCCGGCAGTGGATCCGAAGGAAGAAGCGGCCTACAAGGCATTTTTCGCGATGAGGCCCGCCGCGCAGGCGGACTATGACGCGCAAATCAAAGCTGGCGAAGACTTCGCGAAAAATTATGCGAAGAGCCGCTACCTCCCAGTAGTGTATTCGCGGCTGACGAACGCCTATTTTGAAACACACCAGATCGACAAGATGTACGGCGCCGGCGACAAGACTTTGCAGCTCAATCCAAATGATCTGAGTGTTTTAACGCTGGTAGGTTGGGTGATTCCTCGTGGAAATCCCACCGCTCCGGATTTTGCGACGCAGCTTGGCAAGGCCGAGCAATACGAAAAACATGCGCTTGAGTTGTTGGCCACTCTGACGAAGCCCGCGGAATTAACCGACGAGCAATTTACGAAGACCAAGGCCAGCGCCGTTGCTCAGGCCCACAGCGGCCTGGGTCTTGTGTATTTCCGCGAGGGCAAAAATGACGAATCAGCCGCAGAACTTGTAAAGGCCACTGACGGTAACGCGCAGCCGGATCCCACCGATTTGTTTGTGCTCGGCGTGGTGGATGAGCGGCTGAATAAGTTTGCCGATGCGGAGAAATCGTTCGAGGGCTGCGCCCAAATCACATCCCAACTCCAGGATCGATGCAAGCAAGGAGCAGCGGAATCAAAGGCCAAAGCTGGTAATCAACTCCAGCCGCCGAAGCCATAGACTTTTTCCCGGGGAACGAAATTTCGCCAATGACCGATGCGGAGCGGAGCGAACTGGAGACCAAACTCGGGCACCGATTTGAGCGCGTCGAATGGCTCGAACGGGCTCTGACGCACCGCTCTTACATCTTCAACTCCGATGCGCGAAGCAACGAGCGCCTCGAGTTTCTTGGTGATAGCGTTCTGGGCCTGGCGGTCAGCCGGGTTCTCGTGTCTCGTTTCCCGGCATGGGACGAAGGAAGTTTGTCAAAAGCCAGGGCGCGACTCGTCAGCGTGACAAGCGCGGAGAACGCCGCCAATCGGCTCGGGCTCGGAGAACATCTGCGCCTGGGACCGGGCGAAGAAAAAACCGGAGGCCGCCGAAAGCAGAACCTCCTTGCGGACGCCTACGAAGCGGTAGTCGGCGCGATTTTTCGCGATTCCGGATTCGACGCCGCCTCGGCTTTTGTTGAGCGTTCGCTGCTTGACGCTGCTTTGACAGTTGCCGAATTGCTTGCCGATCCCGATCATAAGTCCGCCCTGCAGGAATGGCTTCAGAGCCGTGGACTACAGACGGCCGAGTATCGCGTGGTGCGCGAAACGGGCCCCGAGCACAATAAGACGTTTCGCGTTAGGGTGCGAGCGGGCGGCCCAGCTTTGGCGGAGGCGGAAGGCCACACCAAGAAATCCGCCGAACAGGCTGCTGCGGACTTAGCCCTCCGCCTGCTCCGCGCGGAAGAGCCTACTCAAGCCGCGGAGGAACACGCGCAGGACAGTTCGAATGGCTGAAGAAGCCGAAACGCCGGCAACGTCGAATTCTTCCGAGGCTTCCACGCGGGATATCCGCGAAGAAGGGGCGCTGCACGATTATCTGGCGTCGCTGCTGGTCACAATTATCATCGCTGTTTTCGGCACCACTTTTGTCGTGCAGGCTTTCAAGATTCCTTCCCCGTCAATGGCGCCCACGCTGCTCGTGGGCGATCATCTGCTAGTGAACAAATTTATCTTCGGTGGCGGAAGCGCTTGGTACGATCGCATGTTGCCCTATCGACCGATTCGGCGCGGCGACGTGATCGTTTTCAAGTATCCGTACGAGGATCATCCTTATTACGTGAAGCGCGTGATTGGCCTTCCCGGCGACCACCTGCGCATTACGGACCAACGCGTGTACGTCAATGGTAAGTTGTTAGTCGAACCTTACGCGGTCCATGATCTTTCGAACGCTGATCCGAATATGTTCGATTTTCCACCAAGGGATATCCTGTTGATTGCGGAAGAAATTACTCCGGAATGGGCGGATAGTTTGCGTCATGATGTGCATCACGGGGAATTGATTATTCCTCCGGGAAATTATTTTGTCATGGGAGACAATCGCGATCACAGTTCCGACAGCCGCTACTGGGGATTTGTTCCGCGTGATGCCATTGCCGGCCGCCCCTTGATGATTTACTGGTCTATAGACTCGGCTAACGATGAATACCATTCCGCCAGTTTCGCCGGGACGTTAGCAAGCGTCGCCAGGACGCTGCTGTACCTGCCCACTGAAACACGCTGGGGTCGTATGTTTCACGAGGTGCACTAATGCCTCCCTTTGTTTCGACTACAGCTCCCGAACGTTCCGGCAGGGCTCCTACGCGCACGAGCGAACCGACGAGGTTTCCAGGATCGCCGCGGTTGCATCGTTGGTTGCGAATACTCCTGATGGTGGTTATTGCGTGCTTTGCACTGGACTGGGGCATTTCGCTGCTGCTCGAGTACGGTTGGCTTCATCACGCGCTTACACGGCGGCTGGAAGCAGCCTTCGGACGTCCCGTTGACGTAGGTCACTATGCTTTCAGCCTGCTCGAAGGTCCGCAACTGGAGGCCGAGCGTATTACGGTGGCCGAAGACCCGCGCTTCGGTAACGAATATTTCCTTCGTGCAGACGAGCTTGCCATCGGGCTGCGCTGGAGCGCGCTGCTGCGGGGGCGGGTCGAGTTCGGCCCCTTGTCCCTGACGGGCCCGAGTTTGAATCTGGTGCGGCTCGCGGACGGCGAGTGGAATCTCGAATCGTGGTTGCCGCGCCCGCGCGGAAATCTTCCGACCGTGCCCGCTCCGGGCCGCGCTTCACTTCATTTGCAGCGCATAGACCTCTCGAGCGGCCGCGTGAATTTCAAGGAGGGCGCAGGCAAGCTGCCGTTCGCGTTTGCCAATGTCGATGGCAGCGTCGAGCAGATCGCGCCGGGCGTTTGGCACATTGACCTACAGGCGCAACCGTTTCGAGCCGCAGTCGTGGTCCAGCAAGCGGGCATTCTTAGTTTGACCGGTCTTGTGGGTGGCACCTCCTCGCGCTTGCGTCCCGCGTCCTTCGAGCTGAATTGGGCCGATGCGTCGCTCTCCGACGTTCTGCGATTGCTTCGCGGGAATGACTACGGCGTGCGCGGTCTTTTCTCGCTTCAACTGACAGCGAATACCGTTGGATACGATTGGAATTTCTCCTCGCGCGCGCAGCTACGCCGCGTGCATCGCTGGGATTTGCCGCTGCGTCCAGACGATCCGGCCGCAGATCTGAATATCAAGGCGCGATGGGTGCCTTACGAATCCCGTTTCGAATTGACGCAAGCCGTCCTCGAAGCGCCTCGCTCCAACGTTCACGTCACAGGTGCGATCCATTGGAGTGCAACGCCCAATTCGATGCAGGTTGCGGTGAAGAATTCGAAACTCGGGATCACTTCGAGGGGCGTGGCGATGGCGGACCTATTGACGTGGTATCGGGCTTTCCATCGCGACGTGGCGGAACAGCTTGCTGTGAATGGCATCGCGGCGATGGACGTGAAGCTATCTGGCTGGCCGCCGCGCGTGCAGAAGGGGATTGTTACTTCCGACGGTGTCGAACTCGATGGCGGCAGCACGCCAGTCCCTATTCGCATGGGCCGCGCGTCCTTGGCGTTTTCGGGCGATTCCGTGTCGCTGGCTCCCGCGATTTTGTCGATCGGCGTCGATTCCGGCGAATTTCGCGTACGCGGCTCTGCTGAACGTCTTCCGCAATGGCATTCCGCATGGAAGCTCGACGGCGCGACGACACACGTGCGAACATTTTTCAGCGCGGCCAGCGCGCTGGGGTTCAGTTTGCCGCCTGGGTGGGTGATCGATGGACCGGCGCAGTTTCATCTGCAAAAAAAAGGCCCACGTGCGCTCACGCGCGCGGCTTCGCCCTCAATTGCGTCGATGTTCAGCCATCCGCAAGGAACGATCGCGCTGGCAGGTGTGACGATTCGTGCCCCGTTTCTTAATCACGAAATTACACATTTGTCGGGTGCGGTGAATCTGTCGAGTGATCACAATGTGAAGATTCAGCTAACTTCAGCCGACGCCTTCGGCGCGAGTTGGCACGGCACACTTGAACGCCAGACACCCGGTGGCGAATGGCAATTCGCGCTCTCCGCGAATGGGCTTGACGCCGCGAAAATGGACCGCTGGCTGAATCCGCAGCGCCGTATCAGTTTTCTCGATCGTCTGCTGCCATTTCTTGCGTCGAAGCCCGAACCGCAGCCCATTCCTGGCTGGCTACGCGGGCGCGGCTCGGTTTCCTTTGGCGAATTCGCCATCGCGCCATTTAGCCTGAGCCAATTCACCGCGGATGCCGTGGTCGACGGGCGCAAAGTCGGCCTTTCAAATGCGCAAGCGGAATTTTATGGAGGAAAACTGCTCGGCTCGATTGCGCTCAATTTGAGCGCCCAGCCAACGTACGATGTCACCGCAAAATTTCAAGGCGTGAACTTGGGATTGCTTTCAGCGCCCACTTTATCTCTGTCAGAGCTCTTCGCAGGCACTGCTTCTGGCAACTTGCAAATGTCGGCCACGGGAATCGGCCGTGCTGCGTTACTGCAATCGCTTGCTTGCCGCGGCGACGCGCAAATTCGCGACGCCAAGTACGAAGGAATCGACCTCGACGAATCCCTGCGTGCGGACGCGCGCAGGCCGGGGAGCACGCGCTTCCCCACGGCGTCGACCGATTTTTCGTGTGCCGACGGGCAAATTCGCTTCGCGAAGATGCATCTCAAAAGTCAGAACGCGTCATACGACGCCGCAGGCTATGTCGATTTCAAACGACAAATGAATTTCGAATTTCGCCCTCTCCCATCCGGGAACATTGGGGGCTTGGTAACGGCGAAAGACCCGCCCAAGGAAAATCGCGCCGGCACCTTCGCGTTGACGGGCGCACTGAAATCTCCGGCGCTAGTCCACATCGCGCGGCGCGCCTCGGGACACTAGGTGATCGTTGCGTGATAATCGTCGTGTGATAAACATAAGAGGAAATTCGTCAACCTGCGGGTGCTCGAATAAGCATTCAAAGGCAAATTGTGCACGCCACAGGACGAGCGCTGATTTGTACGCGTGCTTGCCCTGTGGTAGCGTCGCAAGCATGATGGCCGGGACGGTTTCGTTCCCACGAATTCCCCGATTAATCTTCATATCTCTTCTGAGCGTAATTGCGTCAGCATTCGCGGCGACGAGTACCAACGCGAACACACGCATCCATTTCACGCCGCATTTCACCGCGGGGCAAGTGCTTCATTACAGCGTGCAGATGCACGTCGACAGCGCCTCTCATTCCACTGGCCCTATCGTCGATCCGGAAGGGCCTACAAAGACTGGCGAATCCGTCAGCGTGGTTTTGCGTTTGGAAATTCTCAGTGTGTCAGGCACAGCGGCTGCGCAGGGCCCGACGCGCATTCGCGTCACTTACGAAAAGGCCGCCGCTACCAGCAGCAGCGATTCTTACGACGCGGACACGGCGGGAATCGCGGCGCAATTCAAAAAGCTCGAAGGGCAGTCCATCGAGTTCACTCTCGAACCCAGCGGCAAAATTATCGACGTCACCGGCCTCAAGGGACTGCAGGATGACCAATCCCGATCGGCAGTTGTGAACCAATGGCTCAGTCAATTGACGCTGGGAGCTTCGGTGCCGAAGAAGGGAATCGCCATCGGCGAGAAATGGTCGTCCGAGCAAGCCATCGAAAACGTACCGCTCGCTGGGCTCGCGTGGCATACGGAATCCACCTATGAGCGCGACGAGCCTTGCCCTGCCGTGCGTTCCGAACCAGCGGTGGGCGCCGTGGCGCACGCAGTAACGCCCTCTGCAATACCAGAACAGTGCGCCATCATTCTGACGCATTCCGAAATCACGGGTGCGCCGGCTGAGCGAGCCGCACGGCAGTCTGGGCCGCGAGTGTCCCAACAACCAGAGGAACAAACCGAGAACCAGCCGCTAAACAGGAGAGATCGTACGCCCGAGGTTTTGCGAAAAAACGGCTTGCGGACATTCGGCGAGTGGACCGGCTCAGGCGACGGCCTCACCGCTATCTCGCTTCGCACCGGGATGGTGGTCAGCGTTACGCAAACAGGTACAACGCACATGGACTTCACGATAATGACCGCCACGGCCCACAATCGCATGCGCTACGCCGGTGACACGAAGAGCCAGTCCCAAATCACCCTCCTCTCCCAATCCGTAATTCCCTGACGCCGCGCTCCTTATCCAACCTCTGCTGGGATCCCCGTGGGCCCTGCCGGGCCACTTCCTCAGGTGGCTGAGAAGCATCGGTGGTGGTGACTTGCAGCCAGGTGCGCTACATTGCCCGCTAGCGGCCTGGCGATGCCTTATAAACCAACTAGTTTATTATGTGTTACTTACACTGATACTCGACGCAGCGATGTTTGGCCCACGGATTGCCTTCTAGGAGTTTGCCTCGCCAGTTTAGCGAGGCAGCCCGGGTCACCTCAGCGGACAGGGCAGGCGACGACAAGGAGGCCGAAAATGCGTTATCTAAAGTACCTTGCTGTGCTTGGAATCTTCTTGTTTGCAGCGGGCTACTCCCAGGCTCAAGTATCCATAGGCATCGGGATTGGGCCGGTTTACGGCGGCTACGTGGCAGCGCCGGTATGTCCATACGGCTACTACGATTACTATCCGTATGATTGCGCGCCTTACGGCTACTGGGGCCCGCAGTATTTCTTGGGAGGTGAGTTCATCGGGGTGGGCCCGTGGTATCGCGGCCGCTTCGACCGTGACCGCTACTGGGGCGACCGCGACCGTTTCGAACACGAGCGCGGGTACTTTGACCGAGGGCGCGGGCGCGGCTACGACGATCGCGGCGGTTACAGAAGCTTTGGCGACCGCAGCCATGTCCGTGGTGGCCATGACTTTAATCGCGGCAACGGCTATGCTGGACGCGGCGGCTACATAGGACGTGGCAACAATGGCGACCGCGGACACAGTTTCGTCGGACGTGGCAACAATGACCATCGCGGGAATTTCCGTGGCTTCGCGGGCGGCAACGGACGCGGCGGAAACAGCTTCCACGGCTCAGCGGGACGCGGTTTTTCCGGCGACCACGGTGGTGGCGCGCGTGGCGGTCGCGGCGGAGGTCATGGTGGCGGGCACGGTGGAGGCCACGGACATCGCTAAATCGGCTCGTTACCTCTGAAAGACGCGAACGGCTGGCAGTGAACGCTGCCAGCCGTTTTTTTTTGCTCAACGTATTCGCAAGCCTCGCCTCCCATTAAGCTCCGTCTGGGCCCGCCTTTCGCGAACTGCGGCATGTGTGGTCTTTCCCGGTCTCTTCGCTGGCTTGTAAGCCTGAGATGCGTGTGTTACTTTCGCTGTTTATCTGTAAGCAAGCGGACAACGTATTGGCAAAGGGTTCGCCACTAAAACGACTGACCTCAGGGGCTAAAGCCCCCATTAAAAGAGGCGCTTTTCGGCACGGCTGAAGCCATGCCCTGACGAAAGCCATCTATGAGCGCCTGTTGTG
>Ga0307374_10004790_pt1 | contig 22367 bp, 18 predicted proteins | sample OX3MG_FD_202532 | JGI IMG/M metagenome (GOLD analysis project Ga0307374, IMG submission 202532) | Soil microbial communities from Risofladan, Vaasa, Finland - OX-3 | ecosystem: Environmental > Terrestrial > Soil > Coastal area > Acid sulfate soil | place: Finland: Risofladan, Vaasa | collected...
ACCGTCTGCTGGACGGGAACGTCGGCGCCGATCCGGGAGCCAGGAGACTCCGGCCGTGGTCACCGCAACCCGGGGCGCGGACCCGGAGGGAGGAGACTCGTGTTCGGCCCGGCTGTCACGGACCCCGGCGGAGTGACTGCCGGGCTCATGATCGCCGTTCCCTCTGGCGGCGCAGTCCCGGTGGCACACTGCGGTGATTCGCCGTGAGCACGGAGGCACCGAAGCCGTGGCCGCGGCCGCGGCCGCTGATCGGGGACACGACCAGCAGCGCCGAGCGGGCTGGCGACCCAATGAGCTGGGCGCTGCCGGCCACGACGCGCGCGGCTCTGGCCGAGGTCATCGCGGCCCGACGGGACGTGCGCCGCTTCCGACCCGACGCCGTCGGCGACGACATCCTCGACGAAGTTCTGGCTGCCGGCCACGCGGCGCCGAGTGTTGGCCACTCCCAGCCGTGGCGCTTCCTCGTTGTGACCGATCCGCACGTGAGGGCCAGCGCGGCAGTCATGGCGGACCGTGCCCGCCTTGCCCAGGCCAGGCAACTCGATCCGGACAGCGCGCGCCATTTGCGCAGCCTGCAGCTCGAAGGGATCCGCGAAGCCCCTGTGGGTGTCGTCGTCTGCTGCGACCGGCGAGCTGGCCCGGCCGGAGTCCTCGGCCGTGCCACCTTCCCCGATGCCGACCTATGGTCCTGCGCGTGCGCGATCGAGAACATCTGGCTCACCGCTCGTGCACACGGGCTCGGGCTGGGATGGGTCACTCTGTTCGACCCTGATGAGCTGAGCGCTCTCCTCAACCTCCCCGACGGCGTGGCGACCCTCGGGTGGCTCTGCCTCGGCTGGCCTGACGAGCGCCTGCCGGCGCCGGGACTGGAGCGGCACGGATGGTCACAGCGGCTCCCGCTGACCGAGGTCCTCCTGCGGGACCGCTGGCCGGGCACGGCGGCGCCCGTCGCGCCTCGTGACCGCGCTTCAGCGACGGTGGGCGGCGCGCGGGTCCAGGCGCGGGACAGCGAGGACCGCCTGCTGGCAGCGCCCGGGTCGCTTGGGTTGCTCGGTGACACGCTCCTCCGAGTTGCCTCGGTCCCGGCACGCGACGCTGCGGGAACTCTGGTCATCGCCGGCGCCGATCACCCTGTCGCCGATGCCGGAGTCACCGCGTTCCCGCGAAGCACAACCCGGCTCATCGCACGCGCGCTTGCGGCTGGGGAGGGCCAGGGTGCGGCAATGGCCAGGGCCGCGGGCATCCAGGTATGCCTGGCTGACTGCGGTATGGACGGCGACCATATCGAGGGCTGGCAGGACGTGCGATCCTCGGGCGCGCGGGGCGACCTGGCCAGCGCGGATGCTCTTGAGAGCAGTGCCGTGGCATGGCTGCTTGCCGCTGGCGATCGGATGGGCCACGAGCTCGCGGTTGCTGGCCCCGTTGCCCTGGGCGAAGTCGGCATAGGCAACACAACGGTCGCCTCGACGCTCGTCGCTGCCCTGCTCCCAGCGACAGCCGATCAGGTAGTAGGGCGGGGCGCTGGGAGCGACACAGCTATAGTCGCCCGTAAGCAGTACGTTGTGGAGCATGCCTTGGGACGCATGCGCGAACGCCTTCCTCCGGCCGGACAGCTCAGCCGTCTACAGCTCGAGGATCTGCTCAGCGGAGTCGGCGGCCCCGAGCAGGTCTTCCTCACAGGGGTCTGCCTGGGCGTGGCGGACGCGGGCGGCCTCGTGGTGCTGGACGGACTCCTGACCGCCGCGAGCGCGCTTGCCGCCGTTCGGCACCGGCCTGAGGTCCAGGCCCACATGATCGCCGGGCACCTCAGCGCTGAGCCAGCTCACCGGCGTGTACTCGATGCGCTGGGGCTGGAGCCTCTCCTCGACCTGCGGCTGCGCGCCGGAGAAGGCGTGGGAGCCGTGCTCGCGCTCTCGCTGATCACCCAGACAAGACGCGCCAGGCGGATGACGGCTACGACAGACTGACGCCACGGCGTACGAGCTCGCGCCGAAGCACCTGCCGCGGGGCCTAACCACTCCTCAGCCAACGACTGCCGCTCGACATTTCAGATCCTGCGATATCTAGCGGCACGGGGGAGCGGCAGCGGATCCGGTCGTGCCGTAGGCAGGTGGCTGGTGTCCCGTCGCCGCAGGTCATTCAGCGGCGTGATGCCGTGTGCCGCCGCACTCCTCGTGCAGGTAGATGACCGGCGGTCCCGCGGTGCTGCCTGCCTGCTTCCTTTTAGAACTAACCTGATGGTAAGGGAGGAAATAGGTCAATCGCTTGACATGCGCAGTTCGGGGACTGACGATTCGTGAAGGTTCCATGAGATGTCGGGCGATGCGAGGAGGAGTGTCAAGTGAGCTGGCCGAGACGCATGGGGGTACTGATATCTGGAACTGCCCTGACGATTATGGGCGCATTCACTGCGGGCAATGCGGCGCTCGCGGCGCCGTCTGGCCATATCAGCGGTGTCGCGCATCTGCCGCTCAAGATCAAGGTGATCGGACGCCTCCCGGATGGCAAGCCGAAGCTGACCAGCGGGTCGCCTACCGGCCTGTCACCAGCGGCCGTCGCCTCCGTGTATACGCTGTCAGGGCTTTCTTCCTCCTCCGGGGCCGGAGCGGGCCAGATCATCGCCATCGTGGACGCGTTCCATGACCCCAATGCCCTGTCCGACCTCAACACGTTCAACGCCCAGTACGGCTACCCGGCGCTGGCCACCTGCACGTCCCTGACCCAGACCGGGCCGTGCTTCGAGCAGGTCGACCCGCAGGGAACCCCGAAGGTCAATGCCGGGTGGGTGCTGGAGGAATCGCTCGACATCGAGTGGGCGCACGCCGAGGCGCCTGCCGCCAAGATCGTGCTGGTCGAGGCCGCGAGCAACAGCAACGCGAACCTGTTCAACGCGGTCCTGTCGGCCAATGGCCTCGGCGCCACCGAGGTGTCAATGAGCTGGGGAGGCGGGGAGTCAAGCGGGGAGACCTCGATGGACTCCGACTTCACCCACGCTGGCACCTTCTACACCGCGTCGGCCGGGGACAGCGGGCACCAGGCTGAGTATCCGGCCGCCTCGCCCAACGTCATGGCGGTCGGCGGGACTACGCTGAACGGCTGCAGCGGCACATCGTGCGGCGGCTTCACGAGCGAGACGGCCTGGTCGGGCTCCGGCGGAGGCGCCTCAGCTGACGAGCCGATCCCCGGCTACCAGACCAGCTACACCGGCCCTGTGTTCGGTGCGTCGACGATCTCCTTGCTCACTGGCGGCAAACGAGGCATCCCCGATGTCTCCTTCGACGCCAACCCCAACACCGGCGTCTCCATCTTCGACAGCACGAGGGACCAGGGCCAGGCTGGCTGGTTCACCGTGGGCGGCACGAGCGTGGGCGCGCCCAACTGGGCCGGGATCCTGGCGGCCGGCCGGGCCGCGGGAGTGACCGCCCTGCAGGGAAGTTCCGCCATCTACTCGGGCGGTTACAAGACCAACCTGAGGGATATCACCAGCGGGACCAACGGCACCTGCGGCACCGACTGCACTGCGGGAGCCGGCTACGACCTGGTGACCGGCCTCGGCAGCCCGATCAACTACCCGTGAAGCCAGTTCCGGGTGCTGCGGCGCGATCGTCGCGGCACCCGGAACTAGCACAGACGAGCCGAGGAGGTCATCAGCATGATCGTCAGCCGAGCTATGCCGGCCCCGGCCCGGGGGAACGCCAAATGGGACCGCCACGCCCCCACCAGCCTGCCGCATTTCCCGGCCGCCACGACCCTGACCGAGCAGGTGCGCCAGATCGTGCAGTGCGGCGGGACGATGTACGCGGTGGGCAGCTTCACGACTATCAAGAAGGGCAGCACGATCTACACCCGCAGCAACATCTTTAGCTTCAGCGCCACCGCGCCGTGCTTCGTCGTAATGCCACGGCCCGCCCACCATCAAGGTTGAGTCGGCCTCTTGCCGGCTATCTCCAATGCCGCGTATGGCTTGCTCCTGGTTGGCGAGGTTCACGGCTCATAGCTAATGCCCGCAGGCGGTCTGGTTCGACGTCTGGGAGGGTGGCCCGGGCTTACCGCCGGGCGCAGCTGCAGAACGTCTTGGTCCCGACCGCATCCCAGCTCCGGGCTATCGTGGCGGGGGAAGGAAGGATGCCGGATGTCATCGACGTCGGAGCCTGTGCACCTCAACAATCATCACCGCAACACGCTGCGCCAGATCTTCCAGCATCCCGTGAGCCACAACATCGAGTGGCATGCCGTGGTCTCCCTGCTGAGGGCGATCGGCTCCGTCGTGGAGCACCGCGACGGCATGGTTGCGGTTACTGCCGGGTCCAGGACCGAATTCTTCGATGTCCCCGCGCACAAGGACATCGACACCCAGACGGTTGTCGACCTGCGCCGGATGCTGAGCAGTGCCGGATACGGCCCCGACGCTGAGGAAGCCGCGGGCACGGATCAGGAGGACTGACAGCGGCACCCGCGTGCCGGCCCCACGCGCATACTCGCTGGCGTGCTGGTGTACACGCTCGCGTCCGGGCAGCTTGGGACCGGGCTCCTGGTCGGGCGGCGCTGCACCGCACTATCTGCGTTGACCGCAGCCGCGAGCGGCCGGCCGGGATCCGTACAGATGGATCCTTAGGTCGTGACGGGGTTTGTCCAGTCGGCGGAGACTCTCAGACAGCTGCTTCTTCGCGGCGCATGAAACGCGCAGGCGGCGGCGCGCAACGCCGGTCACCGTCAGCCTGACCGGGCGTCCTGTCGGCGCGGGCATCGTCACGTCACGTGATGGCGACATGGCGTAGTCATTCACTTACCGTCGGTAGCATGTGTTGTGGTGAAGTCCGTGTTGTGTCCCGTGCTGATCGGCCGTGGCGCCGAGTTCGGCGTGCTGACCGCAGCGCTGGGCAAGGCGGGGGACGGGGACGGCGGGGTGGTCTTCCTCGTCGGTGATGCCGGGGTGGGCAAGTCGCGCCTGGCCGGGGAGATCTGCGCGGCGGCGTGCTCGCGCGGGTTCCTGGTGCTGACCGGGCGGGCGGCGGAGTCGGCGGTCCCGGTGCCCTTCCGGCCGGTCGCTGAGGCGCTGATGCGGGCTGCGCGCGGCGGCCTGGTCGCTGACGCGCCGCAGGTCGCGGATTATCGTCCCGCACTTGGCTCGCTGGTGCCCGAGTGGAGCCGGCCGGGCGATGGCAGCGCCGAGATCTCGGGGATCATACTCGGGGAGGCGCTGCTGCGGCTGCTCACGCTGCCTGGCCGCAGGGGCGCGCTGCTCGTGCTGGAGGATCTGCAGTGGGCCGATCCCGAGACGCTCGCGATCGTGGAGTACCTGGCGGACAACCTCCCCGCCTCGCGTGTCCTGTGCTTGGCGACGGTCCGCGACGGCGAGCCGTCGGCCGGCCTGGACGCCGTCCGGTCGATCGGCTCGCGGCGTGCTGCCACGACGGTCGACGTGCCCAGGCTGACGGAGCGGGCGGTCACCGAGATGGCCGCCGCGTGCCTGGGCACCGGCGATGTGCCCCGTGCGGTGACAGGGCTGCTGGGAGAGTGCGAAGGCCTGCCGTTCGCCATCGAGGAGATGCTCGCCGCGGCGGTGTCCTCCGGCGGCCTGGCCGGCGGGATGACGGGCTGGCAGCCCAGCGGGCAGGTCGCCGTGCCCGCGTCGATCACCGGGTCGATCCGCAAACGGCTCGCCGCGCTCGGCCCTGACGTCAGCGGCGTGGTCGCGGCGGCGGCGGTGCTCGGCAGGCAGTTCGACCCGGCCCTGCTGCCGCGCGTGGCCGAGGCGGCCGACACCGCGGTGCTCCGGGCGCTGCAACAGGCACGCGAGGTCCTGCTGATCGAGCCCGCCTCCCCGGGCGGGCGGATCTTCAGGTTCCGGCATAGCCTGACCAGGCGCGCCATCTTGTCCGATCTGCTGCCGCCCGACCTGGCCGCCCGGTCGGCGCGGGCGGCCGCCGCGATCGAGGATGCCCATGACGGCCTGCCCGGCGCCTGGTGCGAGCTGGCCGCCGAACTGTATGACGCCGCCGGGCAGCATGCCCGGGCCGCGGCGCTGATGCTCGAGTCCGGCCGCCGTGCCCTGAGCCGGGGCGCGCTCAGCACCGCCACCGCGTCGCTGCGCGCGGCCCGTGAGCTGATCATCAAGGCGCCGTCCGCCGAGCCGATGCTGGCGGTCGAGATCGACGAGGCCCTAGTCCAGGCCCTCGCGCTCGCCGGGGACCACGGCCAGCTCACGATGGTGGCCGACCGGCTGATCGGCAGGCTTGACCGCGCAGGAGCCGACCCGCGGCGGCAGGCGCTGATCGCGATCATGACGGCCCGCGCCCGGCACCAGGCCAGCCCGGCCGAGGCCGCCGCGCAGCTATCGGAGGCCGGGAAGATCGCCGGGCGGCTGCACGACACGGCGCTGGCCAGCCAGGCCGACGCGGCCGCGGCGCGCTGCGCCATCGACGCGGGCGACCTGGACCGCGCCGACGAGCTAGCGCGCCGGTCGCTGGCGGTTGCGGAGTCGGCCGGGCTGTCGGGCTGGGCCGCCGAGGTCGGGGTCGAGTCCCTGCAGGTGATCGGGCGCAGGGAGCGGGTGCGCGATGTCAGCGCCGCGCGCGCGGCGTTTGAGCGGGCCTGTCAGATCGCCAGCGGCCAGGGCAGCGCCATCCAGCGCATCGACGCGCTGCACGAGCTCGGCACGATCGAGATGCTGGAAGACGGGACCGCCGGGCGGCTCGCCGAGGCCAGTGAGCTGGCGCATGAGGCCGGGGCGATCTCCGCCGCGGCCGTCATCGACCTCAAGCTCGGGATCGTGCGGAGCCTGGGAACGGACCTGGACGGCGCGATGGCCGCGGCGCGCCGGTCCGAGCAGGAAGCCAGCCGGATCAGGGCACGCCGGGTCGAAGCCCTGGCGATCAGCGCGCAGGCGTTCGTCAGCGCGATCAGCGCCGACCGGCGGGCGACGGAGCTGGCCGCGGAACGGGCAGAACACGCCCTGCCCGGCAACCCGGAGGTCCTGTTCACGACCTGGGGCCTGGCCAGGGTGACCGCCTCGCTGTTCAGCGACGATCTTCCCAGCGCGCTACGGGAGAGCACCACCGCGGTGGTTCACGCCGACCAGGTCCCGCCAAGCGCACCCCGAATGGCCTGGGCGTTCTACCCGCTCCTGCGCGCCATCTGCGACGAAGACGGGCCAGGCGCGCTCAGGCAGGCCAGGGCCACGAGCGCAGCGGTGAGGTGGAACTCCGGATTCTTCGCCTACGCCGAAGCCGTCCTCCAAGGCCGGGCCGGCCGTCCCGACCGCGCCACAGCCCTCGCCGGCCAGGGCCAGACCCTGCTGCTGCCCTTCGCGCCCCGATGGAACCACCTGCTCAGGCAACTGGTCGCCCCGGCCGCGCTGCACGACCACTGGGGCGATCCCGTCCGCTGGCTGCAGCAGGCGGCAGCCGAGTTCGACGCCAGCGGCCACGACCGCCTGGCAGCGGCATGCCGCCGCACGCTGCGCCAGGCCGGTCATCGCGTCCCGCGATCTGGCCGGGGCCAGGCGCAGGTACCCGCGCAGATGCGCGGCCTCGGCATCACCAGCCGCGAGATGGACGTCTTCCTGCTCATGGCGCACGGCCTGTCCAACGCCCAGATCGCCCGGCGGCTCCGCATCTCAGCCAAGACCGTCGAGACACACGTCGCCAGCCTGGTCGCCAAGACGAGCCAGACGGGCCGGCGCGAACTCGTCGCGCACGCCGCACGCCTCGTCCCACCACAGACCGGGGCGGACGTCCGGCCCGCGTGACCTGCGCGTCCTCCAGGCTGGTCGGCAGCGTCCGGCATACTAAGCGGATGCCCGCCTTCCTGGACGACAGTCAATCTCCGCCCAGATCATGGCCTGCCGCGCATAACGGCCCGATAGGGACCGCTGACCGCATCGGGGCCCAACCAATTCCCGCAATACAGAGTCGATCTGTCGGATAGCCTCTCACGCACTGGCGACTTTGCAGTTCACTCTTTGAACTGTTGCGGGTTCCGGATGGGCGGGATATCTTCCGGCTGGATGGCTAGCAGCGGTTGCCCGATCACGATCATCTTGAGCGGCAGTTCGAGTGGCAAAATGACGCTCGCGTGTGCCTGTCCGGTGCATGTAAGCCCGGGTGCTAGTTGGCGGCGGCTGTCGATCGCGTCGTTCCGGATACGCCACGGCACGCAGTACCTGCATCACGATTTCGTCGTCGCGCTGCTCAATGACCTGTTCGGCATCCAGGCGCGCGGCGGATGCTCCTGCGCCGGTCCGTACGGGCACCGCCTGCTGGCGATCGGGGTGGCCCGCTCGCATGCGCTGCGGGAGGAGATCGGGCACGGCTGCGACGGAGTCAAGCCGGGATGGAGCCGGGTTAACCTCACCTACTTCATCTCGGCTGCCACAGCGGATTTCATCGCCGCGGCGGTGGAGCTGATCGCCGCGGACGCCTACCGGCTGCTGCCGTACTACCGGACGCCAGCGGCCAGGAGCCCTGGTATGGTCCGGGCGAGTGTGTAGCCGGCGACGGCGACCAGGAGGACGGTGAACGCGGCGCTGAGGCGCTGCGGGCTGATCCGGCCGGCGAGGCGGCCGCCGGCCAGCGCGCCGGTCACTGCGGCCAAGGCGAACGTCATGGTGAGGGCCCAGCTGACGGCCAGGTCGCCGTGCACCGCCCTGGAGGCTAGGGCTGCCGCGCTGTCGATAGCGATGACGACGAGCGACGTGCCAGCGGCCGCGGGCATGTCGAAGCCGAGGATGAGGACCAGGACGGGGACCACGACGAAACCGCCGCCGACCCCGAAGAACCCCGTGATCAGCCCGACGAAGGTGGCAGCCGCGGCGATCAGCAGCGGATGGCGCCCGCCGCGCTGCGGCCCGCCCGCTGCAGGTTGCGAGGCAGGTATCTGGCCTTGGCCGGGCAGATCCGGGGCCGGCAGGCCGCTGGGCGCCGCGGCGAGAGCACGCGATCCGGTACGTCCGCGGACGATCATCGCGACGGCTGCGGTGAGCATAAGGCACCCGAATCCGGCCAGCAGCATGTTCGCCGGGACGGCGGCGCTGGCCCGGGACCCGGCGTAGGAGCCGGCGATGCCCAGCACGCCGAAGATGGTTCCTTCCTTGATCCGGACCCGGCCGGATCGCGCGTGCGTCACGGCGCCGACGACTGCCGCGGCGCCGACCACGAGCAACGAGGCGGTCGTCGCCTGGTGCGGTGACAGACCAAGGAGGTACACGAGGGCGGGAACGGCCAGTATGGAGCCGCCCCCGCCCAGCGCTCCCAGGCTCAGCCCGATCAGCATGCCCGCGGCAACAGCGAGTGCAGCCGTCACGGCACGCGGCACGGTTCGCTCACGCGGGGACCCCTGCCTGATCTCGCCGCCTGAGTGGCAGGCCTACATCTGCGGCCCGCTGAAATGTGTCATCTACGGCCACGACCGTCCGGCCCGCGGCGTCCAGCACGGACGCGGCGATCGAGGCGCGGTGCCCGCCGCCGCAGTACACCCACACCTCCCGGTCGGGCAGCTCGCCCAGACGGTCTGGCAGCTCGTGCAGCGGGATGTGCACGGAGCCGTCGAGGTGCGATGCTTCCCGCTCCAGCTTTAGCCGGACGTCCAGGATCACGACCTGCCGGTGATGCAGGACGGCCCGCAGGTCCTCAAAGCGAGCGGTGGGATAACTGCGCAGGGGCTGGCCTCCCGCCCATTCCTCCGGCCGCCCCGTGGCCGCGGCCTGCGGGCGGCCGATCCCGATCCTTGCCAGCTCCCGCTGGGCCTCGGCGACCTGCTCCGGCGTCGCGCCGAGGAGAGTCAGCGGGGCGTCGGGCGAGATCATCCAGCCGAGGTAGGTGGCGATGCCGTCGCCGATCGCGAAGCTGAGCGTGCCCGCGACGTGCCCTGCCGCGAATACCGTCCGGTCGCGGAGGTCCACCACCCACTCGCCGGCCTCGATCCGCCGGTGGAGCTCTGCGGCGTCGGCCCGGGACGCTGGCCGCAAGTCGGGACCGTCTGGCCCGGCAGCGTTCGCCGGGCCCATCCGGGCGTAGTAGGCGGGATAGGTGTCCAGCGCGGCAAGCAGGTCGGTGACATAGTGCTCCTCGTCGGCGGTGAGCACCTGGTTGACCTGCTTCTCGCGCGCGATCGTCGACGATGTCGCCTCATGCTGGGTCGCGGAGCAGAAGCTGCCGAACCCGTGGGTCGGGTACACGGCGGCGTCGCCGGGTAGCTCGGCTGCCAGCCGCCGGGCCGAGGCGAACTGGGCATGTGCCAGCTCGCTGGCGTGCCCGGTGCCCAGCAGGTCCGGCCGTCCGGTCGAGCCATACAGCAGCGATCCGCCGGTGAACACGGCGACGGGCCGCCCTCGCGCCTCCAGGGCGTAGGCCAGGTGGGTGAACGTGTGGCCGGGCGTGGCGAGTGCCCGGATCCGCAGGTCGGGGGCGACCTCGATCACGTCCCTGTCCCGCACGCCAGACCGGTCGAACGCCACGTCGTCCGCGGCATTCACGTGGTACTCGGCGCCGGTGGCCCGCGCCAGCGCCAGGCCGCCGGTCACGTAGTCGTTGTGCAGATGCGTCTCGAATACATGCCTGACCGAGACACCCAGCCGCCCGGCCAGGGCCAGGATCCGGTCGATGTCGCGCTGCGGATCGACCACGAGCGCGATGGTCCCGTCGTGCGCCAGGTAGCTCCGGTCGCCGAGCGCCGGGGTGTCGATGGCGACGATCTGCACGCCTGCGGCTGCGATGGTGTCCATGGGCTGCTCTCCTCTCATCCGCGCAGGAACATGACCGGCCGCGTACTCCTGCGGCTCACGCACGTCAATCACCAGCGAGCCATCCGCCTGCGCCGAGGCGAAGGCATCGACGCCAGCCTCGAGAACCACAATCACAACCTCCTCAATACCCCAGGGGGTATCTTCACTGCACACGCTACGTCGCCTGAATCCAGAAGGCAAATCCCCGCTGGCGTTGGCCGTGCCAGGGGCGGGAGATGTGGTCGGAGGATGGCGAGCACCCCTATGGTGCCGAGATCACCTGCCTTGTCGAGTGGTCATGTCAGGTGGCCGGGAATGACGGGCGCCTACGGTTACCGGTTGGGCTCGCATGGGCGGCCTCGTGCTGACCTCAGGGGCCGCCATGACAGGTGGGGCGAAACGGCATACGGCTCGCGAGGCGCCGCTCATCGGACAATGAACGCACGCGGGCCGACGGCCAGGACGCTTCCGGCCGGGTCCGCCCTTCAGCGTCGGGCACCGGCCGTCGCTCATCGTGGCCTTGAGGGATGGCGGCGTCAGCTGCGGCAGGGCGGGAGTGCTGGAGCGGTTCGTGTTGCGTGCGCCAGTACCAGACCGCGCCCGCGAGGGTGAGAGCGGCCGCGACGTACAGGTTCAGCCGCAGCCCCAGGAAGCGCTCGGACGGGTCCACGCGCAGCCTCCGACGATGCCCGCCGGCACCGCCCAGAGCGCGACATCGCCCACCAGGGCGGGGTCGCCGCCCTGAGCCTTCCACCGCCGCCTGGCTATCAGCACCGCGAGGGTGATCCCGGCGACGTACATCAGGCCGTAGACGTGCACGAACAGCGGCCCTATCTGGAACCCGCTGACCGGAGGGCTCGGAATGTGCAGTGCCATCGGCTGCTCCCAACTCAAGGCTGAGACTCTGTATCCGGCTGCAACGTCACGGAGCGGAGTGCACAGTCGGCGGTGCTGGTGCGTCGGCCAGCCGGTCGACCGCCTGGGCGAGCGCGTTGAGCGCCGGGACCGCCATCGCAAGTGCCCGCCGCTGCGGGGCGGACAGGGTGGATAGTGCCAGGTGCAAGACGGCGGCGTTGGTGGCCTGCCAGGCGTGCACCGCCCGGCGCCCGGCGTCTGTCGCGGTCAGTTCTACCGCCCGGCGGTCCGCGTCGGCGGCCGCCCGGGTGATCATTCCCTGGGCCACGAGGGCGTTGACAATGGTGGTGACCGTATTGGGCCGCATGTTCAGCCGCCTGGCCAGCTGGCCGGGCCGGGCGCCGGGATGCTCGGCGAGCGCGGACAGCAACTCGAGCTGGGCCACGGCCAGCGGGTTGCCGGGGTCGGCGACCCTGGCGCCGCGGCGCAGCGCGCGGCGCAGCCGCGCGATTCCGTCGGCCAGGCCGTCAGATCCGGCGCGGCCGCCCCGGGAATGCTCGCTGCCATTCTCAGCAGTGGCCGTCGCGTTCAATGCTGGCCCTCCCGGTCGCCTCGTCTTCAGAGAGTAGAGCCGCCAGGACCGGTGCGCGAAGCGGACCGGGTTCCCGCCCACGTCGAGGCGATGGCGGCTGCGGCAAGCGCCGCAACGGCCAGCGTGCCTGGCTCCGCACGATCTAGCTGCGTTCCCGCGTGCAGCCCGAGGGTCACCAGCGCGACGCCGAGCGCGGTGCCCAGCCCTCGGGCCATGTTCACCATCCCGCCGGTCATGGCCGCGTCATGCGCCGGGGTCGCGGCCATGATCTGCGCGTTGTTCGCCGGGATGTAGACGCCGAGTCCCGTGCCGATGAGCGCAAGCGCCAGCACGGTGGCAGCGACAGGACCTGGGATCGCGAGAGCCGCCACCGAGCAGGTGGCGAGCACGCCGCCAGCAGCGCAGCGCCGCCGGTTGGACCAGCCTGCTGGCAGCATCCGCTCAGCCGTCACTGCGGCCAGCCCGAACCCCGCGGGCAGCGCAGCCAGTAGCAGCCCTGTCTTGAGCGCGCCCGAGCCCCCGGCGGTCAGCGTCTGGGGAAGGAGCACCAGAGGCCCGAACAACACCATGTACGCGTACATGGCACCGACCAGCGCCGGCGCGATCCCGGTCGCTGCCAGCAACGGCACGTCGATCAGTGGAGCAGCCGACCGCCGCTCCCACCGCAGGAGCCCAGCCACGGCTACCGCCGCGATCACCACGGCCCCTGGCGAAGACCAGGTCGGCAAGCCCGACCCAGACAGTGCGGAGACAGCGACCAGCAGTCCGGCCGCGGCTGTTGCCAGCAGAACCATTCCCATCGGATCGGTGCCTTCCGGGCGGGCATGATGGCGGGTGCGCGGCAGCAGGTACACCCCGGCCAGGACCGCGATCAGCCCCACCGGCACGTTGATCAGGAAGATCCAGCGCCAGCCTGCCGATGCGACCAGGAGCCCGCCAGCGACCGGGCCGACGGCCAGGCCCAGCGCCTGCGCGGCCGCCTGAACTGCCAGCGCTGCCCGGCGCGACGCAGCCGGCATGCTGGTGCTTACCAGGGCCACGCTGTTGGCCTGCAGCATGGCCGCCGCTGCCGCCTGCACCACCCGCAGCGCGATCAGCGCGGGCAGCGTGGGCGCCAGTCCGCACGCGGCCGACGCGGCGGCGAACAACCCGAACCCGTACAGGTACACCAGCTTGCGGCCGACCCGGTCCGACCAGCGGCCCACCGGCACCAGCAGCGCGACGAGAGCCAGCAGATACGCCAGCGACACCCACTGGACTTCCGCCAGCCCGGTACCGAACTGGCGCTGCAGCGCCGGGAAGGCGAGAGTCACCACGCTCGCGTCCAGCTGGCCCATGAACGCGCCGAAACACACGGTGGCGACCGCGAACCACGGGGCAAGGCGGTGTTCCCGCACAACGGCCGGGCGGGCAGGCTCGCGTAGCAGCATCACCATGTGCAGCGACCCCGCCGGGCGCGGCTCTCTGCCACCGCGCGGACGCGCCGCCTTGGGATGATCACGTTCACTCCATGAAACTCATTCTGTAACAGAATCTAATTTACTTCTATCACAGAAAAGCTCGTGCTCGCAGCGTGGCTCGGAAGGGGCCGGTCAGCAAGGGGACGTCTCGACCTGCCGGGCTGGTGGGCGATGAGAGTGCGAGGTGCCGTTAGCGGCGTGGTCGGCTGACATGCGCCAGAAGATCGCGGGCCGCACCGCTGGGCGGAATGGTGCCCCCCGTCCAGATCGCCCGCAGCGCCCGGTGCAGGTCAAGGTCGGCCACTGTCACGCAGGTCAGCCGGTGGCACGCGAGATCCTCGCTGACGGCCAGCTCGCTCAGCACCGCAGGCCCGGCGCCGGCCAGCACCGCGGCCCTGACTGCTGCTGTCGTCGACAGGGCCAGCGCGACCGGAGGTGCCGGGACCGGTGTTGCGCCGGGCGGCCGGTGCAGCGCAGCAGCCAGCGCCGCGGCGAACGAATCGCGAGTTCCCGATCCTTCTTCCCGGCTCACCAGCGGGGTGGCGGCGAGTTCCGCCGGGCTCAGCGGCTGGCGGCGTTCCGCCCACGGATGGTCGGGCCGGACGACCACGAGCAGCTCGTCCCGTCCGATGATCCGGCTGCGGACACCGGTCGGGGCAGCAGGTCCTTCGACGAAGCCCAGGTCGGCGGCTCCCTGCCGGAACTGCTGGGCGACGGTCTCGCTGTTCGCCGCGGTCAGGACGATCTCCGCAGGCGGCTCGCCGCGGCGCTGGGCTGCCGCCTGGAGGGCGACCAGCCAGCCGGGCAGGAGCTGCTCGGCGATGGTCAGGCTGGCGCTGACCCGCAGCCTGGTGTGGTGGCGGTTGCGCAGCGCTGCCAGCCCGGCGTCGAGCTCGGTAGCGACAGCGAGCAACCGGGCTGCCCATTCGCGACGACGACGCCTTCGGGGGTCAGGGTTGAGCCGCGTGAGGTGCGCGCGACCAGCGCGACTCCGGCCTGTGCCTCCGCGGCCCTGATCCTGGCGGACACGGCCTGCTGGGTGACGCCGACCTGCCGCGCGGCCGAGTTGAAGCTGCCGGTACGGGCCACCGCCAGCAGCACCTCGAGCGCAGGCAGATCAGGTATCCGGGCGCTCAACGTCATGCACTCACCTTAGAAGGTCACAAGCTGAGCTTGTAGCGCACGCAGAGTACGGGCGGTCCTGGTGGCTCGCCGGGCCCACCAGTGGCTGGGATCGTGCCCGTCGACGGGCGGCTGGCCGGCATGCGATTCCGCCCACCTGTCGGCGTGGCCTCGCAGCCAGCCAAGCGTGGCGCTGGGGTCCTGGTCGAGCATGGCTGCCAGGGTGTACCGGCGCTCGCCGACCCGGTATCCGAGCCCGGCCGCCGCCGCGGCTTCCCGCAGGTCCTCACGGGTCAGCAGGATGCCGGACCGGACCGGGGCGACCAGCGAATCGAGGAGCTGGTCCCGGCTGTCGCCCGGGCCGACCGGAGCGGGCGCGGCCCGCAGGGCCGCGGGCAGCGCGGCAGTGCGGGCCGCTGCTGCCGACCGGGCCTCTCGGTGCAGCGCACGCAGCGTCAGATCAGCCCATGCGGCCAGTGCCGGCCCTGCAACGCGGCCGACGGCGGTCAGGTAGCCCGGAGCCCATGACCACAGATGCTCGCGGAGCAGGGTCACGCGGGCGTGCCTCAACCGTTCCCTGGTCACCTCGGTCCGCGCGGCCACCTCGGCCTCGGCGAGCTCGGCGTAGAGCATGAGAAGGACGCCGAGCTGGTCCGCGTCCGGCGGCGGGGTCAGGCCGATGGCGCGCCAGAACCCGGCCACCCGGTCGAGGCCCTCACCGCCGAGCTTGCCCTCGGCGCCGAGATGGATCGCGGCATGCGGCGGCGCGGAGAGCACGAACACGCCCGTGTGCCCGGCGGCTGTGGGCGCGGGCAGCCCGAGTGCGGTGAGCACGGGCTCGCAATGCGGCGGCGGGCTGGTCGGCACGGACCCGAGCGCGCGCAGCAATTCGGCGTCGGCTGTCTGCGTCCCGGCTCTCATCAGGTCGGCTCCTTTTCCGGCACCCGGTACGTGTGGGCGGCGGGCTTGAGCGGCCGCATCAGCCAGCGCGGCCGTCTCATCGCGCCGGGCGACTCCGGCCCCGCTGGCCTGGTCAGCCGCAGCCAGTCCTGGTAGATGGTGCGGGCCCTGGCGGTGTCGACGGCGATATCCCCGTGCCGGTCGGCGGGGCTGGGCGGCCGGACCCGGACCGCCTGGTGCCAGCAGTGCATTCCGGAGATCGGGTCGGGGTGCACGGGAAAGGTGAGGTTCTGGTGGACGCCGGTGTCGCTCCACCAGATCCGCTGGCTGTCCGGATCGGCGGACTTGTACGGGGCCACGGCCGCGCGGCGTTCCATGGTCCAGCCGTCGTCGCCGTGCCGCAGGTCTACGGTGGCCATCATGCCGCCGACCCCGCGGGACTCGGTTGTCAGCCGCCACCGGCCCATGTGGTGGCTGCAGGCGACAACCCCGGGCCGGATTCCCTCCGTGATCCAGGCCTTGGCTACGAAGTATCCGATGTCGGTCTCGACCCGGAGGAGGTCGCCGGTCCGCGCGATGCCGAGCCGGGCCGCGTCCGTGGGGTGGACCCAGACAGGGTTGGTGTGCGCGAGCTCGTCCAGCCATTTGGCGTTCGCGGACCGGGTGTGGATCTGGGTGGGCAGCCGGAACGTGGACAGCAGCACCATCTGGTCCGGTGCCAGGTTCGCGGGGTGCACGTGGCTGCGGATGTAGCCGGGCAGGGCGTGTTCCGGCCACCCCCAGGCGGCCAGCGTCGATGAATAGAACTCCAGCCGCCCTGATGGCGTGGGAAACCCGCGCCGCACCGTGCCGTCCACGTCCACCCCTGCGGCGCGACGGCCCGCCGAATCAGGATCAGGCGCGCCCGTGGGGACAACATTCAGGCTCAACGGGGCCGGCGCGCTGGTGTAGACCCGCCCGGCCGGTGTGATGTGCACGTTCTCGAGTTCGGCTGCTGGTACCTGCTGCTCGTAGACGGGTCCCTGGCCGGAGGTGATCTCGAAGGCGCCGTAGCGGCGCATCCACCGCAGTGGCGTGAGGCCGTCGGCTGCGGCACGTTCGGGCAGGCCGGGCACGGAGTTGTCGAACATCCAGCCGTAGTACTCGTCCACGGTCAGCTTCTGGCCCGGCCGGGCAACCGATTCGTGGTACTGCCGGATGCCGAGTGCTCCGTCCGGATCGATCCGCCAGGACAGCTCGATCCAGAACTCGTTCTCTTCCCACACCTCGCCCGGGTTCACCTGCCGGGTGTCGGTGATCTGCTCCCCGAGCCGCTCGCGGGCGGCCCGCAGTACCGGCTGGCGGAAGCCGATCCACTGGCCGTCGTACTGCTCGTAGGAGTGCGTGTCGTGCCGCTCGGAGGCGTGCCCCATCGGCAGCACGTAGTCGGCGAAGTACGCCGACTCGTTCCAGGTCGGGGTGAGCGCGACGGAGCAGCCGATCTTTGCCTCGTCGGTCAGGACTTCCATCCACGACAGCCCGTCCGGGTTGGTCCAGACCGGGTTGTAGACCCGCATGAAGTAGGTGTCCAGCCTGCCACGCCCCTCGGCCAGGAAGTGCGGCAGCAGGAACGACATCTCGTTCTGCGCCAGGGGATACTCCAGCGGCCAGGTCAGGTCCTGCCAGACTTCGGGGTGCGGCGGGACGTGGATCGGCCGGGGTACGAACTTGTTCAGCCCGTTCGGGAACACCCCGCCGGGCGTGGCGACCGCTCCCAGCAGCGCCGAGATCAGGAACAGGGTCCGCGGCACCTGCCAGCCGCCGAGGTTCCCCGCCGCGGCCGAGCGCCAGACATGCGCCGAGAACCGGGTTCCCGCCCCGGCGACGATCTCCGCGACCTCGGCGAGCACGCCGGCGTCGATCCCTGACTCGGCCGCTGCGAACTCGAAGGTGAACGCGGTGTACATGCCGGACAGGATCGCCTCGAACGTATCGAAGGTGGCCGGCTTGCCCGGGTGGCATGCCTGCAGGTACTCGGCCCAGTTCCACCACCGCCGCACGAACTCGCGGTCGTAGCGCCCGGTCTCGATGAGGTGCCTGGCCACGGCGAGATTGATCGCGGCCTCGCTGCCGGGCACCGGCGAGAGCCAGTGATCGGCGTGCGTGGCTGTGTTGGACAGCCGCGTGTCGAGGACGATGACCTTGGCCCCGTTCGCCCGCGCCGCCGTGATCCGCTGCGCATGCGGGTTGAAGTAGTGGCCGGCTTCCAGGTGGGCGCTGATCAGGTAGATCACCTTCGCATTGGCGTGATCGGGGCTCGGCCGGTCCGCCCCCATCCAGAACTGGTAGCCCGTCCGCCCGCCGCTGGAGCAGACGTTCGTGTGCGAGTTGTGGCCGTCGACTCCCCAGCTGGCGAGGACGCGCTCGGTGAAGCCGTCCTCGCCCGGCCGGCCGATGTGCACCATGATCTGGTTCTGGCGGTGCCCGGTGATCGCGGCCCTGATCCGGCCGGCCAGTACGTCGAGCGCCTGGTCCCAGCTGATCCGCTCCCAGCCGCCGGCGCCGCGGGCGCCGGCCCGGCGCAGCGGGTACAGGATCCGGTCGGGGTCGGTCACCTGGTTGATGGTGGCCGGGCCCTTCGCGCAGTTGCGGCCCCTGGAGCCCGGGTGCTCCGGATTGCCCTCGAACTTGCGCACCCGCAGGCTGTCCCGGTCCACGTAGGCGAGCAGGCCGCACGCCGACTCGCAGTTGAAGCAGGTGGTGGGGACGAGCATGTAGCGGTGTTCCTCGCGGGCAGGCCAGGCTCGTGAGTCGAGTTCGGTCCAGTCGTCCCAGCGTTCCTTCGGCGGGAAGGCCGCCAGGTGCACCTTGCTGGGGCCCTGGTAGAACGTCTCACCGCGCGCCTCGGTGTCGGCGCGGGCGGCGGAGACCCGTTCGGATAGCGCGGTGAGGTCGGGGCCGCGGCGGCTCTGGTCCGCGGCAGAACGCCGCTGGCTAGAGCCATCGCGTCCCCGACCGAATCGCGTGCGACTGGTCATCGGATCCACCAATCCTCGTGCTCTGGTGTCACGACAGGGGGACGGACTGGCCGGCCTGGATGTAGGCGTGCTCGTGGGCCAGCAGGCCGAGCAGGGCGAGCGGGGTGGCGGCTGGGCCGATCCACGGAGCGGCGATCGCGGCGGCTACCAGGGCTAGGCCGGGCCAGAAGTAGCGGGCGAACCTGCCGTGGGTCATCTCGCGGGAGGCTAGGTGAGCGTGCGCGGTGACATGCGGCAAGGTCGTCTCGGCAGTCACCATCAGGATGTGAGCGGCCGCGGCGGCGGCCAGGATGACCTCGTCGGCCGTTACCGCTCTGCCGGGAGAGAGCCAGAGCAGCAGCGGCAGCGTCGCGGCGGCGCCGGCCAGGACGGCCTGGACAGCCAGGTGCGGTGCGAGCAGCGGGCTCTGCCACAGGTCCCGCGCCTTGGCCTGGGCGAACAGGTACGCGGTGTAGACCGCGGTGGCCAGGGCCAGCGGCAGCGCGACTACGGCAAGCACCCGCTCGGCGGAGATCTGGCCGGCCAGCGCCGCCAGCAGGTAGAGCGCGACGAGACCGCCGTAGCCGCCGATGATGAACGCGCCGCGGACGAGCCAGCTCCGCCACTGATGGCGGGTGAAGATGAGATAGAAACGCAGCGGGTGCTTGAGGTCAGCGATCAGGACGGCGCCGGTCAGCGCGAGGAAGGCCAGCGCCAGGGTCGGCGCCGCCCACCGGACGGCCGAAGTCCGCCACTCCAGGTGACCCGTCAGCGCGAGCAGCACAGGAACGAGGAAGGCGCCAGCTGCGATGCTCTTGGTCCAGGTATAGAGACTGACTCGCCAGTCCCACGGCGCGAGGTGCGGAACGTCGTAAGACAGGAGCGCCGCCGCCGACGATGTCGGCCGGCCGGGATGACCCGCGGCGACCCGCTGCGGGCGCGGAGGTCCCTGAGTGGCCCAGGCGAACAGGCCGCCGTCGGGGCGCCGGGCGGCGAGCGGGTCCAGCGTGGCCTGGTGTGCGCCCAGGTAGTGCACGGCCGGGCCGGTTTCCTTTTCGGGCCGGCGGACTTGAACTGGCTGGCGCGCCACGATCTTGGTGACCTCGGAGGCCGGGTCGTTGCCGTCGCCGACCAGGATCGCGCCGACGGGGCAGACGGTCACGCAGGCTGGTTCCAGCCCGACGTCGAGCCGATGCGCGCACATGTTGCACTTCTCGGCGCAGTGATCGTCGGGGTTGATGAAGATCGCGTCGTACGGGCAGGCGGCCATGCACGCCTTGCAGCCGATGCAGGCCGACTTGTCGAAGTCGACGATCCCGTCCTCCCGGCGGAACATCGCCTGGGTCGGGCACGCCGCCACGCACGGCGCGTCACTGCACTGGTTGCACCTGGTTACCTGGAAAGTACGGCGCACCTCCGGAAATGCGCCAACGTCCGCGGACTTGACGTAGGTCCTGGTCACGCCGACCGGAACCTCGTTCTCGCTCTTGCACGCCGTCGTGCACGCGTGGCATCCGATGCACTTCGTCTGGTCGAGCACCTTCAGCCAGCGCACCGGCTTGCTGCCTTCCGGCACCATGAAGACGACGCTAGGGGGGCGGCGAGCTGGATGGTAGCCCGGCGATTGTTGTAGGAGCTACAAATGCTGCTTGTACCTCCTAGTCCCTCAAGGCGGTCGCAGCGCGCGGTCAGCGCGTCCGCGCTACGGAGAGCAGGGCTACCACCCGCGCGGCCAGCAGGCGGCGCAGGCGTTCGCGCCGATACCGACATCGCCGTGTTCCCGCTCGCGCATGGTGCTACCGGTTCGCCCGCACCGACCAGGAGCGGACTGACCGTCAGGAAGATCGGACTTGAGCGTGGCCGCTTACCGGCACATCGTCACAGCAGCAATCGTCGCTGCAGACGACGACCCGCAAGCCTGACTCGATGATGCATCCGCACTCAGCACAGCCCATGCTCACCTTCGCGATTGTAGGTGGGCCGCGCTTCAACCCGAAGCCTTTCACGCCCACCCGTGTGCTTAGTGGGTGGCTCCGTAAGTTCGTTGAGGGTCAGGATTCGGGTTCGTGCCCGATGCCGGCGAGGTGGACGGTGCAGGCGGTGTCGAGGGCCTCTTGCGGGGTTGCGGTGGGGAGCCCGGTGAGCAGGAGGGCGTCTTCGTAGCGTCCGGCGGTGTAGATCGCGAAGCCGAAGGAGTGTGCGGAGCCGCCGTAGCGGAGCCGGAACAGGGGGATTTTCTCGCCGCCGGGCGGGACGCCGGCGGCGTAGGCGAAGCTTCCGCGGCAGCTGACCTGGACTTTGTCCAGCTGTGGCCAGCTCTTCTCCGCGTGGAGGATCAACCGCCAGGTGATGGAGCTGCGGGTGGAGTCCGGAATCGCAGGCACGTGCCCCATCATGCCGCCCGGGAGCGCCCGCCCTGGTTAAGATCTTGTGCCCTGGAACGAATTACACGGCTGTAATTTACCTGGGGAGAGGGCATGCGGCCTGCCGCGGCGCCGGTCACGCTGGCCGCATCGGAGCGCAAGATCCTGAAGAAACGGGTGCGGGGCGCGAAGACGCCGTACCGGGACCGGCTGCGGGCGCAGGTCGTGCTGGAGGCCGCCCGCGGCCGGGATAACGCCCGGATCGCCGCTGGCCTGAGAATTAGCGTGAATACGGTGCGCAAGTGGCGGGGCCGGTTCGCGGATCGCGGGCCGGCGGGGCTGGAGGACCTGCCCCGGTCCGGGCGGCCGCGGGAGATCAGCGAGACGGTCCGGGCGGCCGTGATCGCGCTGGCCTGCCAGCTCCCGGCCGATACGGGCGTGCCGCTGTCCCGCTGGACCGGGCCGGAACTGAAGCGCGAGCTGGAGGCCCGCGCCCTGGCCGGCGAGCCGGTGTCGGTGTCGTCGCTGCTGCGGATCCTCGCGGAGAACCCGGTGAAGCCCTGGCAGTACCAGTCCTGGATCTTTCCCCGTGACCCGGACTTCGAGGCGAAAGCGAAAGTGATCCTGGACCTGTACCAGGGGTCTTACGGCGGCGAGCCGCTCAGGCCCGGAGACCGGATCCTGTCCTTCGACGCCAAGCCGTCGATCCAGGCCCGCGGCCGGATCCACGCGACGCTGCCCGCCGCGCCCGGCCGGCCCGCCAGGGTGGAGCACGAGTACGTCCGCCACGGCGCGCTCGCGCTGCTCGCCGGCCTCGACGTGCACACCGGAAGAGTGTTCGCCTCCACCCCGAAGACCACGGGAATCGTCCCGTTCACGGACCTCGTCGCCCAGGTCATGGAGCGCCCGGAATACAAGAACGCGCCCCGCGTCTTCGTCATCGTGGACAACGGCTCGGACCACCGCGGCAAGAAGGCCGCCGAACGGCTCCGCAAGGCCCGCCCGAACGCGATCATGATCCACACCCCCGTGCATGCGTCCTGGCTCAGCCAGATCGAGATCTTCTTCTCCGTCATCCAGAAGAAAGTCGTCTCCCCGAACAACTTCCCCAGCCTGGAGAAACCATCCGGAACCCTGCTCGCCTTCGTCGGCCGCTACAACCAGACCGCGAGGCCGTTCAACTGGAAGTTCACCTCCGACGACCTCAAGGACCTGCTCTGCCGCATCAGCAACCACGACAAGCAAGACGCCAGGCGGCAAGCCGACTTCACGGAGGCCGCCTGACACCCCTCACGAACTTACGGTGGCACCCACTTAGCTGGGGTGCCTTGCAGGCGGGTGCGGGGCGGCAGCGAC
>Ga0307374_10004791_pt1 | contig 22367 bp, 25 predicted proteins | sample OX3MG_FD_202532 | JGI IMG/M metagenome (GOLD analysis project Ga0307374, IMG submission 202532) | Soil microbial communities from Risofladan, Vaasa, Finland - OX-3 | ecosystem: Environmental > Terrestrial > Soil > Coastal area > Acid sulfate soil | place: Finland: Risofladan, Vaasa | collected...
AACTTACTTACTGCCACTCGGCCTCCTGATCGAGTCGTGACCGTGGCAACCCCTTCGGCCGATACAAGACCAGCTGCAGCCAGGTCCTCAATCTTCCTGTCGGATTCGCCCTCGGCGGGGAGCGGCAGTTCAAGCAGCCCAGCGGTCAGAGCAAGGTGTGACGTTGTGCGGTAAGTCCTCCTCGCCGGATTCTATATATGTCGACACGATCCCGATCACCCGACCGCTGGTTCCCAGAACGGGACCGCCGCTCATTCCCTGCTGGCAAAAGGCGTGGTCTAGAAGCAAGGGAATGTGATCTTCACAGTGTCTCGGTATGACGGATACAAGACTTCGATTTTTTCCCCGTGAGCTGCTCACATGGAACAGGGCAGAATTGGTTCGTTGGCTCTTTCCGTCGGCTTCCTTTGGCCTTCAGGTGCGGCTCGCTGGAGTCGGGGTTAGAGCGACACCGGACCGCGAACTGGGGGCAGTCGGCTCGGCGCCCTCATGCATGCGGTACATGGGAGCGCAGCAGTCGGATCGCGTTGACCACGCCAACTGCGGCGAGGACGGCGAGCGAGGGTTCCGCCACTGATCTGAGCTATCTTTGTCGCGGTGATGGCCTAGCGTCTGTCTTCCTGTTGTGTCGACCGGGGGAGGGGTGACAGAGGGCATGCGTTCGACCAGAGCGATTATCGGGGGCGGCGTCGCTGCCATGGCGTGCACGCTGTTGACGGGAGTGGTCGCCGCGTCGCTGGCACAGGCGTCGCAATCGCACGCCGTGGCCGGGACCGAAGTCGTCAAGGGTGACACCGTGCCGACGGTCGCACGGCTCGGGCCGACGACGTTCACGAAGTCGGGACCTTTCGGCGTCGGCGAGACGACGCTGACACTGCCGACGGACAGCGCGCCGGTCGAGGTGTGGTACCCCGCCACGAAGCAGAGTGTGGCCGGGAAGCCCGAGGCGACCTACGACGTTGCCGACTGGCTCCCGCCGGGACTAAAGAAGCTGATCCCTGCGGGGTACTCCGTCACGTACCCGAGCGGCGGCGTGACCGGTGCCCCTGTGGCCCCGGGCCGGTATCCGCTGGTGGTGTTCAGCCACGGCTACGCCGGGTTCCGCGACCAGTCGACCTTCTTGACGGCCCGGCTCGCGTCCTGGGGTTTCGTCGTCGCCGCGCCGGACCACTTCAGCCGCGACCTGACCGAAGTGCTCGGCGGCCCCACCGCGGCGACCGCGAAGACGACCGACGTGCAGGACCTCAAGGCGACGATCGCCCTCATGAAGGCCGAGAACGGATCAGCGGCCAGCCCGTTCTCCCATCACGTGGACCTCAGCCTCATCGGTGCGGTGGGCCACTCGGCCGGCGGTGCGGCCGTCGAGGCACTGGCCGCGACCGATCGCCGGGTGACGACGTTCGTCGGCCTGGCCGGCGCGACGGTCGGCGCGTTCGGGGCGACGAAGAGCGGCCCCGACAGCATGGTCCCGCATCAGCCCGGGCTCCTCATGTCCGGGACGGCTGACCACGTCGTCAGCGACACCAGCATGATCAGTGCCTACGGAAAGCTCCACGAGCCCAAGCGATTGATCCTGGTGAAGGGTGCCGGTCATCTGGTGTTCGCCGACCTCTGCGAAGTCGGTTCGAGCCAGGGCGGCCTGCTCTCCATCGCCGCCGTGCTCAAGGTCCCGGTTCCCCCCTCACTGGTGCCCCTGGCCTCCGACGGCTGCAGCGCTCCGGACCTCGCACCGCCCCTGGCATGGCCTCTGGTCCGCCAGGCGGTGACGGCGCAGTTGCGGCATGCGTTCGGTTTCGACGCGTCACAGGCCGGTCTGACCGGGTTCGCCGCGGCGTATCCGACGGTGGTGGCGGCGGTTCACGCGTCGCCTGCTGGCTGACGCAGGACGAGCGGATCCCGGCCTCTTGACGCGGCAGGGAAGGTAAGTTAGAACTTACGGTAAGTGAAGACTTACTGTGGTGCCCTGAGCGCCCTGGGCGATCCCACCCGGCGAGCGATCTTCGAACACCTCGGCGAGCGCCCGCTGGCAGTCGTGGACCTGGCCGCTCTCGTGCCGGTGAGCCGTCCGGCCGTGTCGCAGCACCTCAAGGTGCTGAAGGGGGCGGGGCTCGTCCGCGACGAGCAGGTCGGGACGCGCCGGGTCTACAGCCTGGACCCGGACGGCATCGCCGTGCTGCGCGACTACCTGGACCGGTTCTGGAACACCGCGCTGCATTCGTTCAAGAAGAGAGTCGAGCAACTCCAGGAGGAGACGAACCGATGACCGAGACCACGTCGACCGCAGTCAGGACGACCATCACCGTGGACGCGCCCGTTGCGCTTGCCTTCACCGTGTTCACCGAGGACATGGCGAGTTGGTGGCCGGCGGACCACCACATCCTCCAGGCGCCGCTGGCTTCCATGGTGTTCGAGCCGCGGGCGGGCGGTCGCGTCTACGACGTGGGCGAGGACGGGAGCGAGTGCCAGTGGGCGCGCGTCCTCGTCCATGAGCCGCCACATCGTGTGGTGTTCAGCTGGGACATCAGCCTGCAGTGGCAGGTCGAGGAGGACAAGGCACGAACGAGCGAGGTGGAGGTGCGGTTCATCGCCGAGGCGCCCGCTCGCACCCGGGTCGAGCTCGAACACCGCCACCTGGACCGTCACGGCGAGGGCTGGGAGGGCATGCGCCAAGCGGTGGGATCGCCCGAAGGATGGGCCGTCGGTCTGCAGAGCTTCTCCCGACGTCTGGAGAACGCCACCACGCCCTGACCGGGGGCGCAGGGCTCACGACGATGGTTCAGCCGAATCCGCCGCTCGGGATGTAGGGGCTCGGTGGCGCGGCCATGCCGCGCACCATGACGGGGCCGTAGGGCCGCAATTGAATGCCGGCCGCCACCACCTCCCGCACCGCCCACTGCTGCGCCGATGTGAGCCAGTTCACCTCAATCGTCTCGCCCGCCGGCGCTTCGGCCAGCATCGCCCGCAGGACCAGTGCGGCCGACTCCTCCTGGCGGGCGCCGAGCGTCACGATGCGCTCGTCCTTGGCGATGGCGTACGCCTGGTCACCCTGGAGCAGCAGCCGATTCCCGGGCTGAGCCAGCATGGCCACAATGTCGACGGAGCGCGCCGAACCGCGCACCGTGCGATCGATGGCGCTGACCGCGTCCAGCTCGCGTTCGCCCACCTCGTCCGGCTCGTAGCGGTCGACCTCGGCCGGCCGCGTCACGGCGCCCGGGCGAATGGCACCCCACGCCGTCACGACGGGGTGCAACGCGAAGCCGAAGCCGGTGTAGAGCGCCATCGCCTTGGGGTCCTGCGAGCACTGAATGGTCCCCGGGCTCTGCGGGTCGCCGTGCGAGAGGGCGAGCTTGAGGAGGTCGCGGCCGACCCCGTGACCCTGGCGGCCGGGCACGGTCCCCAACTGGGACAGCATCCAGTAGTCCTCCCGCACGAAGGACTGCGACATGCCGACGATGGTCCCGCCCTCCTCGGCCACCCACGACCCGCCGGGGTCGGTCCCCAGGAAGTGACGGGTCCGGTCCTGCCTGCGCCGCTCGTCCTGTATGGAGCTCCCGGTAACGGGCATGCCGTGGCCGGCGGTGATGCCGAGCAACCCGCTCTCGAAGGCCGCCACAGCGGCGGGGACGTCATCCTCGGTCATCGGGCGGAACGTCACCATCGCGATCGGACGATGCTCAGGCCGAAGGCAGAAAAGCGGGGCGCCCGCGCTCGAACTCGGTGATCTTGTCGACGTGGCGCAGCGACAGGCCGATGTCGTCCCACCCGTTGAGCAGGCGCTCCCGGGTGAACTCGTCCAGCGGGAAGGTGCCGGAGAGTCCGGCCGCTGGCGCCTCGATGGTTCCCCGGGCCACGTCGATCGTGATCTCGAGCGTCGGGTCGGCGGCCACCGCGTCGAGCAGGGCGCGGTCGAGCTCCTCGCTCACCTGCACCGGCAGCAGGCCCTGCTTGGTGGAGTTGTTGCGGAAGATGTCCGCGAAGCGCGACGACACGACGGCCTGGAAGCCGAAGTCGGTCAGCGCCCACACGGCGTGCTCACGTGAGGACCCCGTGCCGAAGTTGTGACCGGCCACCAGAATGGTGGCCCCGACGAACTCGGGGTTGTTCAACACAAAGTTCCGGTCGTCGCGCCACTCCGAGAAGAGGCCTGCGCCGAAGCCCGTCCGCTCGACCCGTTTGAGCCAGTCCGAGGGGATGATCTGGTCGGTGTCGACGTCCGTGCGGTCGAGCGGCACCGCGCGTCCGGAGACGATCACGATGGGCTCCATCAGTGCAGATCCTCCGGGGTGGCGAACGTCCCGGCGACCGCGGTGGCGGCCGCGACGGCGGGGGAGACGAGGTGGGTGCGGCCGCCCCGTCCCTGGCGACCCTCGAAGTTGCGGTTCGAGGTCGAGGCACAGCGCTCGCCCACGGCGAGCTTGTCGGGGTTCATGGCGAGGCACATGGAGCAGCCGGGCTCGCGCCACTCGAAGCCGGCGGCGGTGAAGATCTTGTCCAGGCCCTCCGCCTCGGCCTGTGCCTTCACCCGAAAGGATCCCGGCACGGCCAGGGCGCGCAGGCCCGCGTGCACCGAGCGGCCCTCGAGCACGGCGGCGGCGGCCCGGAAGTCCTCAATGCGGGCGTTGGTGCAGCTGCCCAGGAAAACGGTGTCGACGCTGATCTCGCGGAGCGGCGTCCCGGCCTCGAGATCCATGTAGGCCAAGGCCCGCGTGGCCGCTTCGCGATCGCCCGGGTCGCTCATGGCCTCGGGGTCCGGCACGTTCCCCGCGATCGGTGCCACCTGCGCCGGGTTGGTGCCCCACGTCACCTGTGGCGCGATGGATGCCGCGTCGAGCACGACCTCCTTGTCGAACGTCGCACCCTCGTCGGTGGGCAGCGTCTGCCAGTAGGCGACGGCCGCATCCCACTCCTCACCCTGCGGGGCGTGGTCGCGATCCTTCAGGTAGGCGAATGTCGTCTCGTCCGGTGCCACCAGGCCGGCGCGGGCGCCACCCTCGATCGACATGTTGCAGAGGGTCATCCTGCCCTCCATGGACAGATTGCGGATGGCCGAACCCCGGTACTCAATGATGTGGCCGATGCCGCCGCCGGTGCCGATGGTCCCGATGACGGCCAGTGCCACGTCCTTGGCCGTCACGCCGGCTGCGAGGGTACCCTCGACCGTCACCGACATCGTCTTGGGGCGCACCTGGGACAGGGTCTGCGTCGCCAGCACGTGCTCGACCTCGCTGGTGCCGATGCCGAAGGCGATGGCTCCGAAGGCACCGTGCGTCGAGGTGTGGCTGTCGCCACAGACGATCGTCATGCCCGGCTGCGTCCAGCCCTGCTCGGGACCGATGATGTGGACGATGCCCTGGTTGGGATGCCCCATCGGGTAGCAGGTGATGCCGAACTCGGCGGTGTTGTCGTCCAGGACCTTCAGCTGCTGGGCCGAAATGGGGTCGGCCACCGGCTTGTCGATGTCGGTGGTCGGGACGTTGTGGTCGGCCGTCGCCACGCTCAGGTCGGGCCGCCGCACCGTCCGTCCCGCCAGGCGCAGCCCGTCGAAGGCCTGGGGCGATGTCACCTCGTGCAGCAGGTGCAGGTCGACGAAGAGGAGGTCGGGCTCGCCCTCGGCCGCGTGGACGACGTGTGCGTCCCAGATCTTCTCCGTCAGGGTACGCGGTGCCATCAGCGGCCGACCGCGGTGATGTGGACCGTGAGCATGCCGCCCGGGGCCTGGTACTCCACCTCATCGCCTGCGCTGCGGCCGATGAGGACCTGACCGAGCGGCGAGCTGGGGGAGACCACGGGCAGGTCGCCTTGGCGCTCCTCGATGGAGCCGACGAAGAATTGCTGTGTGTCGTCCTCGTCATCGCCTTCGTAGCGGAGGGTGACCGTGCTGCCCAGCGAGATGGACCCGTCGTCGGCTCCCGACTCGTCGACGATCTCGACCTCCTTGAGCATGGCCTGGAGCTGACGGACCCGTGACTCCATCTTCCCCTGGGCGTCCTTGGCCGCGTGGTAGTCGCCGTTCTCGCTCAGGTCGCCCAGGGCCCGTGCCGTCTCGATGGCCTGGGCGATCTCCACCCGTCCTCGGGTGGTGAGGTCCTCGAGCTCGGCGACCAGGCGGTCGTAGGTGGCCTGGGTCAGCTTGGTCGTCTCGATGTCGTTGGCGGAAGCGTTGGTCACGGCATGTCCTCCGAGAGGCGATCTGCGGGCGGTGCGGTGCACTGCGCCGGCGGGCACCAAGGCTAATCGCCCCCACGTGGGCCCTCGGTCGCCCGGTGCACCCTTGGTTGACGGGGCGGCCCAGCTGCGAGAGACTGTTGGGGTCATGTACCGCCCCCAGACCTTCGTAGGCATTATTCACTAGGCGCGCACTCTCCCCGCGCGCCGTCGAACCGTCCACTGCGTGGGCGGTTTTTCAATTCCCGGCGGGTTCGGGTGGGTCAGGGCTCGGGTGCGGGGGCATCACGGACGCAGCAACAGCGACACGACGAAAGGACCACGGAAGTGAACAAGGCCAGCAGGCATCGGGTCGCCGTCATCGGCGGCGACGGCATCGGGCCGGAGGTCTGCGCCGAGGCGCTGAAGGTGGTCGCCGCGTCCGGGGTGGACCTCGACACCACCGAGTTCGAGCTCGGGGCCGCCCGCTACCTGCGGGACGGCACCGTCCTCCCCGATGAGACCCTCGAGGAGCTCCGCGGCTACGACGCCATCCTTCTCGGTGCCGTCGGGCCGCCGGTCGGCGACACCACGGTCCCGCCGGGAACCCTCGAGCGCGGTCTCCTCCTCAAGCTCCGCTTCGAGCTCGACCTCTACATCAACCTGCGTCCATTCAGCGGGGTCCCCGGATCGATCGCCGAGGGAGCGGACTTCGCGGTGATCCGGGAGAACACGGAGGGGACCTACGCCGGAGAGGGCGGGTTCCTCCGCAAGGGAACTCCCTTCGAGGTGGCCACGCAGGGCTCCGTCAACACACGCATGGGCGCGGAGCGCTGCGTACGCTTCGCCTTCGAGCTCGCCGGGCGACGCAGCAACCGCCTGACGCTGGTGCACAAGACGAACGTGCTGACCTTCTCCGGCGATCTGTGGAACCGCACCGTCACCGAGGTGGCGCCGGAATATCCCGATGTCACCTGGGACTACAACCACGTCGACGCCGCCTGCATCTACCTGGTGGAGCAGCCCAAGCGCTATGACGTCATTGTGACCGACAACCTTTTCGGTGACATCCTCACCGACCTGGCCGGCGCCGTCGCCGGCGGCATCGGCTTCGCCGCGTCGGCCAATCTGAACCCGGCGCGGACCGGACCTTCACTCTTCGAACCCGTCCACGGTGCTGCCCATGACATCGCGGGCAAGGGCATCGCCAACCCGCTGGCCGCCATCCACTCGGCCGCACTCATGTTGGACCACTTGGGCGAGACCGATGCCGCCGGGCGCATCCTCAAGGCACTCAGCGCCCAATCCGATTCCATGTCAACCTCGACCACCTCCAACGAAGCGCTCTCCACCACTGCCGTGGGCGACGCCATCGCAGAAAGGCTGTAGCCGTCATGCCCATCACCACGACCGAGAAGATCTGGATGGACGGCGAGCTCGTCGATTGGGCCGACGCCACCGTCCATGTGCTGACGCACACCATGCATTACGGCTCCGGCGTCTTCGAGGGCATCCGGGCGTACCCGACCAGCCGCGGCGTGGCTGTGTTCCGCCTCGGCGACCACATCCGCCGCCTGTTCGCCTCCGCCAAGATCTTCCTGATCGACGTGCCCTTCACCGTCGACGAAGTGATTTCGGCGACGCGCCTGGTCGTGCGGGCCAACGGCCTGCACGACGGCTGCTACATCCGTCCGCTCATCTACCTCGGGTACGGCGAAATGGGCCTCAACCCGCTGCCCTGCCCCGTCAACGTCTCGGTGGCGGCGTGGCCGTGGGGTACCTACCTGGGCGACGAGGGCATCGCCAACGGCGTGTCCTGCAAAATCAGCTCGTGGCGGCGCCACGACCCCAACGCCGTCCCGACTGCGGCCAAGGGCACCGGCATGTACGCCAACTCCTCGCTGGCCAAGGTCGAGGCCATCAAGGCGGGCTACGACGAAGCGATCCTACTCGCCCCCAACGGTGACGTCAGCGAGTGCACGGGCGAGAACATCTTCGTCGTGCGCGACGGCATGCTCTTCACGCCGCCCACCTCCGACGCCGGAGCGCTGGACGGCATCACGCAGGACTCCGTCGAGACCATCGCCCGCGACCTCGGCTACGAGGTCCGCCACGAGCCGATCATCCGCACCGATCTCTACCTGGCCGACGAGGCCTTCCTGACCGGTACCGCGGCCGAGGTCGTGCCGATCCGTGCTGTCGACGACCGCATCGTCGGCTCGGGCCGCCCGGGGAAGATCACCAAGGAGATCCAGCAGACCTACTTCGCCACCGTGCGCGGCGAGGTCGACCAGTACAAGGAATGGCTCGACCATGTCGACTGAAGGCCGTGGCGCCGCCCACAGCCACGGCGGGGTCCGGCACACCCACGCGCACGGCCACAGCGCCCACGCCCACGATTTCGCGGTCCCGGACCTGCCCGAGGCCGTGGACATCTTCGACACGATTCTCCGTGACGGTAGCCAGCAGGAGGGCCTCTCCCTTACGGTCGACGACAAGTTGCGGGTGGCCGAGCAGCTCGATCATCTCGGCGTCACCTTCATCGAGGGCGGTTGGCCCGGCGCCAACCCCAAGGACGTCGAGTTCTTCGAGCGGGCCAAGAAGGAGCTGACGCTCAACACCGCCACCCTCGTGGCTTTCGGCTCCACCCGGCGGGCGGGCGTAAAGCCCGAGACCGACGCCGTCCTGGCCAACCTGGTCGAGGCCGGGGCGCCGATCGCCTGCATTGTCGCCAAGTCGTGGGACCGTCACGTGGCCGAGGCCCTGCGCACCTCCCTCGACGAGGCGGTCGCCATGGTGGCCGACTCGGTACGCTTCCTGTGCGAGCACGATCTGCGCGTCTTCCTCGATGCCGAGCACTTCTTCGACGGCTACCGGCGCAATCCGGAATTCGCCCTGTCCGTCCTCGCCGCGGCCGAGGAAGCGGGGGCCGAAGCGCTGGTGCTGTGCGACACGAACGGCGGCTCCCTGCCCGACGACATCGGGCAGGCGGTGGCGGACGTGCGGGAGCGCACCAGCGCGCAGCTCGGTATCCACTGCCACAACGACACCGGCTGTGCCGTGGCCAACTCGCTGGTGGCGGTGCAGGCCGGCGTCACCCAGGTACAGGGCTGCATCAACGGCTACGGCGAGCGGGCGGGCAACACCGATCTTTCGGCCGCCATCCCCAACCTGTCGCTCAAGTTCCACATCCGCACCATCCCGGCCGATCGCCTGGAGCGGTTGACGCCGGTGGCGCATCACATCGCCGAGCTGGTCAACATCGCGCCCAACCCCCAACAGCCCTACGTGGGCAACTCGGTGTTCGCCCACAAGGGCGGCCTCCACGCCAGCGCGGTGGCCCGCAGTGCCGACCTCTACGAGCACATCGAGCCCAATCTGGTCGGGAACGGGACCCGGGTCGTCGTATCGGAAATGGCCGGCCGGTCGACACTGGCCATGAAGGCGGACGAGCTCGGGCTGGAGCTCGACGGCGAGGTGATCGGTCGCGTGCTGGACGAGCTCAAGCGCCTGGAGCACGAGGGCTACCACTTCGAGGTGGCCGACGGCTCGCTGGAACTGTTGCTGCGGCGCGCCAGCGGATGGGTGGCCGACTTCTTCACGGTGGAGTCGTTCCGGGTCATCACGGACCACGACCAGCGCGACGAGGCCGGCGTGGCGGCGACGGCGGGAGCCGATGACCTGCGGGGGGTCATGACCGAGGCCACGGTGAAGGTCCACGTCGGGCCGGAGCGCATTGTCGCCACGGCCGAGGGCAACGGCCCGGTCAACGCGCTGGACGGGGCGCTCCGGGCCGCCATCGGCGCCAAATTCCCGGCACTGGACCACATCCACCTCACCGACTACCGGGTGCGGGTCCTCGATACGGGCCGGGGCACCGGGGCCGTCACCCGTGTTCTCGTGGACACCACCGACGGGCAGCGGACCTGGACCACCATCGGCGTGTCCGAGAACATCATTGAGGCCAGCTGGCAGGCCCTCTACGATTCGATCGTGTTCGGGCTGCTCCACGCCTCCTGAGGCGGTCGGCACCGCGGTCCCGGCACGAAGGACGAGCGCGAGCACGTCGACGGCTGGAGCAGTCACGGGCGGAGCCGTCACAGGGGGTCGCGCATGACCGTGTGGAGCCGGGTCGCAGCAGCCGCCGTCAAGCTCCCCCCGCCGCGCACGACGGCCGTTTCCGTCGAGCGGGGCCTGACCGCGAAGATGCCCGACGGCGTCGAGCTCGTCGCCGACCGCTGGTACCCGACACACGGGACGCCTGCGGGTGGACTGCCCACCGTGCTCATCCGCACGCCCTACGGGCGCACGATCATGGGCCCGCTCGGGCGCCTGTACGCCGAGCGCGGCTACCAGGTCATCGTGCAGAGCTGTCGGGGGACGTTCGGATCCGGGGGCGAGTTCGTCCCTGTGCGCAACGAGCAGGTGGACGGCAAGTCGACGCTCGACTGGGTGGCGGCCCAGCCCTGGTTCGACGGCCGCCTGGTCATGTGGGGCGCCAGCTACCTCGGCATGACGCAGTGGGCGGTGGCCCAGGACGCGCCGGACTTCCTGCGCGCGCTCAGCCTCCAGGTGACGGCGGCCAACTTCCGGGACTCGGTGGTGTTCCCCGGCGGTGCCTTTGCACTCGAGACGGGTCTGGCCTGGCTGCACGAGGTCAAGAACCAGGAATTGGGATGGCGGAACGTGCTGCGGGCGCGCCTGCAGGCGGCCAGGGTCGTGGCGGCATCGAGCGAGGTGCTGCCGCTGGGGCGGTGCGACAGCGCGGCCATCGGCGAGCCCATGGCCTTCTTCCAGGATTGGCTCGAGCACGGCACTCCCGGCGACCAGTGGTGGGATGCGGTCGACTTCGGGCGCAGGCTCGACAACGTGCCAGCGGCCAGTTTCATCGGCGGCTGGTACGACCTCTTCCTGCGGGCGCAGGTCGACGACTACCAGGCGCTCCGGCGAGCCGGGCGCTCGGCACGGCTGACCATCGGCCCGTGGACGCACGGCAGCCCCGGACTCTTCACCGAGGCGGTGCGTGACGGCCCGCGCTGGTTCGAGAGCCAGCTCGGCGCGGGGGAGGCCGGACGGGACGAGCGGCAGGACGCACCGGTGCGCCTCTTCGTCATGGGCTCGCGCACGTGGCAGGAGTTCTCCATGTGGCCACCGGCCGGGAAGACCGAGAGCTGGTACCTCGGACGGGGCGGCACCCTGGGGCAGGCCCGGACGCAGGCCGACGACATCCCGCCCGACCGCTACCACTACAACCCCAGCGACCCCACGCCCTCGGTGGGCGGTCCCTCGCTCAACATGACCACGGCGGGGCGCAAGGAACAGTCCCGCCGCGAACGCCGGCGCGACGTGCTCACGTACACCAGCCCTCCACTGACCGACGACCTGACGGTGATCGGCCCGGTGACCGCGACGTTGTACGCGCGGTCGTCGCTCGAGCACACCGACTTCTTCGCGCGGCTGTGCGACGTGACGGCGAAGGGGAAGTCGTTCAACCTGAGTGACGGCATCGTCCGCCTCACGCCCGGCTCCAAGGAGCAGGACGACGAGGGCATCGTCAAGGTGGAGATCGCCATGTGGCCAACCGCCAACACGTTCCGGGCCGGCCACCGCATCCGCCTGCAGGTCTCCAGCGGCGCCCATCCGCTCTTCAACCGCAACACGGGGACGGGCGAGCCCTTGGCGACCGGTGCCAACCTGCGCTCGGCCGACCAGGAGCTCTTCCATGACGCCGGACGCCCATCCTCTGTGGCATTGCACGTCGTGCCGCTGCTGGATGACGGTGTGCTGGGCGGGAGTGGAGTGGGGTCGTCCGACCCCCTCGGCTAACCTCCGCGCATGACGCAGCCCACCTTCGTGCCCATCGCCGAGGCCGACCAGGTCCGCCCGGCCCGGCATCTGCACGTTCCCGAGATCTGGGTGGCGGACCGTCCCGCCGAGCTGGTGGGGCCGACCATGCGTAAGGGCGCCAATCTGGGCACACCGGGGCCCGACTCGGGTTTCGCGCTCCGGCTGTCCCATCGTTTCGAGGATCAGCTGCAGCTCAGTGACGGCGAGTCCGCGCACGATGTGCTGCTCGGCGTCGCCCTCGTGGCCTCCAAGCGGGCGGCCCTCTTCGGCCGGGCACCCTGCGTGTACGACGTCCGGCTCGCCCTCAACCTATGGGGCTTCCTCGACGACGCCCCCGCTGACGTCCGCGAGACGCGCCGGGTGCTGTTCTCCTCCATTTCCCATGACTACGTGGCGCAGCGGGCGCTCGTCGACTCCGTCCCCGAGGAGACGCTCCGGCTTGGCCCGGACGAGGTCCGCGCCGGAGGCGGCCCCGCCGCCTAGAAGCGGCGCACCGCACCGTCGTGGGCGCAATCGGGGCGATCGACCGGCTCGAGATCGAGGCCGGGGGCTTCACCTTCACGGGCCGGGCCTGCGGCCCGCACGAGGGTCGCACCGTCCTGTTGTTGCACGGCTTCCCCCAGACGTCATGGGCCTGGCGCGACGAGCTCTGGGCGCTGGGAGGCGCCGGCTACCGTGCCATCGCGCCCGACCAGCGTGGCTACTGCCCGGGCGCCCGTCCGCCCGAGGTGTGCGACTACGCCACCGAGCGCCTCCTGCAGGACGTCATCGACCTGGCGGACTCCCTGCACATGGAGACGTTCGATCTCGTGGGGCACGACTGGGGCGGCATGCTTGGTTGGGTGTTGGCGTCCCGCCACCCGGGGCGCGTGCGGACGCTCAGCGTCGTGTCCACGCCACACCCGCTCGCGCTGCACGAGGCGCTGCGCGGCGCGGATCCCGCCCAGGCGGCGTACGGCGCGTCCATGCAGACGTACCAGGCATCGGAGGTGCCCGAGCGCCTGCTGCTCGGCGCCGACGGAGCCGGCGGCGGCCTCGCCACGCTGTTGGCCGAGACCGGTCTCGATGACGAGGATGCCCGGATGTATGTCGCCGCCCTGAGTGAGCCGGGCGCCCTCACGGCGGCCCTCAACTGGTACCGGGCCATGGACGGCAGCGCCCTCGACGGCCTGAACCCGGTGTGTGTGCCCACGCTCTACGTCTGGTCCACCGGGGACGTGGCGTTCGGATGGGCCGCGGCCCAGAACACCGCCGAGTGCGTGCAGGGCCCGTACACATTCGAGGTGCTCGACAACGTGTCGCACTGGATCCCCGAAATGGCGCCGGTCGAGCTGTCGCAGCTGTTGATCCGGCATTTGAAGGCCAACTGACCGGTGACGGCCCGGCAGGCGAACCACACCCAGGTGGCGCCTGCGAGAATGTGTCCGTGAGCACCTCGACCTTCGCCCTGACCGATGTCCAGCGGGACTTCCGCGAGTCCCTGCGCACCTTCTCCGAGGAGAAGATCGCCCCGAACGCGGCGGAGGCCGACCGCAACGCCGAATTCCCGTGGAAGTCGTTCGAGGCCTGCAAGGAGATGGAGCTGCCCGCCCTCGGCATGCCGGCGGCCTACGGCGGTGCGGGGGCCGACACCCTGACGGTGGCGATCATGACCGAGGAGCTCGCCCGCGTCTGCGCGTCGACGGCACTCACCATTCTCATCTCCAAGCTCGGCATGACGCCGGTGTTGAACTGGGGGTCCGAAGCGCTGCGGCAGCAATACGTGCCCCGCGTGGCCGCCGGCGAGATACAGGCGAGCTACTGCCTCTCCGAGGCCGACGCCGGGAGTGACGTCGCCTCCATGCGGACCCGTGCCGTGCGCGACGGAGACGACTACATACTGAGCGGGTCCAAGTACTGGATCACCAACGCCGGCATCTCCGACGTCTACGTCGTCTTCGCCAAGACCGACCCCGACGCCGGTGGACGGGGCATCTCCTGCTTCCTGGTCGAGAAGGAATGGGGGGTCCACATCGCCAAGCACGAGGACAAAATGGGATTGCGCGGCAGCCCGACGGGTGAGGTCATCCTCGACGAGGTCCGCGTCCCGGCCTCGCACCGCATCGGTGAGGAGGGCCAGGGCTTCACCATCGCCATGCACACGCTCGATCGCAGCCGGCCCACCATCGGGGCCCAGGCCATCGGCATCGCCCAGGGCGCCATCGATTTCTCCGGCGCCTACATGAAGCGGCGCCACGCCTTCGGCGCCCCGATCTCCGACCTGCAGGGACTGCGCTTCATGCTGGCCGACATGGCCACGCGCACCGAGGCCGCCCGCGCCCTCGTCTACCGCGCCTGCGCCATGGCCGACGACGATCCCACGGGGGAGCTGACCCGGTTCGGCGCCATGGCCAAGGCCTTCGCGTCCGACACCTCCATGTCGGTCACGGTCGACGCCGTGCAGCTGCTCGGTGGCTACGGCTACACCAAGGACTTCCCGGTCGAGCGCTTCCTGCGCGACGCCAAGGTGACCCAGATTTACGAGGGGACCAACCAGGTGCAGAAGGTCGTCATCGCCCGGGAGCTCCTCAAGCACCTGTAGGTGAGCGGTTCGGCCCGGCGGCACGGCGTTGGCGCCCGGCGATGCCGCCCGGGCAGACTGCGGGGCCGGCCCGAAAGGGCCGGTGCTAAAGTTAGAACAGGTTCTAGAAATCGCCCACCGAGGGCATCCGGCCGAGGGTCGGAAGTAGCAGCAGGAGGACGTCCGTCATGGCGCAGCCGGTAATTATCGAGGCGGTCCGCACCCCAATCGGGAAGCGCAACGGCTGGCTGTCGGGACTGCGTGCGCCCGACATTTTGGGCGCGGCCCAGGTCGAGGTGGTCAAGCGGGCCGGCATCGACCCCGGCTCCGTCGAGCAGGTCGTGGGTGGCTGTGTGACCCAGGCGGGGGAGCAGGGCTTCAACGTGACCCGGACGGCCTGGCTGCTGGCCGGCCTGCCCTACGAGGTCGCCGCCACCACGGTCGACTGCCAGTGCGGCTCGTCGCAGCAGGCCAACCACTTCGTCAACAACCTCATCGCGGCGGGCGCCGTCGACACGGCCATCGGCTGCGGCGTCGAGGCCATGAGCCGGGTGCCGCTCGGGGCCAATGCCGCCGCCGGCGTGGGCCGCGCCATTCCGGCCGATCTGCCCTATGACATGCCCGACCAGTTCACCGCGGCCGAGCGCATCGCCAAGAAGTACGACATCAGCCGGGCCGACGTCGACTGGCTCGGCCTGGAGTCGCAGAAGAAGGCGCAGCGGGCGCTGGCCGAGGACCGCTTCGCCCGCGAGCTCGTCTCGGTCGAGGCACCCATCGTCGGCGAGGAGGGCCCGCGCGGCGAGCACTCGGGCGAGAAGATGGTCGTGTCCAAGGACCAGGGCCCGCGCGACACGACGGCCGAGGGCCTGGCCAAGCTGAAGCCCGTGCTGCCCGACGGCATGCACACGGCGGGGAACTCGTCACAGATCTCTGACGGCGGCGCCGCCGTGCTCTGGATGTCCGAGGACCGCGCCAAGGCCGAGGGCTTCCGGCCCCGGGCGCGCCTGGTGGCCCAGGTGCTGGTCGGCTCCGACCCCTACTACCACCTCGACGGACCCATCGCGGCGACGACCAAGGTGCTGGCCAAGGCCGGCATGACCATGAAGGACATCGACCTCTTCGAGGTGAACGAGGCGTTCGCCTCGGTCGTCATGAGCTGGGCCCGCGTGCACGACGCCGACATGGACAAGGTCAACGTCAACGGTGGCGCCATCGCCATCGGCCACCCGGTCGGGGCCACGGGCAGCCGTCTGATCACGACGATCCTGCACGAGCTCGAGCGCAGCGACAAGACGTATGGGCTCGTGTCCATGTGCTGCGGTGGTGCGCTGGCGACGGGCACCATCATCGAGCGGCTGTAGGCGGGCCGCTCCCAGCTCTTCTGTCCGTCCGGCAACCGACCAATCGTTTCGGCGCCTACCTCTGGAGGGGACCGTGGTTACCACTGAGCACCTGACGTTCGAGCGCGACGGCGCGACCGCCATCGTCACCATGAACCGGCCGGAGGCGAAGAACGCGCTGAGCCTGCCGATGCTCGTGGGCATGAAGGACGCCTGGGAGGAGATCGACAGCAACGACGACATCCGCTGCGCCATCCTGACAGGCGCCGGCGGGACGTTCTGCGCCGGCATGGACCTCAAGGCGATGGGCGGCAGCGACGCCGAGAAGTACCAGGCGCGCATGGCCGAGGACCCCGACCTGCACTGGAAGGCGCTGCTGCGCCACTACGACGTGAAGAAGCCGCTGATCGCCGCCGTCGAGGGCTGGGCCGTGGCCGGCGGGACCGAGATTTTGCAGGCGACCCACATCCGTGTGGCGGGCGAGGGCGCCATCTTCGGGGTGTTCGAGGCCAAGCGCGGACTGTTCCCCCTTGGTGGCTCGACGGTACGCCTGCGCCGGCAGATCCCCTACACGCTGGCCATGGAGCTGCTGCTCACCGCCCGCGAGGTCCCGGCGGAGGAGGCCCTGCGCATCGGCCTGATCGGGCACGTCGTCCCCGACGGCACGGCGTTGGACAAGGCGCTGGAGATCGCCGCCATCATCGGGGCGAACGGGCCGCTGGCCGTCGAGGCGATTCTGCGCAGCGTGCGCGAGACCGAGGGCTTGTCCGAGGTCGACGGGCTGGCCCGTGAGCTCGAAGTCGGCTGGCCCGTCTTCGCCAGCAACGACGCCACCGAGGGCCAGAAGGCCTTCGCCGAGAAGCGCCCGCCCAACTACACCCGCACGTGAGCGCCCAGGAGCGGCCGCACGACCCGCCGGCCGGAGGCGGCTTTCCGGGCATCGACGGTCTGTCCGAGACGTCGGCGGACTCGCCGCTGAACCGCCTGGCTGCGGCGGCGCGGCGCATCGGCGCCGTGGCGGTGGGCCAGCCCCTCGACGAAGCCGATGTGGTGGAGGCAGCGGCCGAGCTGACCGCGGTGGCGGAGCGCCTGGAGGCGGCGGCCGCGGCGGAGCGGCGCACCCGGAACCAGCCCACCCCCGAGGTGCATCCCCAGGACGTCTTCTCGACCAGCCCGGTGATCGGCTTCGCCAACCCGGTCGCCCCACCCGTCGAGGTGTGGGCGGTGGTCGGTCACGAGGGATGGCGCGAGGTGCGGGGCCGCGTCACCTACGGCTACCCCTACGAGGGGCCACCCACCTGTGTGCACGGCGGCGTCATCGCCGCGCTGTTCGACGAGCTGCTGGGCATGTGCAACATCCTGGTGGGGTCAGGCGCCATGACCGGAACGCTGACGGTGCGCTACCGGCGACCGACCCCGCTGCTGGCGCCGCTCGAACTGGTGGCCCGCCACACGGGCAAGGAGGGGCGCAAGGTCTACGCCTGGGGTGGCATCTACCACCAGGGCGAGCTGACGGCCGAGGCCGACGGCATCTTCATTGAGGTGCCGCCGGGTCGCATGCTCGACATCGTGTCGGGCAACGCGCACAGCACCGAGGCCCCGTTGGTCGTCGACCCGGACTGGCAGAAGCTGATGGCGCGCAACGAGGCCAGCCAGGACGGCCAGCCCGGCTGACGGGTGCGGGCCGGCCGTCTCCGTCGCCGTCTCGGGCGGCGTCCTCAGTCGCCCGGAGCGGGCACGAAGCTGAGGCGCACGTGGCGGCGGGGGTTGTCCTCGTTGAGGTCCACCAGCACCACCGACTGCCACGTCCCGAGCGCCACCCGCCCTCCGAGCACGGGCAGCGTCACCGAGGGGCTGACCAGCGCCGGCAGCAGGTGGTCGGCGCCGTGGCCGGGCGAGCCGTGGGCGTGCCGGTAGCGGTCGTCCCGGGGCAGGACGCGCTCGAGCGCATCGAGCAGGTCGCTGTCGGACCCCGAACCGGTCTCCATGAGGGCGACGCCGGCGGTGGCGTGGGGGACGAAGACGTTGACCAGCCCGTCGCCCAACCCGGCGCAGAAGCGCTCGAGCTCGTGCGTGAGATCGATGATGCGTTGCCGGGAGGCATCGACGGTCAGCTCGATCGACTGCATGACGCACCCAGTCTGCCGTAACGTGCGGGCGTGCGACGCCTCTTCCTCGCCGTGGTGGCCGCTGCCGCGGGCGTGACAGGGTCGGCTCTGGCGGCCGGATCCGGCCTCGTGGCCGCGGCGAGGGTCCCGCCCGGCCAGGATCACGCCTGCATTGTGGGGACGCCGCCGGCGTCGATCGACTGGTCGGCGCTCGCCAATCCGATCCTGTCGTACCCCACCGTCGGCGTGAAGGACCAGGCGCTGCAGTGGTCCGGCGGGGCATGGCACATGCTCTTCAGCGACATGACGTCCATCCCGGCTGCGCCGCACGTCCGCTTCAGCGTGGGGGTTTCGTCGAGCCCGGACCTGCAGCATTGGAGCACGCCCAAGGTCATTGCCGACAACGCTGCCTCACCCGACATCGTCCGTTCACCCTCCGGGACGTTCGTCGTCACCTATCAGACGCCGCAGGGGCTGGCCTACCGCACCGCCTCCGACGCATCGCTCCAGAAATGGTCGGCGCCGCATGCGCTCGGACGGGGGCTGGCGCATCGGATGATCGACGCCGCGCTCGCCTTCACCGGACACGGGGTGATCCTGGGGTTCAAGACGGGGACCACGACGCAGCACTTCGAGATCGCCTGGGCGCCGTCGCTGACGGGGACGTTCCGCGTCGTCGGTCGGCCCGACATTGTCGTGTACAACGACACGGTCGAGAACTACGAGTTCCTCACCGTCGACGGAGCGTGGCACCTGGTGGCCACGTCGAACACGCTCGACCAGCCCTTCCTCTTCACGCTGGCACCGGGCGACCCCGCCACCCCGTCCACGTGGCTGCACTGGAGCGCAGGCCAGCAGTTGTCGGTGCCGGGCGAATCCTTCGACAGCGGCACCGGGGTGTCGAGCGTCGGGTACGAGCACGCCAACTCGGCCTTCCTCTGCGTCGGCCCGGCCGGCGAGGACTACCTCACCTACGCGGGAAGCACCGAGCTCACGCAGTTCGGCGGTTGGGGGCACGCCCGCATCGGGCTGGCCCGGAGCACCGACCTCGTGCACTGGGAGGTGCCGCCGGGCTGACCCGGTGATCGGCGGACCTCGTCAGGTCCCTCTTGCGGTCGCAGTAGCCAAGAATCAACGCCGGTGCCATAATCGCTGCCGTGCCGGTGGAGGGCCACCTTTACGGCGAACGGACCTGGTTCTACGACACCAGGAGCCCGGTTCGCAGGATGGGCGTGTCGGCCCACGGGTCCGATTCCACCATGGTCTTCTCGCTCTGGCAGGGCGACGTCTGCACCGGGACCTTCCGGTTGCCGGCCGGAGAGGCGCCGGGGCTCATCTCCGCCCTGGCCTACGGCATGGCCGAGGCGTCCTCGGACCAACCCCCGCCGGGGCCTGCGCAACCGGAGCCCCTCCGGAAGGTGGTGGCGCGTTTCGTCCGACAACTTCTCGTCCGGTCGCCGGCGGAAACTGACACCCGTCTGCGTCTGCTCAAGTGAGCGCGACGCGTTCCTGACTCACCTCATCGGCCGGGGTGGGCGCCGCCTCGGGTCTCAGCGCCAACGCGTGAGCTCCTCTTGCGCCCGCTGCACGACCGCACTGATGGGGGATGGATCCGTCTCGACTCCCAGGATCGCATCGGGAGGGAACGTGACCTGGGGGACTTGGTCGTGCTCGTAGATACGGACCGTGACGACGGCGAGCAGCTCCCCCTGGCGTTCACGGCGCTCCCTCATCCGTTGCTCCGCTTGGGAGCGGACCTCGTCCGACAGGTGTGCGTTGTCTCCCGGGGAGTACGAAACCCATCCATGGTCCTGTGGTCAACGGGGTGTCGGCGCTCGTCTGGCGTGGCCTCGGTGCTTAGGCAACGGACCGGGACGACCGATCGCGTAGCATTCTGGACATGACACCGGAGGAGATGGCCGATCTCGCGCAACTGCGACGGGCGCGTGACCGTATCGACCGCGACTACGCCCAACCCCTCGATGTCCCGGCCATGGCGCGCACGGCGCTCATGTCTCCCGCACACTTCTCCCGGAAGTTCCGTGCGGCCTATGGCGAGACCCCCTACAGCTACTTGATGACGCGACGCATGGAGAGGGCCAAAGCCTTTCTGCGTCAAAAGATGTCGGTCACCGAGACGTGTGTCGCTGTCGGCTGTACGTCACTGGGATCATTCAGTTCGCGGTTCACCGAAATCGTGGGCGAGACACCGTCGCAGTACCGCGGGCGAGACCACGGTGCGATCGAGGTGATCCCCTCCTGCGTCAGCAAGGTGGTGATGCGGCCTCGTCGCACGACGGTCGCCGTCTGAGGGCCCAAGCCGTACCGAGCAGGATCGGAGAAGCATTCTCTGGCTCGGCCTTCGTACAATCGTAGGATGCCAGTCACCGTTGCCGCGATGTTCATCCCCGTCCACGACCCTGAGGAAGCGCTGGGTTTCTACCGTGATGCGCTGGGGTTCGAAGTCCGCAATGACGTCAAGTCGGGCGACTTTCGTTGGGTCACCGTCGGTGCCCCGGGCCACGATCCCGACATCGTCCTGTCCCAGCCCCACGGCGGTCGCTCGCAAACCGAAGGCGATGCCCTTCTGGCCCTCGTGACGCAGGGCTCGTTGCAGGCAGCGATCTTCCGCACGGACGATCTCGACGCCACCTTCGAGAAGGTCAGGGCCTCGGGCGCCGAGGTACTGCAGGAGCCCACGTCGCAGCCCTGGGGCGTGCGTGACTGCGCGTTTCGTGACCCTTCGGGCAACCTGGTCCGCATTCAGCAGGTGTAACCGGTTCTCACCAAGGAACCAGACCATGAAGACGATGACGTGCAAGCAGCTGGGCGGGCCTTGCGACCTCCCGCACCACGGCGAGACGGCCGATCAGGTGATCAAGGCGCAGGATCGCCACCTCAAGGAGGTGGTGGCCGCCGGTGATCCGACGCACGAAGGTGCGTTGAGGGACATGAAGCGGAGATGGCGGCATCCCATTGCCAACATGGGGTGGTACAAGCAGGCGAAGAGTGATTTCGCCGCCCTGGACGAGGACTGACTGGACCCCGGCGGAGGAGGGCACGCAGTACCGGAGGTGCGCCGCCTCCGCCGGCCGATCACCATCACGCGGATCAACAGCCCGTCGAGCGTTGCGAGCGGAATCCCGGACCGACAGGCACAGAAGTGCCCGATGCCTTGTGCAGCTTTGTCGCGCTGTTGTGAAAGATCTCTTATGAGAACGCCCTTGCGTTCCGAAGTCTCAGTGAAGGGATTGGGAGCACACCTCGACCGAACCTGTTGTTCCTGAGTCTCACGGGGAAGGAAGGTACTTCATGGAACACCGCCGGAGAGTTCCACGCCGGTCCGCGGGCTGGTTTGGCATCTGCCACATCGAAGGCGAGTCGGAGCCGGCATGGCGAGACTGCCAAGTCGTCGATGTGTCGCGTCTCGGCTTGGGGATAATGCTCCATCACTTCTGGCCTGCGGAGCTGGTGGGGCGACACGTCACCGTGGCGGCTCCCGCCGTCGGCGACTCGGTCAACGTGCGGCTGGCAGGCGTGATCACGAACGCCGATCGAACGGCTGGCGGTGTGATCCGTGTCGGGATCGAGTTCGACGGGCTCACCGAATTGGAGCTGGCCGTGGCGGGTGTCCTCAGCTCGCTCATCGACGGCGATCTGGTCGGACCCCCTCCCGCAGCCGTCGAGGACACTCCGGATCTGGCGATCGCAATACCCAGCGCCTGACCGGGGCGCCGGGTGCTTCAGTGTCGGCCTGCTGGCGCCTGACACGCGGCACGGCTTGCTCCCACCGTCGGTTCAGCCGGACAACCCAGGGGATCGAGTTTCTGAAAATCGTGGCTCGGGATTTGGCTTCTGCCTACACGACGAGGACAGCGCAGTCCGCCCGGTCCATGACTCCCCGGGGCACCCTCGAAAGGCGCCGCGACCCACCAACCCGGTGGGAGCCGACGATGATCAGATCCGCCCGCTCTTCAGCTGCCACCCGGGTGATGGCCTCAATGGGGTCCGACCGCAAGTGGTGCGACTGGACTCGAGGGGCGCGTTCCGACGCCAACGAGCGAAGCTGGGCGAGAAGCGCGTCGACCGGCTTCTCACGGAAGGCAGCGACGATGTGCACGGTGCCACCCGACGCGCCGGCCAACTCCGCCGCTCGTCGTACGGCACGGGTCCCAGAACGCGAGGCGGAGGCCCCGACGACGATGTTGTCAAACATGGGCCAGGGCCGTGTCCACCTTCATCTGCTCGCTGGGGCCCGGACCGAGCGCAATGATGCGTTCGGGGCGGTCCGCGACGGGGGTGCGGCGGGTCACGCAAGGCTTGGGGGCGACCAGGACAGGCACGTCGGTCGCGGCCGTCAGTTGAGCT
>Ga0307374_10004793_pt1 | contig 22358 bp, 20 predicted proteins | sample OX3MG_FD_202532 | JGI IMG/M metagenome (GOLD analysis project Ga0307374, IMG submission 202532) | Soil microbial communities from Risofladan, Vaasa, Finland - OX-3 | ecosystem: Environmental > Terrestrial > Soil > Coastal area > Acid sulfate soil | place: Finland: Risofladan, Vaasa | collected...
CCGGTAAAAGGCTTCGAACTACCCGCCAGTTCTCCTCCAAGGCATTTTCCATGCCGACCAGTGTACGATAAGCCCCGGAACCATACAACCATTAAGTTAGCGCTTATGGGGCGGAGCCCTCCCGGTTGAACTTCAGGAAACAAAAGTGGGAGTCTGGAGGGATCCCCTGCCAAAACTGCTTACGGGTGCAGCAGGTAGGCGCCGAGAACGGCGCCGCAGCGGTCGCGAAAGACTTCAACGGGGACATGGCTCGAATCCATCAGCCACTGCAGGCAGTAGCCGTCAACCAGCGCGCGAATGGTGGCGGCGGCGTCCTCCGGGCGGACGCGGCGAAACTCCTCCAGCTTGATGCCTTCGGAGATAATCTGCGCGTCGCGCTTGCGGCACCGGACAAAAAATTCGTGAAACAGCTGGCGGAAGCGGTCGGAGCGGGAGCCTAGCGTGACGAAATCAAACAGCACGAGGTAGAGCTTGCGATTGACTTCGGTGCTGTGGAACAGCAGTTCCAGTTCCGCCGCCAGGCGCTCGCGGGGGGAATCCTGGCTGGCCACCACCTGGTCAAGGCTGCGGGTCAGCTCATTGAGCAGCCATTCCAGGACGGCGTAAAAGAGGTCTTCCTTGCTGTGGAAATAGTGGAGCGCTCCGCCCTTGCTGGAATTGGCGCGCGCCACCACGGAATCGATGGTGGTGGAATGCAGGCCTTTGTCCAGAATTTCGGCGTAACCCGCCTTGATCAGAGCTTCGCGGCGTCGTGCAGTAAGCTCAGGGTCTACCCGGCGCGGACTCATGCGTATCCTTTCTCAACTTAAGGGGAAGCTTATAGAATGTAAGATATACTGAAGTGGACGTCAATGATTACTGCTGATTCAAGGGTCAGCGCCGGCGTTCGGGCCGGCACTTTCGGAGTCATGCCGGACTAAAGCCTGGCGCTACATAAAGAACCCGGCGCCAGGGACTCGGCTGCGGCAAAAATCCATGGAAGGCGATCTTTTCGGGCTCGACAAAACGGAACTGGAACAACTGGCGCTGGATTGCGGCCAGCCGCCATACCGTGGCAAACAACTGTTCCGCAATCTCTACGCACGCCGGGTGCGCGATCTGGATACATGCACGGACATTCCCGCAAATTTCCGCCAAAATCTCAGTTCCCGCTATCGCCTGGAGTGGCCCGGGATCAAGGCGCGGGCGGCGGCGCGCGACGGCGCGGTGCGCTACCTGCTGGCGCTCCATGACGAGGAGAACATTGAAACGGTCTACATGCCCATCGAGAACCGGGTGACGTTGTGCCTCTCCAGCCAGGTCGGCTGCGCGGTGGGCTGCGGCTTCTGCTTCACGGCCCTGCTGGGAGTGAAGCGCAACCTGACGGCCGGCGAAATCGTGGGCCAGGTGGCGGCGGTGCTGGATGCTCAGCAGGTGCCGGCGGAGACTCCGGTCAACCTGGTTTTTATGGGCATGGGCGAACCCATGCTGAACCTGGAAGCGGTGATGAAAGCCGTTGGAATTCTTTCCGACTCGAATGGACTGGCGCTGGCGCTGCGGCGCATGACGGTTTCAACCGCGGGCGTCATTCCGCAGATCCGCAAATTCGCCGAGGAACCGGCGCGGCCCAGGCTGGCCGTTTCACTGAACGCTTCGAGCGACGAACAGCGGACGGCCCTGATGCCGCTGAACCGTAAATATCCGCTGCAGGAACTGCTCCAGGCCTGCCGGGAATTTCCGCTCGGCCCTCGCGAGTACGTGACGTTCGAATATGTGCTGCTGGACGGGATCAACGATTCCGATGCCGATGCGCGGCGGGTGACGGCGCTGGTGCACGGCATCAAGTGCAAGCTGAACCTGATCCCGTTCAATCCCGGGTCGGAATTGCCCTACCAACCTTCACCGCTCAAGCGGGTGCTGGCGTTCCAGGACGTCCTGCGCAGCCACCAGGTGCCCGCTTACATCCGCATTTCGCGCGGGCAGGACGTGATGGCGGCCTGCGGCCAGTTGCGGCTGGGAGCGATCAACCAGGCAGCGGCGCCGATGGAAGCGTCTTTGTAACGCCAGACCCACTGATGGCGGAGTTGAAGCTTTGCCCCCCTGACAGGATGTCGAAAAAGACCGTTGCGGCGGCTTTACGCCGCCAACACACGTCGTAAGCTTTGGCCTTATGGCGGGGTGAACCCGCCGCTACAATCTCTCAGCCTTATGGCGGGGTGAACCCGCCGCTACAATCTCTCAGTGGGATATACCAACAACCCGCTAAACGGGTTCCCGCATTCCGACGACGGCCATCATGCGCCCGGCCAACGCGCCTTCCTTGCGAAAAGAATAGAAAAGGTCCGTGCGGCAGGCCGTGCAATAGTCCGCCACGTGGATCTGATGGCTTGGGACGCCCGCGTGTTCCAGCTGATAACGGATCGCGGCCGCCAGGTCGAGATGGACCTTCGAGAATGATTCCTCCATCTGATGTCCCGGCGGCGCCTGGAGCGTGAAGAGGGTCTGGTAACGCAACGCCATCCTCAATTCTTCCGGAGTTGCAGCCACTTTATGGAAGAACCCTTCGCCTGCCGGAAACACCCCGCAGAAAGCATCGGCAACCTCCGGCCCCACCTCGTAACAACACTTGCGGATGGAGGGGCCGACGGCCGCCAGTAAATCCCCGGGGCGTGAACCAAACATGCGGCCCATCTCGCCGGCTGCTTTTTCAACAATGCGATTCAGCGCCCCGCGCCAGCCGGCATGCACAGCCGCCACCGCGCGCCGCTTGCGGTCAACCATCAGGACAGGGACACAATCCGCGACGCGAATCCCCAGCAGCATCCCGGCACTGTCAGCGATCAGCGCATCGCCCGGGAGCACCCGCGGCGGATTGTCAGGCTGCGGCAAGGGATTCCCGGCCAGCTGATATTGGACAGCCGCACCGCCGGGGCCGCACAAGGCGCGGTAGACAACCGTGGAGTGCGTCTGGCGCAGCACGGCCAGTGGAAAGCGGCCGGCGCCCAGGGCCTGAAGAAACCGGCGTCCCTGCTGCCCGTTCCCCAGGCTGCGGGCGGTTCCGGAGTTCCGCCCGGCGGGTTTCGGCGACAGGGCTCCGCCCTTGCGCGTGCCAAATGCGTGGATCAGCCAGGGGATTTGGGCCAGCGCCTGGCACTCCAACCAGGCCTGCCCCTTTGACGATACGAGATGGAAGGGTTCAGCAGCCAAGTTTTGAATATAGCACGTCCTGCACAGGGGGATTGCCGGGCCCAGGCGGCGCCCGGACTGCCGTTTTCTGCAGAATTGAATTCCATTCCCTGGTCTGCTAAGGTTAACAAAGATCTTGTGAAAATCCGGGCTGTGAAGAAACAGGAAGCGGCTGGCAAGGCCGAACCGGCGGGAACTGCAAATCGCCAGAGCGGCGCCACGCGCGCTTGCGTTGAAAACCCTGCCTGGTACGGAAAAGGATGACAGTCGGCACAGGCATTGACATTGCTGAAACGGAGCGTATTGAGCGCGCTCTGGAACGGCATGGAGAGCGGTTCTCAAAAAAGATATTCACTCCCGCAGAAATCGCTTACTGCGAACGATTCAAGAACAGAGCAGAACGTTATGCCGCTCGCTTTGCCGCCAAAGAGGCGGCGTTTAAGGCGCTGGGGACCGGCTGGGCCCGAGGGGTCCGCTGGCTGGATGTGGAAATCGCGCATCACTCGAGCGGCAAGCCCGAGTTGCTGCTGACCGGACGAGCGAAAGAAGTGGCGGACCAACTGGGTGTCACGCGCGCCGTCATGTCCATATCACACGCCAACCGTTATGTTGTTGCGCAGGTGATTCTTGAATCGAATGCTTAGCCCGATTCCGGCATTCCGGCGAAGGTCAGCCGCTTTCCCCTTCCTGGTGGCTTTTGTACTGGCAGGCGCAAATGCGCCACCGGCGGCAACGGCCGCGCCGCCGGAGCCGTTTGCAGAACTGTCTAACGAAGCGGCGGCCAAGCTCCTGATTCACCTGGTAAAGCCGGATTATCCGTCCATCGCCAGAGTGAATTTCATCCGGGGAAACGTCAAGCTGAAGATCCAGGTCACATCGAAGGGGCGGGTGTCTGAAGTTCATTGGCTTCAAGGTGAACCCATCCTTGCGGTCGCGGCTGTCGAATCGGTCCGGAAGTGGCTCTATCGGCCTTATGTCTCACAGGAAGGGCCCGTACCGTTCAGCACCTACGTGACCGTCAAGTTCAACCTGCATCCGCACTCCATCAGAGACCAAATGCCCCTGGGTGCAGACGATTATCTGGAAAAGCAGGTACATCCGCCGGAAGTTGTCAGCCAGCCTCAGCAGGACCCGTCTACCGCTGGCATCCGGATGAAAGTGCTGGTGGGCTCCCAAGGAGAGGTGGTGGACGCAATTTCCATGAAGGCCGCGGAACCGGAAATTGACCTGGCAAGGAAGCGCCTTCGGTCGTGGAAGTTCCGGCCGGCGCGATGGGGGGCGCTTGCGGTCCCGTGGTATGTCATGGTTACAGTTCCGCTTCCCTACATGGCGCTGGACCAGGCGGCCAATTCGGCAAAGCATTGACAATACCCCCGAAAGAACTCTGGGCTCGCGCCGGCGAGAGGAAAGGCAGGACCGACTGATGGATCAATTCAAAATCGCAAAATGGGCCGTCTTCCTGGCCTCCGTCCTTCTGCTGACGCCGCAGGCCTGGGCCCGCTCGCGCGATCAGGCCCTTTTCAAGTATGTGGCCGGCACGGAATCCATACCCAAAGATTGCATGGGAAAACTTGAACTCACCGAAACTCACCTGGTGTACCTATGCGCTGAAAAATCCCTGAGCGTCCCCTACAGTGACATCACGCAATTGGAGTTCCAGCCACGGGTGAGCACGAGAATTCGGAAGATGAAACTTGCGTGGACCATCAAGCCCACATCTGCCCGGGGCAAGCATGAAGGCTTTTTCACCGTGCTCTTCCGTGCCGGCCGCCAGATGCGCGCCATCATCCTGAAGGTTCGGGACGAAACGATGCGCCCCTACATGGCGGAAATCGACCTCAAAACAGGCCGCCCCATCGAGAGCAGGCAGGACTGAAGGCTCCCGGCATTTGCGTCACTTGCCGGCTAATCCGAGCCCTGATAGAAATAACCTTTGCGGGTGCGAATCTTCAGCTTCATGTCATTCCGGTTGACTATGACCTCCAGCCGATGAAAGCCGGTTTCAGAAAGGTCATTGGGAACATAGGTGAGCAGGTACTGGCTGTGAATGTCTGCGGCAATCCGGCTCAGGTGGTTCTGAAGGGCGTGTAAAGACCATTGCGCATAAAAAACCCCGCCGGTGTATTCCGCGTAAGCCTCTGCGTCATTGGAAGAGATGATCGACTCCGGGGTCCGGATGGCGGGCCGAATGGCTCCCGTGGCCGGAACCGTCACCCCAAAAGCCCCCATGTTAGAGGTTGGAGTCGTCGGCCTTCCCGGCTGGGGCGGCGCGGCGCCGCTGGCGTTCTCCGCAGATGTCGGCGGATTGAGGGGCCTCTTGTCCCGGGTGAGGTATGATTTACTCAGGCTGAGGCCGAGACCGTAGATTTCCACCTCTGCGGCTGAGGCCCGGCGAATAATCTCGTTCTTCGACGTCTGACTTCCGGAATCATAACCGCTGGAAAAAACCACAATCACCCGCCGCTCGCCTTTGGGACGATGCTGCAGGAGGTTAATGCCCTGCATCAGGGCATCGTTCATCCGCGCCCTGTTGCCTTCCGGCAGCAGGCCGTTCAGCGTCTTGTCCAGCTCCGCCCCGGAGTTTGAAAAGCCCTGGACGACGCGGACTTCCGACCCAAACGTAATCACCGCAGCTTCGCCCTTGGGTCCCAGCATCAGCTCCGAAAACAGCGGGGCAAGGTTCTTGATCTCACCCAGCAGAGGAGTCACCGAGTCACTATTCTGAATCAGGATGACAGCTGAGATATCGTGTGATTCGCGGTTGAAACCGGTGATTTGCTGCGGCTTGCCGTTATCAAGAATTTCGAAGTCGTCCTTCTTCAGCTCAAAAACAAATTCCCCGGTGTGCTTGTCAATGACCGTAACGGGGGCGGTCACCAGATTGGATTGGATTCGAATCTGGGGACCTGAGGGAATTTGCCTGGCGTCATCATTCGCCTGCGGTGCGCCGTTCGATGCCTTGCCAGGCGTCGGCTGGCTGGCGCCACCCTGCGCCACCGCAATCGCGGCCGAGGCAACAGACAGGATACACACACTGACAACCCGCCACCACACACATTCAAGTCCGCTTTTGCTTTTTCGCATTCGACTCATCATCCCTCATTGAATATGACGTCCCGGGGCGCAAGGGGGTTACCCCTTTTCCCGGACTGAACACCTGCATGGAAAAGAACACTCATACGGCCAGCCGCTGCCGCAGGGCTTCATAAAGAACTATCCCCGTGGCCACGGAAACATTCAGGGATTCCACCCGGCCCCGCAGGGGAACCCGTGCATGTTGGTCGCAGGCCTCGCGAACCAGCCGGTGCAGGCCGTGGCCCTCACCCCCCATCACCAGCGCGCAGGGCTGGGTGTAATCCAGTTCAAGGTACGACTTTTCCGCCCCCGCTTCAAACCCATAAATCCACAGCCCCCGCTCCTTCATTTCCACCAGCGCCCGGACAAGGTTCTTGACGCGGGCAATCAGGGCATGCTCAAGAGCCCCTGCGGCCGTCCGGGCCACCGCCGGCGACAACCCCGCTGCGCGGCGTTCAGCAATCACCACACCATTTGCTCCGGCCCCCACCGAGGTTCGCACAATCGCCCCCAGGTTGGCGGGGTCCTCCACGCCATCCAGAACCACCAGCAACGCCGGGCTCTGGCTTGCGATCACGGTGTTCAAATCCTCATATGACCTGGAAGAACAAACGGCAACCACGTCCTGGTGATGGCCGGCAGGGACCAAACGATCCAGCGCCGGCCTCGGCGCAAAGCGCAGGGGAATCCTTTGGGCCCGGCACTGGTCCAGCACCTCCTGCAGGCGCCTGCCGCTCGCGCCCTCACGAACCAGAACATGATCAATGGTCCGCGAACCAATGGCCTCCCTGACGGCATTGATGCCGTAGAGCACGTCGGACGAATCTGCAACCTGCTTCCTGTTCATGGATCAGTGGCTCAACACCCGCAACCTCGCGGAATTCAGGGAAATCCCTTACCGGGCCTGTCAACACTCAACCGCAGAAAAAAAGATGGGCGGTGTTTGAAAATTCCCGCAGGCGATCGGCAACGCTCTTGATGGGCGGCTCCAATTGGAGCCGGGCCCCCTTCTCAAAAATCGGAACCAGCTTTTCCAGCTCAGGACCGGAATCGGCCGCCGTCAAAGCCACGCGCACGGGATGAAACAACTCCCTCCCTTTTTTCCCGGTCTCCTTCTGAACTTCCTTGAGAATCTCGCGAAACCGCGGATAGGTGAGGGCCTGCTCCTCAAGAATCATGGAGACCACGCGCTTCAGGATCTGGCCCGAGGCTGCGTTGTCCGGTGAGTCCACGGCGCCCAGCAGTTCCGTGGCTTTTCGGACGTCATACTCAAAAATCAGCCGGACAGCGTCCGGAAGCTGGCTGAGGTAGTCAATTTTGTTGATGGCGGCGTCGACAACGAGTTCAAGCCATTCCATGACCGGCGCGGGCACAGGTTCTGAAATCAGGCCGGCATCCGCCAGGTAAGGGACCGCCATTTCCGCCAGTTTCGCCATCGGCAACTGCTTGAGGTAGTGGCGATTCAGCCAGTTCAGCTTCTCCGGGTCAAACACCGCGGCGCTCTTGATGATGTGGTCCAGTGAAAACTGCGCGACCAGCTCTTCCATGCTGAGGATTTCTGTCTTGCCGTCGGCGGGCGACCACCCCAGCAGCGTCAGGTAATTGCGCAAGGCCTCGGGAAGAATGCCCATCCCCCGGAAGCTTTCCAGAGAAGTCGCTCCGTGGCGTTTGGACAGCCGCGCGCGGTCGGCGCCCAGAATGGTCGATAGATGGGCAAACTGCGGCGGCTCCCATCCAAAGGCGCGATAGAGCGCGAGCTGGCGGGGAGTGTTGGAAATGTGATCGTCACCGCGAATCACCTGCGTGATGTTCATCAGGTGGTCGTCCACCACCACCGCAAAGTTGTAGGCCGGCACCCCGCCCGAGCGCACCAGGATAGGATCACCGATCACCCCGCTGGAGAAACGGGTCTCACCGTGCACAAGGTCTTTCCAGGCAAAATCCAAGTCGGTAATCTTTAGACGAATGGCAGCAGGCTCACCGGCCGCAACTCTGCCCGCCGCGTCCTCCTTCGGAATCTTCCGGCACCGGCCGGAGTATTGCGGCTGGCGCCCGGCTTCGAGCGCCTGCCGGCGTTCCTCTTCAAGCTGTTCAGGGGAACAAAAACAGAAATAAGCGTCCCCCCGCTTAATAAGCTCCAGGGAATGCTTTCTGTAAACATCCTGGCGCTGTGACTGTCGATAGGGACCGAACGGGCCCCCGCAGTCGGGCCCTTCGTCCCAGTCCAGACCGAACCATTTCAGGTCGTCCAGCAGCTGCGTTTCGTAGCGCTGTTCCGACCTCTCCATGTCCGTATCTTCGATGCGAAGAACAAAGGTTCCCTTGTGATGGCGGGCAAACAACCAGTTGAACAATGCCGTGCGGGCGTTGCCTACGTGGACGTAACCCGTTGGGCTGGGCGCAAATCGAACTCGTATCTTTTCCGGTTCCATTAGATTGAAGCCTACCTTCGAAAACTAACATACGCACGCAGACCTGTACAGCCTGCGGGGAGCTGAGGGCTCTCACGAGGGGTTCCGCAAGATTGTGAAACGGGCCTTAGTGTTTGCGCCGTCAGGCACAAATTACTGCTTTACTAATATTGACCAAAGAGTACGGATTGACACTTTTGACTATTTAAGGCATGGTTAAATCGTTTTAGATTTCGTACGAGGGGAGGGGACCAACCGTGCGAGAAGAAAACGAACGCCTTACCGTTAAAGAGGTAAGCGGGCGTCTTCCACTTAGTTCGACGTTACTGACGGAGTCGTCAGAAGAAAAGACTCGCCATCCGGCGATTGTTTTAGCCCTTTCAGAGACAGGCGGAGAATTCAGCTCACGGAAGCGAGTAGCTCCGGGTGAAGATGTAGGCGTCATCCTGCATCCAGATCTGCGGTACGCAATCCGCGGCCGCGTGAGCTGGACGCGCCAGATGAGGGATGATGTCAACGTCAATTTCGGCGTTGTCTTTGAAGAAAAGATTCCGGAATCCCTGTGGGAAATCATTAGGGAAACCGTGGCAGCCTAGGGCTTTAATAGCGGTTGTTCCTGACCAGCATTCCTGACATAGTTTCGATAGTCTGCGGGGGGCGGGGTTATTCTGTGGCGCGTATTCCTGTAAACGCGGGGATACGTGTGTCCGAATCGAAAGCTCGGCAGAGCGCCGGCGGTCTTTTGGAAGTCTGATGGCGTGTCTCCATTCTCAGCTCCTCCATGCGGGGCTGAGTTGCGTTGCCGATGGCACATTCCCCTTTCACAACCAACCTGCCATGCAGTAACCTCCGGCTTGTCCCGAATTTCGTCTTTAACGGGGGCTCACGGTCGCAACGTCGTCCTGCCGTCCTACACCATGCTGAGCGTCCGGCTTGACCGCTCGCCATCGCTTCTGACGCCTGAAACAAAGCAGCAACGGATGCGATGACAACCACGAGGCTGAAGTGAATTGAGTTGCCGTCAGGACTTGAAGGTCTTCTGCAAGTCCGGCAGCCAGGAGGAAAGGTGATTCAGGCTGGGATGGTGGGTGCGGTCCACTTCAAGCGGCGTAATCGAAACCTCGTGCGCAAAGATGGCTGCGTAATCGGAATCCGGCTCAACTTTGCGGTGCGGCAGCGTCTCGTCCAGCCAGTAGTAGGGCCTTCCGCGCGGATCTTTCTTTTCCTGCACCACGTTTTGCGAAATCTTCTGGCTCTGGCGGGTCAGGCGCACACCGCGAATCTCGTGCCTGGGAACATTCACGTTCAAGGCGATGCCCGGCGGAAGCCCTTCCTGCAGAATCCTCCCGGCCAGTTGAAATGCTATTCCGCATGCCCCGCTGAAGTCCTCCGGGTCGCGGCCGACAAGCGAGATGGCGAACGACGGCACACCGTGCAGCGCCGCTTCCTGAGCGGCCGCTACGGTTCCGGAATAAATCAGGTTTTCGCCGAGGTTTCCTCCGGGATTGATGCCGGAAACCACCAGGTGGGGCTTCTGGGGCAGCAACTGATAGAGGGCGAGAATCACCGTATCGGTCGGGGTTCCGCCCACGGCGAAATGGTGGTCGTCCAGCGTCTTCACGCGCAACGGCTGGTGCAGGGTGAGGGCCTGGCTTGAACCGCTTCGCTCGCTGTCGGGCGCGACAACCGTCACGTCACCCAGCGGACTCAGAGCCTCTTCGAGCGCTCGGAGTCCGGCGGCGCCAATACCGTCATCGTTCGTCAGCAGGATTCTCTTCTTTTCCATGGGTGGTTATGGGAAGCATGCCCGGGGCAGGTTTGCCCAAACTCACGGCTCGTGCTTCGCGTTAAAACGTAAAAAGTCTAGCACGATTTTCCATTTGCCGCCTCGTCCTGGTTCCCCATTGTCTCCCTGATTTCCCCCTCCCGGCAACTCTGGATTCAAGTCGTTGCCTCCCCCGATGGAGGATAAAGCGGGCGGGACTTTGTTCTTCTGACTGGAAACTCCAGGCGGTTCCCCATATAATCCTGCGCATGGCACAAGACTCGAATGGATCAGGCAGCACTCGGTTTCTTCTTACTGGAGCCAAAGGGTTTATCGGCTCATGGATCGTTCGCAAGCTGATTGAGCGCGGTGATGCGCCGTGGATTTTTGATCTCGACACGAGAGCCCATCGTTTGCAGCAACTTTTGACTGAAGAACAAAGGGAACAAATCCACTTCATCGCGGGAGACATTACCGACTTCGACGCACTGGACCGCGCCGTTGCGGAAAACGGAATTACACACCTCATCCACCTGGCTGCTCTCCAGGTCCCGGCCTGTGCCGCCAATCCGCGGCTGGGAGCGCAGGTCAACGTCCTGGGAACCGTGAACGCGTTCGAGGTGGTGCGCAAGCGGCGCGACCAGATCAAGCGCATTGTCTATGCGAGTTCGGTGGCCGTTTTCGGCCCCGAGGAATTTTATGGGCATGGCAAAGTGCCGGAAGGCGCGCCCCTGCAGCCCAACACCCATTACGGAGTATTCAAACAGGCCAACGAAGGCAACGCGCGCGTTTATTACCTGAACGACGGCATCTCCAGCGTAGGCCTGCGGCCGGGAACAGTCTACGGCGTGTGCCGGGACCAGGGAATCACCTCAGGACCCACCAAGGCCATCAAGGCCACCATCGTGGGGCGTCCTTACACCATCCGCTTTACGGGTGGCTTTGACATGCAATACGCCCGGGACACAGCGGAAATCTTCCTGCGCTGCGCGGAAGTTCCCATTGAAGGCGCCAAAGCCTACACGCTGCGGGGCGCCGTGGTCCAGATGGACGAGTTTCTCTCCACTCTGAACCGCCTGCTCCCCGAATCCCGGAACCTGATCCGCGCCGAGGGGAAACCCATTCCGATTGCCTACAACTTTGACGACAGCGCCCTGCAGCGCGAAATCGGCAAGATCCCGCGGACGCCGCTTGAAGACGGCATGCGTGAAACGGCGGAGATTTTTGAACGCCTCCGCAAAGAGGGCAAAATCGACACAAGCGACCTTGAAGCGTGAGGTGGAGATGAAGGCAGCCGTCTTGCAGGATGTTGAAACACTGGTGGTCAAGCAGGTGCCGGATCCGGCGCTTGCGCCCAACGAGGTGATGCTGCGGGTGAAAGCAGTGGGCGTCTGCGGCACCGATCTACACATTTATCGGGGCCACGGAAATTACAATCTCGATGCCCAGGGAAGGCACATTCCGCTCACCGAGCAGCCCCTGATACTCGGGCACGAGTTCAGCGGCGAAATCGTGGAAACCGGCAAGGAGGTCGCCGACCTGAAAGTGGGCGACCGGGTCCTCTGCGATCAGGGTATCAATTGCGTGAGCCGCGGCAAAGAACCCCTTTGCCCTTACTGCGCCACAGGACATTCGCACCAGTGCGAAACCTATGGGGAACACGGCATCACCGGATTGCAGGGCGCCCTGGCGGAATATATCGCCATGCCTGCGGCCAATTGCCTGGCGCTGCCCCCGGACATGCCCATGGACCTGGCAGCGCTGGTTGAGCCGGTGGGATGCATCCTGCATGCCAGCCATCAGCTTCGTCATGCCAACGCGCGCTATTCCCTGAATAGCCATGAGCACGTCGGAAATGTCCTGATCTGCGGCGCGGGGCCGGCCGGCATTTACTTTCTGCAATACCTGCGGAACGTCCTGCACTTTGAGGGACTCATTCTGGTCAGCGATATTCGTGAAATTAATCTTGATCTGGTGCGGAAATTCGGCGGGACTCCTGTCAATGTGGCGCGGCAGGATTTGCGCGAGGCCGTCCAGGAACTGACCCACGGTGAAAAGATCCATTACCTCATTGAGGCGTGCGGAAACTCCATTATTTTTGAGCAGATGCCAAGCCTGATTCGCAAGCAGGCCACCGTTCTGCTTTACGGCCACGGCCACCAGGGACGTGACATCAGCCTGCTGGGAAACATTCTGTTTCTGGAACCGGTCCTCGTCGCGGCGGTCGGCGCATCCGGCGGGTTCGATCCCGACGGGCGGCCCACAACCTACCGGCGGGCGCGAGAACTGGTGAACTCAGGCACCATCCAGGTGTCGCCGCTGGTTACCCATCGCTATCAGTCTCTTGATGAGGTCCCGCGCGCCTTTCAGCAGGACTTCAACCGCCAGGATTACATCAAGGGAATTCTGACCCTCGACTAGCAACGCGCTTGCCGGTCCCGAGTCGGCTGGGAAGTAAATCCGCGAAGAGGAAGGAACTTCATGGACGCATGGTTGGGTTTCTCGCTGGTCGTCGTTGGCGGAATCATGCAGGGCACCTACTTTCTGGGCCTCAAGTACGCCCGCCCGTGGAAGTGGGAAAATATCTGGGCGCTTTACTCGGTCTTTTCACTGATTGTGCTGCCGGCCGGGCTGGCGGTTGCAACGGTCCCGCATCTCTCAGAAATGCTGGGGCGCGCTCCGGCTTCGGCGCTGGCGATGGTCTTTCTTTACGGCGCCGGCTGGGGAATCGGATCGGTTCTCGCAGGGCTGGGCGTCGAAAAGATGGGCATGGCGATGGGAGTTGCCGTGCTGATCGGCGTAACGGCCGCTATCGGGACCTTCGTGCCGCTGGTGGTAAATACTCCTCAGGTGATCTTTACGGCCAAGGGGCTGCTTGTCATCCTCGCCGTGGCCGCGCTGCTGGTGGGAGTCGGACTGGCCGCCGTGGCAGGCAAGAAGCGCGACGCCGGCCTGTCGGACGGACCCACACCGGTTGAAAAAGGACAATTCGGCGTGGGACTGGCCATCTGCATTTTCAGCGGCATTTTTTCCGCCATGCTCAATATGGCGTTTGCCTTCAGCCAGCCGGTGGTGAAAGCCGGAATGGAAACCGGCGCCAGCAGCTCGGGCGCGCTGAACGCCGTGTGGATGGTGGCCCTCGGTGGAGGCTTTATCGCCAACGCCGGGTACACGGGCTATCTCCTCATCCGCAACAAGACCTGGGCCAACTTCGCCCTGCCCGGGACCGGCAAGGCGTGGGCCATTGGCCTCGGCATGGCCATCCTGTGGACCGGCGGGATCGTCCTCTACGGACGCGGCGCCGCATCCATGGGGCAGGTCGGAGCCGTCATCGGCTGGCCGCTCTTCATGGCCGTCATCATTTTCATATCCACCATCTGGGGATTTGTCAGCGGCGAATGGAAGGGTTCCAGCCACGAGGCCAAGGGGTATATGGTGGCCGGAATGCTGGTCCTGCTGATCGCCTCCGCCCTGGTGGGCGTCGCGAATCATATGTGATATGAAACTTCCTGATGGCAAAAACGCGGTCGTGGATATCGTAAAATTGAGGGATTACTGCCTGAACCCCACGCACCCGCGGGGCCGTCACAAAGCCAAGGTCTTTGCTACCGCGCTTGGCTTCACGGCGGCTGACGCGGATGTATTGAGCAGGCGCTCTTAAATGCTGCCATCAAAGGTGAAGCTGTACCCGGTGCGTATCCCGCCCGCCCTTCCTCCACGTAATCCGCCTCGAAGGCGCTCAGATCCAGCTCCTCCACCACCCGGTGCACGAAGAAACACAGGTGATCCTCGCCCAGAACATCCTTCACGCTCGGCGGCAGCAAATACGCTTGATCGGGATTGTAGGTCAGGAATTTCATCGCGGCCCTCCTCACCCCGCATTATACAAACTCGTCAACCCCGGTTGTCACACAGACTCCCACGGGAAGAGAGTGCCGGAGGTACGACGGCGGGTGAGGGGTGTTTTGAAAAATCGAATAATCGGGACCGGCCGCGGCCAATTTCCCGGTGGCCGGCCACACATCCGTTATGGTAGAATCCGCCGCATGTCGCACCCTGACCCAGGCGGCCCGTCCGATCTCACACCGATCAAAGTCGGCGAAGTATGGGAGAACCCCGTCGCCGGGGAGCGCCTTACGATCCTGGAGCGTCCCTGGGACAACCCTGAAGGCCGGCTGGCCTTCGAGATGGCCGCTCGGGTTGGAGCGCGCGTCGTAGGGGAACACCACCATCCCGCTCTGGTGGAGCAGTTCACCGTGCTGGAGGGCGAGCTTACCGTGAAGCGCAACGGGCAGACCAGCATCCTGCCACAGGGCGAAACGGCCGTGGCCGAGGCGGGCGTCTGGCACGACTGGTGGAATGCGAGCCCCCGCGATGTTCGGGTGCGGGTGGAGATCACACCCGGCCTGCGGTTTGCGCAAATGATTGAAACCTTCTTCGGCCTGGCGCGGCTTGGGCACACAGACCGCAAGGGCATGCCGTCAATGCTGCAACTCTCCCTCACGGCAAGCGAGTTCAGCGACGTGGTTGTGTTCCGTTCGCCGCCGCCGGTGGTGCAGCGCGCGGTTTTTGGCTCACTCGGACCCATCGCTCGCATGCTTGGCTATCGCGCCACCTACCCGCAGCTCTCGCGCAACGTGCTGGCTCCGCGCATTTAGGGAGTAGCACCGCCCGTCCCGCTTTGCGGGACCTGCGGCTTTTGCTCAGCTTTCACCCTTTATCCTTTACGTGACGGGCGGCGCATACGTCTCACCGTGTGTGATGTGTGCCGACCTTGTAGCGCCACTCCCGGTCCGTCATCCTGAACCCGCAGAGCGGGAGAAGGATCTGCTTCATTTCCCTTTTCGCGCGCGGGATTGCTGCCCCATAGCTCACGCCATGGGCTAAAGTCTTCCGCCCCCTCCGGGGGCTGCTGCACCCGGCCAACGCCCATCGTTCCGCGGGGATTGCTTTTGTAGGGGAGCCCTCGGGGCTGCCGTTCGTGGGGTAGCCGCCCGGCCGACAACTTGGCAAAACCCTCTCGCTTCACGGGGTCACTGGCGTTACAATGCATGCGCCCGCTGCCTGCTTCGGGAGCTTTTTGACCTGGAAAGGAGTGACCATGGACGCTGGAGACCACCAACACGACTCAGGGTACAAGAAGTATCAGGTTCAAATCAAACGCGGAGAGAGCAGGACCGTCAGCCGGATCGTTATGATTGGTATGTTCTTGTCCGCAGTATTGCTCTACTTCCTGCCCTCTAGAATGGTTTATCGTGCCATTGTGTTTGTCCCCGTCTTTCTACTAATTTACTTGCTCGGACAAGAGGCTGCGAGCGACGCAACAAGGAGAATGCGGGATCAGGCGGAGATGCTTCTCGCCTCGGTCCGAAATTCCTTGGACCAGTGGCAAGAAGGCGCTTCGCAAAATGGTGAAGTATGGAAAGCATCGCGGCAGGCACGCCAGGTTCAAAGTGAACTTGGCTGGTTTCGAAGCTGGTGCGATGCCGTCGTTCTCAGGGCAGCCACAGAGACGCGGTTCGGCAGATTTATACGAGGGGCGCTCACCATGGTTTTCGGGGGCTCCTGCATATACCTGGTATTGGAAGCAATCGATCACCTCGTCGAAATTGCAAAGGGCACGACTCTCCACGTCCTACCTGTCTTGGTTGCCATGATTCTCGGTGTCGCAACCTTGACCGCGATGGCCGAGGTGGTTGTAGGCGCAGTGGTGATCCAAAAATACCGGGCAGGGTTGAGGATTATGGCCAAACTCGACACCTTAGACAGAATAGGGCGCATGGAAGAGAGAGCGATCGAAAAGGAGCTCCACGAGTTTGCTGAGGCCATTGATCAGCTAACCGGACGCGCCCCTTCGCAGAGGTCGAAGAAGAATCCATCGTAGGTTGCGTCAGTCTTAACTGGTGAAGGAGTGCGACATGGCTGAGTTCAGGTCCTACAAGAGCTATCGCTGGTGGCTCATACGTCCAGATTTTTGCGATGTTTGCGATCAAGGCACAAAAAACCGCAGACCTCATGACCGAAGGTCCGGGCTGCCAGCTCAACTCCCCGGCACTGCCCATTTCTCGAGGCGGTCTCGCGGAATGATAAGCTCTCCGCCGGACGTTGTCAGAGTCACGCGGAGACTCCTGCCCGGCAGGCGCTTCACGGTCACGGATTGTGGCGAGGCACGGTTCAGGAACAGCAGTTGCGCGATTTGGTCGGGATCGAGTAGGCAAACCTCCATTTCCCTCGAATTAGGATCGAGGGAGCCGCAAACGAGAGCGACCCACGTGCCAACGGGCGTAACCCGCTTCAAGTGGTCGGGGGTAAATGTGAATTGCCAAGCCGCTGCGTCGGGTTCGCGCTTCGGGCGCCTGAGGACGGTGCTATGCTTTACGACGAGGTTGACCTCATCATTTATGCGGTACGTCGCCCAGGAGTCCGAACGCTTCGTTTCAATTAGGCGTAGCGCCGTGCGGCGATCCTGCCTAACCAATTTTGCCAGTACCGCACCGTGGAATAACTCAAAGGTTTTCAAAGGCATGGTGACCGCCTGCGGATTTATACACTGGTGGCTGGCGAAAGGCAAGGGAAATCAGACAGCGGTATGCGACAAGCGGGAACATTGAGCGGAGCAGCGCACCAGAGATGTGGGGGAAGGAACTGCTCTGCTGCTGATTGAATTATCGAACCAAAAATGGCATGATCTGTGGATGCCAAGGATAACGATTCCAGCTTCGGCACTTCGTAGCATATCTGATTCAGGGATGATCTATCTAAAAATCGAAGAAGCCATGGACTGCTATGGAGAGCACTGCCTGGAGCCACATGGCCCTACTCTTGATGAGGATGGTGACCCAACGCCGGTAGGTCCGCACTATCACATGGTTGTATCCGGCTCCGAGCCGGATTCCGGACCCCGCTACTATGCTGTGGGGGCTGGTCTCTTCACCTAACGTCTAGCGCCCTTCTGACTGGGGTTGGCTGCGCGAGTGGCGCATAGGTCGCGCTGTGTGCGATGTATGCGGACGTTGTAGCGACACTCCTTACACGTCATCCTGAGCCCGTTCGACTACGCTCAGGGTAAACTCCGCGAAGGATCTGTTTTATTGGTTCTTGATTAAAGCCAAAGCAGATTCCTCTCCCGCTCTGCGGGATCGGAATGACGCGCTCAGGGCGGCAACACGGCTTACAGCGCCAGCCGTCTCAACCGCAGCGCGTTTGTAATCACCGAAACTGAGCTGAAGGTCATGGCGGCGCTGGCGATGAGGGGACTCAGGAGCAATCCGAAAAACGGATAGAGGACGCCGGCGGCGAGCGGAATGCCCAGCGAGTTGTAGACGAACGCGAAGAAAAGGTTCTGGCGGATATTGCGCATGGTGCCGCGGCTCAGCCGGCGGGCCTTGGCGATGCCGCGCAGGTCGCCTTTCAGCAGCGTGATGCCGGCGCTTTCAATAGCCACGTCGGTGCCGGTGCCCATGGCGATTCCCACCTGCGCCTGCGCCAGCGCCGGAGCGTCGTTGATGCCGTCGCCCGCCATGGCCACGATGCGCCCTTCGCTTTGCAGCCGCTTCACCACTTCGTTTTTCTGCCGCGGCAGCACTTCCGCTTCCACCTCGTCGATGCCGAGCTTCTTTGCCACGGCCTGGGCAGTGGTGCGGCTGTCGCCCGTGAGCATCACAATGCGGATGCCTTCCTGGTGCAGGAGGCGAATAGCTTCCGGCGTCGACTGCTTGATGGGGTCGGTGACGCCCAGCAGTCCCGCCGGCTTGCCGTCCACCACGACAAACATCACCGTCTGGCCGTCTTTGCGCAGGGTTTCCGCGCGCTCGTCGAACCGGCCCGCGTCCGCGCCCTGATCTTGAACGAGTGCGCTGTTGCCCAGACCCACGGTGCGGCCATCCACTTTGCCGATGACGCCTTTGCCGGTGACGGATTCGAAATCCTGCGCGTCCACAAGCTCGATGCCTTTTTCGCGGGCGCCGGCGACAATCGCCTCGGCCAGCGGATGCTCGCTCGAGCGCTCGAGGCTCGCCGCCAGGCGCAGCAGATCGTGCTCCGTCCAATCTTCCATCGGCTCAACCGATACCAGGCGCGGTTTGCCTTCCGTCAGCGTGCCGGTCTTGTCCACAACGAGGGTGTTGACCTTTTCCAGCACCTCAAGGCTCTCGGCGTTTTTGATCAGCACGCCCGCCGTGGCGCCGCGGCCCGTGCCCACCATGATGGACATGGGCGTGGCCAGTCCCAGGGCGCAGGGGCAGGCGATGATGAGCACGGCGACGGCGTTGACCAGCGCGTAGGCCATGCGCGGCGCGGGACCGAAAATCGACCACACGATGAAGGTGAGAATGGCCGCGCCCACCACCGCCGGAACAAAGTAGCCGGCCACCACGTCGGCCAGCCGCTGGATGGGCGCGCGGCTGCGCTGCGCCTCGCTCACCATTTTGACGATCTGCGCCAGCAGCATCTCACTGCCCACGCGCTCGGCGCGAATGATGAGGCTTCCCTTCCCGTTCACCGTTCCGCCGGTGACGCGCCCGCCGGCAGTCTTTTCGACGGGAGTCGGCTCGCCGGTGATCATCGATTCATCCACATAGCTCGTGCCGTCGAGCACTGCGCCATCCACCGGAACTTTTTCTCCCGGGCGCACCCGCAGGCGGTCGCCGTGGTTCACACGGTCCAGCGGAATGTCTTCTTCCGAGCCGTCGTCCGCGAGGCGCCGCGCCGTTTTGGGAGCGAGCCCCAGCAGCGCCTTGATGGCGCTCGAAGTCTGGCTGCGGGCGCGCAGCTCCAGCACCTGCCCCAGCAACACCAGGGTGGTGATGCCGGCCGCCGCGTCAAAATAGACGGCGACGGTTCCCGCCGCGCCGCGAAATGCCGCAGGGAAAATCGCGGGCGCAACGGTGGCAACCACGCTGTACGTAAACGCCGTGCCCGTGCCGATCCCGATCAGCGTGAACATGTTGGGGCTGCGGTTCACAATGGACGCCCAGCCGCGCTGGAAAAACGGCCAGCCGCAATAGAGCACCACAGGCGTTGCCAGCGCGAGTTCGATCCAGTTGCGAGCGCCGCTTGAGAGCATGTGTGCGGCAAACATTTCCGAGAGCGCCAGCACGATGGTGGGGATGGTCAGGAAAAGGCTGATGATGAAGCGGCGCTTCATGTCGGCGTATTCGGGATTGGCTTCTTCCTCAAGCGTCACCGTGCGCGGCTCGAGCGCCATGCCGCATTTGGGACACGCGCCCGGCTCGTCCTGCACCACCTCGGGATGCATCGGGCACACGTATTGCGTTTTGGTTTGCGGAGCCGCAACGGTCGAGGCCTCGAGCGCCATGCCGCACCTGGGACACGCGCCGGGCTTCGACTGGTGAATCTCCGGGTCCATGGGGCAGATGTAGTCGGCGCCGGGAATGGCTTCGGCAGGCTTGGGCGCTGCTTTCGCCGCGCCAATGTAGTCTTCAGGCGAGGCGCGGAATTTTTCAAGACAAGCTTCGGAACAGAAATAATAGGTGACGCCCTTGTACTCAAAACTTCCCGCCGCGGTGGCAGGCTCCACGTCCATGTCGCAGATGGGGTCCTTGAAGGTCACGCCGGCTTTGGCGGATTCCCCCAGGATCGGGAAATCGCCACCGTGCAATTGGTCAGTCAACGATCAGTCCTCCCTTCTGGCTGGAACCTTTGCAGGAACGGGCCGCGCAACATGGTGATAATTGCGCCTGGCCAGTTGGATGCAGCAACCGGGCGGTTGAGTTCAGCAGACCGGCCGGCGGACCAGGGCCATCATCCTATCAGAGACGCGGCTGTGGCCGCATAAACCGTTGCCAGGGCACGCCGGATGGCAACCCGGACTTGCTGGTTCACACTCTATACTTGCAGGTCGATGGCCCGGTTGCAACCTTCCCGCACAGGGAAACGGATCTTCGCGGGCGGTGGGAAATCCGGCCTCGAAAACGGCGTTCGGCGAGGGCTTTTGTTCGTCTCCGGCTGCTTGTTCAAGTAAAGGCCGACTGAACAAGCAGACGGAGACGAAACTGGAGTTGGCGCAAGCTGTTGCAAGTTTTGGACTTGACCACACCGCCTGTGCATCCGTAAGCTCACTATTGAGGGTTTATATGTCTAAAAATGGCCATGTTCCAGTGAGTAGTTTCAGACTGCTCGAACGGACCGCGCCCAGCATGCCGGGCCTCGCGGACCTCGAGGGTGAAATCGGTAAGTCGCTTTCGGGGCTCGGCATTCCCACCGAACGCCTGGCCGGCAAGAGCGTTGCCGTCACGGCCGGGAGCCGCGGCATCGCCAATCTGAAGGAGATCATCAAGGCATCGTGCGACTGGCTGAAGTCGCAGGGCGCGCAGCCTTTTGTGATCCCGGCGATGGGCAGCCACGGCGGAGCTACCGCCGAAGGCCAGCAGATGATTCTGGAGGAGTACGGCGTCACGCCCGACTTTGTTGGCGCTGAGGTCAAGTCCGACATGGCCACAGTGCAGGTGGGCGAAACGCCGGAAGGATTCCCGGTGAACGTGGACCGGAACGCCTGGGAAGCCGACAGCATCCTGGTGGTGAACCGCATCAAGCCCCACACGGATTTCAGCGGCAGCATCGAAAGCGGCCTGCTGAAGATGATTGCCGTCGGCCTGGGCAAGCGCGAGGGCGCAGCGGTGACGCATCGCTGGAGCCGCAGGTACGGCAACGAGCGGGTGATCCGGTCGATCGCCGGCGTCACGCTCGGCACAGGGAAGATTTTGTGCGGCCTGGCGGTCGCCGAAAATGAGATGCACCAGATCGCGGTTCTGCGCGCTGTGCTTCCGGAAGGAATTGTTGCCATGGAGGAAGCCACGCTGCCCGTTGCCCGCAAACTGGTTCCGCGCCTGCCGTTTGCGAAGTGCCAGCTGCTGGTGGTGGACGAGATGGGCAAAAATATCAGCGGGACCGGCCTGGACACCAAAGTTGTGGGCCGGGGCGCCAGGCCGTTGCCTGCTGACAGTCCGGAGATCGGCCTGATTTACGTGCGCGACCTGACTGTGGAGAGCGATGGAAACTCGATCGGAGTGGGCATGGTGGACGCCATCCACGAGCGCTTCTACCGCAAGATTGATCTCAGCAAGATGTACATGAACGCCCGCACCTCGCTGAATCCCATGATGGCCCGCGTGCCCATGCATCTGCCTTCTGATCGCGAGGCGCTCGACTATATGCTGGCCACGCTCGGCACGCCGGATGCCGCGGAGCAGCGCATCATCTGGGTTCGAAACACCCTCGAACTCAACCGCCTTGCCGTTTCCTCATCCCTTGTGAAGGAGGCCGGCGCGCCGGCCGGATGGCAAATGCTGCCGGAAGAGTTCACCCTAAGTTTTGACCACGCAGGCGATCTCGTGTCGCCCTTTGAAAGGGCAGCCGAAAAAGCTCACGCGTCTTGACTCTGCCGCGCAACAAAGCCAGAATGGTAGCATCTGGCGGGATGGAAACATGAGCAAAACGCCCTGGCAAACGGTGCTGGTTGTGCTGGTTTTGTTCCTGTTGCTGCCCCCTGCCGCCACCGCGCAGGACGGGAAGCCTTCACATCCGCAACCATCCGACTCACAGAACGCGAAGGCCGCGAAAGCGCCGGGCATGCCGCCGCTTCGGTCGGTGACCCTGGTCAACACCACAGAGGCAGCCCGGAAGGTGGCAGAGGAAGAAAGCGCCAGGAAGCAACTGGAGAAAGCCTCTGCCCCGGCTCCAAAGCACTCCGAATCGGGCAAGGCCGCAGGCGGCGCGGTGCTTGAGTTTCACCCGACTGATGGAACTCCGGCGGCGGATTCTTCCCAGGGGACTTTCCAGGTGAAGGACCGCAAGAAGAAGCCGGTGCTGAAGAATATCCACGGAAGCGCTTATGGGGCGGCGGCTTCCGGTGTTGGACGGGCCAACGGTGAGGGCGGAGCTGTGGGCGCCGATTCACGCGGCGGCAAGTTCAACGTGTATGT
>Ga0307374_10004794_pt1 | contig 22344 bp, 21 predicted proteins | sample OX3MG_FD_202532 | JGI IMG/M metagenome (GOLD analysis project Ga0307374, IMG submission 202532) | Soil microbial communities from Risofladan, Vaasa, Finland - OX-3 | ecosystem: Environmental > Terrestrial > Soil > Coastal area > Acid sulfate soil | place: Finland: Risofladan, Vaasa | collected...
AAGAGACCGGACCACCCCGATCGAGTATCCCGTCCCAAGCCGGGCCTAGCTTGCTTGTCTCCGTCCAGAAACGGCGACAGGAAATTAGATGCTTGCACGGGCACATACGTTCACGATCGAGGGACTACAGACGCGGCACGTGATCGTCGAGGTGGACATTCGCCCGGGGCTGCCCGGATTCGCGATCGTCGGGCTCGCGGACGCGGCCGTGCGCGAGGCGCGCGAGCGGGTTCAGGCGGCGATCCGCAACTCGGGTTATGAGTTTCCCGCCAAGCGGATCACTGCGAACCTCGCTCCGGGCGACGTGCCCAAGATCGGTCCCGGACTGGACCTCGCACTGGCGTGCGCTGTGCTCGCCGCCAGCGGGCAGATCCCGGCTGAGAGGCTCGAGAGCTACGTGCTGTTTGGAGAGCTCGCGCTCGACGGTACCGTGAGGGCTTGCCAGCAGGGCACGCTGGCGGTGGCACAGGCGACCCATGAGGCCAGGATGCCGACGCTGGTGCTCGCGCCCGAGCGGGCACGCGAGGCGGCGCTGATCGACGGCCTGGAGGTAGCCGTCGTCGAGCGTCTGGCGAGCGCTGTGCGCGTCATCGGTGGCGGCTTTCCCGACCCGTTGCCCACGCCTGATGGCGAGGTCAAAACCATTGAGAGCGCCACGGGCCCAGACCTGATCGACGTGCGTGGTCAGTACCACGCCGTGAAGGCGCTGATCGTGGCTGCCGCGGGCGCCCACAACAGCCTGCTGACCGGACCACCGGGTACCGGCAAGACGATGCTCGCCCAACGGATCCCTTCCATCCTGCCGTCACTGAACCGCCAGGAGGCGATCGAGGTGACACGGATCCACAGCATCGCGGGCGACTTGGAGGACAACCTGGCCAGCAGCCGGCCGTTCCGTGCGCCACATCACTCGATCACGGCGGCGGGTCTGCTCGGGGGTGCCCAGCGCGGGTGGATCGGAGAGGTCGTGCTGGCGCACAACGGGGTGTTGTTCTTGGACGAGCTCTCAGAGTTTGCGCGCCCAACGCTCGAGGCACTGCGCCAGCCGCTGGAGGACGGGCGGGTGGCGATTGTCAGAGCACAGCACTCCACCGTATACCCGGCACGCTTCATGCTGGTGGCGGCCACCAACCCATGCCCGTGTGGCTACGCGGGGGCCTCGGAAAAATGCAGGTGCACCGAAGCGGACCTGGCGCGACATCGCCGCCGGCTGAGCGGGCCGCTGCTCGACCGCATCGACCTCCTCGTGAGGCTGGAGAGCGAGGGGACGCCCGGCCTGAGCGCGCCGCCGCTGGCGAGCTCGGAGAAGGCGCGCGAACAGATAACGGTGGCACGCGAACGCCAAGCGGCGCGCTTGGAGGACGAGAGAGGAGTGACAGTGAACGCGCACATGGACGTGCGCATGCTGGCACGCTATGCGCGGTTGGACCCGCGTGCTGAAGAGCTGCTGAACAAGCACCAGGAGCAAGGCCTGCTGAGCGCGCGCGGGCAGCACCGGGTGCTGCGCGTAGCGCGCACGATCGCCGACTTGAACGGCAGCGACCGCATACGGCCGCGGGATGTTGGCTCAGCGCTGGCGCTGCGCTGCGAAGCTCAGTATGCGGGCAGCCGTGCGGCATGAGCGATGCATGTGAGGACTGCCTGCGCCGAAGCTGGCTGCTTGGGCAGCTGAGCCACCTCTTGGAGTACCAGGCACGCGACCGGCAGCGACTGCTCGCACTGCTCGGGCTAAGCGACGGGGAGCTGATTCAGGCGATCGCTGGCAGGCGCCGCGAGGAGATCTACGAGCGCCACCAGCAGTTCACGCTAAAGGACATCGGCTCGAGCGACGGCGTGGAGACGATTTGCAGGCACCGTCACGGCTACCCTCACGCGCTCAAGGACGATGGAGCGCCACGGATGCTGTACGTGGCTGGGCCAGTGCAGCGGCTGCAAGAGCTGGGGACGCAGCCCGCGGTGGCGGTCGTGGGGAGCCGCAGGGCGACCGACTACGGCATGGAGATGGCGCGGAGCCTGGCGCACGGGCTGGCCGCGAACGGCGTGGTGGTTACGTTAGGGCTCTCAGATGGGATCGCGGTGGCCGCACAGACGGGTGCGCTCGAGGCGAAGGGCAAAGCGCTGACGGTGATGGACCGTGGACTGGACGTGGCGTGCCCGTCGCGCAGGCGCGCACTGTACGAGCGTACGCGGAGCACGGGCTGCGCCGTGGTGGAGCTCCCCTTCGGCGCTCGTCCCAGGCGCTGGTGCTACACCGCGCGCGAACGGATCGTGGTTGGCATGGCGCAGCTGACAATCGTCGTGGAGGCCGATGAGGAGCCCAGTGAGTTACTCGGCGCGCGTGTCGCCAAGGCGCTGGGACGGACCGTCGCGGCTGTCCCCGGGCGTGTGACGTCGCCGGTGTCGAGAGGAACCCACGCGCTGCTGATGGAAGGCGCCGCCCTCGTACGAGGGCCAGAGGACGCGCTAGAGCTGCTTGACAAAAGAGACACCCCGCACAGGATGACCGGAGCGCTGAAGGCAAACCGGCTGGAGCCGAGGCTGAAGGCGACGCTGGAGCAGGTGGGCGCGGGCCGAGACACCCCTGCCAAGCTGACGGCCGGAAGCGCAGACGCTGGAGAGGTACTGCTCACCCTGAGCGAGCTGGAGCTGATGGGACTGCTGACACGCGGGGACGGCGGCCGGTACGTGCCGAGAGCGAGCCTCGCGGATGGTGCGCCTCTATAATCGGCGCTCATGCGGATGTAGCTCAGCTGGCTAGAGCGTCGCCTTGCCATGGCGAAGGTCGAGGGTTCGAATCCCTTCATCCGCTTTCTGTTGTGTGTCGCGATCGGCGATGTCGTAGAGCACCACCGGCTGATCGCTCATGGCGGCTATCCTACAGCCGGCGGGCTGAGCGCTGCCGGGCCTGGCGCGATGGCATACTTCCCGGCGTGCTCAGCAACCGTGCCAACACGCGTGTGTCGATGGCGATGCCAGACAGACTGCTGACGGCGATGGGCAAGCTGAACGTCCCGCTCTATCGGCTGAGCCGTGGGCGATTGATGGGCAAGGTCGGCACCGCGCCGGTGCTGCTACTCACCTCCACCGGCCGGCGCTCCGGCCAGCAACGCACCGCCCCGGTGCTCTACCTCGTGGACGAGCAGCGCCTGGTCGTCGTTGGCTCAAACGCCGGCAACGAACGCGCACCCGCGTGGTCGTTCAACCTGAAGGCCAACCCCGACGCGGAGGTCGAGATCCGCGGCGCGCGGCGATCGGTGCGTGCACGAGTGGCCGAGGGCGAGGAGCGTGCGGAGCTGTGGAAGAAGGTCAACGAGCTCTACGAGGGGTTTGACTCCTACGACGCACGAACCTCGCGCGACATCGCCGTGTTCGTACTCGAGACGCGCTGAGCCGACGCGTTAGCGCCACGGCTGCTGTCACGCGACGCAGCGGACTACCATCGCTGGAGAGCCGCCGGCGGCGCGACGCACAGCCGCCGGCGCGGATCCGCCAACGCCTATCCGGGAGTAACGCGAATGACCCCTTCCAGCACCGCGACTGAGCAGCTCATCAGCGGCGTGGATTTCGTCGCCCTGCCTACGCACGACGTTCGTGCCGCCGCCGAGTTCTACGGTGAGACGCTCGGCCTGCGCCGCTCGGTGTTCATGCCCGAGCGGAACTTCGCCGAGTTCGAGACGGGCAACCTGACGCTAAGCATCATCGACGCCGAGAAGATGGGGCTCGAGCACCACGAGCAGAAGACCGAGATCGCGCTGCACGTCAACGACGTCGAGGCAGCGCGCAAGACGCTCGAAGGGCGCGGCGTGGCGTTCAAGGGCGACATTCTCGACACCGGCGTCTGCCACATGGCGTTCTTCGAGGACCCCGAAGGCAACCGCTTGATGCTGCACCACCGCTACGCGCCCCGCGTGACCGAGGATTGACTCGAAACCTACTAGCCTGAACGCATGCTCTTCACGCGCAAGCCGGCAGCGATGGTCGACGCCGAATCGGCGCTTGCAGGGCGCGAGACGGAGATGCCAGTTCCCGCCCGGCACGAGGTGCTCGGCACGCCGCTTCAGGGACCGTTCCCCAGCGGCGTCGAGACGGCGGTGTTCGGCATGGGCTGCTTCTGGGGCGCTGAGCGAATCTTCTGGCAGGCACCCGGCATCTATACGACGGCCGCCGGCTACGCGGGCGGCTTCACGCCGAACCCCACATACGAGGAGGTCTGCAGCGGGCGCACTGGTCACACCGAGGCCGTACTCGTCGCCTTCGACACTGCCGCCACCAGCTACGAGGAGCTGCTGAAGCTGTTCTGGGAGGGCCACGACCCAACGCAAGGCATGCGCCAGGGCAACGACACCGGCAGTCAGTACCGCTCCGCGATCTACTGGCATGGCGATGCTCAGCGCCGCACCGCCGAGTCTTCACGCGACGCCTACCAGGCGACGCTCACGCAAGCGGGTCACGGCGACATCACAACGGAGCTGGCACAAGCCGGCCCGTTCTACTACGCCGAGGACTATCACCAGCAGTATCTGGCGAAGAATCCCAGTGGCTACTGCGGCCTCGGCGGTACGGGCGTGAGCTGCCCAATCGGTCTGACACACCAGTCTTAACGGCAGCGGCCCCGCCGGAGCGGGGCCGCTGCCCTTGGGTTGGGACCCGGGGACATCCATGCCCCCGGCGTGCAGGGAACTAACTAACCGGCCGGACTAGGCGCCGGGTTTGCCTGCCACGAGGGAGCGTGCGGCCCGCCGAGCGTCGGCACGTCTGAGGGGTAGACCTCGTTGCCGTGGATCGCGTGATCGCCGATCTCGAGCTCCTCGTCAGTGAGGCGCAGCGGAACGAAGATCCCGACGATCTTCAGCAGGATGAACGTCATGATCCCGCTGAATCCGATAACCCACAGAGCGGCCAGCGCTTGCCACTTCAGCAGCGTGAAGCTACCACCGTTGAAGACGCTTTCCTTGCCCGGCAGGTTGGAGGCACCATGCACGCCGATGTACTCGATCAGATGCGGGTCAGCGAAGAGGCCCACCATCAGGCCACCGCATAGACCTGCAATGCCGTGCGTATAGATCACCCCCAGCGTGTCATCGACGTGCCGGAAGACCGGCGCCCGGCTGAGGAACCTGATCGCCATCCAGACGATCGTCGAGGCGATCACGCCGACCGCTATCGCGCCGTAGCCGTTCACAAAACCGGCGCTCGGGGTGATCGCAACGAGCCCGGTGATCATCCCGTTGACCGAGCCGATCAGAGACGGCTTGTCGCGGAAGATGTAGTCCCAAGCGATCCACACGAGCATCGCCACGGCGGTACAGAGGTTCGTGTTGAGTACCGCCGCCGAGGCGTTTGCGCCCGCGTAGTAGGAGTCCCCGCCGTTGAAGCCGTTCCAGCCCAGCCACAGCAGACCGGCGCCGGCGGCGACCATCAGCAGGTTGTTCGGCGCGTCGACCTCGCGATCTCGCTGCAGCCTAGGTCCAATCACCGCCGCCGCGACGAAGCCGGAAATGCCGGCAGCCAGATGGATGACATAGCCACCGGAGTAGTCCAGTGCACCCTTGGCTGCGAAGTAGCCGCCGCCCCAGATGAGGAACGCGTTGACCGTGTACACAAACGTGATCCACACGAGCACGAACGGAATCCACGCCTTGAAGCTAATTCGCCCCAGGACGGATCCGAGCATGAGGATCGGCGTGATCGCGGCGAACACGAACTGGAAGTAGACGAGGGATGCCTCTGGGAAATGGAATGGCGGACCTTCGGTGATCGACGGGATGATCGCCTGGCCCTCCTCCGCTCCGGTCGAGAGGACGGTGCCCGAGCTGCCCCACATCGTGCCGATGAATCCTTTGGTGCCAAAGATTCCTCCCCCACTCTTGGCGATTGGCGCGCCGAAGCCCATCTTGAAGGCCCACAGACACCAGGCCACCATCACCAGGCAGAACGCCACGAACGTGAGCATCATGCTGTTGACCGACCAGCGCTTTTGCATCACGCCGCCGTACAGGACGGCGAGACCCGGAAGGCTCATGAGCCCAACGAACGTCGCCGCGGTCATCTGCCACGCGTTGTCTCCGGCGTTGAGCCAACTTGGGTATGCGTTCCAGGACATGTGCCTCCGTTTCCCTACCGTTGTTGTGGATCTGGTGACGCGCCTGCCAGCGCATGCGCGCCGCAACGCACCAGTTGCAGTCCCGGTATGAAATCCGGCCTAGAGGAACGCCGGTAGGGCCATCCTGGCCAACACTTGCACCAGGGGTTTCGACATTTGTCTAGACGGCTGCGAGAGGTCTCAGCCGCCGAACGGGAACCCAGCGCGCCTGCATGCCACGCGCAGCTGGGAGGCAATGCTGCGATGGGCGCTCGAGGCACAGACCAGCCTCGCGTTCGACCCGCAGGCATGGATTTCAGCGCCACCTAGGGTGCTGGCGAACGACGCCGACACACAATCCTTACGCACTGGGGCCCCGCCGCTCAGAGCCAAGGCGCTCAGGCCGGCCACGCCCAGCACGACGCAGCTGAGCAGGACCGCGATCACCGTCTTCTCACGCCGTCCCCAGCGCAGCGGCTCGGACAGCCGCTTGGACTGGTCCATCATGATCATCGTAGGTAAGTCTAGGTCTTGGGCTCGGGCGTGAACGCGAGCGCCGCCGAGTTGATGCAATAGCGCTGTCCGGCCGGGCCGGGGCCATCATCGAAGACGTGTCCCAAGTGGCCGCCGCAGGTACGGCAGATCACCTCGGTGCGGCGCATGAACAAGCTGTTGTCCGGGCGCAGCTCCACAGCCTCGGCCACCGCCGGCTCGGTGAAGCTGGGCCATCCCGTCCCGGAATCAAACTTGGTGGCGGAGTCAAACAGCACGGCGTCGCAGGCCGCGCAGCGATAGGAGCCGTCGTCCTTGTTGTGGACGAGCTCACCCGTGAACGGCGCCTCGGTGCCCGCCTTGCGCAAGACGTCGTACTGAGCCGGCGTCAGCTGCTCGCGCCACTCCTGATCGGTCTTCTGCACTTTGCTTTCACCCATCTGAGCTAGTTCTAGCACCGGTGTCCCCTGCTATCGTGATGCTTACGTTCACGTCAATTTCTCCAGAATCACGCTTCGGCGTCGCAGCCGGCCACGAGCACTACAAGTGGTGGGCGCTCTCGTGTACGAGCCTCGGAATGTTGCTCGCCGCGACCAACTCAGGCACGCTGATCATCGCGCTGCCCGATCTCGAGCGCTCGCTGCACACCAGCCTGCTCGCACTCGTATGGGTGATCCTGGCCTATCTGATCGCCGCCACTGTGCTGGTGCTGACCGCAGGGCGCCTGAGCGACTTGTTCGGGCGCAAGCGCGCCTACGTGGGGGGCTTTCTCGTGTTCGCGCTGGCCTCGCTCGGAGCGGGCTTCTCCCCGAATGTCACGGTCCTGATCATCTGGCGCATCCTGCAGGGCATCGGCTCGGCATTTCTGTTCGCCAACGCCGCCGCGCTGGTAACGGATGCCTTCCCGAAGGAGGAACTCGGGCTAGCGATGGGCGCCAACACGATGGTCGCCGCCGTCGGCTTGGTGCTCGGTCCGGTGCTCGGCGGTGCACTGGTGGCGATCTCCTGGCACTGGGTGTTCTGGTTCAACGTCCCGCTCGCGCTCGCCGGCGCGGTCTGGGGTGCGCTGATCCTGCGCGAGCTCTCAAAACCAGACGCCGTGCGCGGTTATGACGTGCTGGGCACATCGGCCTTCGTGATTGGGCTCACCGGCCTGGTGCTTGGGGTCTCGCGCGGAGGGCTGTCCGGATGGAACGATGAGATCGTGATCGCAGGACTCGCGGCCGCGGTCGTGCTGCTGCCCGCATGGGTGCTGATCGAGCGCCGCTCCCGCGCGCCGATGCTCGATCTGTCGCTGTTCGCCAACCGCCTGTTCGCCGCGGCGACCGCAGCGGCCTTCCTGAACGGGCTGGCGCGGTTCGCGCTGATGTTCCTGTTCGTCTTCTACTTCCAGGGCGCCCAGGGCCAGACACCGATCACCGCCGGCATCGAGCTGATCCCGCTCGCGCTGGGGATGCTTGTGGCCTCCCCGGTCGCCGGCATCTACGCCGACCGTCACGGCTCGCGCGGGCTGGCCGCAGCCGGGATGCTGGTGAGCGCGATTGGCCTCGCGGCGATGACCACCCTGCAAGTGCACACGCCCTACTGGCAGAGCGCGCTGTGGCTCTTGATCGTCGGTCTCGGCTCGGGCATGTTCAACAGCCCCAACACCTCGGCGATGATGGGCACCGTCCCCGCCGAGCGGCGTGGCATCGCCGCGGGAGCGCGCACGCTGCTGCAGAACACTGGTGCGGTGCTCTCGATCGCGTTCGTGCTCGCGGTCGTCACCTCAGCCGTGCCGAAGGCCACACTGTTCGCGGTCTTCTCAGGTCTGACCAAGGGACTGTCGGCGCAGAAGCTCGACCCCTTCATCACCAACATGCATGTCGCGCTGTGGGTGCTCGCCGCCACCTCGCTGCTGGGCGCCGCGGTGTGTCTGATGCGCCCGCGACACGTCCACGACACCAGCCCTGAAGAGCCCCACACGCTGGAGGCCGAGGCCGGGGCATTTGGCATCGGGGTGCGAACATGAGCGCCGCCGCGCCCAGCCTGCGCATCGGCGACGTCGCCCGCCTCGCAGGCACGACGCCGCGCACGATCCGCTACTACGAGGAGATTGGCCTGCTCCCCCAAGCGCCCGCCCGGCCCTCCGGCCAGCACCGGCTGTACACCGACACCGAGGTCGAGCGCCTGCGCGAGGTGATGCGACTGAAGGATCTGCTCGGGGTATCGCTCGAGCAGCTCAAGACACTGCTCGCCGCCGAGGAGGCACGTGCCGCGGTCCGCGCCCAGCTGCGCCGGGACGATGTACACCCCGAGCGCCGCCGCGAGCTCCTGAGCGAGGCACTCGGCCATCTCGACCGTCAGCTCGAGCTGGTCCGCGACCGCACCGCGGAGCTGGCGAGGCTGGAAGAGGAGCTGTGCGCTACACACAAGCGCGTGCGCCGCAAGCTCCGCGAGCTGGACGAGACCCCCGCGGTGAGCATCACCGCGTGAACGGAGCGCCCGGAACAGACGCACCGTTCATATAGTCGAGGGCTACGGCCTGTCGGCAAGAGCGAGGAGTAGTCGTGGAGCGCAAGTGGTGGACTTTGATCGCGGTCTCGGTGGCGATCTTCATGCTGTTGCTGGACATCACGGTCGTCAATGTCGCGCTGCCCGACATCCAACGCTCGCTGCACTCCTCGTTCTCCGATCTGCAGTGGGTGGTGGACGCCTACTCGCTCACCCTCGCCGCCTTCCTGCTGACCGCGGGTGCACTGTCCGACCTGCTGGGACGCAAGCGCGTATTCGTCGCCGGCCTCGTGGTCTTCACCGCATCTTCGGTCGTATGCGGGCTGTCCTCCAGCGCGCTGATGCTCAACCTCGCGCGCGGTGTGCAGGGCACCGGCGGAGCGATGATGTTCTCCACCTCGCTGGCGCTGATCGCCCAAGCCTTTCAGGGCAAGGAGCGGGGTACAGCCTTTGGCGTCTTCGGCGCGGTGACCGGGGCCGCGGTCGCGGTCGGGCCGCTGGTGGGCGGCATCATCACCTCGGGCATCGGCTGGGAGTGGATCTTCTTTGTGAACCTCCCGATCGGCGTGATGGCGGTGATCCTGACGCTCACCCAGGTCGCGGAGTCGCGCGACCCAAACGCAAGGGGCGTGGATTGGCTTGGCCTGTTGACGTTCTCGGGCTCGCTCTTCCTGCTGGTATTCGCGTTGGTACGCGGCAATGACAAGGGCTGGGGCTCGACGCAGATCGTGGCCTTCCTCGTCATCTCGCTGGCATTGCTCGTGCTGTTCGTGATCGTAGAGCGTGTACAGAAGCGACCGATGCTCGACCTGGCCCTGTTCCGCAGACCGGCCTTCACAGGCGCCAACATCGTGGCGTTCGCACTATCGGGCTCGATCTTCGCGATGTTCCTGTATCTGACCCTCTATATCCAGGACGTGCTGGGCTTTAGCCCCCTGCAGGCCGGGCTGCGCTTTTTGCCGATCACGTTGCTGTCGTTCATCGTCGCTCCAGTGGCTGGGCGCCTGAGCGTGCGCGTGCCGATCCGCATGCTGCTGGGAGTGGGTCTGCTGCTGATCAGCGCCGGCCTCGTGGCGATGACCGCCGTCGATGCGGGCTCGGGCTGGACGACGCTGATCCCCGGCTTTGCGATTGCCGGCGTGGGTATCGGCCTCGTCAATCCGCCATTGGCCTCAGCGGCGATCGGAGTTGTCCCACCCGCGCGCAGCGGCATGGCCTCGGGTATCAACAGCACCTTCCGTCAGGTCGGGATCGCGACGGGGATCGCCGGACTGGGAGCCATCTTCCAGCACAGCGTGACCAAGAGCACAAGCGCCGCTCTCAAGGCCACCGGCCACGCTCGGGAGATCCTCACCGCGTCCCACGGGCAGCTCAGCACGTTGCTCGAGTCCGGCAACGTAAACCAGATCGCTCACACGCTCTCCCCCAGCGCTCGCAGCGCGCTGGTCAGCTCCTATCGAGTCGGCTTCACGGATGCGTTTACCGACATCCTGATAGTCGCGGCAGTTCTTGCGTTGGTGGGGTCGATACTGGCCTTCATACTCGTGCGCAGTCGCGATTTCGTCTCCGCAGAGAACGCGCCCGCCGCACAGGAGCCGGAGCCCGTGGCAGTCGCTGCCGGATGACACGCACGATCAATCCTTCCGTGGCTCATAACCGCGACAGCTCAGGACCGGGAGCCGGGGATAGCGCGGGTAAGCTGGATCTTCGCGCGAGCGCTCGCACAACGAGAACGTCGAGCCGCGTGTGTTGCGCACCTCACGCTGATGCTCACAACTGGCACACAGCCCTTGCGTGTCAGGACGCGGCGGGGGAGTCGTTCGTGCGGACATGACCGCAGCGTAGTGCCGTCCGGCGACGGCCGCCTGCAATAATCGTTGACCATACAACTATGAGCACTTTCTACCGGCTATTAGGATTTCTGCGCCCCTACAAGCGGGGACTGACCGCCTCCTGGCTGCTCGCAAGCCTCGCGATGGTGATGACGGTGCTCGTGCCCCACCTCATCGGCCTGGCCGTGGAAGCGATCAAGAAAGGCGGCTCACACGCCGAACACCATCAGCTCACCCAGCGCACGCACGACCGCCACACGCTGCTGGTGCTCGCGCTGGTGATCGTGGGCGCGGTGCTCGCGCGCTGGGCGCTCACGTACATGCGCCGGATGATCGCAGGGCGGATCTCACTCGCGATCGAATACGACCTGCGCAACCTGCTCTACGGCCACTTCCAGCGCCTGGAGCTGAGCTTCTTCGACCGTCAGCAGACGGGACAGCTGATGTCGCGCGCCACGGTGGACCTGCAGGCGGTGCGCTTCTTCCTCGGCTACGGGCTCGTGTTCATCCTGCAGTCGATCCTCACGCTCGTGCTGGCGGGCATCGCGATGATCGTCATCAACCCCGGACTCGGCCTGATCGCGATGGCGCCCGTGCCGTTCGTGGTGGTCATATCCCAGCGTTACGGGCGCAGCGCACGCCCGGCCGTGCAGGAGGTCCAGCAGCGCATCGCGGAGCTGACCGCTGACGCAGAGGAGAACATCTCCGGAGTGCGCGTCGTCAAGTCCTTCGCGCGCGAGCCGCGCCAGCTGGAGCGCTTCCGCCACAGCGTCGCGCGCGTGTTCGACCAGGCAATGGTCGCGACGCGCCTGGAGGCCAAGTTCAACCCGGTGATCGGCTTCCTGCCCCAGCTAGGGCTCGCGGCGGTGCTGCTGATCGGAGGGCGCAGCGTGATCCACACGCACCTCACACTCGGAGAGTTCAGCCAGTTCTACCTGTACCTGAACATGCTGATCATCCCGATGCGCTCGCTAGGCATGTTGCTCGGCCTGTCCCAGCGCGCGACCGCCTCCGGCGCGCGCATCTTCCAGGTGCTCGACCGCGAGCCGCGCATCGTGGAGGCGCCCGGCGCGCCGCCGCTGCCGCCGGGAGCCGGTCACGTGGAGTTCCGCGGCGTCACACTCCGCTACGACGAGCAGGACGACTTCGGCGCCACGTACACCGCGCCCGGCGAGCGCACCATGTCGCTCGATCACGGCAACGGCAATGGGGCGGTGCGAGGAGCGCGTGCAGTCCTCAGCGGCGTCGACCTCGACATAGCCGCGGGCACCACCGTGGCGCTCGTGGGCGCCACCGGCTCGGGCAAGACGAGTCTCGTGTCGCTGATCTCGCGGCTGTATGAGGCCAGCGAGGGACGGATCTCACTCGACGGCGCGGACATCCGCACGGTCAGCCTCAGCTCGCTTCGCGAAGCGGTCGCCGTGGTCAGCGACGACCCGTTCCTGTTCTCCGCGCCGGTCGCCGAGAACATCGCCTACGGCCGCCCGTCGGCGAGCATCCAGGAGATTGAAGAAGCAGCCCGCCGCGCGCAGGCATACGACTTCGTGATGGAGCTGCCGCAGGGGTTCGACACGCGCGTGGGCGAGCGCGGACTGTCACTGTCGGGCGGGCAACGCCAGCGCATCGCGATCGCACGCGCCCTGCTGGCCAACCCACGCGTGCTGATCCTCGACGACGCCACCTCCGCGGTGGACGCGTCGACCGAGCAGCGCATCAAGCTCGCGCTCGACGAGGCAATGGCGGGGCGCACCACGTTCGTGATCGCACACCGCCTGTCCACGATCTCGCTGGCGGATGAGATCGTGGTGCTCGACCACGGGCGGATCGTCGCGCACGGCGACCACGACGAACTGCTGGACGCCTCCGAGCTGTACCGCGAAATCGTCGAAAAGGGACTGCCCGACCAAGTGTTCCTGACGCGCGCGCCGCTCGAACGTGAGGTGAGCGGGCTGTGAGCCCCGCCGTGGGCAGAGGCCCGGGTGGGCGCGGTCCTGGCTCGGAATGGACCGGTGAGCGTGCGAGTAAAGGCACGCGCGGGCGCAACCTGCGCGGCCTGCTGCGCCTAATCGGCCCGTACCGCACGCGCGCGATTGCAACGCTCGTGGCGCTGATCCTCGGCACGGGCGCGTCGCTCGCGCCACCGCTGCTGGCGAAGGCCGCAATCGACGACGGCATCAACCGTCACGACACGAACACGCTCGTGATTGTGGTCATCGCATTCCTCCTCTCCGCGGTGATCGTGTGGGCGATGACCTACGCGCAGACGTTCCTCGTCGGCTGGGTCGGCCAGCGCGTGCTCTCCGATCTGCGCATCCGCATCTTCACCCATCTGCAGACGCTGCCAATCGGCTTCTACGACAGCCGTCCCGCGGGCGTGCTGATCTCGCGCATGACCAACGATGTGGAGGCGCTCGACAGCCTCGTGACGGACTCCGTCGTAACGCTCTTCCAGTCCGGCCTCACGCTGCTCGGCACCGTCGGCATCCTGCTCGTGCTCGACGTGAAGCTCGCGCTGCTGACGTTCCTCGTGCTACCGCTCGTGGTAATCGGCTCGCTGTGGTTCCGGATCATCTCCGCGGGCGCGTTCCGGCGCACGCGGGAGACGATAGGCGCGATCACTGCCTACCTGCAGGAGACGCTGTCTGGCATCCGCGTAGTGCGCAGCTTCGCCCAGGAGCGTGTGCACGTGACGCGCTTTGAGGAGCTGAACGCGGACAACTCAGACGCGAACATGACGACCGTGCGCCTCAACGCCGCTTACTTCCCCACGGTGGAAATGCTCTCAGGCGTGGCAGTGGCGATGATCGTTCTCTACGGCGGGCTGCAGGCGATCGAAGGCCACATCACCGTCGGCACGGTGGTCGCCTTTGTGGCAGCCCTCTCAAACCTGTTCGACCCGATCCAGCAGCTCTCACAGCTGTATGCCACATACCAGTCCGGGATGGCGGCGCTGGAGAAGATCTTCCAGCTGCTCGACGTGCGTCCCGACCTGAAGGACCGGTCTGACGCGCACGAGCTGGGACGGATTCGCGGCGAGGTCGAGTTCGATGACGTCTCGTTCGCGTACGCGCGCCGGCCCATTAAACGCGCCGGCGCCGCAGAGCAGGCGGCAAAGGACGCTGACAAGCGATCCACCGAGCCGGCCACCGTCGCCGCAACACCGGGCGACGAGCAGGTACTCGCACTGGATCACGTCAGCCTGCTGATCCCGCCTGGGCAGACCGTCGCGCTCGTGGGCGCGACGGGCGCGGGCAAGTCCACGATGGCGAAGCTCGTGGCGCGCTTCTACGATCCCACCGCCGGGCGCGTGCTAGTCGATGGGCACGACCTGCGCGATGTCGCGAGCAGCTCGCTGCGCTCGCAGATGGGCATCGTCCCGCAGGAGGCATTCCTGTTCTCCGGCACCGTCGCAGAGAACATAGCCTTCGGGCGCCCCGACGCCGGCGAGAGCCAAATCCGGGCGGCAGCCGCCGCCGTGGGCGCAGAGGAGTTCATCTCCGAGCTCGCCCACGGCTATGACACCGAAGTCGGAGAGCGCGGCTCACAACTCTCAGCCGGACAGCGACAGCTGATCGCATTCGCCCGCGCCCTGATCGCCGACCCTCGCATCCTCGTCCTCGACGAGGCGACCTCCAATGTGGATCTGCACTCCGAGGCCCGCATAGAGCAGGGCTTGCGCCGCCTGCTCGCCGGGCGCACCTCGATCGTCATCGCCCACCGCCTCTCCACGATTCGTCAGGCCGGACGAATCGTAGTGCTGGAGCACGGCCACATAGCCGAGCAGGGCACCCACGACGAGCTGATCGCCGCCGAGGGGCGCTACTTCGAGCTGTACCGCGACTGGGCCTCACAGGCCGCGGCGTGACGGGGTAACTCCGGGACAGGGACTCGAACCCCAAATTCGTGCTCCAGAGGCACGCGTGTTGCCAATTACACCATCCCGGACCGCTGCCCTGGAGGATATTGACTTAGGCGCGGCAGCCCGCTCCTCGCTGCCCGACGCCTTCGCATTCCGTCACCGTCGGTCGCAAACATATGTTTGTGCTCCATGGAATGACGACCCGTGAGGAAGTCGACCGTCTCCTCAGGCAAGGATGTCGTCGGGGAGACATCGCGCGTCGGCTCGGCGTCGCCAGATCGACCGTGAGCTACCACGCTCGCAAGCTAGGTGCAGCGATGGACGCCAGCGCGGCGCGACGCTACAACTGGCTCGAGATACAGACCTACTACGCCGCAGGGCACAGCGTGCGCGAATGTCGCGAACGGTTCGGGTTCGGCAGCAGCACGTGGTCGGAGGCGGTCCAGCGCGGCGACGTTGTGCCCCGCCCCGGCGCCATGTCGATCCAAGCGCTCCTGGCGGCCCCCAGAGGGCGCGCGCATGTCAAGAGTCGGCTCGTGAAGGCGGGACTGCTCGAGTCGAGCTGCCAGCGCTGCGGCATCACCGACTGGCAGGGCGAGCCACTCTCGCTCGAGCTGCACCACATCAACGGCATCGGGCAGGACAACCGCCTGGAGAATCTGGCGCTGCTATGCCCGAACTGCCACAGCCAGACCAACAGCTGGGGCGGGCGCAACCGCGCACGCGGGACTGCGGACGGGAGCGGGCAGCGCGCCTAGGAGGCCGGGGAGGGCCCGTAACGCTGGGAGCTCAGGCTTCGGCCGGATGGCCGTTGGGCGAGAAGAAGGCGGTGATCGAGTCCTCCAGACCAGGATCGAGCACCAGCAATACCTCGTCGCCGGCTTCGATCACGGTGTCGGCCTTGGGCACGAACCCCAACCCACCGCGCAGCACAGAGATAATCAGGCTGCCCTCTGGCAATGCGATATCGGCCACTTTCACACCGATCACAGGCGCGTCGTCATTCACCTCGAGCTCGATGATCTCAAGGCGCTCCTCTTCGAGCGCGAGCAGGTGCACGAGGCCGTAGCGGGGAACCTCGTGCTCGATCAAGCGCAGGATCAGGTCGGTTGCCGATACCGCCGGCTGGATCCCGAGCAGCCTGAAGTGGTCGTGATTGCGAGGGTTGTTCACGCGCGCGATGATCCGGTCGCACAAGTACTTCTCCTTCGCCACCTGACACACGAGCATGTTGTCCTCGTCGTCACCGGTCACCGCGACGACCAAGTCGGCCCGCTGTATCCCGGAGCGCTCCAGCACCCACAGCTCGGTTGCATCGCCGTACTGCGCAGCGTGCTCGAACTCCTCCTCGATCGCCAGATAGCACGAGCGTGAGGACTCGATCAGGGTAACCTCGTGACCCTTCACGATCAGCTCTCGCGCGAGGTTCCGCCCAACCTTGCCAGCACCGACGATTATCGCGTACATCGTTTGCGCCTCAGGCCGGCTGAACCTCCAGCGCGCTCTCGAACATCTCGATCGCGTGCTGGGTGGGAGAGATGGTTTGCAAGCCCTGCTGACCGTACCAGCCAGCGCGCGCAGGATCCATGACCCGCACGAGCGCCTTCTCCACGCCGAAGCGCTTCTGGGCGATTTGGGCGATGATGAGGTTCGTGTTGTCGCCTCCGGTCGAGGCGATGAACACGTCGGCGCGCTCGATCCCGGCTCCGATCAAGGCATCGATCTCCAGCGCCGTGCCGACCGTGAACTGACCCTGAGCGTCCTCCCAGCTCTTGCTCTGGCCCGCATCCAAACGCTCGTGTGAGAGCGGATCCTGGTCGAGCACAGAAACTTCGTGCCCCGCCGCCAGCGCGGACTTCGCGACCGCCGAGCCTACGCGGCCCGCACCGACGATCAGGACGAACATGAAATCAGGGGGAACATTGCGCGGACGCGGAGATTAGACGATGCGGGCCTCTGTTCGCTGAGGTCCTGCAGGTGGTTGCTCCACTGCCAGGCGGTCCACCGTCGAGCGAGCCGCCGGCGCGGTGACGATCACGCGGCAGCCGGCCTTGCTCACGACATACTTGGTGATCTCCCCGACAAAGTTCTCCAGCGACCCGCCCAGCCCCCCCAGGCCCGCACCACCGCGGATCCGGGAGGGTTCCTCCGCCCCCAGCACGATCGCTTCGACGCCGCGGCGGCGCGCCTCATCCACGATCGCGTAGCCGGCGCGCCGCGTGCGCACGGTGGCCGTGGCGACGGACACGCCACCGTACTCCTCCCCCACTGCCTTGGCCCGCGCCAGCGCCTGGCGGGCGTGCTTGATCTGCTCCTCGGGCAGGCGCGCGTCGAGCGGCAGCGACATCGGGATCACGAAGATCCACACCGCCTCGATCGTCGCCGTGTCGATCGCCGCCTCGTCGGTGGGCTCGCCCGCAGCCAGCAGGGCGGCCGTCTGCACGATGTCCTCGTCGAGCTCGGTATCGAACAGCGGCACGAGAATCGAACCGTAGTCGCGTTCGTCCGGTGGCTCCGCGCGCAGGATCTGCGGCGATACCGTCACCCGCCGCAACAGCGAGGTCTCGTCAGCCCTCCGGTAGACGACGTACCCCACGATCCCCACCGCCATCCAGCCAAGCCCGACGTAGCGGGCTGGTTCATGAACCACCATCACGGCAACCCAGCCCGCGCCACAGACCAGCGCTCCGAAGACCGCGGGCAGCGGCAGCTCGCCGCCCCGCAGCCTTACCGGCAGCGGCACCTTGTAGGGACGGTCACGGTCGGGCTCTGTGTAGCGCAGCCGGCAGATCGACAGGTGGGCGATCGTGAATGCCAGCATCGCCCCGAAGGCGTAGATCCCGACGAGGAAGTCGAGGTTCTCCGGTGCCACCAGCGCCGCCGCGAGCACGCCCGCCATGATGATCAGCACATACGGAGTCGAGCGCTGCGGATGCAGCCGCCCCAGGCCGCTTGGGATTTGGCGATTGGTCGACAGCGAGTAGGCCAGCCGCGAGAGGCCGAGCATCGCCGAGTTCGCGGCGGCCACCAGCGTTAGCGTTGCCAGGGCACCCACCCCGTATCTGAGTGTCTGCGCCAGCCAATGCGGGTGCACCTGCGTGACGATCCCGATCATCGGCGCCTCCATGTAGCGACTCGCCAGCGCTGTGTGACCAGCATGCACAGGCAGCGCCGTGATCGCCACCAGCGCAATGCCGACGTAACCCACCACCACGGTCACGGCGCCGCTCCCGACCATCTGCTTCAGGCCGCGGCGGCCGATCCTCACTTCTCCGGCCAGGCCGGTGGCGGACTCCAGACTGGTGAAGGAGATCACGGCAACGGTCAGGGCGAAGACGAGATCAGACCACTTCGGCGCGCTGCCCAAGTGGATCGGGTCGAGCAGCGTGTGCGGATTGAAGAACAGCACCAGCCCGATCACCACGATGAATGCCTGCAGCAGCAGATCACCGGCCACCAGCACCCCAATCCGCCGTGCCCGGCCACTGCCAAAGCCGCGCACGTTGCCGAGCACGATCAGCGCGATGAAGGCCAGCGCAAGCAGCAGCGCCTCCGTCCGGTGCCCGAGTGGTTGCCAGAAGACACGCAGATACTGAGTCGCCGAGAAGGCGGTGACGGCGATCAGGATGATGTAGTCGAGCAGAATCGCCCAGCCGGCGATGAAGCTCACGAGCTCGTTGAACGCATAACGGGCGAACACGGTCGATCCGCCGCGATCCTGGTGCAGCGAGGCACCCTCCACATAGGTCATCGCGGTGAGCACGAACAACAGCGCCGCGAGCAGGAACACGAGCGGCGTAAGCCCGAGCGCATGGCCGGCTATCACCCCAAGGGAGAAATAGATGGCGCTCGCCAGCGACGTGTATACGACAGTGAACAGGACCGGCGAGCCGATGCTGCGACGCACAATCACGCGCGAGCGCGCCGCCAGCTCCGCCGCGGCGCGCTCGGCCTCTGGGAGAGCGGGGACCTTGTCCGGGGCTTGATCGTCCGGCGTGCTCACGGTTTGCCGCCCCTCTTGGCCTCCACCCACAGCCGGCCCGCGCCAGCCGCGATGAACAGACCGCCGAGCAGCAGACGCGGGGAGACGACGCTCCCGTGCCCATCCACGGCCTCCACGATCAGCGCCACACCAATAGCGGCCATCACTAGGGAGAACATCAACGTGGCTGAGCGATGAGCCTGTCGGCCGGTCATCTTTGATGAGCTTAGGCCCTTAGGAGCAGGGCCTTCGACCCTCTTTTCAGGTTATGAGCGGGATAATCAGGATCGCGACGATGTTGGCGACCTTGATCATCGGGTTGATCGCCGGCCCGGCGGTGTCCTTGAACGGATCGCCAACCGTGTCGCCCGTCACCGAAGCCGCGTGAGCTTCGGAGCCCTTGCCACCAAATGCACCGTCCTCGATCAGCTTCTTCGCGTTATCCCAAGCTCCGCCTCCGGCCGTCATCAGCACAGCGAAGAAGAAGCCGACAACGATCACACCGATCAAAAGGCCACCGAGCGCCTGCTGGTCGATCAGCCCGACGATCAGCGTCAGGAGGATCGGCAGCAGCGAGGGCAGAACCATCTCGCGCTGGGCGGTCTTCGTGACGATGTCAACACATGCGGCGTAGTCGGGCTCTTCGGAGTAGTCCATGATCCCGGGGTGCTCGCGGAACTGGCGGCGCACCTCCTCCACCACTGCGCCGCCGGCACGACCCACCGCCTCGATCGACAGCGAAGCGAACAGGCACACCATCAGCCCGCCGAGCAACAGTCCGATCAGCACCGGTGGTTCATTGATGCCGAAGGAGATCGCGTGTCCGACCTTGGTTTCCAGTTCTTTCTGAAAGCCGGCGAACAGCACTATCGCCGCGAGCACAGCGGAGCCAATCGCATACCCCTTCGTGACGGCCTTCGTCGTGTTCCCGACCGCGTCGAGCCGGTCGGTGACCTTGCGCACCTCCTCGGGCAAATCGGCCATCTCGGCGATGCCACCGGCATTGTCTGTGATCGGACCGAAAGCGTCGAGCGCGACAATCAGCCCCGTCAGCGAGAGCAGCCCCATCACGGCAATACCGATTCCGTAGATGCCAGTCACGCCGCCACCGGCGAGCTTCCACGCCCCGAGTATCCCGAGCACGATCACGATTGCGGGCAACGCCGTGGCCTGCAGCCCCGAGCTGAAGCCCTGAATGATGTTCGTGGCGTGGCCTGTAATCGACGCTTTCGCGGTCTTCTTCACAGGCGAAAAGCGGGTCGAAGTGTAATATTCGGTCAGTCCGAACAGCAGCGCTGTGACGGCGATCCCGATCAGCGAGCACAGGTACAGATGTGTCCAGCTGGGCGTATTGACCGTGCTGCCCACATCCTTGAACGTCAAATTGCGCATCAGCCAGTAGGTGATCGGCGCAAATGCGCCGGCCGCGATCAGGCCGGAGACCACCAGCCCCTGCAGGAGTGCTCGCTCGACGTTGTCAGACTTGGTGCGCACCGCGAACGTACCGATGATCGAGGCGATAATCGCCACGCCACCGATCACGAGCGGGTACAGCGCCACGCGCGTGGCCTCGTGAAAGGTGAGCACGCCGAGCAGGATCACGGCGACCGCCGTGACCGCATAGGTCTCGAATAGGTCGGCCGCCATGCCCGCGCAATCGCCGACGTTGTCGCCCACGTTGTCCGCGATCGTCGCGGGGTTGCGCGGGTCATCCTCGGGAATGCCCGCCTCTACCTTGCCGACGAGGTCGGCGCCGACGTCCGCGGCCTTCGTGAAGATCCCGCCGCCGAGCCGGGCGAACACCGAGATCAGCGAGCCACCGAAGCCTAGGCCGATCAGAGCATCGACCGCCGTTTTGGGACTGTCGTTGAAGAACGACGTCAATGCACCGTAATAGCCGGCGACACCAATCAGCGCGAGCCCGACCACCAGCAGGCCCGTGATCGCACCCCCACGGAAGGCAACCTTGAGCGCCGGTGAGACCCCGCCGCGCGCGGCCTCCGCGACGCGAGCATTCGACCGCACCGAGACGTTCATGCCGATATAGCCGGTCGAGCCGGACAGCAGGCCACCGATCGCAAAGCCGCCCGCCACCGCGATGTTCTGGACGAAGATCAAAGCGACGAACAGGACGACCCCGGCGATCGCGATCGTCGTGTACTGACGGTTCAGGTACGCGCGCGCGCCCTGCTGGACGGCCAGCGAGATGCTCTGCATCTTCTCGTTGCCCGGCGAGAGCGCGAGCAGGGCCCGCGTGGTCAGCAGGCCATAGGCCACGGCACAGGCGGCGCAAACGAGGGCGACGACGACCCCATGGTTCGTCAGAAAGCTACTCAACAGAAATCCTCCGCGGTCTGATTGGCGTGCCGCGCGAGGATCGTCGCGCGCACATTTGTCGCCCGGATCGCTCGGCACGAGCGTTTACCCGGTGCAAACGCGCGCGCAGTCTATCGCGCCGGACACAGAGACGAGTTCTCATTGTCTCCCACCGGCCTGGAAACAATCTCTCAGCGCCCGGGTACCCACAGCCTGCCGCTCGCCTCCGCCGGCCCAGCACCGGGCTTGGCCTCCGTGGCCGGGGCATCAGGCTTGCCCTCGGCAGCCGGAGCGCTCTTTTGCCCTGCCGGCTGCTTTCCCTGTGCGCCCGGCCCGGCGGCGGTAGGAGCCTGGGCCTCCCGCGCATAGGCAATTTGCAGCTGGGATAGCGCCTCGCGCAGGGGACGCAGCTCCGCAGGAGCGCTCCGCTCGAGGACGCCTAGCAGCGCTTTGACGCCGTCGATCGCGTCTCGTACCTGCTCGAGGTCCTCGCCGCTGACGCCCGGCGGCGTCTGCCCGGGGGCGCCCGGCTGCAGCTGCTTCGGCGCGAGGCGGAAGCTGCCGATGTTCAGCAGCGAGACGACTGCCTGCAGCATCATGTCGGCGCTCGTGATGCGGCTCAGTTCCGCTTCGTAGGCGGCGCGGCGCTCCTCCTCGCTCGGCGCTCCTGCTGGATCGGTGCTCATCACACAGTTACCTCCTCTGAATAGCTCTGTCTGGTCTCAGCCACGGACGCCGCAAAGACCTCGTCACGCGTCGCGCCTGACTCGATCATCTGCCGCTGGCGCTGAGCTCCGTTGCGCTCACCAAAAGCGACACCGATGCCCAGCTCGGCGCGGACCGGCGCCGTCCAAGCCGCCAGCCGCTCGATCGCCTCTCGCGCTGGGTACTCCTCGCCGCGCTCGAAGTCGACCAGCCTGCCGTCGAGCCCGAACCGGATCGCCCGCCACATGTTCTCCTCGATCATCCGCGGCGGGGGGTCCGCAAAGGGAACGCCTTCGTCCACGTCGCGGACCGCCTGCGCGATGCAAGCAACCATCAGCGCCGCGAGCGCGTCGGACTCCTGCGCGGTGGCCTGCGCGTCACAGATGCGCACCTCCACCGTGCCGAACTGGAAGTGTGGCCTGACCGACCACCACACCTGCGTGAACTCCACGATCGACTGCGTCCGCACGAGCAGCTCGATGTACTCGCGATACGCCGCCCAGCCGCCGAACGCATCGGGCACGCCACACCGTGGAAAGCTCTTCGTGAAGCTCTGCGTCCGCGCCGACTGCAGGCCCGTGTC
>Ga0307374_10004795_pt1 | contig 22342 bp, 18 predicted proteins | sample OX3MG_FD_202532 | JGI IMG/M metagenome (GOLD analysis project Ga0307374, IMG submission 202532) | Soil microbial communities from Risofladan, Vaasa, Finland - OX-3 | ecosystem: Environmental > Terrestrial > Soil > Coastal area > Acid sulfate soil | place: Finland: Risofladan, Vaasa | collected...
ACCCTCCGGGCGCTGGCGTCTGACGGCAGGGAAGGTTTCTACGGCGGAGAGTTCGGTCGGTCCCTCATCGAGATGGGCATGGGGGAGTACACCACAGAAGACCTCCGACAGTCGTATTCCGAGTGGACCGAGCCGCTTATGCTCCGTGCCTTCGGCCATGACCTCTGGACGGTTCCCCCACCTTCCCAGGGGTATCTCACCCTGGCCGGAGCGTGGATTGCCGAACAGGTCGGTCTCCCCAGCGACCCGGCCGACCCGCTTTGGCCTCACCTGATCGCCGAGGCAGGGCGCGTGGCCAGTTGCGATCGTCCCGCGGCCCTCTGGGAGGGTGCCGACGGCGCCGCGCTGTTGGCCTCCGACCGCCTCGGTCCCAGGGCGGCAGGCATCGACCCCGAGCGGGCAACACCCTGGACGGAGGCGGATGTCCGGGCGTGGTCCGGTGCCGCCCTGTCGGGCGACGGCGACACCACCCACCTGTGTGCCGTCGACAGGGACGGTCTCGGTGTCTCGCTCACCCAGTCCAACGCCTTGGATTTCGGCGCCCATCTCGTCGCCGGCGAGACGGGCGTCTTCCTCCACAATCGCGGTGTGGGCTTCAACCTGCAACCCGGTCATGGCGCCGAGTACGGTCCGGGTCGACGTCCGACGCATACCTTGTCCCCCGCATTGGTGACGCGTCCGGACGGGTCACTGGCCCAGGTGTTGGGAACGATGGGAGGAGACGTGCAACCGCAGATCATCTTGCAGCTTCTGGCTCGACTACTTCACTGCGGCCAGGACGCGGCCACCGCCATCTCGAGCGCCCGCGTTGTTCACGAAGCCCCCGGAGCTCCTCCGTTCCGGCTCTGGCAAGCCACGAATCAGTCGTTGCTGATGGAATCCGATGCACCTGACACATGGCGTGAGGGCCTCGAGTCCCGAGGTCATCGCGTCCGGATGATCGGGGCGTGCAACCCGGTCGACGTCGGCTGTTCACAGATCATCTCGGTCGAGGAGATTGGCGGCCACCTCAGGCTGACCGGCGCCTCCGATCCCCGCAGTCCTGACGGGGCCGCCGTGGGCCGGTAGGCGTGGGTTCCCGCGGTAAGCGTCGGCGGAAGACGAGACGAAGGCTTCCGAGTCTCGGCGGTGGGCATTGGGAGAAAACCATCGATGAGCCACCCGTGATGTGCTCAGCGGTTGGTCCCGGTTGTGAAGCCGATCTGCTCAGCCCTGCCGGCGAGATGCAGGCGTTCTGGCCTCTGACGGGGAGGGGGAGTGACCGAAACGAGACGGAAACGGCAGGGCGCCGACGACGCAAGAGCATTGGTCGGCTCAGTCGCTTCGTGCTTCACCTCCTCGGCTACCGCCGTCGCGTCCGCTGAGGACTCGAGCGGCCCGGCAGCTCCTCTGACGGCCAGGCAGGGACGGGACGCGCTGCGTTCTGGCGCTGCGTCTCAGGCGTGTCTCATGTGGTGGCGCCGTGCGCTGCCCAATAGCGGTTGAGTCGCCCCTGGGTCTTGATCAGCCAGACGAATCCGCCCACGATCGGGAGGAGGACCCAGAAGCCGGTCACTCCGCTAACCGGCTTCTCCTGACCTTCGGTGGCGTACAGATTCCCCACCTCCGCAGGCATCAGGAAGATGTTGACTATCCCTAGGATGATGGCGAAGAGCAGGCCCAAACCGCCACCGATGCCCGTCCCGGAGTGATCCTTCATCTCTTTGAAGGTGGCGTACTGCCAATAAAGGCTGTAGATGCCGAGGGTGATCAACGACAACAGGATGACGATCCAGGGTCCCCGAATCTTTCCCACCGGTCCACCCGCCATGACAATCCCCTCTCGCCGCCGCTGAGCTCGCTGGGCCAGGGGGGGACGCTACAGGAGCAACGGCGGCGGCGGTGCTCACGGCCACCGGCCGGTGTCGAGATGGTGGGGGGCGGCGAGAGCAAGGGGGGCGGTCACCGGGCCGGGAGTTGTACGTGGTCGAGCGATGGCGTAGGCAGGGTCCGCAGGGTCACATCCATCCTTCTCGGCACGGCGCATGACGCCGACTGATCCTCGTAAATCGCGCCCCGGTAAGGGTCCGACGAGGATTCCGCCTCGCATCGCACCATCGTGAACCAGGTCGACGTCCTTTAGAGGCCGACGGCTTCATCACCACTGCCGCGAGGCCCTGTTCCGATCATGGCGGGTTGTGTATTCGTACTCAAAGTGAACTAATACCAAGAGTGAACGTGTCGAGACCTCGGAGCGTAGCGATTTTAATGACGGGGCGAGGTGACGAGTCAACTACGAAGAGACACAATTCTCTCTGGCCTCGAACGATTCACGTACATACCGTTAATACTCGACCGCGTATTGCTGCCTGGCGAGGACTTATGTCGCAAACAGTGAAGATACTCACGCCAACAGTCTTTACCTGATCAAGACAGAGCGATGAGTTCTTGATCTGTGACTCGGTTACTTCCGAGAGCGACTCATCATCTATGACGATGGCTTGTCTATCCGCGTCGGCCGAAGATGACGTCACTAATGTGCTGTGAACTCAAGTGGGTTACCTCACCCGAAAGTGACAAGGAGCAGGTCCATTGATTGGTCGTCGAAAGATCGTGCGGTTGATTTCACTGACCGTCGTCATATGCATGCCCCTTTTGGGCATGTCCGGAGTCGCGTCGGCAAAGAAGAATCACGTGGGTTCGCCAGCATGGTGTCTGCATCATCCGAAGAAGGCCTTGACCAATGCCAAGTGCATCGCCGCGGGTGGCGGTCCTCCCGGAACCCCGAGCCTGACCATCGCTCCCAACGCGTTGGTGGAAACAGGACAAGCTGAGGTTCATGCCGTCATCGAGTTCGAAGACGTGGCCGCAGCGGGTCAAACGGTCTCCATCGACTCGTCGCAGTTGACAGCGACCTGCGGAGGCACTGTCACCTTCAGCGATCTCCAGGGTGTGCCCAGCGGCCCCACGATCGCGCCGGTCACATCCACGAACCACGTATTTCTGGTTCTGGACACCGACGGGAACGCCAACGTCGTGGTTTCGGGAACGGACTGTGCGCCCGGCACGGACCGCGTCGATGCCAGTCTCGTCGCCGCGCCCTTCACGACCGTCCCGGCCACGTTGACGGTGAGTCCTCCTGTGCCCACCCCGGCCGGCGTCACGGCGGCTCCGCCCACCGAGGTGGAGACCGGCAACACGCTTCCGAGCGGCGATTCCGATGTCTATGCCGTCTTCTACGTCGAAGCCGACCCGGTGTTCGCCGAACAGCAGGCGGAGATCAGCGATATCCAGCTCGAATCCAGCTGTTCGGGCGGGTGGCTCTGGGAGCCGGGGAACACGACGCTGGCCGGTGGTCTGACCAGCGGGGATGTGTCGGGTAATCCGCACAACACCGGAGGTCCGGGGAATCTCACGACGACGTCGGGTAACGAGCCCTTTACGACGATCGACGATGACGGCAACGCCGTGTTCGTCTTCATGGGGATCTCGTGTGCGGCGGCCGCCACCGGTTCCACGGCCATCGCCGATGTGGCGTTCAACATCCCCGGGAATCACCCGAGCTACCAGGGAACGTTCATCGTGAAGCCGCCTCAGGTCACATGAGGTTTCCCAGTCCCGGCTGACCGGGGCAACGGTTCCAAGCGATCCCCGGAACTGAGGGGATCGCCCGATCTCACCTCCTTGTCGACGGTGAGAGGGAGAGGGGGCAGGGGCGCTTTGCGCCCCCCTCTCCCCAATTCGGGATCCGAGTGTCTGTTGAGCCGGACCGGCTCCATTCCGCCATGATGGGCGCCATGAAGCAGGTGGTCGACCTCTGTCACTCTGAAGACGCACCATGAACACCGGCGCGCCGACCGGTGAGCGGGCACTCGGAGCCGTCGTCGTGGGAACCGGGTTCGGGTGCTACACACACGTGCGTGCCCTGCGGGCGGCCGGATTCGATGTCGTGGCCGTCGTGGGTCGTGATGCCGCCAAGACGGCGGAACGAGCCCGGATGTTCGAGGTCCCGACGGCTTGTACGTCTTTGGCCGAAGCTCTGGATCGCCCCGATGTGATAGCGGTGACGATCGCCACCCCACCACTCACCCATGCCGATCTCGCCCTCGAAGCCATCGCATCCGGCCGGCACGTGTTGTGCGAAAAGCCCTTTGCCGCCGACACGGCAGAAGCACGCAAGGTCCTGGCCGCCGCCGAGAACGCCGGTGTCGTGCATCTCCTGGGCACCGAGTTCCGCTACGACGCTGGTCAAGCTCTTCTCGCTCGAGCCGTCGCCGACGGGGAGATCGGAAGACCGCGCATCGCCACGTGGCTCATGCATGTCCCGATGCTGGCCGATAGCGATGCCGAGATTCCGCCGTGGTGGTCGGACGCGAATTCGAGCGGCGGATGGTTGGCGGCACATGGATCGCAACTGATCGACCAGATCAGGGCGACACTGGGCGAGTTCCAGGGCGTGAGCGCCTCTCTCGTCCATGTCGTCGATCGGCCCATGAGCGCTGACGACGGGTTCGTGATCCACTTTCGGATGATCAACGGCTGTGTAGGGACGCTCCAGAGCACGGCGTCGGACTACGGAATCATGGTCGAGACCCGGGTGACGGGATCGTCGGCCACCGCCTGGATCGAGGGTGTGGGGGCCACTGTGAAAGTGGCATCGGCCGCCGGCCTGAGGACACTGCCGGTCATCGAGGACATGCCGATGGTTCATGCACCCGCCCTTCCTCCCGGTTCGGTGACCACCACCTACGAGCGAATGATCACCTTCGGGGTTGAGTACGGGCCGTACATGAGGCTGGCCGCCAGCTTTCGGGACCTGATCCTGCAACGCCCACTGCGTGGTCCCCGGCCGGCCACCTTCGCCGACGGCGTGGCCATGATGACCGTTCTCGATGCCATACGCCGATCAGCCTCTGACGGGGGTGGGTGGACCGACGTCGAGGTGTCGCCGGCGGCCGGGGGTTCGTAGGCGAACGGGATCGGCGGCGGCTACTGCTCGACGCCTACGGTCCGATGATCAGACCGGGCATGGACAGGTCCACGGCGCCGCGGCGCAGGATCTCGCCTGCCGCGGCATCGCCCTGGCTGGCATAGGCCCGCAGGACGAGCATGTCGGTCACACTGTTCGCCTCTCGTGGCCGGTCCGGGAGTCCTGACGTGTCGCCCACGATCTCGGCCCACAGTGCCGCGGCGGCTGCCGCTGTCGTGGTGGCATTCAGAGCTCGGGCGGCGGCTGACGCCCGTTCCACCCACGGCCTCGCCTCGTCGACACGTCCGGCGAGGACGAGGGCCAGCGCCTGAAAGACCCGAGCCAGATCAGCCAGTGGCCCGAGTTGCGGCCGTTCGATCGTCTCGACCCTTTCGAGGGTTTCGCCCACCCGGCCGGCCATGGTCAGCTCGGCCTCGATGACGATCTCGGCCATGCCCACAACGGGGTCGCGCCAGGTGGGCGGCGGGAAGGGAGGAGCGGCGCCGACCGCGCCACGGGCGACGGCCACCACATAGCTCGCCGCCCATCCGAGCCACGGCTCGTGGCGCTGTCCACCCGAGACCCGTTGCAGGGAGATGGCGTGCTCGGCTGCCTCATCGAGACGTCCGCTCAGTCGGGCCATGATCGTCAGAAGGCTCCAACCCTGGATGGCCTGGTCGCGGGCTCCGATCTCCTCGGCGACGTCCGTCAGGCGCCGGGCGAAACCTTCCGCTTCCGCCATCTCCTGTGTCGCCCCGCAGAAGGAACGGATGAAGTGATTCCAGGTCAAAGTGGTGAGCACGTTGATCTGTCTCGACCGGTCACCGGCGGCATCGGCGAACTCGAGTGCCTCGGCCAGCCAATCCGGGACCCGGGGATCAGCGGGCTTCACCAGGCACAGGAAAGATGACACGGCCACTGTGCCGGCCTTGTCGCCTGTGTCGGTGAATATCTCCAGTGCCTGTTCGAGCTCGATCGCCGCTTGTTCCATGAGGCTCAGATTGAAGGAGGCCACACCGAGGTTGGCCCGTGCCCACGCCTCCTTCGTAATGTTGCCCAGGGAGCGCCATTGTCCGGCTGCCTCTCTGAGACCGGGCAGAGCCGACGAGGGATCGGCGAACATCCTTGACGCCGCTGCCGTATGGTCGCGCTCCACGGCGATGGTGGGGTCGCTGGGGTCGTCATCGATCAGAGACAGCGTCTTCAGAGCATCCTCGTCGCGGCTGCACAGCGCTTGCATCTTGGCCAGGGTCAGAAGCGCGGCAGATTCGAGACAACCGAGCGCCTGGGCTCGCTCGAGGAGCCGGGCCGCGTCGAGATGGCGGGAGGCCTCGGCGAACGCCTGGCCGGCCACCACCAGCGCCTGCACCGCCTCGGCAGCCACGTCCGGGTCGTCGGCCAGGTAGACGACGGCGCGTTCGAGGTGGCGGGCTCTCTCCTCGGGCGTCGCCACCATCACGGAGGCCTGTCGATGGAGCTCGCCCCGGACGTTGTGGGGGAGTGTTTCGTAGGCGACCTCACGAAGCATGGCGTCGACGGTGTCAAACCGTCCCTCGGGACTGTGGCGCAGCAGGCCCACCTCGACCAGGGAACGCAAGGTGGAGGCGGCATCCGAAGATCCAAGGCCGGCCACCTGCTCGACGGTGGCCGCTTCCCCCACCACGGCGACATGCTGCAGTCCGAGCTTCTGGCTGGGCTCGAGGGCGTCGAGCCGGGCGGCCAGGAGGGCCTGCAGCGTGGCGGGGATGGTGGCGTGGGTGGCCAGCCGGTACCGATCGCCGTCGTCGACCAGTGATCCCCGGGAACGGGCCATGGCCACCAACTCACGGAGGTACAGAGGGTTACCGCTGGCCCGGTCCACCAGGAACTCGGCGGCCTCGGCGGCCAGGGGCTTTTCGCAGACGAACGCATTGGCCAAAGTCGTCGCATCGACCCGGCTGAGCGGCCCGATGCGCACCGTGGTGGCCGCCGGGAAATGGGTGAGCCACTGGCCGGGCTCGGTTCGGCCGGCCAGAATTGTGAGGAGCGCCACATTGCCGAGCCGGCCGGACAACTCGCCCAGGATCTCGAGTGTCCGGTCCCCGCTGTGGTGCATGTCGTCGATGATGAGGAGCAACGGCCGGTCAGCCGCCTTTTCCTGCAACAGCCGGGCAAAAGCCCACATCTGCTCCTGGGGGATCCCGGCCGGGTCGATCGCCTTCAGAGACGGGTCCAACTCGCCACCGATCGAGCGGAGTCTGGCGGTTACCTCATCGTCGTGCGCCGGCCCCAGCTGGCGAATGACTTCGGCCGCCACGCGAGTCCCTCCCATCGAGCCGTAGGCCGGGTACGTGGTGCGAATGACCGTTCCTTCCGCGGTGACGGCGCGCGCCAGTTCGTTCAGCAACCGCGTCTTACCGGAACCGGCCTCGCCACACAGAAGAACATCGTGATTTTGGTGATCACGTCGCACCCGACGCCATTGCGCCATGAGGAAGGACAGTTCGTCATCGCGTCCGACGAGGGCGGGACCGTCGACGATGGGCTCGACGTCGGCAGGGCGAAGGGCCACGGCCTCCCAGACGCCGACCGGCTCTTGCTTGCCCTTCAGGACGACGGGCTGGCGTTCGCGAAACCAGATACGTCGACCGGCCAGCTCGGCCGTGAGCCGACCACAGAGGACCTCGCCTGGCGCCGCCACCTTCTCGAGACGGGCCGCCACGTTGACGGTGTCGCCGATCACCGTGACCGCACCGCCGGCACCCACCGCCGTGGCCATGACCTCTCCCGAGTTGATCCCGATCGAAAAGGCGAGATCACCTCCGAGTTCCCGTACGGCCAAGCCGGCGGCCACGGCCCGCTCGGCGTCATCGTCGTGGGCGACGGGGACTCCGAAGACGGCCATCATCGAGTCACCCATGTATTTGTCGACGGTGCCACCGTGATCGGCCACCACATCGGCCAACTCGCGGAAGGCCGTGTCCACGATTCGGGCCACGACTTCCGGGTCAGTTCGTTCGGCCAGTGAAGTGAAGCCCACGACGTCGGCGAAGAGGACAGTCGCCAGCTTCCGCTCTTCGACCGCCGGGACGATCCCTTTTACCGATCCGGCGTCCAGGGGTGTTCCGCACTGGCCGCAGAAAGGCTGTCCGACGGGATTGGGGGCGGAGCACGAAGGGCAACCGGTGGCGTCGAGCGGTGTTCCACACTGGCCGCAGAAGACGTTCCCGTCGGGATTGGCGGTAGTGCAATTCGGGCAGACGGGCACGACCTCAAAGTAGCCGTTCGCTGAGGTTTTTCAGGTCCGGTGACACTCACAGGCACAGTGTCGGCGTTGTCATCGACGCCGGTCCGCTGGAGGCCGATTCCCCGCCCGCCACTGCCACGACCTTGTACCAGTAGACCGCCCGGAGGCCACCGACGGTCGTGTCCGTGTAGCTGACCACCGTGCGTGGAGTCACGCTGGCCACAGTGCTGTACGACCCCGTCTTGGTGCTGCGTCGGAGGATGGTGTCGCCGGTCACCCGGGTCGTGGGGCTCGACGTCCAGGTCAATGTCGCTTCGGGCGCCAGGATCAGGACCTGACAGCCGCTTTTCACCGTCAAGGAGCCGGGGGCGACGAGAGGTGGCGGAGCGGTGGTCGTCGTCGTGCTCGAGACCGGAGGGGATTGGCCGATCGTGGTGGTCGGCACGGTTGGAGGCGAACCCGACGCCACAGTGGTCGTCGTGCCCTCACCGCTCCCGCTCGGGTCGCCTCCCCCGGGGACAGAGCCGGGGGCTCCTCCGCCTGTTCCACTCCCGTTCGGTCCGCTTCCCCCGTAGCCCGAACCTGTCGGCGCCTTGCCGACGGGGCCGTTCGCCATGGCCGTCGTCGATCCCGGACGGGGAGGGCTCGACGATGACGTCCCTCGACCGCCGGAGCCGACAGGCCGGCCCGACGACGCTCCCGCGCCTGTCGAGGGTGTGGTCCCGGTGTCGTGTGCCTGGCTTCCGGCATTGCCATTTCCACCACCGCGTGTCGCCATCAGGTCGGTCGGGTGGGTCGAGGCGACGGCGCGTTGTCCCGCGGCCAGGCCGACGACTCCCACGGTGGCGGCCACGCCTGCGACGCCCAGCCGCCCCCCGGTGGCGGCCACGCCTGCGACGCCCAGCCGCCCCCCGGTGGCGGCCAAACGGGCCAGCTGGGGTCCCAGGTTCCCGAAGGGGAGCGAGCCGATCCATGAGAGTGGGGCCACGGCGTGCAGCCGACCGACCGAGACATCCAGGAAGGCACGCACCTTGACCGGGTCGAATTGCGTGCCGGCGCAGACGGCCAGTTCCGCGCGAGCCTCTTCGGCGGTCATCGGCTTCTTTGTAGCTGCGAAGACTGGTCATGGTGTCGTAGCAGTCGGCCAGGCCGACGATGCGGCCACCCGTGGAGATCTCGTGGCCGGCGAGCGCAAAGGGGTAGCCCCGACCATCGAAGCGCTCGTGATGTTCAGCGATCGTGTTGGCCCAGGGCCCGAGCCATGCTGCCAACGGCGCCGTGAGCCGAGCGCCTTCGAGTGGATGCTGACGCATGGCTTCCCATTCGTCGTCGGAGAGCGCGCCGGGCTTGTTCAAGATGTCAGCGTGGACGGTCAGCGTGCCGACGTCGTGCAGAAGGGCGGACCACCGCAGTCGGTCGCGACCGTCGTCGGGGAGACGAAGTTCTTCGGCCATCAAGTCGGTGAAGGCGCGCACTGGCTCTGCGTGCCCCCGGGTCCTTCGGTCGTGGGCGCTCAACGTGGCGGCTAGGGCCACGATCTGTTCGGCGGCGATGGTCGGCTCGTCGGATATGCCCAGGTCCCGGGCTTCGTCGATGCGGCGGCTCAAGTCTCTGGTCGTCCCCGTCCGCCGGGCAACGGAGAAGCGCTTGGGAGCTCGTCCGGGAAAGACCATGCCCCATCTTCAAGAGGACGCCGAGAGGCAGGGCTCGGCGCGCCAGGCGTTCACCGGCGACGAACACCATGGTCGAGGTGCCCAGGATGGCCACCCACCTCACGAACGTTGCACCGGTCGTCGACGTGGGTCCCCACAGGAACCCCACCAATGCCACCATGGCGATCGAGAAGGCGACCGGGGTGGCGAACACGACGACGACCACGACGCCGGCCAGAGGCCGGACGTGAACGCCACCGGTTGCCGTTGTCGGTGTGCTCACCCACGAAAGATCCTCCCCTGGGACGGCGCCGGGACACGGAGCCCGGCACTGACTGAGCAGCGCGCCAGTCTCGATATCGGCTACCGGTAACTCGGTCTTGAACACGCTCACCCGGGCTACGGTGGGGATGGTCGGATCTCTCGGAGCCGACTGCCGGAGGGGGTGCGGGGGTGACAGTCCACGAGGTCGTCACTGAGCATTCCGCCGTGGGTGACGGCGTATCTGCCCGGGGTGTCCGGCGTCGCTTCGGAGCCGTCGAAGCCCTCCGGGGAGTGGATTTCACCGCCGCCTATGGCGAAGTCACGGGAATGGTGGGTCCGAACGGAGCCGGCAAGACGACACTGCTCCTCGTCCTCGCCACCCTCTTGGCTCGGGATGCAGGCGATGTCCTGGTGGCCGGTCGTGATCCCGACCGCCAGGCGCGAGCCGTGCGGGGCCAGATGGGATGGGTGCCGGACGCCTTCGGCATCTACGACAATTTGACTGCCCATGAGTACCTGAGGTTCGCCGGTGCCGCCTATGGACTCGGGCGGGAGTCGGGTGCCCGAGCCGACGAGCTTATTGAACTGGCGCGGTTGAAGGAGTTTTCGGACCAACCGGTCCATGTTCTGTCGCGTGGGCAGAAGCAGAGACTCGGTTTCGTGCGAGCCCTCGTCCACCGACCCCGGGTTCTGCTCCTCGATGAGCCGGCCGCCGGACTCGATCCCTACAGCCGGGTGGAGCTCCGTGGCCTCGTCCGGCAGTTGGCGGCCGCGGGCGCCGCTGTCGTCGTGTCGAGCCATGTGCTCTCGGACCTGGAGCAGATGGCGGATCGGGTCGTTTTCTTCGATCATGGCGTGGCCGTGGGGGAGAGGCGGATCGATGACGCCGTCCGGGTCGCCGGCCCCCGCCTGTGGCGTCTCTGGGCTTTGAATGCCGCCGAACTCGTGGCCGCCCTCGACAGTCATGGCTATGCCCACACCCCGCCGACGGCTCTGGGTGTCGACGTCGAGTTGGACTCCGACGTCGCCGCCGCCGGTTTGCTGGCCGGTCTCGTCCGGGACGGGGTTCCGGTGGTCTCTTGCGCCCCTCTCACCAGCACCCTCGAGGCGACGTACCTGCAACTGACCGGGGAGCAGGCATGAGAGGCGTCCTCACGGTGGCGCGGCTCGAACTCACCGTGCGTGTGCGAGCCGGGCGATGGCGCTGGTTGCTCGCGGGATGGTTCGTGATTCTGGTCCTGTTCACTCTCCTGCTGCGATTGGCCGTCGGCCGTTCGCCCGATCTGGCCGGTAGCTCCGGAACCGTGATGTACGGCGGCTTGCAGCTGTTCCAGTTGGCCCTCGCCCTCCTGGTTGTGCCGGCGCTTACCGGGCAATCGATAAACGGGGACAGAGAACGGGGGACCCTCGGCGTTCTCCAGGTCACGAACTTGACCCCCTTTGATATTGCCGCCGGGAAACTCCTCGCCGCGTGGGGAACGGCGTGCGTGTTCCTGCTCACATCGGCGCCGCTCGTGGCGTGGTCGATGATCGAGGGGGGCGTGCCCGCTGTTCGAGTCGTGGCCGTCACCGTCGTGCTGGTCGTGCTCTTGGCAGTGGTGTGTTCGATCTGCCTGGGTCTGTCTTCGCTGCTGGCCCGGAGTACCACGTCGAGCGTCCTGTCGTACCTGGCCGTCTTCGCCCTCACGATCGGGACGCTGGTGGTCTTCGGTCTGGCCACCGCACTGACGGCACCGGGGAATTCCGGCAGTGGGACCGAAACCACATGGGTATTTCTCGCTCCGAACCCCTTCGTCATCCTGGCCGATGCCGCGCCGGTCGCCCCCCTACCCCCGGAACATTGTCATTACGTCGTGCCGGACAACGGAATGGGCGGACAGTTCCCGTCGATAGCGGCGGAGGTCTGCACGTCGGTGTCGACGAATGTCGACCCCCTCGGCACGATCAGCCGCTCCGTCCGGCAGCTGCGGACCGACCCCAACGCCTCGTCGTTCTCCCCGCAACCGGTCAGAAGTGGCGGCCTGGTGTGGCCTTACGGACTGGGGTTCGACCTCTGCCTCGGGGCCCTCATGCTCGTAGTGACCACCCGGCGGCTGCGCACCCCTCGTCGAGTGCTCGCCCGGGGCGTCCGGCTGGCGTAGGGGAATTCCGGGCCCACGCCGTCCCAGGCCGCTGCCTGCGCCACGTCGGAGCCGTTGTCCGTGGTGGAACAGAGCCGAGGCGAAGGGCGGCCCCCTTCGGCTCTTCTCCAGGCACGGCCGGCCGTCGCCCAGGGCCCGAATGGCCACGACATCGACCCCGTCGTTCAAGTTCGGGCGGTCTGCATGTCGATACACACGACACAGTTCGTGATGTCGACAACGTGCCTGGTGAGAGGGGCACACCACTGGTCGCAGAGGTCCAGGTACGGGATCCGGACAGGTTCAGATTCGACGATATGGCAGCGGCACGATCGCCCCTGGGGAAGAGTGATGACAAGGACAGAACCGGTGAGCGACTGGGCCACCGACTTCGACATCCTCGAACCGGCGTACGTGGCCGACCCGTTCGGGATCTGGGACGAGCTGAGGCAGCGGTGCCCGATCGCCCACAGCGGTCGACGAGGTAGCGATTGGCTCCCTACCCGTTACGACGACGTGACCGCCATCGCCCACGACACGGAGAAATTCAGTTCTCTTGACGTCGTCGTCATTCCTCTCGAGATTGATCGCGCCGAGGGCCAGGTTCTCCCGTACGGCTTCCCTCCCATCTCGGCCGATCCGCCCCTGCATACATGGACGCGGAGGCTTCTGCTTCCCTGGTTCTCCCATCGACGGGTCGAGGAGTACGAAAGCCTGACTCGCGACCTCTGTCGCGCCCTACTCGACGAATTCATCGGTCAGAATCACGCCGACGCCGCCGCCGACTATGCCCAGCAGATCCCGGTCCGGGTTGTCGCCCACATTCTCGGGGTCCAAACGGAGCTGGCCGACACCTTCACCGGATGGGTCCGAGACGTCCTTGAATTTGCCGATGACATGGACCGGCGTCTCCACGCCATCGAGGAAGTGATCAAGTACTTCAACGGGCAGATCGCCTACCGACGTGAGAACCCGGGCGACGACCTGTTGAGCTATCTGCTTCAGGCGGACATCGATGGCGATCCGATCGACGAGGGTGTGGTCCTCGGAGTGGCGGCACTGATTCTCATCGCCGGGGTCGACACCACGTGGAGTGCCATCGGCTCTTCGCTGTGGCACCTGGCCACCCACGACGCCGACCGGGAACGCTTGGCCAAGGACTCTGGCCTGATGCCCCTCGCCGTCGAAGAGTTTCTGAGGGCGTACTCACCGGTGACCATGGGGCGAGTGGTGACGAATGACTTCGACTTCGGCGGCTGTCCGATGAGAGCAGGAGACAAGGTGTTGTTGAATTTTCCGGCGGCCAATCGCGATCCTGAGGTGTTCGAGGACGCCGACACGGTGGTGCTCGACCGGACCTACAACCGGCATGTGGCGTTCGGATCGGGAATCCACCGTTGTGCGGGATCGAACCTGGCACGCATGGAATTGCGAGTGGCTCTCGAGGAATGGCTGACCCGCATCCCGCAGTTCCATCTGGAAGACGGAGCCGAGATCACGTGGGCGGGCGGGCAGGTGCGCGGTCCGCGTGTTCTTCCCGTGGTGTTTCCCTGACGCTGCGCATCGACCTTTTCGAGCACGAAACCTCCTCCCGCCCACCTCCGCCCGGTCGACCATCGAGCGGTTTCGGTTCGAGCACGGCGACGTTCCTGACGCGACGTCGGGATCTGGGAGTGGTGCCATGAGGAGCTCGTGAGGGGTGAGGAGGCCCGCCGCCGGTCCGTGCCGGAGGTCCGGTTCCCGGTCGTCGCCGCCCTCGAATCCGGGCCGAAGGGCGCCCCTGGCCCGTCGGTGGAAGCGTCCCGGACCCGGTCGTGACACCCGGGCATCGGGCGCTCGATGCGGAGAAGCACCATCGGGCCGTTCGGTTGGGACACAATAGGGCCCATGAATAAACGAGAGCTGGCAAAAGCAGTAGCTGTTCAGGCGGATGTGGACCTGAAAACGGTGTCCACGGTCCTCGAGGGATTCACCGACGTCGTCACCGCGGTGGTGTCCAAAGGGGAGCCGGTGGCCATCACCGGGTTCGCGAAGTTCGTCAAGGTCGACCGTCCCGCCCGGATGGGCCGCAACCCCGCCACCGGAGAGACGATCAGGATCAAGGCCTCCAAGAAGGCTCGCATCACCCCGGTGAAGGCGTTCAAGGACGCCGTCATGTCTCCCGGCGGTGCTCCGAAGCTGAACCGGGGTGTCTGGCCCACCAGTGACGAAGCGGTTCGGGCGGCCGGAAAGAGCGTGGCCCCGGCACCGGCGGCCCGCAAGGCCCCGGCCAAGAAGGCCGCGGCCCGCAAGGCCCCGGCCAAGAAAGCCGTGGCCCGCAAGGCCCCGGCCAAGAAGACGGCGCCTCGGCGCGCTCCGGCGCGTCGGCCGGCGGCCAAGAAGGTAGCGGCCCGCAGGCGCTGAGCAGCGGGACCCGAGTCCGCCCTTACGGAGTGGCCGGCGGTGTTGCCGGCGGCTGTGCCGCCGTGGTCGGTGTGGTCGCCGGCACTGTCGTCGACGGAGTCGTGGTGGCGGGCGGGTTGGTCGGGACGGTTCTGGGAATGGTGGGTGACGGCTGCCCCGGAAGGGGCGGGCCGTCGCCCACCTGGAACGGTCCCACCTGGAAGCCGGCGGTGGCATAGGTCAGACGCAGGGGCGGGGAGACGAGGAGCGGGCTCGTCGCCTGCGGCGGCGTGACCTCGAGCCAGGAACCGGCGTAGCACTCGTTCGGTGTCCCCGTGGCCGGTACTCCTGGGAGGAGGACCCGGTCGCAGACGTTGGCGAAGCTGAGCACGAAGGAGGCCCGGGCGCCGTGGACGAGGATGACCGGTCCCGACGCGATCGTGGATCCGACGGGCTCAGGACCCCCGATGCTGGCCAGGTGGTTGGTCGGAGCCGGGAGGGGTGTCCCCGTCTGAGCGGCGGCACCGAGTGTCGGGTACCCGGTGAGCGAGCACGGTGCCGCTGAGATGTTCGTGAGAGACACCTTCTCTTCCACCGTGCCGTTGGACTCGTTCCAGTCGGAAACCGTGGCGCTCAATTGCGGGCTGTCACAGCGTGCCGGGCCGGGGACCGTGGTGGCCGTCGTCGGGGTGACGCCCTTCTTGGACCCGGTCACGTGGATGGCCGGGTGGTGATGCTCGACATAGAAATTGTGAACGGCCACGGCCAGGCGATCGACGCCGAAGGCGGCAGCCAGAACGGCGACCGTGGCCGTGACGGACAGGATCGCGATCCGGGCCCGACGCCACCGCCGTCGCCGGAGGACCTGGCGCCTGACGCGGTCCTGGACCTTCAGGGGGTCGTTCACGAGACGGCCAGGGTCGATTCGGGTGCCGGGGGCGCGCCGACGAAGGGGTCCGGCGGACGATCAGGCTCGAAGACTCGGCTGGGCGTGGCGCTCCGCATGGGGGGGCAGACTCGACAGGCGTAAGAGCCCGTCCGAATCAGGCGAGTACGACCTGACCGTAGGTACTACAGAGGCCCCAGGCCTCGATCATGAGAAAGGCCAGGACGATGGCCACGATGACCGGGGTCCGCCAGCGGTTTCCGCAGCTGGCCGTGGCTGGCGGCATGTACCAACCGGGGAGGATGGCCGGAACCTGCGCCAGGTAGACGGCCAGCGGGACCGCCTTCGCGTCCAGTGGTTGATCGGGGTCCGCCGCCAGAGCCAGGGCGGTCAGCTCTTCGTCGCAGATCGGTTTGTCGCACTCGGGATCCTCGGTGACCGACCTCGTCGGGTCCCGACTGATGGCAATGGCCACAGAATCGCTGCTCTCCACAGGAAACCTCTTCGTCGGGACCGGGAATCCTTCGGACACCCGGATTTCACGCCTGGCTCAATCGTAGCGGCCGGTCGATCTGGGCACCGGGCAAGCATCTGGGCACCGGGCAAGCACCGGGCAGGCACCGGCCCTCCCGCCGGCGGACCGCCCCCGTTGCCGGATTCAACCGTGAGGAACAGATGTAGACTTTCTGTTCACCCGGCCAGCCGGTATTCTGGTTCGGCGGTCTGTGGTCTGGGGGGGGTGTCGTCGATGAAAAGACGACAAATACGGTGGATCTCGGCGTTCGTTGCTACGGCTACGGCCTTGGGGCTGATGCTCGCGGCCCCCCTGAGTGACGCCATCCCGGCCAACGCATCCCCCGGACCCTTTCGCCCGGCCGCCGCTCCCGCTCTCGATGTTGCGGCCTTCGACGCCTTGACCGTCCCCACCGGGGTGATCCGAGGGGTGAAAACACCCAACTACTACTCGGGCTACTACGCCAACATCGTCGGATCGCAGATCCTGACGGCCACCGTCGTCGTGCCCACCGTGAAGTGCACGAACAGCGCCACCTGGGGCGCCACAGTGGGCCTGCTGGCCCTGATGGACTCCGGCATCGATGAACACGGCGGTGGCGTCGAGGTCGGGTGCGCCCCCGGAAACGGCACGCCCACCTATTCGGCTGCGCTGTGCGACCCGAGCTTCCAGAAACAGTGCAGCGCCCTGGCCGACACGGTGGCGCCTTTGGACACGGTGGTGGTGACCGTTGCGGCCAGCGGCGGATGCCACCCCACGTGCGGATCGCTGACCGTGACGGTGCACGACACCACCCAGGGGTGGAGCGAGTCGTCTCCCGGCGGGACGTCGAATTCGGACTTCGACACCTTCGTGGTCGCCTTGGGCTCAGCACCCCTCCCCGATTTCGGAAAGGTCACGCTGAGCAACGTAAGCAGTAGCGCGGTGAGTTTCCGCTGGCGGAAGTTCAATCTGATCGATGCCGCCGGACACGTCCTGGCCCGGGCGGGGGGCTTCACCAACGCCCGGAGGAGCTTCAACGTGAAGTGGGTCCGTTCGTCGTAGACCGGCACCAGGTCGGCCGGGATCGCTTCGGGTCGGCCAGGACCGCAGCGAGACGACAGGCGCCTTCGACCAGCTCCCGCGGTGTGACCGTGGCGAAAGAGAGCCGAAGGTACGTGGGGTGCGGTCGCTCGACCGAGAACGCCGATCCCGGCACGTAGGCGACCCCCTGGTCGATGGCCCGGGGGAGAAGCTCGTGGGTGTCGATGCCCGATGAGCGGACCCGGGCCCATAGGAACATCCCTCCTGTCGGGGGAGTCATCTCGAGGGTGTCACCGAGCTCCGTGGTGAGCGCCTCGGCCAGGGTGGCCGCCTGCGCGGCGTAATGCGAACGCAGGGTCGCCAGGTGGCGGGCCAGGAACCCCGGTCGGGTGAGGAGCCCGAGTGCGACCTTCTGGGTCAGGGTGGCGGTGTGCAGGTCGACGGCCTGCTTCAGAAGGGCGAAGGTGGGGGCCAACGGCCCCGGGGCCACGATCCAGCCCAGGCGGAGCCCGGGGAAGAGCACCTTGGAGATCGTCCCCACCGTGAGCACCCGGTCGGTGAAGGTCGACAGCGCCGGAGGTGCCGTGCCCGAGAAGCGGATCTCCCCGTAGGGATCGTCCTCCACGATCAGGAAGCCGTAGTGATCGGCCAAGCGGGCGAGTAGGCGGGTGCGTGACGCCGAGAGGGTGGCGCCGGTGGGGTTGTGGAAGTTGGGGACGACATAGACGAGCCGCGGACGGAGTCCTTGTCGGAGCTTTTCCTCGAGGGTCTCGACGGCGAGCCCTGCCTCGTCGGTGGGGAGGGCCACGAGGTGCCCCCCGCTCAATCGCATGGCCTGGATGGCGCCGATGTAGCCGGGATCGGCCAGGGCCACGTGGTCGCCGGCGTCGAGGGTGACGCGGGCGATGAGGTCGAGGGCCTGTTGCGAGCCGTGGGTGATGAGGACCTGGTCGACCTGCGCCCCGTGGCGGGCGGCCACCCACCTGCGCAGACCTCTGTCGCCCTCGGTCGAGGAGTACTGCAGGACGTCGGGGTCGCTGAGCAGGAGATCGGCGACCACGGCCGAGGTCTGGTCGATCGGAAAGTGACGGGCGGACGGAAGGCCACCGGCCAGGGAGATCACGCCCGGCCGGCCGGCCACGGCCAGGAGCTCGCGGATGGCCGAGGAGGTGATCCGCCCGGCCGCCACCGAGACGGCTTGACCGGCGCGCCGAGATGTCACGGGCGATTGCTCCATGGGGCTCAATGTGACATAAGTGGACTATGGAAGACAGATCCACTTCGGCCAAAGTGGTCCGATCGGCCGGGCTCCGACGGGTACTGGACGTTCTCGGGGACTGGGCCGTGGGTCCGGGACCGCTGTTCCGTCAGCTGGCCCGGGCCGTGGCCGCCGCCATCGAGAACGGCAGCTTGGCCGAGGGCTTCCGGCTGCCTTCCGAGCGGATGCTGTCGGCCGCCTTGTTCGTGAGCCGGGGTACCGCGGTGGCTGCTTACGAGCTGTTGGCGGCCGACGGCCTGGCCGCCCGCCACCAGGGCAGCGGGACATACGTCGCCGGCGCCGACGCCATGGGCCTGCCTGACGGCCGCGAGGGGTCTCCGCTCGTCCACCGGCTGGTCGAGCGGAGCCACGGCCCGTCGGCCGTCATCGATCTGTCGATCTCGGTCCTGCACGACGCCACCGGGTTGGCCGCCGTGACCTTGACGTCGAACGACCTCCGGTCCATGGCGCCCGAGACCGGGTACAGCCCCTGGGGGTCGTCGGGGCTCCGGGCGCTCGTGGCCGGTCACGTGACCGACTGGGGGCTGCCCACGTCGGCCGGTCAGGTGGTGATGACGACGGGCGCCCAGCAGGGCATCAGCGCCGCCGCTTCGTGCTGGTTGCGTCCCGGCGACGACGTCGTGGTCGAGGATCCCTGTTACCCGGGGGCGATCGCCGCTTTCGCCCAGGCCGGTGCCCGTCTGGTCGGGGTTCCCGTCGATGGCGAAGGCGTCCGGCTCGACGAGCTGCGCCGGGCGCTCGAAGGGCGGCCCGCCCTCGTGTACCTCCAGCCCACCGTGCAGAGTCCGACCGGGACGGTGCTCTCCCTGGCCCGCCGACGGCGGGTGGCCGAGCTCGTCCGCCTTTTCCGGGTGCCGATGGTCGAGGATCTCGCCCTCGCCGACCTGTGCTGGACACCGGCTCCGCCGCCCGTCGCCGCCTTCTGCCCGGAAGAGTCGGTGGCGGTGGTGGGTTCGTTGAGCAAGGTGCTCTGGGGTGGACTGCGGCTGGGGTTCGTCCGCGCTCCGGAAGCCCTGGCCCTGCGCTTCGCCCGGGTCAAGGCGACCAGCGACCTGGGGTCGTCCGCCGTCAGTCAGATGCTGGCCGAGCGCCTTCTGTCCGGCGGGGCCGATGCCTGGAGAGCGCCATGCGGGCATCTGCGGCATCGGTATGAGGTGCTGGCCGACGCCCTCTCGGACCGGCTGGGAACCTGGTCGTGGGACGAACCGTCGGGAGGTCTTTCGATCTGGGTGAGCCTGGACGGCGCCGATGCCGAGCGTTTCGCCCAGAGCGCCCTGAGGCACGGGGTTGCCGTGGCCACCGCCGCGCCATTGTCGGTGTCGGATCGCCACCCAGACAGGATCCGGCTGTCCTTCGCCTCGCCGCCCGCCGTGCTTCGCCAGGGGGTGGAACGGCTGCAGCGCGCCTGGGAGACGTCGCAGGGCTGAGAGGTCAGCCGGCGAGCGGCGGAAAGGGGACGGTACCCGTCATGGGTCCGGGGCCCTCTGTGCGTTTCGTGGGGGATCGGATACTCGATGCCGTACTCGTCATTCCTGACGACGCCGTCGACCGGCGCAGGAGGACGGCTGCACCTGGCCGAGTGGGGTCGGTGTCCGGTGTCAGGAGGCCGGTGAGGCGAAGCGCAGGGGAAGCCGGGCCGGCCCCCAGATGCCGAAGGTGGACGGCTTCCACTCCACCGGACCGTCGAGCCCGAGATCGGGCATGCGCCGGGCCAGCAGGGGCAGGGCCTCCTGCAGTTCGGCGCGGGCCAGGGCCGCGCCCATGCAGAAGTGGATGCCGGAACCGAAGGTCATCTGGACGGCGTCGCGTTCGGAGGTGATGTCGAAGGTCTCCGGAGAGGCGAAGACGTCGGGATCCATGTTGGCTCCGGCCAGGGCGACCGAGACGATGGTGCCGGCGGGGAAGAGGACGTCGCGATACTCGATGTCGACCGACGCCACCCGGACGGTGCCCCGGACGGCTCCCAGATAGCGCATGGTCTCTTCGACGGCCCGGGGGGCGAGTTCGGGCCGTTCGGCCAGCAGGGCCCACTGGTCGGGGTGTTCCGAGAGCAGGGCCACGCTGCAGGCCAGTTGGTTCCGGGTGGTGTCCGTGCCCGCCATGAGGACGGCCTCGGCCAACATGACGAGCTCGTCGCTCGACAGCCGGTCTCCGGATTCCTCGATGGCGATGAGGGAGCCGAGAAGGTCGTCGGACGGGTGGTCCCGACGCTCCTCGACCATCGAGAGGACGTAGGACTCGAGCTCGGCCGAAGCCCGTTCGATGGCCGGCAGGTCGTCGACCAGATTCTGGTTGAAGATGCGGAAGATGTCGGTGGCCCAGCCGGAGAAGAGCCTCCAGTCCTCCTTCGGCGCTCCCAGGAGCTCGCAGATGATCGGGATCGGGTAGGGCTCGCAGACGTCGGCCACCAGCTCGCAACGGCCCCGGTCGGCCACGGCGTCCACCAGTCCCGAGACGACCTCACGCATGAAAGGTCGGAGCCGGTCGGCGGCCGTCGGCGTGAAGGCCGGGGCCACCAGGCGCCGGAGACGGGCGTGCTCGTCGCCTTCCATGGCCAGGATGGAACGACGACGGTTCTGGAGGTACTGGTCGGGTTCGAGCCCGGCCATCTCGGGAAGAAGCGACAGAGCCGAATGAAAGCGGCGGTCGCGCAGGACGGCGACGGCGTCGCGGTAGTCGGTGAGCATGAAGCCGATCGGGGTGCGGGCCAGCCAGTGCTCGGCCCGGGCCAGTCGGATGGCGCAGAGCGTCTCGGACCGCTCGAGCCCCGCCGTCTCCAGGGCGGGTAAGGCGAGGTCGTAGGCAGAAGTGACAGGCATGACATCCCCCTCCGCGGGTTGCGGGCCTGGCGAACGCTACTTCGGGCCGGCCCGATCGGCGATCCGGTGGACGGCCCGGCCGTGCCCGGTCACCGGCTGTCCTCGGTCACCGGCCGTCCCGGGCACCGGCCGGCGTCGGCGCCGAAGGCCGCCCGGGCGGCGGCCGCTCGGAGACCGGGCCGGCTCGCGGAACCCGTCGGTGCCTTCGTCGAGCAGCTCGCGGGCCGCCCCGACCACGGCGCCCAGAGCGGCGAAGGCGAAGCCGCCGCCCACCGAGATGCGCCCGACTCCCACCGGGGCGAGCTCGGTCACCGACGGAACCCCGGCCCGGGCCAGGACGTTCACGGGGCGATCGACCGAGGTGACCGGCTGCCGGATGTCGTCCCGGCGGATCAGGCCCGGAGCGGACAGGACGTCGGCCCCGGCCTGCTGGTACTGCGGGAGCCGGGCGATGGTGTCGGCCAGGTCGTGACGGCCGTGGAGGTGGTTCTCCGCCCGCGCCGTGATGACGATGCGGACGGCTCCACCGTGGGCCGGCTCGGCGGCGGCGGCCACGCTCGCCGTGGCCTGGGCCAAGTCATAGACCGGTGCGTCGGGCCGGCCGGTGGCGTCCTCGATCGAACAGCCCGCCAGTGCCGAGGCGACAGCGCGTCGGACGGTGTCGAAACCGAGCGAGGCCAGCAGGCGGGCCGATCCGACGTCCCACGGGTTCGGGGTCAGCAACGGATGGTCAGCGCGGTGGAGCCGGAGGAATCGTTCGGCCTTCTCGGCCTGTGTCGGCACACCGGAACGCTACCGGCAGCCGCCCGGCCGTCCGGGGGCGGTCGTCGGGCGCAGGGGGTCGCGTGGGAAGCTGCCGTGGTGGCCGAAGTGGTGCTTCCCGGCGGTGTGGCCAACGCCGGTTCGGTGGTGCGTGACGGCGAGCATGTCCTGCGGCCCGGCAATCCCCACACGGCCACCGTGCACCGGTTCCTGAAGCACCTGCGGGCGGTGGGCTTCGACGGCGCGCCCGAGGTGGTGGGGGTGGATCCCGACGGACGAGAGCGGCTTCGGTTCATCGAGGGTGATGTCCCGTGCCCGCCTTTTCCCCTCTGGTCACAGACCGACGACGCCCTCGCCTCCACTGCGGCGTTGCTGGCCCGCTTCCATCGGGCATCGGCGACCTTTGCGGTCTCGGAGTCCACGTGGAGCCCGGAGATGGCCGACCCGGCCGGAACACCAGGCGCCGG
>Ga0307374_10004798_pt1 | contig 22337 bp, 23 predicted proteins | sample OX3MG_FD_202532 | JGI IMG/M metagenome (GOLD analysis project Ga0307374, IMG submission 202532) | Soil microbial communities from Risofladan, Vaasa, Finland - OX-3 | ecosystem: Environmental > Terrestrial > Soil > Coastal area > Acid sulfate soil | place: Finland: Risofladan, Vaasa | collected...
ACCTCGATACGCATGCGCTCATCAATGGTGACGCCCACGCCCATGCGACCGAGCAATTCGATAGTGGTGGTGACATCGTGCAGATGCGGCACATTGCCCACGGTGACCGGTCCGTCTGCCAACAAGGTGGCTGCCAGGATCGGCAGGGTAGCGTTCTTGGCGCCGGAAATGCGAATTTCGCCTTCCAGAGGACGGCCGCCATTGATAATTAATTTATCCAAAGAATTGCCTTTCGATTTTAGACCGATGACCGGCTTCGATGTTGCTGCAATTCATCTGGCGTGAGCGTACGCAGACTAAGGGCGTGAATTTCGCGGCCCATGCGTTCGCCCAGGGTTGCATACACCATCTGATGGCGTGCCAATGGCAGCTTGCCACTGAAGCTCGAGTCAATGACCTCGGCTTCAAAATGCGTACCGTCATCGCTGCTGACGCGGACCTCAGCGGCTGGCAATCCCTGCACGATGAGGTGTTTGATCTCTGCAGGTGTCAATGGTGTGCTCCGATGGGTTGCAAGGCTGGATGACTAGGGAAATTTGAACATCCCAACGACGGATGATACCCGATTATCCGTAGCGGCCGGGATGGGCATGCGCGGGGAAATGCCGCAAAACGTGTATTATTGACGCTCAAACCGCTCTTCCCCGCTAGGCAAACGCCCGCCGATGAACAGTAATGACACCACCAGCCTGCTGCGTCTCGCGCGCCAAGTGCTGAAGACCGAGGCGGATGCGATCACCGCTCTCAGTCCACGTCTGGACGAGCATTTCACTGAAGCATGCCGCCTGCTGCTCGCCTGCCGTGGCCGCGTCGTGGTCATGGGTATGGGTAAATCGGGACACGTGGCCAACAAGATCGCAGCCACCCTGGCGAGCACCGGTACCCCAGCTTTCTATGTGCACCCCGGGGAAGCCAGCCATGGCGATATGGGCATGATCACCGGCGAGGACGTGGTGCTGATCCTGTCCAACTCCGGTGAAACCGCCGAGCTCATCATCATTTTGCCGCTCATCAAGCGTCTCGGCGTGAAGCTCGTCGCGCTCACCGGCCATGCAGATTCAACCCTGGCGAAAGCCGCCGACGTGAATCTGGATGTATCCGTGACGCAAGAGGCCTGCCCACTGAATCTGGCACCCACTGCCAGCACCACTGCGGCGCTCGCCATGGGCGATGCCCTGGCAGTATCGCTGTTATCCACGCGCGGCTTCACCGAGGAAGATTTTGCGCGTTCCCATCCGGGTGGCAGCCTGGGCCGGCGTTTGCTGTTGCGTGTACAGGACATCATGCATACCGGCGAAACGGTTCCCACCGTCGCCGAAGGTGCGCTCTTGAGCCGAGCACTGGTGGAAATGACCCGCAAGGGTCTGGGCATGACGGCTATCGTGGACAAGAAAAATCATGTCGCTGGAATTTTTACCGATGGAGATCTGCGGCGCACCCTGGAGAAGGAAATCGACGTACACCGCACCAAGATTGATGAGGTGATGACGCGCCACTGCACGACAGTCATGCCGGAAATCCTTGCGGGCGAAGCACTACATCTGATGGAAAGCCGCAAGTTCAATGCGCTACTGGTGGTGGACACCAGTGGCGTACTGGTCGGTGCGCTTAACATGCACGATCTGCTGCGTGCCGGCGTGGTGTGATATGCCGGACATCCGCGAATTGGCAGCGCGTGTGCAACTGGTGATCTTCGATGTGGACGGGGTGTTCACCGACGGCCGTCTATATTACGGCGCCGATGGCGAGGAGTTAAAGGTCTTTCACGTGCGCGATGGCCACGGCATCAAATCCCTGCTCCAGCAGGGAATCCAGGTGGCGGTGATATCGGGGCGCAGTTCAGCAGCCGTGAGCCGGCGCATGCAGGAACTGGGTATCCGACATGTATTTCAGGGCGATGATGACAAACGGCCGATATTGGAAAAGCTGCTGAAAAAACTTGCTTTGAGTACAGACCAAACCGCCTGTGTCGGTGATGATTTGGCGGATCTGCCACTCATGCAAGTGGCGGGTATAGCCATTGCCGTCGCGGATGCGCAACCCGAGGTGCGCGCCCAAGCAGACTGGTGCACACGGTCCCGTGGTGGCGAAGGGGCAGTGCGCGAGGTCTGCGACCTGATCCTTGAAGCGCGGAACTCAAACGGGTGAACCTGCGCATCTGGCTGCTGATTCTATCCCTGGCACTGGCGGCAGCGGGCACCTGGTGGCTGCTCCGGCATGCAACACTGCCGATGTTACAGAAAACTGCTCCGACCACACACGTGCCTGACTACTATTTCACCGACGCCACAGTCACGACGCTCAATGACCAGGGCAAGCGGGAAGCTGTCATGACCGCACCGCGTATACTGCATCACCCGGATGACGATAGCGTGGAAGTGTTTGCGCCACGCGTCGAATATTATATTGCCAACGGTCAGCCGTGGCATTTGCAAGCTGACCACGCACTGCTACCCTCCGGTGGCAAGCTGGTGGAGCTGGACGGCCACGTGGAAATGCTGCACGCAGCTAATAACGGCGGCCCCCCGTTGATCATCCATACCGATAGAATGAACGTGGATCTAAATACCAATATTGCCACCAGCGCGGATCCGGTGGAGATACTGCAAGGCAACAGCCGTATGACCGGAGTGGGCATGCAGGTTTACCTTAAGGACAACCGCCTGCAATTGGAGGCGAATGCAAGAGGCTACTATGTACGTAAGCAATAAATGGCGCGTATTGCTGTTGACATGCACGTTGTGCGTTGCAGCTTCAGCCTGGGCGCTCAAGAGCGACAGGAATCAACCCATCAACATCCAGTCCGATCATGGGGATTTCCAGAGCGATTCCAGCACCAACAACGGCACCGGCATTTATACCGGCCATGTGATCATAACCCAGGGCAGCATACGCATCACGGCCGATAAGGCCATCTTGCACATGCTGAATGGCGAGATTCAAACCGCCGACATTACGGGTAGCCAGGCCACCTTCCAGCAGCAACCTGACACTGGCGCACTAGCGCACGGCGTCGCCGATGAGATCACCTACGATGCTAAAAGGAATGAAGTGGTACTCACGGGCAATGCGCGCTTGCAGCAAGGTGAACGCCAGCTGACAGCCGATGTGATTCACTACAACACCGATACCGAGCATGTGACCGCCAGCGGTGGTCAAACCAACGGCGGACGTATCCATATCACCATCCCGCCCAAACAAGGCACCCCGCCTCCAGCAGTTGATGAGCGCCAAGCCCATGACAAACAGCCGCTGCCTGAAAGCCCTGCAGCCCAGAAAAACGCCAACCAAATCGGCCCTCCATGAACACGCTGCGCGCGGAAAATCTTCTCAAGCGTTACCGAGGTCGCGAGGTGGTACGCAATGTATCCATGGATGTGGCTCGGGGTGAAGTCGTTGGACTACTGGGGCCTAATGGGGCCGGCAAGACCACGTCTTTCTACATGATTGTGGGACTGGTGCCTGTCGACGGTGGCCACATTTTCCTCAATGACGAGGAAGTCACGAAACTGCCGGTGCACGCACGCGCACGCTTGGGTCTAGGCTACCTACCCCAGGAGGCTTCCGTATTCAGAAAGTTGACGGTGGCGGACAACATCCTGGCGATTCTGGAAACCCGTCCCGGACTCAAGCATGTGGAACGCGAGAAACGCCTGCAAGAACTGCTGGAAGAACTGCACATCGCCCACCTGCGTGATTCCCTGGGGCTGTCGCTTTCCGGCGGTGAACGACGTCGCGTGGAGATCGCGCGCGCGCTGGCGGCGGATCCGGCTTATATACTGCTGGACGAGCCGTTTGCCGGGGTGGACCCGATCTCCGTCATTGATATCCAGCACATCATCGATCACCTGAAAGCCCGCAATATCGGTGTCCTGGTCACCGATCACAATGTGCGCGAGACCCTGGGGATATGCTCGCGTGCCTACATAATCAGTAATGGCCAGGTCATCGCCGACGGGCCGCCTGCAGCGATCCTCGCCAGCCAACAGGTCCGGGAAGTCTATCTGGGCGAGAATTTTCGGCTATAACTATCCCATGGCCCGCGTACTCCGCAGTCAACCCTAGCGCACCGGGTGGCGGGTGCTAGTCTTTCACCGTTAAGTGAAAGGCAACATAAACACCAAGCCATAATTTGTCATAAAGGATTGAGCATTTTGAAAGTGTCACTCGGCCTGAGGCAGATCCATCGACTCGCCATGACCCCGGAGTTGCGGCAGGCCTTGGGGCTGTTGCAGATGTCCGCACTGGAATTGCGCGATATGGTGCAGCAGGCGCTGGAAAATAACCTGCTTTTGGAAAAGGTCGAGGACGGCGATGAAGACCCCACTGGCGAAATCGCCGAGTTGACGCCTGAAGACAGCCAGGAACCAGAGGAACCTGTTTCCGAAACCATCGAGGAATTACCCGCTGTGGAATGGGACAGCGCTGATGTTGATGTAACCTGGGGTGGTGGCGCTGAACAGGATTTTACCGAACCCACGGCACCCGCGGATATCAGTTTGCAGGATTATCTGCACCAACAACTGGAGCTGACGCATCTGACTGCCCGCGACGCGGCTATCGGTGCCCTGATCATCGATAGCCTCAACGATGACGGTTATTTAACCGCCAGTCTGGATGAGTTGCGACAAGCCTTCGACGAGCATGGCAACAGCCCCGATCCAGAGGAAATGGAAGCGGTGCTGCATCATATCCAGACACTGGATCCACCGGGTGTGGCAGCCCGAGATTTGAGCGAATGTTTGAGCATCCAGCTGCGCCAGCTGGGACCATCAGCCATCCAGGAACTAGCATTGCGGTTGGCGGCTGGACATTTACCAGAACTTGCGGAGCACTCGCATGCGCACCTTTGCCGGCAGTTGAATGCCGGAAATGATGAATTAGCCGCTGCCATCGCACTTATACAGTCACTCAATCCGCGACCCGGTACTGGCCTGGCTTCCAGCGCCGTGGATTTCATAATTCCCGATGTGGTGCTGTCGCGCCGTGATGAGCGCTGGGTGGTGGAACTCAACCCTGCCATCGCACCGCGTCTGCGCGTCAACTCCATGTACGCTGCGGCCATCGGCCGCCGGCGCAACGGCGAGAATGCTGATCTGGGACGCCAACTGCAGGAGGCGCGCTGGCTGATCCGCAGCCTGAAGATGCGCAACCACACCCTGTTGCGTGTGGCTGAATGCATCGTGCGCCATCAGGCAGATTTCCTCAACTCCGGTGAGGAAGCCATGCACCCACTGATGCTCAAGGATCTGGCGGCGGAACTGGAATTGCATGAATCGACAATCTCGCGAGTGGTCGCCAACAAATATCTCGCCACGCCGCGTGGTACTCTTGCCTTCAGGCACTTTTTCTCAAATGAACTGTCAACAGATGATGGCGGTGCACTCTCGTCTGTCGCGATCCGTGCCTTGATCCGCAAATTATTGGTCCAGGAGGACCCGAATAACCCATTGAGCGATGACCGTATCACCAAGGAGCTTGTGAGCCGTGGTATCCACGTGGCCCGACGCACGGTCGCCAAATACCGTGAGTCCATGACTATCCCCCCGGCCCACAAACGTAAACGCCTCGCCATGAGGTAACAACATGAGGAAAATCAGGAGCGCATCATGAAAATCGACATCAGCGGTCAACATTTGGACATCACCCCGGCACTACGCAATTATGTGGAAAACAAATTCGAACGCCTGGAGCGACATTTCGACCAAGTTACGGATGTGCATGTGGTGTTGACGGTATCCAAACTGGAACACCGGGTCGAAGCCACGCTGCCAGTGGTTCACGGTAAGATTTTTGCCGATGCGGTGGATACCGACATGTACGCTGCCATCGATGCACTGACCGACAAGCTCGACCGTCAGATAAAGAAATACAAGGAAAAACTCACAGGCCACAACGATCGTGCCAGTGTACGCACGAATGCCATCTCTTAGATGCTGGAGAATACAGCTGGAAAACAAAAAAACGGCGCGACCTGATGGCGCGCCGTTTTTGTATCCTTACCATCAGTAGTTATAGTGTGATATTACCTATCATCACAGACATTACAGGAAAACCATGCGTCTCATCATCCTGAGTGGGCTATCCGGTTCCGGAAAATCCGTAGCCCTGCATATGCTGGAGGATCTGGATTATTACTGCGTGGACAATATCCCCGCGAGCCTGCTGCAGGAATTCGTGCGTGTCACATTGTTGAGCAGCGATCCAGCCTATCACGATATGGCCATAGGCATCGATGCGCGCAACCGACTTGAGGACATCCAGACGGTGCCGGAAATCGTACGCCTGCTGCGTGCCCAAGGCATTGAATGCGAAATCGTGTTTCTGCATGCCGAGGAAGGCGTGCTGTTGAAACGCTATAACGAAACCCACCGCCCGCATCCCCTGGCTGATGAAGGTCGCTCACTCCGGGATGCCATCCGCGCGGAACGCGAACTGCTGGGCAGCATCGCCGATGAAGCCGATGTGGTGCTGGATACGACCCGCACCTCGATACACGAGTTGCGGGAACTGGTGCGCGCACGCATCCATCGCGGCGAGCGCCGTGGGTTATCCCTGCTGTTCCAGTCCTTCGGCTTCCGCCACGGCCTGCCAGGAGATTCGGATTTCGTATTCGATGCCCGCGGCTTGCCTAACCCTTATTGGGAACCCAGGCTGCGGGCACTCACCGGCAAGGATCCGGCCGTCGTACGTTTTCTGGATGACAGTCCGGTGGGACAGCGTTTCGTTCAGGATCTGAGGACATTACTGGCGCACTGGATACCACAGTTCGAGTCCTCCAACCGCCAATACCTTACGGTATCGGTGGGTTGTACCGGAGGTTACCACCGCTCGGTTTATGTAGTTGAAAAGCTTGCCGCACATTTCCGCGAACTGGGACGCGAAGTGCTGGTGAGACATAACGAATTGAAATGAACTGCTTCAGTCAACAGAAACTGCATCCCCGGCTATGAAATGCAGAAGCTTATCCGCCTGTGCAAGTCCGTCTTTGTGGCCAAGTTCTATCAGCTCCTGGCAGTAACCAGCCTCGAATAACAGATAGCTCAACAGCTGGCTGCCGGTTTTATGCAGGCCGCCCATGGCGCGCAGCAACAATCGCATGCTGCGTGGGAAATCATATATATGACGCCGCGCGATGTCGCGTATATCGACACTCGGCACAATCACTAGGGTATCAATGATTTTCAGCGGTTGTTCGTGAAACTCCTGCTGTGACATGCGGCTGATGGTGGTATTGATGCGCTGCAGGCGCTCCAGATCCGCATAAACACTGTCGCTGAAAATCACATCCAGCAGGTAGCCAGCGATCTGGCCGAGGGGCGGATACGGTACTTTCTCGCCCTCCGCTGGCAACTTATTGGCCTGCTCATTGCGCACCCCGATCACCAAGATGCGTTCAGCTCCCAAGTGCACCACGGGGCTCAGGGGCGCCGCCTGGCGTAGCGAGCCGTCGCCGAAGTATTCACGGCCGAGGCGTACCGCCGGAAATATCGCCGGCAGCGACACCGAGGCCATGATGTGATCAATGCATAATTCCACTGGCTGGCCCAACCGGCGGGCGCGGTGCCAGGGTTTAAGGTTTGGCCGGCCTTCATAAAAAGATACAGCCCGTGCCGATGTATAGCCGGAACAGGTGATGGCCAACGCATCCAGGCTGCCTGCATCGATAGCCTCCTGCAGCTGCGCAAAAATGATGTGCTGCTCCAGCAACCGCCTGAGTGGGGTATTGTCCAACAATGATATAGGGTTGCGCCGGCCGAATCCCGCATGCAGTAAACTCATGAACCAATACATGGCATTCTTGAAAATAGTAAAGACATCGGTACGGAACACCCGATTGCTATGGATGTGCCCCCATACACCGGCAAGCTGCTCGACGCCGGTGCGGAAATGCGGCGCGTAGGTGGCGATAAATGCGGCATTGATGGCTCCGGCAGAGGTGCCGGAGATTACTGGGAATGGGTTGGGTGTACCCGGCGGCAGTAATTCGGCGATGGCTTTAAGCACGCCCACTTGATAGGCGGCGCGTGCTCCGCCGCCCGGCAACACCAAGCCCAGTTTCGGTCGTGATCTGGTGAGATCATTCATAGAGTATTCAACATCAACCTGATGTAGCGGATTCGATTATCCTCCACCCGTTGACACGCTGCATTCATCGCGCATAAAGCGATCATTTCGATGGCTGCTGCAATAATGTGTCGTACTGCAAACTCAAGCTCCCAAGACCCAAGGTGTCCCTAGTCAAAGTAGAAGAGTGTTGGGCAGCTCGACCTGAGGAGAGGCCCAGGCCGTGTTGATCATGGCCTACACCATAAATGCGTGTACCGCCTTCAAGTGGTTGCTTCTCAGAGAGTAAAATCATGTATATTCAAATGCCAGCTTTGGGTATTAGAAGGTATTACATAATTTTTGGCTAGTGCACAGGCTACATCGGCTTTCGCAACAGCATGCAAATCATTGCTAAATGCTAAACCTGAAACTATGGTATCCCAAACCCTCAAACACGCCGATAGCCCAGCCGGAGGGTCAGGGACAACCTGCCTTCCGGACATTGATGCGCATCGTGGCGCTCAACACCAAGGGCGGTTGCGGCAAAACCACCCTATCGACAAATCTGGCTGGTTATTACGCCTCTCATGGCTATCACACCACGCTCCTGGACGCGGATGTACAGGCCTCCAGCCTGCAATGGCTCAAGAATCGCGGTGAAAAACCCGCTGCCGTCACCGGCATCGCAGGCGCCGAACGCAACGGCCGGGTTACACGCAGTTTCCAGTTGCGGCTGCCTCCGGGCACCGAGCGGCTCATCGTGGACACACCCGCGGCGCTTGATGCTTTGCGCCTGCAGGATTTGACCCGCGACGCCGACGCTATTCTTATCCCGGTGCTGCCATCGGACATCGATATCCATGTCGCATCCCGCTGCATCGCTGATCTTTTATTGGTAGGCCGTATTCAACGGCGCGCTGAACGTGTGGCGGTGATCGCCAACCGCGTGAAAAAAAACACCCTCATTTACAAAAAACTGCAGAACTTCCTGCAGAGCCTGGGAATTCCCTTCGTCACCAGTTTCCGCGATACCCAGAACTATGTGCATGCATCGGAAGCGGGCCTGAGCATTCACGAACTTGATACACGCAAAAACAGGCTGGATGTGCAGGACTGGGAGGCACTCATTAAATGGCTGGAGCAACGGCCGCTAGCCGCCGCGCACGGCATGCTGGATAGAGGGAACACGCCGGTGCCGGATCAACCGGATGGCTGAAACACCAACGTGTCGCGTACTGCACCTGGCAAGAATGGCGTTGCCAGGCCCTGCTCCCAAGCTGGCTCGCTATTGCGATAGAACGGTGAGAGCGGGTATCCGCTCTGACCGGTAGGCATTTCGAAGATACCGTTCTGCTCATGGCCAGGCTCGACATCCATACGTTCCGAGGCACCGAAGTCCACGCCCTGCACGCGCGGCATATTGCTGTCGCCCGGCAATTCCACTGCTGCCATATCCAGCCAGCGGGACAAGACCGGCAGCGCGCGGCTCAAGGGTTGGCGAATACGCACCGTGTTGCGCTCACCCCAGGTGCGGGTCGCGAGTCCGGATCCAGGCACCCATAATGACTGGTCGACCTGGTCCACCGCTGCCAACATCAGATCATTCCAGGATTTATATTCCGGATCGAGCAGATTAAGTGGCTGTTGCGTGACCATGGCCCACAATGGCCCTTCCCGCTGGGTAAGCACCGTGTAATCAAAATCGGGATCGATCTTTTTGCAGGGCGCAGTCAGTGCGCCAAAGACCGTCTGATCCACCCGTGAGCGGAAATCCCTCACCAGCCGGTAGCCAACGGAATCGGTGGTTGCCCTGTCGCCCCAGTTTTGCACATAGTGAAGAAATTCTGCGCGCTGCACATCGCTCTTGGTATTCTCCTGCGTCAGCAGATGCAGCAGCAACGAGCGCCAGCGGCTCAGGAACACCGCCCGGTCATCCAGTTGGATGGCCAGCATATCTGCGGGCGAAAATTTCTCCTTGGCCATCAGGTCATCGCGCAGCTGTTGGGCGCGGGCGCCCAGATCGTATCCGCCGTCGCCGATCTGCTTGAGCATCACGCCATCTGCTGTCCGGGCATTGGCGGTCCACAGACGGCCATCGGTTGGATTGACGATGCGTGGATACTGGTCAGGTGCAAGCCAGCTGGTCCAGCCGACACCTGCTTTGTCCCAATAGGCAGGGAAATTTGGATCATAACCCGCGCGCACCGGGATTCTTCCAGCGATAGTCCAGGCGATATTGCCGACTGAATCCACCACCAGGAAATTCTGTTCTGGTATGCCAGCGCGGTTGGCCACTGCCATGGCCTGCTGCACATTCTGTGCACTGTCCATGTCGCCCAGCACCAAATTGGTGGCGGCCGAATCGGCGGCCACCCAATGCACCGCCCGCAACACGCCATTGTGGTCCTCATCCTCTACCGGCCCCCAAATGGTGTCGCGCACATCCATGATCACGTCCTTGTGCCCCGCCACCTTGATGATTTCCTGGTAATGGGTGAACGCATGCCAGCCGCTGGAAGTCAGGTAATAGTTGGGATCATCGAATTTGGTGTGCAACATCACCCGATCCACCCAATCGCCATAGCTGTTGGTGAATCCCCATGCCACATGACCGTTGCTGCCCACCACGATCACCGGCACGCCCGGCAGCGTGACTCCGGTAATCGAAATGTTTTGCCCCGGATGCGCCGGATCGGGATAGTTCAATTGCGCGCGGTACCAGATGTTCGGCACCGTCAGACCCAGATGCATGTCGTTGGCGAGGATTGCGTGTCCATCGGCGCTATGGGCCGCATCCACAGCGAAACTGTTACTACCGGTTACTTCATGTTCAGTGAAGTTCTCGTGGTGTACATCGGCAAAATCCGCCGCCGGCCATGTATGAATATCCACCTGCTTATCCGATGGAATCGGCGGCGTGGTGAAAGCCTCACCCGTAAGCGGCGCATCCCATTGAGTACCGGGCGCATGCAGGAACTCGAACAACGGCCCCGGCAGGGTCTCATGCATCAATGCCAAATCCGATTCGCGCCGGTCATAGGCGTCCTGGAGATCGAAATACATAGCAAAGATCACCAGCACCGAATCCTCCGGCTCCCAGTTTCTCGGGCGCTGCCTGAGCAGACCATATTCGAAAGGCCTGGCCTTAAGTGCGTGCAGGCCGGCATTCACGCCGGCCGTGTAAGCATCGATATATGTGAGTTGCTCGGGCGTAGCCTGGGCCAGCACTTCGTGTGCCACCGCGCGCAGCCTGAACAGGCGATGCTGCTCGTCCACCTTCAACGCTGCTGGCCCCACCAAGGCTGCCAGTTCACCGGAAGCCAGTCTTCGCATCAGGTCCATTTGGAAGAAACGATCCTGGGCATGCAGGAAACCCAAGGCCCGAACTGCATCCAGACGACTGTGCGCGCTGATACCGGGTACGCCCAGCTGATCGCGTGTGACAGTTACCGGCGCCGTAAGGCCCGCCAGTTTCAGCGTACCGTCCAATTGCGGTGCGCTGGCATGCAGAAAGGTATAGACAATGATGACTACCAACAGCATCAAGCCGCCGATGCCAGTTGCCAGCCAGATAAGTATGCGGCGCATGCGATCCCAGCCTTTTCAGTAGCTCCAAAGGCGAATAATCTTATACCAATTCAATTCGGATCGATGCGCGGGCTTGTCACCCGCAGCTAAAACGTGCAGGATTCCAACAAGCGGCACAAGGACGACAAAGGAAACTATGTTGCGGGTAAGCGGACTCACCGACAGAAGAGAGCCAACAATGACGACTGAAACTGAAAACAACTGGGGCATGGCCGCACACCTTAGTGCGCTGGCTGGTTACGTCTTTCCTTTTGGCTCCATCATCGGGCCGTTGGTGGTATGGCTGATGAAGAAGGACGAAATGCCGTTCGTGAACAGCCAGGGCAAGGAAGCCTTGAACTTCCAGATCACCATGGTCGTCGCCGCGCTTATCAGCATCGTATTGATTATCATAGTTATCGGGATCTTCCTGCTGTGGGCGGTGGCGATCATCGACCTGATTTTCATCATCGTCGCCGCCATCCAGGCTTCCAAGGGCGTGGATTACCGTTACCCGATTTCTCTGCGGCTGATCAAGTAGATTCGCGCTTGAGTGGAAGCGATGATCCCTGGTCTGATCAGTAAAGTACCTATCGCCGATCCCATCGATATAAGTCTGGAAGGTTCTCAGGTCTGACGCAGACCGGCAGCGATCGGCATGCGGATGGCACGTATCGCCGGCAGCAGGCCGCCCAGCAAGCCCATCAGCAAGGCGTAGATAATCCCCAGCAACAGCAGCCGCAGTGTCACGGCAAACTGGAACGCCATGATGCTGAATTGATTGAAGGTAGTGGCTTCAAAGCCGTTGAACAGCAGATAAGCCAACGCGCCACCGCACACGCCACCCACTAGTCCGAGTAGTAGTCCTTCCAGCAACACCGATACCAATACCGGCGTACGGCCGAATCCCAACGCCCGTAGTGTGGCGATCTCCTGGGCGCGCGCCGCGACTGCCGTATACATGGTATTGATGGCGCCGAACACCGCACCGCCGCCCATCAACACGCCGATGATGCCGCCGATGATGCCGATGAACAGGCTCATGCCCTCGGCCTGACCGGCGAAATACTCCGATTCGCGCTGCACGCTGACGTTCAACTGCGGATTGTGGGTGAGCGACTGCTTGAACGTATCGAAGGCGCCGGGGTTGGCAAGCTGCACGTACACGGAACTCACCGAGTTGCCGCGCTGATACGCGCCCTGCAATACCGACAGGTCGGCCCAGATTTCCGAATTGTGCAGGCTACCACCGTCATCAAATATCCCCACGATTTTCCAGTTATAACGTCCCGAATGCAAAACATTGCCCAATTGCAAGCCCTGGAAACTCCGGACAGCGTTTGCGCCCACAATGACTTCGTTTAAGCCCGAGGTGAACATGCGTCCGGAGACGATGCGTATCTTGTCATGCACCAGAAAAGCATCTGCGGTAACGCCGCGGAAAGACACACCTGACTGGGTGCCGCTGGAGCGTTTTTTCAGACTGATCTGCACCAGCAGTTCCGGCGACAACACCGCGCCGCTCGCGTTCTGCGCCACTCCGGGCGCCTGGCCGATGATGTAACTGCTGTTGCCGCCGAGCACGCTGTTGACCTCAGTGCCCGAGCCGCCGCGCAGCACGATGGCCACGTTCGGCGAACCGGTGGTGGTCAGCGTGCTGCGAAAGCCGGCGCGGATGGACAGGATCGCCACCACCACCAGCACCACGCCCGCGAAACCGATGATCGCCACCAACGAGGAATCCAACCGCCGGCGCAGGTTGCGGAAGTTCATGGCGCTGACCGCCAGCAATTGTGTCAGGCCGCTCATGTCACACGCTCCTCAGCGCCGCAACCACTTGCAGGCGCATGGCGCGACCGACCGGTAGCAGCGCCGCCAGCATGCCCAGCAACAGCGTGAGCAGCACACCGGCCAACAGGCCTGCAGCCGGGATGTACAGGCCCGGCAGGAATTCCAGTAGGGTGGCCGGGATGACGGCGATCACCGCGTAGGCCAGCAGCAGACCAAGCACGCCTCCGACAACCGTCAGCAGCAGCGATTCCAGCAGCACCAGTCCGGCGAGATGCAGGTTACCGAAACCCAGCACTTTCAGCACCGCTAGTTCGGCGGTGCGCTCGCGCACCGACTGCGCCATGGTATTGGCGGTCACCAGCAGCATGGAGAACAGCACCGCGCTCACCACCGCGGTCACGATGGCGCCGATGTCGCCGAACTGCGCGGCGAAATTCTGCACGATAGCCTTTTCCGTGGCGGTGCGGGTTTCGTTGGGCGAGTTGGCGAACAGCGCATCCACCGCCTGCGCCACCGCTCCGGCGCGCGCCGGATCGACGATCTTCAGCACAAACCAGTTCACGGTGTTGTTGGCGAAGGCACGACTGTCGTCCAGGTATTGATAGTGCATGAACAACTGGTTGTCACCGCCCTTCTGCTGGCTGGTGTAGATGCCGTCCACGGTCACATCCCAGACATTGTTGCCGTTCTTGTCGCGCCAGATGTTGGAGCGCAGCGGAATCTGCTGGCCGGGTTTCCAGCCGTATTGTCGCGCCAGCGCGGCGCCGACAATGGCGCCACGCTTGTCCGCCAGCCACGCGCGCTGCTCGACGGCGGGTAAGGCGTATTCGGGATAGATATCCAGGAAACTCTTGACGCGCACCGCCAGGGTGTAAATGGGATTGCGCGGATCCTGAAAGTAACCGCCCACCCAGGCCTGCGGATTCACTTCCTCCACGCCCTGCACCGAAGTGATGCGTTCTCCGTAACTCAGAGGCAGCGCGACCGTCAGCGACACCGCGCTCATAGTCATTAGGCGGTTGGCGCCGGCGTAATTTGCACCCAGCGTGAACGCCTGACGGATGGCCATAAGCACACCGAACAGCAGGAATGCGAAGATTACAGATAACAACGTGAAGATGATGCGGGTCTTGCGGCGGGTGAGATTGGCCCAGATCAGCGGCAGGTATTTCATGCTTGTGGATCCTGGATCATAACGCCCTTATTCATCATTGAGGATTATAAATAGTTGCAGAATCTCATCATCGGTCTTCCATTTCAAACCGCTGGTAGGTTTTGGTGACTTGATGCGGTTCTACCAGTCTCGACCGCGTCTTGGACCCCGGACTGTCGATGTCTTTTACCGTCCGCATATATCACCTCTCTGACCTTATTAGAGCAGCACACATCCTGAATCACTATTTTTCCACTTACTGCTGCTCCCCTCATGGGTGATGTATTGGAAGCAGGATAGAGCCGCGTATCAGTAGTATCACATGTGATTATTCACACACAACCTTCCCATTACGAGTCATCTTTGTCAGTACCAGCGCCTGATAAATGTCACGACTCGTTGCCATGACACTTGTCACCCTGAAGACCTGACGAATGGAACTGGCGGGCGTACCGCCAAAATCCCATAGTGGGCGCATACCAACAGGAGGCGATCATGCCCCAGCACAACAATTCCCCGGCAATCATCGCGGCGCTCAAAGGCGTAAGCCAGCGTTATGGCAGCGTCACCGCCGTGGACAATCTCAGCCTGGATATCCGCCGGGGCGAAGTGCTGGCGCTGCTGGGTCCCAACGGTGCCGGCAAGACCACCTGCGTAAACCTACTGCTGGGTTTGGCTTGGCCCACCTCAGGGAGAACCGAATTATTTGGGCAATCACCGCGTGAAGTATCAGTCCGCCGGCGTATCGGTACCATGTTACAAAGCGCCCAGCTCGGTGGCCATGCCCGGCTGCATGAAGTAATCGCCTTGTATTCAGGTTATTACCCCAACCCTTTACCATCTACTGAGGTTTTGCGCATCGCGGGGCTGGAAGGTTTGGAGAACCGTCCGGTGGTGAAACTCTCCGGCGGGCAGAAGCAGCGGCTGCTGTTCGCGCTCGCGATCTGCGGCAATCCCGAACTGCTGTTCCTCGACGAGCCGAGCGTAGGCCTGGACGTGGAATCACGCCGCGGTTTCTGGGCCAGTATCCGCCGGCTCAGGGAACAAGGCCGTAGCATCGTGCTCACCACCCATTATCTGGAAGAAGCCGATGCCCTCGCCGACCGCATAGTGGTCATTAACCGCGGCCGCATTGTCGCCACAGGCACGCCAACGGAGATCAAGAACACCGTCGCCCAACGCCATATCCGCTGCGTCACCCAACTTACCGCTGCACAGGTGCAGGCGCTAACCAGCGTGAGCTCAGTAAAACAGAATGGCCAGCGGCTGGAGATCGCCGCAACGCAGCCGGAAAGCGTGCTGCGCGAACTCTTTTCACTCGATCCCACGTTACATGATCTGGAAGTTAGCAGCGCAAAACTCGAAGAAGCGTTTCTGACTCTCACTGAAAACAAACCTGAGGAGAAAGCGACATGAGTACCGCCGTCATCAAACTATGGGGCTGGCGCAATACGCTCGGCGTGTATTTACGCGAAGCCGGCTTTCAATTCTTGAGTGTGTTACGTATGCCGGGCTTCGCCTTGCCCACGCTTCTGTTTCCCACCATGTTCTATGTGTTCTTCGGCCTGATCTTCGGCAAGAGTGGCGATAACCAGATGGCCACCTACATGCTCGCCACCTACGGCACCTTCGGCATCATGGCGCCGGCGCTGTTCGGTTTCGGCGTGGGCGTGGCCATGGAGCGCGAACATGGCATCTTGGCGCTGAAGCGCGTCAGCCCCATGCCGCCGATGGCGTATTTGTTTGCGAAAACGGCCATTGCCATGCTGTTTGCGCTTGTCATCGTGCTGCTGCTGTTCGTCCTGGGTGCACTGTTCGGCGGCGTGCGCCTGCCACGCAGCGAGTGGCTGGTGCTGGCCATCACCCTGATCATCGGCACTCTGCCGTTCTGCGCTCTGGGGCTCGCCGTGGGCTTGCGCGTCGGCGGCCAGGCGTCCGCCGCCATCATCAATCTCATTTATCTGCCCATGTCGTTTCTGTCTGGGCTATGGGTGCCGCTGAAGTTCTTTCCCCACTGGTTGCAGGAAGTCGCGGCCGTACTGCCAGCCTACAACCTGGCGCAGATCGCGCTCGACATCATTCACCAGGGTGGCACTGGCCGTTTCCTCACGCACCTGATTTACCTGCTGACATTCACCGCCATCTGCCTTTGGATCGCGCAACGCGGCTGGCGGCGCATTCAAGATCGTTAATCAATCAAGGAGAATTATCATGAGCAAACGACAGGAAGGCATAGCTCGCAGCGGCCTCATAATCCTGCTGCTGATCATCGTGGCGATAGCGGTGCTGTTCCTGCTGCCAACGCCGAAACCCGGCCCAGCCACGGTCGTGGCGACTGGCAGCAAAACCGCTACGGCTGCGAACTGCCTGACATTGCCCGCAGATTTCTCCACACCGGCCGTCGCCGCCGCCACGCCGCCTGCAAATCTGTGGCAACACTGGCAGTACGGCTCGACCGTCACGCTCAGTGCCACCCCGGTTTCTGCGCCGATGGATCAGCCGCTCGCTATCCGCGTGAGCGGACTCAAACCCCGCGAGCCAATTACCTTGCGCGCCAGCATGCCGGATGACAAAAACCGCACCTGGAGCGCGCAGGCCACCTTCATGGCGGATGACAACGGCGTGATGGATGTGGCGCACATGGCGCCTCGCTACGGGAATTATTCTGGCGTGCATGCCATGGGTCTCATCTGGTCCATGTTGCCACAGAACGTCAAGGATCCGCAGGAAACCCTGTACGCCCCTGCGGACAGCAGTTACACGATTAAATTGGAAGCACTGGCCGATAAAAGAATACTCGCTCAAAGCACGCTCACACGGACCATCCAGGCGCCGGGCGTAACCAAAACCACAGTCAGCGCCGAGGGTCTGGTGGGCGAGCTGTACACACCCACGACGCCAGGATCCCATCCGGCTGTCATCGTGTTGGGTGGATCGGAAGGCGGCTTATATCCGCAGGTGAATGAAGCGGCATTGTTTGCCTCGCACGGCTATGTGGCGCTGGGTCTCGCCTATTTTCAGGGTTTCGGGAACAACGAGGCTGGCGTGGCCGGACTGCCGAAGGTGCTGGTAAACATTCCGCTGGAATACTTCGTCAAGGCCGCAGACTGGCTCAAGCAACAACCCGGCGTGGATTCGCGACACCTCGCCATCATGGGCTGGTCCAAGGGCGCGGAAGCGGCATTGATTACCGCAGCGACTTTCCCGAAGGAATTCCAGGCGGTGATCGCTTTCATGCCGAGTTCTGTGGTGTGGTCCGGCATTAATTACGGCCCCGGTCCCACCAACTCTTCCTGGACGCTGCACGGCAAACCGCTGCCTTTTGCTACTCCGGTAATCAACCCGGCGATGTTCAACAATGGCAAACCGCTGGCGTTCGTGTCCACCTATGCCGATGGGTTGAAAGATACTCAGGCGGTGGAGAAAGCCGTGATTCCGGTGGAACGCATTGCCGGTCCGGTGCTGCTCATCTCCGCCGGCGACGACCAGATCTGGCCCTCGCCACTGATGGCGAGCCAAATCATGCAGCGGCTCGCCGCGCAGCATTACGCCTATAACGACGAGTCGCTGTGCTATGCGGGCGCTGGCCATGCCATTCTGCCGCCTTACCGGCCAACCAATGCCAGTATCGTCACCGTCCCGGGCGGCAGCTTCGCGTTCGGCGGCAACCCGACCGCGTATGCGTGGGCCGACCGGGATGCGTGGAGCAAAGTCCTAGCATTCCTGCATAGCGCGTTTCGGTAAGTCCCGATTCACACATCACAAGCAAGGAGAAGACAATGTCACACTACACAAACAAATTCATGCTCAGCGGTTTAACGGTGGGCGCGGCACTGTTATTTGTCAGCCCGCTGTCGGCTGCGCCACCCACTCAAACAGCCGCGCCGGTTGCAACGCTTGCACCCGCCGGCAGCGTCATGATCGGCGATTTCGATGGCAAGGCGGTCCAGAACAAGCAATACGGCACGCTCATCCTGCGCCATGGCCACGAGTTCGGTTGGGGCTGGTCCGTGTCTACCGATGAGCGTGCGGGGGGACACTCAGTGGCGAGCATCGCCCTGATCCATCCCGGCGCCGACGGCACACATGGTGGCTTGCGAATAATCGGCGAGATCAAGCCGGGATTTCTCTATCCCTGGGCCGGGACCATATGGTTTCCGGGGCAAGAACCCATGCAGCCGGGCGACTTGTCCGCCAAGAAGGAGCTGACGTTCTGGGCGCGGGGCAAACCCGACAGCTACAGCATCCTGCTAAAAGCAGGTTCGCCCGGTGGCATTCCCCTGTACGCCTCATTTGTAACCACACCACAGTGGAAGGAATACCATATTCCCCTGGCGACCAGCTTTCCGAATGCAGACCTGAAGCACGTGTATTACATCGCTTTCAGCGCCGGCAATCCAGGAAAGTTTCAATTCGATCTTGACCAAGTGACGTTACACTAAACGCATGAGCAACACGTTGACAGCGATCTTCCGGCCGGTGGTGGTTTCCGCACTGTGGGTCCACCACCGATTGCTGCCACGCGATGAATGGGTCGGTTGGACACCGTATCTGTGGCTGCCGTATCTGGCTATCTTTTTTTTCAGCTGGGCCATCGCACCACGTTCGGCATTTGACTGGACCCTGATGGTCCTGGCTGCCTTGGTCTTCCTGATTCTGTATTTTCGTTTCTACTGGTCACACCGTACCAAGGAACGCCTCTGGATTATCGCCGCCATCACTTTGCTAGGTCTGGTGTTCGTCGCGTATCAGGGCAACGGCCAGGTGTTCATCATTTATGCGGCGGCTTTTTGCGGGTTCACCGGTTCCATGAGAAAAAGCCTGCGCCTGCTGGCAATCATACTGGCCGTGCTGCTGCTGGAAGCCGCGTTGTTAAGACTAACGCCTTGGGTCTGGGCATTCGGGCTATTCTTCGGCGCCATGATCGGTGTCGCCAATGCTTACTTTGGCGAGCTGGGCCTCAAGAACAAGGCACTGAAACAGTCTCAGGAAGAAATCCGCCGGCTGGCGACCACGGCGGAACGCGAACGCATCGGCCGTGATCTGCACGATCTGCTCGGTCACACGCTCACGCTCATCACCGTCAAGGCTGAACTGGCGGCAAAACTCGCGGAACGTGATCTCGCGGGCGCCGCACTGGAAATCCGCGAGGTGGAGCGCATCTCACGCGAAACGCTGCAACAAGTGCGCGAGGCGGTTGGCGGCTACCGCAGCGGCGGCCTGACCGGTGAACTCGCCAATGCGCGCGTAGCGCTCACCGCCGCCGACGTCCAACTCTCAGAAAAAGTGGATCCGCCAGAATTGTCGCCTGCACAGGACTCGGTGCTCGCCATGGTGTTGCGCGAAGCGGTGACCAACGTCATCCGCCATTCCGGCGCGCAGCATTGCCGCATCAAGCTTGAAAATCAAGACCGGCAACTGCGCCTGCTGATTGAAGACGATGGCCGCGGCGGGAAAGTGCAGGAAGGCAACGGTATCAAAGGTATGCGCGAACGTCTGCGGGAAATATCCGGCCACCTGGAAATTGACTCCAGCCACAGTGGCACGCGCCTTGCCATACTGCTTCCCATGATTGAAACGGGCCACTCCGGCAGCGCCGTGTTAATCGGATGAGCCGATGATCAAAGTATTGATCGCCGAAGACCAGGGCATGATCCTGGGCGCGCTCGCTGCCATGCTGGACATGGAAGAGGACATTTCCGTGGTGGCGCGCGCCGCCAACGGCAAGCAGGCGCTCAAGCTCGCCACGGAATTCAATCCCGACGTGGTTGTCACCGACATCGAAATGCCAGGTATGACCGGGCTGGAATTCGCCGCGGCCCTCAAGGAAAAGCAACATCCGGCGCGCGTCATCATCGTCACCACTTTTGCACGGCCCGGTTATCTGCGCCGGGCGCTCGACGCAGGCGTGAAGGGCTATCTATTGAAAGATGCGCCGGCGGAACAACTGGCGAACGCTATCCGCAAAGTGCACCAGGGCGGCAAAGTGATTGCGCCGGAGCTGGCCACGGAAGCCTGGGATACCGAAGACCCGTTGAATGACCGCGAGCGGCAGGTACTGCGCCTGGCCGGCGAAGGCCTTGCCAGCGCCGAGATTGGCAAACAACTGTTTCTCTCGGAAGGCACTGTGCGCAATTATCTTTCCGAGGCCATCGGCAAACTCGGAGCCGCCAACCGCATCGAAGCAGCGCGCATCGCCCGTCAGAAGGGCTGGCTGTAACAGGAATCCCGCCTTCAGATGTTAAAAGGGCAATAATCCACTGTTAGCGCGATATGTAGCACACTCTACATGTCCACCTGTTCACTTCGTTCTAGTCGCCGACGCGTACGATCTTGAGGCTGTTAGTGCCGCCAGTGACGCCGCTGAATTCGCCCTTGGTGCAGATCACGAAATCGCCTTCTTTGACGATACCGCGTTTTTTGAGCTCGTCGGCAGCGCTGCGTAATACCTGGTCCGGATTGGTATGCATCACGTCGAAAGCCACCGGATAGACGCCGCGGTACAGGGTCACGCGCCGGCGCGTGGCTTCATGACGCGTCATGGCGTAGATGGGGATGCCAGAGCTGATGCGCGACATCCACAGCGCAGTCGAACCGGATTCCGTCAGCGCGATGATAGCTTTTAGGTCCATGTGGTTGGCGGTGTACATGACCGCCATGGCGATGGCCTCGTCCACACGTCCGAAATGCCGGTCCGAATGTCGCTGTGAACTCCGCGACATGTGCTGACGCTCGGCGCCCTCGCATACCCGCGCCATGGCCTCCACCGTCTTTACCGGATATTTGCCGGCGGCGGTTTCCGCCGATAGCATCACCGCGTCAGTGCCATCCAGCACCGCGTTGGCCACGTCCAGTACCTCGGCACGGGTCGGTACCGGGCTGTGGATCATGGACTCCATCATCTGGGTGGCGGTAATCACCACACGGTGGAGGTCCCGGGCGCGGCGGATGATGTGCTTTTGGATACCGGGCAGTTCTGCATCGCCGATCTCGACCGCCAGGTCGCCCCGCGCAATCATCACTGCGTCGGATGCCTGGATGATCTCGTCGAGATTCGTGATGGCTTCGGTACGCTCAATTTTGGCGATGATGCCGGCCTTACTGCCGGTGGCCTGCAGAAGCTTGCGCGCGTGTTCGATATCGCCAGCGTCGCGCGGAAAGGACACGGCCAGGTAATCCACGTCCAGCTCCGCCGCCAGCTTGATGTCGTGCAAATCCTTATCGGTGAGCGCCTCGGCGGACAAACCGCCGCCCTGGCGGTTGATGCCTTTGTGATCAGACACCTCACCGCCGTTTTCCACACGACAAAGGATGCGTGAGCCCTCCACCTTCTGTACGCGCAGGCTGATCTCACCGTCGCCCAGCACCAGTAGATCGCCGGCTTTCACGTCCCGGGGTAGCGCCTTGTAGGTGAGGCCCACTGCTTGTTCAGTTCCGGCGTTGTCAGCGAGTTCCGCATCCAGCACGAATATCTGGCCATCCTTGAGAGTGATGTGACCGCCACGGAATTTCTCAATGCGGATCTTCGGTCCCTGCAGGTCAGCAAGCACGCCCACGTCCTTGCCGGTGGCCAATGCCGCCGCACGCACAAGTTCCAGGCGATGGCGATGATCGGCGGGTTCGCCGTGGGATAAATTCAGCCGCACCACATCCACGCCAGCGCGCACCAGCGCTTCCATGACTTTGGGCGTGTCAGTAGCTGGGCCGATTGTGGCGACGATCTTGGTTCTGCGGGGCATCGGTTAATTATGCGCCAGTGAAGTCAGGAATGTGAGAG
>Ga0307374_10004799_pt1 | contig 22336 bp, 15 predicted proteins | sample OX3MG_FD_202532 | JGI IMG/M metagenome (GOLD analysis project Ga0307374, IMG submission 202532) | Soil microbial communities from Risofladan, Vaasa, Finland - OX-3 | ecosystem: Environmental > Terrestrial > Soil > Coastal area > Acid sulfate soil | place: Finland: Risofladan, Vaasa | collected...
AAATAGCTGGGGGCGGTGAAGGTGCATTGGAACTCGGATAGCAACGTGACGAAAGATGAAGTAACTTGCATGTTCGGCCTCCTTGCCGCGGGTTGCCTGGGGGCGGGGTGCAAGCAAGGCCGCGCGGCCTGCGCGGCCGCAGGCGCCGCCTCACCGCCAGCCGCTTACGTCTGAATTGCAGCCTATAAGGAAGCACGGGGTCGATTTTCTATGAAGCGACTGCGCGAGCTCGCCTAGGACGTTGATTCTCGCCACAGGGCTGATTTGCCCGAGGGCCTCGCGTTTGCCATGTATCGGTGAATAAGCGGCCCTAGGCCACGACGCTGCCGTTCACCAGGTCGCCGGGCCGCGCGTGGATGTTGTCTTGGGCGTAGGTGGCGAAGAAGGCGTCAAAACCCTTGCCGGCGCGCAGCGTGTTGGCGCTGGTCGTGTTGTAGTCGATCGCTAGGCTTCCGGAGCGTCGCAACCCGTTGTATTGACACCAGTTGCACTAGAAATCCTCATTTCCGTGCCGGAAGGAAGCAGAGCTTGGGTGGACCGTACTCAGTAGACACGCGCGCCGTCCGCCTTGACGTTGCTACAATGGAAATCGGGCTCCAACGGACCTGTGATTCGGTGCTCTATGCGATTTTTTTTCCACCTGGCGATTGCCGGCGTGATGATGTTGACCAGCGGCCAGGCGCGGGCCGAGATCACGGCGGAGCAAGTCCGCGACGCAATCGACCGCGGCGTGGAGTATCTCAAACGAGAGCAGCGCGACGATGGATCCTGGCCCGATCCGGTCGGCTATCCCGGCGGCATCACCTCCATCTGCACGTTGGCCCTGCTCAACTCCGGAGTGCCGCCCGACGACAAGCACGTGCAGGCCGCGATCAATTACCTGCGCAAGATCAAGCCGACCATGACCTACTCGACGGCGCTGCAAACCATGGTCTTCTGCGCCGCCGAACCCAACACGAACATGGCCCTCATCAAGCGAAACGCCCTATGGTTCGAAGACAACCAGAAACGGGCAGGACCCATGATGGGCGCTTGGGGCTATCCCCAGGCCGAAGGCGACAACTCCAACAGCCAGTTCGCCCTGCTCGCCCTGCACGAGGCCGAACGCGTGGGCGTCAAAGTCAACGACCGCACCTGGGAACTGGCCCGTAACTATTGGACGAACAGTCAGAACCCCAATGGCTCCTGGGGCTACAAGCCGGCCCTGGGCGGGACGGGCAGCATGACCTGCGCCGGCATCGCCGCACTGGTCATCACTTCCGACCGGCTCAGCCACGGCGATGCCGAGGCCGACGGCGACCACATCACCTGCTGCGGCGAGCAACTGCCCAACAAAAACCTCGACATGGCCTTGAACTGGCTGGGCCGCAATTTCTCCGTTCACACCAACCCCGGCAGCCGCGGCGCCCTGGGCTGGCTCTACTATTATCTCTATGGCGTCGAACGCGCGGGACGGCTCACCAACCAGCGGCTGATCGGCGGGCACGACTGGTATCGCGAAGGCGCCGAGTTGCTGGTCAGCATGCAAGACGAGCTTTCGGGCTATTGGAAGGGCACCGGACACGCCGAAGACGATCCGCACCTCGGCACCAGCCTGGCACTGCTCTTTCTGGCCAAGGGCCGCCGGCCGGTGCTCTGCGCCAAGCTCAGGCACGAGCCGTTCGACGATTGGAACCACCATCGCAGCGACCTGAGCAATCTCACCGCCTACGTCGAGAGCCGCTGGCTGAAGGACCTCACCTGGCAGGTGGTCGATATGGCCCCCGCCGCCGACACCACCACCGAGGACCTGCTCGAATCGCCGGTGCTGTACCTGAGCGGCAGCAAGGCGCCGCACTTCAGCGACGAGCAAGTCGAACGGCTGCGGGCCTACATCAATCAGGGCGGCTTCATCCTGGCCGAAGCCAATTGCGGCGGAGACGAATTCGAGCAAGGATTCGAGGCGCTCGTCAAGCGGATGTTCCCCGAACCCGAATACCGGCTGCACGATCTGCCGCTCGATCACCCGGCCTACACGGCCGAAGAGCGCGTCGACACCAGCGTGTTCAAGATCGAGCGAACGCTGAAGGGCGTCGATGTCGGTTGCCGGACGAGCGTGATCTTCGCCCCGGCCGAGTTGCGGCTGTCGTGCTTATGGGAGCTTGCCCGGCCGGGTCGCGAGGGCAAATACTCACCCAAGGTGCAGGCCCAGATCGAGGCGGCCCGGTCGCTGGGCATCAATATTCTGGCTTATGCCACAAACCGCGAGGTGCAGTTCAAGCTGTCGATGGACCGCGAGCTGGCCGGCAGCGAGGTGATCGACCCCTTCGAGCGGCTCAAGATTTACATTGCCAAGGTCAAGTACGGCGGAAGCTGGAACTCCGCGCCGGGCGCCTTGAGCAACTTATTGCAGGTGGTGGCCCGCGAGACGGGCATGCGCGTCAATATCGAACAGCGCGAAGTCGTGCTTTCCGATCCGCAGGTTTTCGAGTTCCCGATTCTTTACATGCACGGCCGCAGCGCGTTTCATCTCAGCGGCGAGGAGCGCAAGCAGCTCAAGACCTACGTGGAGCGGGGCGGCGTGGTGTTGGCCGACGCGGTGTGCGGCAGCGACGCCTTTGTCAAGTCGTTTCGCCGCGAGATCAGCGGCACCTTTGGTGCGCCGCTGGAACCGGTTCCGGCCGCGCATCCGCTGTTCACCGACAAGTTCGGCGGTTTCGACATCAAGAAGGTCCGCCGCCGCGAGCCTCACCGCCGTGGCGACGACGGGCCGCTCAAATCGGCGGTGACCGAAGTCGCGCCGGACTTGGAAGGGCTGAAGCTGGCCGACCGCTACGGAGTCATCTTTTCGCCGCTCGACATCAGTTGCGCGCTGGAGCGGCACGAGTCGTTGGAGTGTCCCGGCTATGTGCGCGAGGACGCCGCACGGATTGGATTGAATCTCGTGCTGTACGCGATGGAGCAGTAGAATCAGGCGTCAGGCCGTTAGGTGGGGCGGCGCTCGCAAGCTCGCTGGTCCCACCCCACGCCCTTATTGCCCACAGCTCCTCGAAAAGGCCGTCCAACATAGATGTCTACTTCCGTCACCGACATTCTCGGCCCCCAGGGCCGCATTGCGGCCCGGCTCAAGCAGTATGAGTGTCGGACCGAGCAGCTCGCGATGGCCGAGGCGGTGGCCGCCGCCATTGCCGAGAAGCGGCACCTGCTGGTCGAGGCCGGAACCGGCGTGGGCAAAAGCTTCGCCTATCTCGTGCCGGCCATCCTCGCGGCCACGCAAGATCAGCAATCGTCGCAGCCCAAGCAGGAAAGCGAAGACGATGACGAGAATCAGCCCTCGCGCCGCGTGATCGTGTCGACGCACACCATCAGCCTGCAAGAGCAACTGATGAGCAAAGACTTGCCGCTGCTCAAATCGGTGCTGCCCTGGGAGTTCACTTCGGTGCTGGTGAAAGGGAGGAGCAATTACATCAGCCTGCGGCGGCTGCACAGCGCCGTCGAGCGGGCCACCAGCATGTTCGCCAGCGAGGGCGAATTCGCCGACCTGCGGCGCGTCAACGCCTGGAGCCGCGAGACCACCGACGGGTCGCTGAGCGACATCGACCGCCGTCCGCTGCCGAGCGTGTGGGATGAGGCCCGCAGCGACCACGGCAACTGCATGGGCCGAAAGTGCTCGACCTACAATCAGTGTTTCTATTACCGTGCCCGGCGGCGCGTGCAGAACGCCCAGATTCTGGTCGTCAACCATGCCCTGTACTTCAGCGACCTGGCGCTACGGCGCGAAGGCGCGAGCATTCTGCCGAACCACGACGTGGTGATTTTCGACGAGGCCCACACGTTGGAGGCCGTGGCCGGCGATCACTTGGGCATGAGCGTGGCGTCAAGCCAGGTGGAATACGCCCTGAACAAACTTTACAACGAGCGGACGCAGCGCGGCCTGCTGGTGCATCACGACCTGAACGACGAGGTGGAATCGGTGGATCGCTGCCGCCACCTGGCCCGCGATTTCTTCGACGACGTGCGCGCCTGGCAGCAGCTTTCGGGACGCTCCAACGGCCGCGTGTTGAAAGCGGGCATCATCGCCAACCCGTTGAGTCCGGCGTTGGAAGCCCTGGCACGCCGGCTCAAAAAAAGCGGCGAGCGGATGCAGCGGGCGGAAGACCGGCACGATTTCATTTCTGCGCACGACCGGCTGCTGGCGCTGGCGGGGCAGGTCGACGAGTGGTTGAAGCAATCGCAGCCCGGACAGGTTTATTGGATCGAGCTGAGCGAGGGCCGCCGGCCGCGGATCGCACTGGCCGCGGCCCCCATCGACGTGGGACCGGCGCTGCGCGAACAGCTCTTTTCGCGCGTGCCGACGGTCGTCATGACCAGCGCCACGCTGTCGGCGGGCAAGGAGCGAGAATTCGACTTTTTCAAGGCCCGCATCGGGCTGCCGCAGGTGACCGCCAAATCGTTGGGCAGTCCCTTCAACTATCGCGAACAGGCCGCGCTGGTGTTGCTGGCCGACATGCCCGACCCGACGCAAGACAAGGCCGCTTTCGAGAAAGCGTCGTTGCAGATCATCCGCCGCTACGTGGAGCGCAGCGACGGCCACGCCTTCGTGTTGTTCACCAACTACCAGCAGTTGCGGCAAGCGGCCGCCGAACTGACGCCGTGGCTGGCGGAGCGCGACTTGGCGCTTTACGCTCAGTCCGACGGCCTGCCGCGGACCAAGCTCATCGAGCAGTTCAAGGCCCGGCCGCGAGGCGTGCTTTTGGGGACCGACAGCTTCTGGCAAGGCGTCGATGTGCCCGGCGATGCGCTGCAAACGGTGATCATCACGCGGCTGCCGTTCGCCGTGCCCGACCGCCCGCTGATCGAGGCGCGGTTGGAGGCGGTGCGCGCCGGCGGCGGCAATCCTTTTCGCGACTTCCAGCTTCCGGAAGCGGCCCTGAAGCTCAAGCAGGGATTTGGCCGGTTGATTCGCAGCCGGCAAGACCGCGGCACGGTGGTGATTTTGGACCCGCGGGTGCTCACCAAGCCCTACGGCCGGTTGTTTCTCGATTCGCTTCCCGACTGCCGCCGCGTTCGCGATACCTTGCGCGGGTAAGCGTGCGGCTGGTATAAAGCGTTACAGGCATATCGGCGACGGAAAAGGAGGAAACGTTAAATGAGCGAATCGAGATATCCGGCGGGTTGGGATGAGCAGCGTGTGAAGCGGCTCATTGAGCATTATGAAAACTTGACCGAGGAAGAACAGGTTGCCGAAGACGAAGCGGCTGTGAGCGAAAGTCCCGGTCAAACCGTGATTACCGTGCCCACCAGCTTGCTGCCAGCGATCCGCCAACTGTTGGCCGACTACGGGCCAAAGTGATCGTGCTAGACCCCGCCGCGGGCCGAGCTACAAGCCCCTGGCACGGCCCTGCCCCAGCCAGCGCCATTTGTCTCATTGACCGCGACGGGCAGCATAACCGTTCCCGACGGGCCTATTGCCCTTGTTGCGCAACGCATGCTGCGCTACACTTTTGGGCCGCCGCAAGGTCTGCGCGGGAGTGCAATTGGTAAGGGAGTGCCTGTTGATGCGCGGGTGTCGTTGGCAGTGGCTGGGCTTGATGGCCCTCAGCGGACTGCTGTTTTTTACGAACCTCGGCGCCGCCGAGCTGTGGGACGACGACGAACCGATCTTCGCCGGCGCCGCCCGCGAAATGATGGACCGCCAGGAATGGGTGGTTCCCTACTTCAACTCGGCCATGCTGCCCGACAAGCCCGCCCTGCATTATTGGGCCATGATCGGCGCCTATCGGCTGCTCGGCGTAAGCGAGTTCGCGGCCCGCTCGGTATCCGCGGTGTTCGCCATCGGCACGGTGCTCTTGACGTGGTGGCTGGGGCGGCGGATGTTTTCGTCCGCGGCCGGCTGTTGGGCGGGCATCGTGTTGGCCACCGCCATGAACTTCGACGTCGTGGCCCGCGCCGCGACGCCCGACGCCTTGCTGGCCTTCTTTTCCACGCTGGCCATCGCCTGCTTTGCCGCGGGCACGAATACGCTGGGCGGACGCCGCGCGGACGGCCTGGCTTCCATCGGTAGGGTGGAAAAAGCGAGCTTGCGAGCGCCGGCCCACCATGAAGCGGCGCCGATTACGGCGGGCCGGCGCTCGCAAGCTCGCTTTTTCCACCCTACGGAAATGGCCGAAGCCAGTTGCACGACATGGCCGGCGATCGTGGGAAGTTATGTGGCCATGGGCCTGGCCGTGCTGGACAAGGGACCGATCGGCGTGCTGCTGCCGGCCGCGACGATTGGCCTGTTCCTGCTGGTTTCATCGGCGGCCCGCGGCCCAGGCGTCGTACAAGTGGAGTCCACCGGACGGTGGGCCGCGGCAAGGCGTCTGCTATCAGCGATCGCGCGACTGCTCGGTCCGCGGCGCATCTTCGCGGCCATGCGCGACATGCGACTGCTCGTGGGCGTCGTCATCGTGCTCGCGGTTGCCGGTCCGTGGTATCTCGCGGTCGGCCTGCAAACCGAGGGAGCCTGGTTGGCGGGCTTTTTTGGCAAGCACAACCTGGGCCGCTTCCTGCACCCGATGGAGCACCACCGCGGGCCGTTCTTTTACTACCTGATCGCCGTCGTCGTCGGGTTCTTTCCCTGGTCGCTGCTGCTTGGCCCGACGTGGCTGTACGTCAAGTCGCAATTGGCCGGAAACCAGCCGACTCGCGAACGCTTTTGGCTGCTCCTTTGCTGGGCCGGCGCCTACGTCGGGTTCTTCTCGTTGGCGGCGACGAAGCTGCCCAGCTACATCGTGCCCGCGTATCCCGCGTTGGCTTTGCTGGTGGGCGTCTGGATGGACGCCTGGCTGAGCGGTGAGCACGAAGTGCCGGCGCACATGCTCCGCGTGGCCTGGGTCACCACCTCGCTGGTCGGCATCGGTCTGGCGGTCGCGATGACGGTCGTCGCGCACAAGCTGTTGGGTGGCGATTGGCCCTTGACGCTGACCGGTCTGCCGTGGCTGGCGGGCGGGGCGATTTGCTGGTGGCAATATCGCCGAGGACAGCCGCGGCGAGCAGCCGTCTCGTTCGCCGTCGCGGCGGCCGTGGCATCGCTGGCGATCTTCGGCGGCGGCACGGTCGCGGTCGGCCGCTATCAGACGAGTGCCCTCTTCGCCGGCGAAATCCAGACTCATACGGAAGGTCAGCCTGCCATCGTGCGATCGGTCGGCTATTGGCGTCCCAGTCTGGTTTTCTACCTGCGGCAACCGGTCGAGCAGTTCTTCTCCGACGAACAGGTGCGCGACTTCTGCCGCCAGTGGCCCTATCGCGGCTTTCTGCTGATCACCGGCGAGCGCTATCGGCAGGCGGCCGCCTGGCTGCCGCCCGACGTGACCGTGTTGGCGCGTCGCCGCTGGTTCTTGCGATCGGACCAAATTCTCTTGCTGGGCCGGGCCACCGAACTTCACACACCAACCGAAAGGCTCTCATGGCAGGTCACGCCCAAGCATTGACCGACCTTCCGCGCCCAAACTCGTCGATTCCAGGGGCGGCCAACCAGCCATCGTCGGCCGGCGCGGCGCCCTTCTGGGCCGGCACGTTGTCGCTCTGCCTGCCGGCCTACAACGAGCAGGACTGCATCGGTGCGACGCTCGACGCCGCGCTGACCGCGGTGCCGCCGCTCGTGGCGTCGCTGGAAGTGATCGTGGTCGACGACGGCTCGCGCGACGCCACTTCGCGCCGCGTGCAGGCCGTCGCCGACCGCGACCCGCGGGTGCGTCTCGTGCGGCACGAGCAAAACCGGGGCTATGGAGCGGCTGTGACCAGCGGCTTGCGCGCGGCCCGCGGCGACCTGGTGATGTTCGCCGACAGCGACGGGCAGTTCGATTTTCGCGACGTGGCCCGCCTGTTGGCCCGCTTGGAAAGCAACGATTTTGTGGTCGGCTATCGCGGGCGGCGCGTCGAGTCGTTCCATCGGCGCTTCAATGCCTGGGCCTGGGGACGGCTGGTGCGGCTGATGTACGGCGTTCGCGTCCGCGATCTGGATTGCGCTTTCAAGCTGTTCCGCCGCGAGGTGGTCGAACGCCTGCGGCTCACGGCCAACGGCGCCTGCATCAACGCGGAGTTGATGTGCCAGTGCCGCCGGGCAGGTTTCCGCTTCGCCGAGGTGGCCGTCGAACATTATCCTCGCAAGGCGGGCCGGGCGACCGGTTCGAGCCTGGCTGTGATCGCCCGTGCCTTCCGCGAGCTGCCGCACCTCCAAACCCAGCCGCTGCCCGCGCCAGACCCGCTTCGTTCGCAAACCTTCTCGAAAGCCGCTTGAGTTGGGCAGCGACATGGAATTTCCCCAACAATCGGCATAAGTGTTGCAGACCAAATGCCGATACAACTCCGCAAACCGCGTGAGCTATGTTTGCTTCGGGGAGTTGACGCTTTTCGATTGACGTCGCTTTAGCGCACAGGGAGAGCAAGATGGACGTTGCTGAAACGCTGCTCTATGTCGCCGCAAATGCCCCGGCCAGCGAGCGGGTACGAGCGGCCTGTACCACGCTCGTGATGTGCGAAGACCGGGAACTTCGGCCCCATCCGCCGCTGGAGCCGTCGAACTCGTGCGGCAGGAAGGCGGCCCGCTGCGCCCACGAGCGAAGTCTCTGTTGGCATCCGCGCAACCCTTGCGGTCATGCGGCTCCTCGTCAAAGCCCTGTGCTGCTGGGCGTTGCTTGAGCCCGATCAAACGCTGACTTCGGCGGCGTTTCTTGCTATACTGTTGGGCACGGTTTGCGGAGACGACCATGCTCAATGTTTACGGGTCTGAGGCGCGGCTTTGCGATGGTATCGGGCGGCGCGAGGTGCTGCGCGCCGGTAGTCTCGGCCTGTTGGGGCTTACGTTGCCCGACCTGCTTCGCAGCCGCCAAGCCAATGCCGCGACAAGTCCGGCCGCCGACGGCGGCAAGGCCAAGTCGTGCATTATCCTCTTTTTGATGGGCGGGCCGCCGCAGCACTCCACTTGGGATCCCAAGCCCGATGCTCCGGCCGAGGTGCGAGGCCAGTTCGGCCCTGTTCCCAGCAACGTGCCGGGCATCGACCTCTGCGAGCTCATGCCCACCACGGCCCGCGTGATGGACAAAGTCTGCCTGCTGCGGGCCGTGTCCAGCGGCGACAACGCGCATTCGTCGAGCGGCTACTACATGCTGACCGGCCACCCGCACCAGCCGCTCAACGCCGAGAACGCCAACCCCGGCCCGCCCAACGACTATCCCAGCCTCGGCACGCTGGTGCGCTGGCTGCGAGGCGATGCCACCGGGCTGCCCGGCGCGATGACCTTGCCGATGCGCATCTCCAACACCGACGGCAGCGTCTGGCCTGGGCAAAACGCCGGCTTCTTGGGCCGCGCGGCCGATCCCTGGCTGTTGAAGTTCGATCCCTCGGCGGGCGCGCCGCGGATCGACGAGTTCCACCTGCCCGACGAAATTCCGCCCCTGCGATTGGCCTCGCGCCGTTCGCTGCTGGAGCAAGTCAACGAGCGGCTCAGCCAGTTCGATGCCGCCGGCCCGATGCAGCAGTTCGGGCGGCACGAACAGCGGGCGTTGAACCTGCTCGGCTCGTCGCCCGCGCGGGCCGCCTTCGACCTGGAGCAAGAGCCGGCCGCGATGCGCGATCGCTATGGCCGCACCCCCTTCGGGCAATCGGTGCTGTTGGCCCGGCGCTTGATCGAGGCCGGCGTGTCGCTGGTGCAGGTCAACTGGTATCGCGGACCCAACGAGCCGCCGGCGAACCCGGTGTGGGACACGCACCGCGACGAAACGGCCCGGCTGAAAAACGTGCTCGTGCCGCCGATGGATCAGGCCTACTCCGCGTTGCTCGAAGACCTCGCCCAGCGGGGCCTGCTCGACGAGACGCTGGTGGTCTCGATGGGCGAATTCGGCCGTTCGCCGCGGCTCGATGCGGCCGGCGGCCGCGGTCATTGGGGTTACGTCTATTCGGCGGTGCTGGCGGGCGGCGGCGTGCGCGGCGGACAGGTGATCGGCGCCTCGGACAAGATCGGCGGGCAGCCCAAAGACGGCCGCGTCAGTCCCGCCGATTTGGCCGCCACGCTCTTTCACGCTTTGGGCCACTCGCCCGACACGCTCTATCACGACCGCTTCGACCGTCCGCTGCCGATCAGCCGCGGCGAAGTGATCCGCGGCGTGTTTTAACGGCGATTCGGTTGGCTATAAACCAGCGGCATGGCACGCAACGACACTCAGCCCGACGAGGTCCACCGGCGGCTGGCCGATCAGTACACCGAGATTGCCCGGCTGGTGGGCGGCCTGGCGCACGAGATCAAGAACCCGCTCTCGACCATCCGCCTGAACATGGAGTTGCTGGCGGAGGACTTTCAGGCCGACGATTCGCCGCGCACGCGCCGCGCCTTGGCCAAGATTCTCATCGTGCAGCAGGAATGCCAGCGGCTGCAGGACGTGCTCGACGACTTCCTCAACTTCGCCAAGGTCCGCGAACTCAAGCTCGAACCGACCGATCTGAACGAGCTCGTGCGGCAAATCCTGGAGTTCTATCAGCCCAAGGCGGTCGAATCGAACATTGAACTGTCGCCCCATTTCCGCTCCGACCTGCCCAGCGTGCTGGTCGACCGCGAGTCGCTGCGCGGGGCGCTGTTCAACCTGCTGCTCAACGCCCAGCAGGCGATGCCCGACGGCGGACAACTTTGGGTGCTGACCGAGGAAACCGCGCGCGGCGTGGCGTTGCACCTGATCGACACCGGCTGCGGCATGGACGAAAAGACGAAAGCGCGGATCTTCGAGGCCTTTTATTCCACCAAGCCGGGCGGCTCGGGCCTGGGCCTGCCTACGGCGCGCAAGATCATCGAGGCGCACGGCGGGCATATTTTCGTGCAGAGCACGCTCGGCAAGGGAACGCGGTTCACGATCGAGCTGCCCGTGCCGGCGCGGTTGGAACGCCAGGTGGAGCACCGGGAATAGCGTCAACTCAGCGCTTGCTTCCAGAAACTTGGTACTCCGCGAAAGGCCGCTTGATAACTCTCTTCCAGGGGAACGTTGACGTAGCGCTCCGGGTGAATAAAGAGCGGCATCTCGGGTAGATTGCGGCCGACCGCCAGCGGCCCGCGATAAACGCCGATCGTCAGCGCCGCGCAGTAGGAGACGACACAAGGCGGTGGACCAGGCGAATTCTCGTCAGTGTTGTCGGCGCCGCTGTAAAACTCGCGCACGACGCCGTCGATGCCGTGCGGATCGTAACGGCCTGGTGCAAACACGTCGATGACCATCGCGTGGATCCCCGCTCCCAAAAAACCGTCGATCTTTCCGGCGAGCTCCTCCACGTGCTCGAGGCGGTCCTTGTTTCCGGGCGAAACGATTTCCACGACGGCAACGAGTCGATGCCCGCTGACGTGTCGGATGGCAAGCGTGCGGCGAAGCGATCGCGCGGACGGCGCCAATTCACCGCTGCGAACGACTTGCGGCGGGGCTTCTGCGAGGGCCAGGCCGCCGCGAGGCGGCGGGACGGCGGAAGGTTCCATCTCGGGCGAGCTGCGATGCAATGCGATCAAGTCGGAAATTCGCCGGCCCGCATGCTGCTCCATCAGAGCGTAATAATCCGCTGGAAGAAGACCCTCGTTGAGTGCGTTCCGCAACTCAACGGTCCAAGCCAAATGGAAATCGTGGAAGATTCCCGCATCGACTTGCATCCAGTCGTGCATCGGCATGGTCGGCTCCGTTGCCAGGCACCGTCCGGAACGGCGCGGAAATAGGGCTGAAGCGAAGGCGCAGGTGATCGAATATCGCTTGAGTTTACCGCGCGGCGCGAGGGCGGTCAATTCAGTGCGCTGCCGGCCGACATCGCTCTCGGAAAGACGATTATTGCCGGCACCCTGCCGCTCAACGTCCGGTTTTTGTATGATCGTCTCATGGCCTCCGTTCAGACCGCTCCCAAAATCCAGACCGATCCCGCGGCCATCCGGCTGCTGATCATCGACAACGACGCAGCCCATGCCCAGGCCGTCGCCGAGAGCCTGGAGCGCGTCGGTTACGACTGTACCGTGGCCGTCTCCGGCAACGACGGGGCACGCGACATCGAGCGGCAGCGGTTCGACGTCATCATCACCGACCTGGTGATGAACGATCTTGACGGGCTGGAAGTCCTGGCCCGCGCCAAAAACGACTTGCCCGATGCCGAAGTGATCCTGGTCACGGGCCACGGCACCGTCCCTTCGGCCGTCACCGCCATGCAGCAGGGGGCATTCAATTACCTGCTCAAGCCGCTTGACTTGAAGCAGCTTCGGGCCGTAGTCGAGAAAGCGGCCGACAGCGTGCGGCTGCGGCTGACCAACGCCGAGTTGAACCGCCGGCTGGACGAGAAGTTCGGCTTCGAAGGCGTGGTCGGCTCCAGCCCGGAAATGAACAAGGTCATCAGCCTGCTGAAGCGGATCGCCCCCACCAACGCCACCATCTTGATCCAAGGCGAAACCGGCACCGGCAAGGAGCTGGTGGCCCAGGCGATCCACCAAAACAGCCCCCGCAAGAACAAGCCCTTCGTGCCGCTCAACTGCGCCGCGTTGAGCGAGAACATTCTGGAAAGCGAGTTGTTCGGGCACATTCGCGGGGCCTTCACCGACGCCTCGGCCGATCGCGTCGGCAAGTTCGAGTACGCCCACGGCGGCACGCTGTTTCTCGACGAGGTGGGCGATATGCCGATGGCCACGCAGATCAAGCTGCTGCGGGTGCTGGAGAGCGGCGAGATCACCCGCGTCGGCTCGAACGATCCGATCAAGGTCAACGTGCGGCTGCTGTCGGCCACCAACCGCAACCTGGACCAGCAGATCGAGGCCGGCACCTTCCGCAACGACCTCTATCACCGGCTGAAGGTGGTCACCGTCACGCTGCCCCGGCTGGTCGAGCGGAGCCAGGACATTCCGCTGTTGATCGAGCACTTCGTGAAACAGTTCGCGAAGCGGCATCAAAAGACGGTCAAGAGTATGTCGACCGCCGCCCGGCGACGTCTGCTGGCCTACCGTTGGCCGGGCAACGTCCGCGAGTTGCGAAACACGATCGAGAGCATGGTGGTGGTCGATTTCGACGGCGTGCTGGACGTCGACGACTTGCCCGCCGAGCTGGCCGAACTGGCCGAAAGCGACGGACGGCCGGCCTGCGGGGCCGCCGCGCTGGACAGCCTGGTGGGCAAACCGCTGACCGAGATCGAGCGGCACTATCTCGTGGAGACGCTCAAACTGACCGGCGGCAATCGCGAGGAGGCCGCCGCGCTGCTCGGCATCGGCGAGCGGACGTTGTATCGGAAGCTCAAGGAGTTTCAAGTGTAGGAACGGATTCTATGCCCTTCATCCAGCAACTTCCGGCCAGCGTGGTCAACAAGATCGCAGCGGGCGAAGTCATCGAGCGGCCGGCCAGCGTGGTCAAGGAATTGATGGAAAACGCGCTGGACGCCGGGGCCACGCGCCTCGATGTGGCGGTCGAGCAAGGCGGGCTGGAGCTGATTCGCGTGGTCGACGACGGCTGCGGCATCGCGGCCGACGAGCTGACGCTGGCCGTAACCAGTCATGCCACCAGCAAACTCCGCTCGGCCGATGACCTGTTTCACGTATCGACGCTGGGCTTTCGCGGCGAAGCGCTGGCCTCGATCGCCGAGGTCAGCCGCCTCATGCTCCGCAGCCGGCAGTCGGAACAATCGGCCGGCGCCGAACTGGAAGTCGTTGGGGGCCAGCTCGGCCCGGTGTCGCCCTGCGGCTGCGCCGTGGGCACGACCATCGAGGTGCGGCAGCTCTTCTACAACACGCCGGTGCGGCGGCGGTTCTTGCGGTCATCGCAGACGGAGATGGGCCACGTCACCGAGACCTTCACGCGGCTGGCGCTGGCGCACCCGCGGATGCACTTCACCTTGCGGCACAATCAGCGGCCGCTCTACGAGCTGGCGCCCGCCGAGGCCGGGCTGGAGCGGATCGCCCACTTCTTCGGTCGCGAAGTGGCCGACGAGCTGATCTGGCTGGAGAGCCGCGACGGCGAAGTGCGGCTGTCGGGCTTCGTCGGCCATCCCAACCAGAGCCGGCCCAACGCCCGTATGCAGTATCTGTTTCTCAACGGCCGCTCGATCCGCGACCGTTCGCTGGCGCACGCTTTGAGCGAGGCCTACCGCGGGCTGCTGCTCACCGGCCGTTACCCGCTGGCCTTTCTCTACCTGCACATGCCGCCCGATCTGGTCGACGTGAACGTCCACCCCACCAAGCTGGAAGTGCGGTTCCAGGACGGCGGCCGCATCTACAGCCAGTTGCTGGGCACGTTGCGGACGAAGTTCCTGACCACCGATCTTACGCACCGGCTGAGCCCGGCCGGCGCCGACGCCGCTCACGATCCCAGCGGCGCGCACGACCCGGCACGTGCGGAGCAGTTGCGCGGCGAGCTGGTCGAGTGGGCCAAAGGGCAAATGGCCTCCTGGCAATCGCCGGCCGGCGCCTCGGCCGCCGTGGCCGAACCGCCGGTGAGACAAAGCGAGTTCGAAGTGCCTCGCGCGGCCCCTTCCGTGGCGCCCTTGCGGCTGACGAGCCTGACGCCGCAGGCCACGCCCTTGGAGCCTTCCCAGGTCGCGCCGCTGGCGGAGTCGAAGATTGCCGGCGGACTGACGGCCATGCAAATTCACAATCGTTATCTGGTGGCCGAGACCGACGAAGGGGTGGCGGTGATCGACCAGCACGCACTGCACGAGCGGATCTTGTACGAGCAATTTCGCGAGCGGGCTTTGTCGGGCACGCTCGAATCGCAGCAGCTCCTGGTGCCCGAAGCGGTCAATCTGGGCGCGGCGGAAGCGGCCGCGGTGCTGGAGCATCGCGAGCTGCTGGCCACGTTGGGCCTGGCGGTCGAGCCGTTTGGCGGCGGCACGGTGCTCGTGGCCAGCTACCCGGCCATGCTCGGCGGCGGGCCGGAAGAGATCCTGCGTTCGATGCTCGATCTGTTGATGTCGGGCGCGCGGTTGCCCGACCGCCGCGACCTGCTCGACGAGCTGCTGCACATGATGTCGTGCAAAGCGGCGATCAAGGCCGGCGACCCCTTGGCCCCGGAGGAGATCATGGCCCTCTTGGGGCAGCGGCACTTGGCTCAAGACAGCCACCATTGCCCGCACGGCCGGCCCACCGAGCTGGTCTTCACTCGCGAGGAGCTCGACCGGCAGTTCAAGCGGACGTGACCCGCCCTGTTCTGTAGGGAACGGACTCCGTGCCGTTCCGTGAAGGGCGCAAAAGACGGTCGATTCGCACTTCCCGGAACGGCACGGAGTCCGTTCCCTACAGAGTGCTGCGCGCAGTAGCAGGCCCGCAAGGCACGATACTTGCAATCTTGCGTGATAGGGGCGTGCTTCAGCGCAGGAGTCGATTATCATGCCAGAGAAACAAACAATCGAACGAGCACGGAGGAAAAAACGAGAAGGACAGTCAGCCACGTCGCAGGCGGGCGAATTCGTGCGGGAAGAGATACACCACGTCCGCGAAGGGAAGCACGGCGCACGATCGGCCAAGCAGACGATCGCCATCGGGCTGTCGAAGGCGCGCCGGGCAGGCGTCGACCTTCCGCCGCCGGAAAAGGGAAAAACGACCGAGCGAACGCGCAAGAGCGCCGAGCGTGCCTGGCGTCGCGGGCAAGGAGAGCCGCCCAAGCGGCCGCCTTCGGCCCGCCGCTCGCGGGCCATCAAGAACGTGTTGAAGGAAGAAGGACATTCGGCGGCTTCGCACAAAGCATTGTCGAAGCAGGCCCACGCAGCCGCCCGAACACGGACGGCCGGCGAGCGTTCGGTTGCGGCCAAAAAGGCGGCCGACACGAAGGGACCGGAGGAGCGTCACGAGGCCGCTATGAAGGCCGTCCGCACCAAAGGAAAGGAAGGCCGTTCGCGGGCGGCCCGCAAGGCGGCGCGGACCCGCGCCGCGCGAGGCGGATAATCGTTTTATACTTCATGCGGCCGAGAATGAGACGTTGGCGGGTGGTGCGCCGTTCAATCTTGGTGGCCAGGCGATGCCCCGGTTGGACGCACCGGGGCATCGCTTGGCCGCCACGTTTTTGAAGGGCGCCAGCCGATATCTGGCCAAGCTCTGCCCCAGCCACCGCTCTTCCTCGCGGCAAAAGATCTCATTCTCATGTTTCGGTCCGGCTCGTTCGCGGCGAACTGGCCTATCCCCGTGCCGCCGACAGCTCGACGAGCGGCTCGCCCGAACGGGCCATCTCGCGGATGTCTTCGGTAATCTTCATCGAGCAATACTTCGGCCCGCACATGCTGCAGAAGTGGGCGCTCTTGAACGTGTCTTGCGGCAGCGTCTCGTCATGCATGCGGCGGGCCGTTTCGGGATCGAGCGACAAGCGAAACTGCTCGTTCCAGTCGAAGGCGAAGCGTGCCCGGCTGAGAGCGTCGTCGCGGTCGCGGGCGCCCGCACGGTGCCGGGCCAGGTCGGCGGCGTGGGCCGCGATCTTGTAGGCGATCACGCCTTGCTTCACGTCCTCCGTTTCGGGCAGGCCCAGATGTTCTTTCGGCGTCACATAGCAGAGCATCGCCGCGCCGCTCCAACCGGCCAGGGCGCCGCCGATGGCGCTGGTGATGTGGTCGTAGCCGGGGGCCACGTCGGTCACCAGCGGACCCAGCACGTAGAACGGCGCCTCGCGGCAGACCTCCATCTGCTTCTTCACGTTCATGTCGATCTGGTCCATGGGAACGTGTCCCGGACCCTCGACCATGACTTGCGTGTTCTTCTGCCAGCCGCGCTGGGTCAGCTCGCCCAGCACATTCAATTCGGCGAACTGGGCGGCGTCGCTGGCGTCGGCGATCGAGCCGGGCCGCAGGCCGTCGCCCAGGCTCCAGGTGACGTCATACTCGTGCAGGATGTCGCAGATGTCGTCGAAATGCGTGTAGAGCGGGTTCTGCTGGCGGTGGGCCATCATCCACTTGGCGATCAGCGAGCCGCCGCGGCTGACGATGCCCGTCACGCGGTTCATCGTCAGGTGCAGGTGTTCCAGCAGCACGCCGCAATGCACGGTCATGTAGTCGACGCCCTGCCGGGCCTGGTGTTCGACCATGTCCAGAAAGTGTCGCGGGGTCATGTCTTCGATGTTGCCGCCCAGTTCTTCCAGCATCTGGTAGATGGGCACCGTGCCGATCGGCACCGGCGAGGCCGCGATGATCGCCTGGCGGATGCGGTCGATGTCTTTGCCGGTCGAGAGGTCCATCACCGTGTCGCTGCCGAAATGGACGGCGGTGTGCAGCTTTTCGAGTTCCGTCTCGACGTTGCTGGTGACGGCCGAGTTGCCGATGTTGGCGTTGATTTTGCACCGGGCGGCGATGCCGATGCACATCGGTTCCAGCCTGCCGGCCAGGTGGACCTTGTTGGCGGGAATGACCATGCGGCCGCGGGCGACTTCGCCGCGGACCAATTCCGCGTCGAGACCTTCGCGCTCGGCGACGTACTGCATCTGCGGCGTGACGACGCCGGCACGGGCCTGTTCGATCTGCGTCATATTCGGCAAAATCCCTTGTGAGGCGCGATAAACCATTTCCTGGGCGCAGCTTCAGCGCCGCCCGTCATCGTACCGATAGCCGGCCGATTGTCAAACTGGATCGTGGCCGTGCGCCTTGAAGGCGATGAGGCACGCTAGAACAGGCATCAAGCCTTGAAGTAACATGGATCGCTCCCGATGCGGGTGAACCGAATAACCGATTGAACCATGATGCGACAACAACTTCCGTTCTGCCGGTCCTTCTTCGCCGCGTTGACTTTGGCCGCTGTTTGGGCGACGACTTCCATCGGCTGTGCCCGCGACGACGGGCGACAATCAAAGCGTCGCCAGCCGCTTCTCATAATCGGCGACGACAAACCGCTTGCCCTTGGCAATGACGCGATGGCCTTCGGCTTCCGGTCCGCCCGTCCTAGTCGGCCTTGGCCATTTCGGTCGACAAATACTCCAGCGCTTTCGCCAACTGGCGATCGACAAAGCCGGGCTTATCGGCAGCACCCGCCTCGGCCGGTTTCTTCTCGCCCTCGACGGGCGTTTTCTCTCCGTTGTCGGCCGGCTTCTTGTCGGCAGGCGTAATCAGGATGTCGCGATCGCGGCGGTGAAGCTGCAATTGGAACCGCTCGGCGTCGTCGAGTTTCACTTCATAACCCGCGTCGGGCTTCACGCCCCACTCGTCGCTCTCCTTGGCATTGACGGCGCGATCGATGTTGTGGCCGCTGGGACGAAGATAATTGGCGGTCGTCAGTTTCAAAATGCTCTTGCCGCCTTCCATCTCAATCACGTTCTGCACGCTCCCTTTCCCCCAGGTGCGCTCGCCCACCACGATGGCCCGCTTGTGATCTTGCAACGACGCCGACACGATCTCGCTGGCGCTGGCACTGTGGTGGTTCACCAGCACCGCCATCGGAAAGCCGGTGTAGGTGTCGAGCTTGTGGGCGCTCCAGCTTCGCTTGGGGCTGTTGCGTCCCGACGTGCTGACGATTTCGCCGTCGGTCAAAAACATGTCGGCCACTTCGATGGCCGCCGTCAGCAGGCCGCCGGGGTTGAAGCGAAGATCGAGCACCAGGCCGCGGAGCTGCTGGTTCTGCAGGTCGTCGAGCGCCTTTTTCAGCTCCCGCGGCGTGTCGCGGCCGAAGGAGGTAATGCGGATGTAGCCGATCTTCTTGTCGTGGTCGAGCATGAAGTCCCAGTCATCATGCTCGTCGCGGCGGTCGCCCCGCACGCTTTCGATCTGAATGACCTCCCGCGTGACGGTGATTTTTTCCGCTTCCTTGCCGCCGGGATGCAGCACCGAGATTTTGACCGTGGTGCCGGCCTCGCCCTTCAGCCGCCGCACCGCCTCGTCGATATTGATGCCCTCGGTCGACTTGTCTTCGATTTCGGTGATGACGTCGCCCGCATGCACGCCGGCCCGGTAGGCCGGGCTGCCGGCAATGGGACTCAGAACCGTAAGCTGCCCGCGGCGAACATCGACCTGAATGCCGATGCCCGTGAACTGGTTCTCGACCGCCACCTTGAAGCGGCCCATGTCGTTGGGGCCGATGTAATTCGAGTAAGGATCGAGTTTGCTCAGCACGCCGTGGATGGCCGCTTCCATCAGCTCGCGCCGACTCACGTCTTTGACGTAGTTCCGCTCGACCTGGTCCATGGTGTCGGCCAGAACCTTGAAAAGCTCGTAGTATTCGGCGTCGGAATTCGGTTGGGGCTTGGTACCGGTTTCCGGCTGGGTGACCGCCGGAGTGGCGGTTTCGTCGGCGCGGACGGGGACCAAGACGAGGCTGGCGAGAACGACGGCAATCAGATAACAGGCCGAGCGGCGAACGAGCATGCGTGGCTCCGGGCAAGGACGGAAGTAGCGACGGCTGTTCCGTTGAAACACAAGGGTCAGTTTCAGTATAGGATTGGCGATGCCGGGCGGCAACTATCTGCGATAGCGGTCGCGCGGCGGACCCGTGACGATCGGGTTGTCGCGCGTGCCGTCGGCCGGCAGCGCGAGCTTCATTCCCGGAGCAAGATCGTTGAAGTCGTTGCCGAGCTGGTCGCGGTTCAACTCGTAGATTTCCGACCAGCGCGACGCCTTGCCAAGCTCTTGCCGCGCAATGTCGAACAGCGTGTCGCCCTCGGCCACCGTGTAGCTGCGGCGACTAGGGGCGTTGCGGCGACCGGCCGGCGACTTGGGATCCTTGGGCGCGAGTTCGGGGTATTCTCTTCGCAGCACCGCCGTGGAAGGAGTCGAAATCACGTCGCCCGCGTCGATCGCGACGCGGTCGCCGAACTGCTGCCGGTTGTATTCCTCCAAAGCCTTGAAATAGACGCCGGTTCCATAAACCTTTTGCGAGATACGCCAGAAATTGTCGTTCGGCTCGACGGTGTAGCTTTCGCCCTCGACGTGCCCCTGAGAGGAAGGTCCGGCGTCGTCGCCGGCGTCTGCCGGTGAGTCGGCGTCCTCGGCCAACTCTTCCGTTGCCGGCGCCCGGCCGAACATGGCGCCCTCGTCGCGGTACCGTCCCGCGGAGGGAGGCACGTCTGCCACGCGGTGGTCCGGCTCGTCCGTCGCTACGTCCGGCGCGTCTTCATCGGCGGCCGGCGGCGCCGTTTCGTCGTCGTCCGGCGAAAAGGCGAGTCCCGCGGGCCCCGACGGGGCGAACCGGTCAAGGGGCATCGCAACGTCTTGCTGGTCGTTGCTGCCGTTGGTGTCGTCGCCGTCGCCCGCGTCTTCGCTGCCGTCCGCCGCTGTTTCAGCGACGGGATCGGCCCGACCGGTCTCGGCTTGATGCCGTGCATAGCGGTCGTCCTGAGGACGAAGGCGATAGGGTGACTCCTCCGTCGAGGGCGGTTCAAGCTGGTGGTCCGGCGCCGCTTCGGCCTGCGGGCCAAAGTTCTTGGGAGGCTGCGCATCGGCACCATCCGGTCGCCGGCCATAACGGTCTTCGACCTCGCTGGCAGCGGCGCTCTCGCGGCGAGTCCGCCTGGACGCAGATTTGTCGAGGCCGGCGCCGAGCGAAGGTCCGGCTTGTGGCCGATCGCCCGGCTCGTCTGGCTTGGCCCTTGGTTTCAGTTTCGCTTTGCCATCGGTTTTCGCGGCGGCCACCGTGGCTTGGGCAATCCGAGGCTGCTCGCGCTTCAGCCGCACGAACAAAACCCCCCCGAACACGCACAGCAACGCGCCGATGACGCCCAGTCCGATCTTGATTTCTTTGCCCATGTACGAGTCCTTCGCTGGAGCGGATCGACGCCCACGGGCGTACTTTTACACGGCAGCGGCCATTTCGGCCATGCCAGTTGCCCACGGCGTTTAGCACACTACCGGCCTCGCCATTGACGACCCGCGAGCCCGGTCGTAGGGTGGGACCAGCGAGCTTGCGAGCGCCGGCCCACCATTAGCGACGTCTTTTACGGTGGGCCGGCGCTCGCAAGCTCGCTGGTCCCACCCTACGATTTTCTTTGCTCATGCCGACCTTCGTCACTCATCTGGAGAGCGCGCTCGACGGCACGCGGCTGCCAGCCGACGGGCCGCAGACGCTGCATCGCGACCGGCCGCTGTGGGTGCGATACGACCTGCCGGCCGTCGCCCGTGCCATGAGCAAAGAAGCCGTGGCGCGGCGGCCTCCCACGATGTGGCGCTATCGGGAACTTTTGCCGCCCGCCGAGGATGCCGCCATTGTTACTCTGGGCGAAGGCATGACTCCGCTCATCCCCTGCCCGCGCCTGGGCGCTCGCTTCGGGCTTGCTCGGCTCTCGATCAAAGACGAATCGCAGCTTCCCACCGGCAGTTTCAAGAGTCGCGGCCTGGCGATGGCCATCAGCATGGCCCGGCAATTCGGCATTCGCCGCGTGGCCATTCCCACGGCCGGCAATGCGGGCGGCGCGATGGCGGCGTATGCGGCGCGGGCGGGAATGGAAGCCTATGTTTTCATGCCCGCCGATACGCCCGTCATCAATCAGTATGAATGCCTGCTCGCCGGAGCCCGCACGTTCCTGGTCAACGGACTGATCACCGACTGCGGCCGCATCGTGCGGGAAGGAACGCAACGGCTTGGCTGGTTCGACCTCTCGACGCTCAAGGAGCCTTATCGCATCGAGGGCAAAAAGACGATGGGCCTGGAGCTGGCCGAGCAATGCGGCTGGAGTTTGCCCGACGTGATTCTGTATCCCACGGGCGGCGGCACCGGGCTGATCGGCATGTGGAAGGCGTTCGACGAATTGGCGGCGCTGGGCTGGATCGACGCCGGGCGGCGGCCGCGGATGGTGGCCGTTCAGTCCGACGGCTGCGCGCCGATCGTGCGGGCCTTCGAGGCCGGCCAGCGGTTCGCCGAGCCGTTTGCTCCCGCGGCCACCATTGCCAGCGGCATCCGAGTGCCGGCGGCGGTGGGCGATTTCATGATTCTCGACGCCGTGCGCGCCAGCGGCGGCCGGGCCGTGGCCGTCGAGGAAGCAAGAATCCGCGAGTGGATGGCGCTCGGCGCCCGGCTGGAGGGAATCGCCATCTGTCCCGAATCGGCGGCCTGCATCGGCGCCCTCGAGCGGTTGTCGGGCGAAGGTTGGATCCGGCCGGACGAGCAGGTGGTGCTCTTCAACACCGGCGCCGCTCAAAAGTATCCCGAGGCGATGCGCGCCGACCTGCCGCGGCTCGACAAAGACCGCCCGGTCGATTGGGAGAGCTTGGTCGAAGCATAGCGCCGCGCATTGGGCGTAGGCTGGGAGAGAGCGAGCTTGCGAGCGCCGGCCCACCGCGAACGCGCAGCGCGTCACGAACGGACTGAGAGGCTATCCGAAAACTGATCTTGCCGTAAGTCGGGATTTGGCGGACGTTTCGTGCATTCCCATCACTTGCAAAGGAGTGCGCGAGCATGTCGAACCAAACCTTGACTCGGAAGGCGTATCCC
>Ga0307374_10004800_pt1 | contig 22335 bp, 19 predicted proteins | sample OX3MG_FD_202532 | JGI IMG/M metagenome (GOLD analysis project Ga0307374, IMG submission 202532) | Soil microbial communities from Risofladan, Vaasa, Finland - OX-3 | ecosystem: Environmental > Terrestrial > Soil > Coastal area > Acid sulfate soil | place: Finland: Risofladan, Vaasa | collected...
TCTTGTGCGGGCTGGCCCAGAACCTGACCGAGCTCGTCTTGTTCCGCGTCATCCAGGGTGCCGGAGGCGGCATGTTGGCGCCGGTGGGCATGGCCATGCTGTTCCGGGTCTTCCCCCCGTCGGAGCGAGTTCGGGCTTCGAGCATCCTCACAATCGGGACCACCCTGGCTCCAGCCATTGGGCCCGTTCTCGGCGGGCTCCTCGTCAGCGATCTGTCGTGGCGCTGGGTCTTTTTCGTCAACCTCCCGATTGGCATCGCCGCCGTGACATTCGGCGCCCTGTGCCTCGAGCGCTCTGCACCACAGGAGGCGGGCGTCTTCGATGTCCCGGGCTTCCTGTTGGGGGGTGCTGGTCTGGGCCTGGTCATGTACGGCGTCTCGGAGGGGCCGCTCAAGAGCTGGTCGTCTCCAACGGTGATCACCACCTGTGTGGCCGGAGTGGCGCTCCTGGCGGTTCTGGTAAGGGTCGAGCTTCGAACCCCGCATCCAATGGTGGACCTCCGCTTGCTCTCGGCCCGGCTCTTTCGCTCGTCGAGCGGCATCATCTTCTTGGTCTCCGCCGCATTCTTGGGAACGCTCTATCTCATCCCCCTCTACTTTCAAGACGCGCGAGGCCTCAGCGCACTCCAGTCCGGGTTGTCGACGTTCCCCGAGGCCTTCGGCGTCATGATCGGGGCTCAATTCGCCAGCCGTCTGATCTACCCCAGGTTGGGACCGCGCCGGCACATCACAATTGGCCTGATCGGGCTCGCTGGAACGATGCTTCTCCTCACCCAGATCAGCCTGACGACCAGCCTCTGGTTGATGCGGGGTCTCATGTTCCTGCTCGGGCTGATCGTGGCGCAGATCTTCGTACCTGGTCAGGCTGCGTCGTTTGCCATGATCTCGCCCGCCGCCACCGGCCGCGCCTCGACCTTGTTCAACACGGGGAGACAGGTCGGGAGCGCCGTGGGGGTCGCCGTCCTTTCGACGGTGCTCATCGGCGTAGGGTCGACACAGGCGGCGGGGGGGATCTCCCACCCCAATCTGGGGGCCTATCACTTGGCCTTCTTCGCTGCCGCACTCTTCGCCTTGGCCGGAACGGTCTTCTCCCTGACCATTCACGACAGTGATGCGGCGGAGACGATGGTGCGCCGTCGGCGCCCCACGCAGAGCCCCGAGCAGCCGCTTTCTGTCCCCGAGAGTGTGGTGTGACGGGCGCAGACGCGTAGCCGCCCTTGCCGCTCACATCCTCGAGCGGAGAGACTGCCGCCGTGTCACCGCTCCGTGATGTTTCCGTCTTCTGTGGCTCGCGCCTCGGCAATCGCCCCTTGTTCGCTGCTGCGGCCCGCCGGCTCGGCGCCGGGTTGGCCGATCGCGGCATCGGACTCGTCTATGGGGGTGCATCGGTCGGCCTCATGGGAGTCGTCGCCGATGCCGTTCTCGGGGGCGGGGGGCGGACTGTTGGCGTGATCACGGCCTCGCTTGCCGACCATGAGATCGCCCATCAGGGCCTCGGACGCCTCGAGGTCGTGGGCACCATGCACCAGCGAAAGGCGCGCATGGCGGAGCTGTCCGACGCGGTGATCATGTTGCCGGGCGGGTTCGGCACCTACGAGGAGTTCCTGGAGACAGTCACATGGGTGCACCTGGGAATTCATGACAAGCCCTGCGGCGTGTTGAACACCGACGGGTTCTTCGACCTCCTGTTGACCTTCCTGAGGCAGGCCGTCGAAATGGACTTCATCGCGCCGCGACTCGTCAACGATCTGGTCGTTTCCGATGACCCTGACGAGCTCGTCGCCGCGTTGATGATCCGGGCGGTAATCTCCTGAATCAGGGAAACCGCTCAAAAGGCGCCCAAGGATCCGCGTACCGAGGCCTACGTCACCGGCCACATCGGCTGAGCTCGGCGTGAACGGATCGGGAGCCTGATCGCCGCCGGTCTCTTGGGCTCTCGCCGAACCAACCGGCGGCTCCAACTCAGGAGGAACGTCTCAATTTGAAACCCATGTACCACGGATCCTGCGGCCGCTTGGGACGCCGGAAGCGGGTTTCCTTCCAGTCATCAGCGCCCGGCGACGCCGTGTAGTAGTTGGACGCGAGCGAAAGTCGCGCCCCGCCGGGAGGACAACGAAACACTTCGGCCACCCCGTGGAGCGTGGCCGAAGTGTTTTCGAAGATCACCGTGCTTCCTGCACGCGGGGCAACCTGATGGTGGGAGCTCATATCGTATTTCCAGAGTTCGAGGTTTCCGCCGTATTCGTCTTTCCAGTCCCCGTTCAGGTAGACGATCACATTGACTCGGTGAAACAAGCCGGTGACCGGATGCACCCGGAAGTCGCGATGCAGCGCTTGAAACGACCCTGGTGGAAATACATGGAGTCCCGCCCAATAGTGCGTCGGATCCGCGATCAACCCGCTGATGCCCGTCAAGTCTTCCAGAAAGGCAACAAATCCACTGCTACAGAGCGCGTGGAGGATTTCTCCGGCAGCCGGCCCACTCGGCATGGGCGATTGGGCCTTGACCATTCGCGTCGTACGTCTGACGTGGAGATCAAGAGCCGGTTTCAGCTCCTCTGACTCTGCCGCCGCAAGTAGCGCCGGATCTACCAGGCCGTCCAGGACGAGATGTGGCCAAGGCGAGGTCGCCAGGTACCTCTGACGGTACTGGTCCACGAGCACGGAGAGGTCGCCGCGCAGGACCGGTGCACTCGGCCGCGGTCGCGACTCAACGGAGTCCATCTCGCGGTCCGTATACATGTTGCCTTCCCCTCCACGCCGCCCTGCACAACATGGCACCCTGCCCAACACTGGTCGACCACCATATTGTTCGACTAGGGCCAAAAGTCATATCTTCGGCGCGGACCGGGATGCCGATCAACAGGCGTTGTAGCTGACGTGCCGTACACCCGCCCTGCCCAGCGGGAGTCGGGCGGAGCATGCGCCGAGGGGTGGGCCACGCCCGAGAAGGGGCCGCCGACCAGCATCACCCGTGTATCGCAGCGATCCGACGACCACCACCGAGCGCGTTCTTGGAGTGCAGAAGCGCCGTTTCACCTATTTTCCCAGCTCGCGCCCCCGGCACGATTCGAACGCGCAACCTGATGGGTAGAAACCACCTGCTCTATCCAGTTGAGCTACAGGGGCAGTACGTTCCAGCCTGGCATACCACACCGAAGTACTCGTTCATCTACGATCCGGGCGCCAGGTGCGGGTTGGGGAGTCAACTCGTGGGGGTCGGGACGATGTGCCACACTTGTCCCCCTCGGTGGGCGTAGCTCAGTTGGTTAGAGCGCCAGGTTGTGGTCCTGGAGGTCGGGGGTTCGAGACCCCTCGCTCACCCCGAAATGTGCCGGCGACCTGTCTCAGGTCGGCAGTGCCGAGTACACACACACAGGGGAGTCAGCGGAAATGGGTGCCACGGCGCGTCGGCGGATCGTCCTCGTCACCGGTGCCTCTTCAGGGATCGGCGAAGCCGTGGCCAGGGTGTTGGCGGCTCAGGGCGACACGGTTGCCTTGGTGGCGCGGCGACGCGACCGTCTCGATGCCGTGCTGGCGGACTGCCGGGTCACCTCACCCGACTCGGAGCGTTGGGTGGCCGATCTTTCGGTCCCGGCGACCGCCGCCGACCTGGCGTTGACGATTTGGGACCACTTCGACGGCATCGATGTCGTCATCAACAATGCCGGCGCCCCCATGCGCCGCCACGCCACCCAGTTGACCATGGAGGATGTGGAACGCACCATGGCGACCAATTATTTGTCGCCAGTGGCGCTGACGTTGGCCGTTCTCCCCCGCATGGTGTCCCGCGCCTCGGGGACGATCGTCAACGTCTCGAGCCTCGGGGGCAGATTGGGCATCGCCACCGAGGCCGCGTATTCGGGATCGAAATTCGCGCTGGCAGGGTGGAGCGAAGCGCTGGCCATGGACCTCGAGGGCACGGGGGTTCGCGTGAAACTCATTCTTCCGGGGGCTATCGACACGGAGATCTGGGACCAGCCCGGCAACGACGCGCCGCTCTACGACGGCCCCAAGGAACCTCCGTCGGTGATAGCCCGCGACATCGCCGTGGCCATCGACAGCGACACGTTCGAGCACTACCTGCCTGACCTCAAAGCGGTGGTCGAGATGAAGACGACCGACATCGACACGTTCATGATCGGCATGCGCGCCATGTCCGATCAGTCGGGTTCGGATGGCACGCCGTGAAGGCACTCCTCTTCGGCGCCGCACCCGATCCCGACGAGGCTCGACCGACCCCTGTCGATGAGCTGGAGACGATGTTGGCGGGTATCCCCTTCGGCCTCCACGACATGGACGATGCCCGGCTCGTGCGCCCGGACTGGGTGATCACCAAACCGATCCTTGCCGGGATCTGTGGCTCGGACGCCAAGCTCGTGCTGGGCGACTTCAGCACGGGCGACATCGATAACCCGATGGCCGCATTCTCCTCACTTCCCCACGTGCCCGGTCACGAGGTGGTAGCCGAAGTGGTGGCGTTGGGACCCGAGGCCGAGGGGCTCTCCGTGGGTCAACGCGTCATTCTCAACCCATGGCTCACCTGCGGCCCCCGGGGCGTGACGCCGCCATGCCCACCTTGTGTGGCGGGAGATCTCAACTTGTGCTGGAGCTTCACCAAGGGTGACCTCGGCGCTGGCGTCCACGTCGGAGTGACCACGGGTGCGCCCGGCGCCTGGGCCGAGCTCTTGGCGGCGCATGACTCCATGTTGATCCCCGTTCCAGACGGCATCTCGAACGAAGCCGCCGTGCTGGCTGATCCCTTCTCGGTGTCCTTCCATGCCATCGTCCGCCATCCTCCTCCCGAATCCGGCCGCGTACTCGTCTATGGCGCCGGGGCCTTGGGCCTCACCAGTACGGCCATCCTGCGCATGCTCCACCCCGAGGTCGAGGTGGGTGTGGTGGCTCGTTTCGAGTCCCAAGGCGACATGGCCCGGCAGTTCGGCGCGTCCCGAGTGTTCGCCCATGAGCCCCGCTTGGACCTGGTCGAAGCCCTGGCCGAATGGTCGGGAGCCTCGTTGCACACGCCGTTCGATGGATTGCCCGTGACCCACCCCGGGCACATCGACGTCGTCTACGACACCATCGCCAAGGCGGAGACGCTCGAGGTCGGTGTGCGCGTCCTGGCCGAGCGGGGCCGTCTGGTCTATACGGGCGTGTCCACACCCCAACGCTGGGAGTGGACGCCCACCTACTTCAAAGAGCTGACCATCGCCGGCTCAAACGCCTTTGGGATCGAGGAATTCGACGGGATGCGTCAGCATGCAATCGCCCACTATCTGCAGCTGGTCACGGACAACCGGATCGATATCACCCCCATGCTGACGCATCGCTTCGGTCTGAGCGACTGGTGGGATGCGCTCAAGACGATCGCGCGGCAGGACCAGAGCGGGGCCCTGAAGGTCGCGTTCACCCCCAACGGCGCCTGAGGTCAAGCCCCCGTTCCAAGTTCGCAGAAACGGCGATACCGAGATTCGGTGGCCCGGGCCCAGGTCGGATCGGGTTCGATGCGGCGCCCGATTGTGCCCCAACGCGCCGCGTCGGTGAGCGACGTTTCCAGGCCCGCCGCAAGCCGGGCGAGGTAGGCCGCCCCGCGGGCCGCCCCGTCGGGGACCGACACGGCCTCGACGGGGAGATTGGTGGCGTCGGCCACCGCGGCCATCCACGCGGTGACCCGGGAGCCCCCGCCACTGGCGACGATGCGGCGAGTGGGAATCCCGGCCCCGTCGATGATGCGCTTGATCACGAAGCCGCTGGCCTCGAACGCCGCCCGCTCGAGCGCTTCGGCGCCAGTGGCAATATCCATCCCGTACAGATTCGACCGCAACGTGTGGTCGTTGAACGGAGTGCGCTCCCCCCGGAGATACGGCAACCAGACGGGCACCCGATCGGGGACGCCGATGCGGGGCTCCAGCTCTTCACGAGCGGGCCCGGGGCGTGGGGCACCCCGGAGCAGGGTGCGGGCCCAGTCCACGAACAAGGCACCGGCATTGCTTGGTCCGCCGATCAGGAATCGCTCCGGCGTCGTGTGCGGGTAGCTGATGAGCCCGGGAACCTGCAACCACTCATCGGCCACCACCCAGACGATGAGCGTGGCGCCGAAGATGACATGCACGTCACCTGGCTCCGTAGCCCCGCCGACAATCTGATCGCACATGGCGTCAATGGACCCACCCGTGAACACGGTGTCGGTACCGGGCAAGGTGCCCGCTGCCGCGGCCATCAGGACCACGTGGGGAAGCTGGGACGGCTCGACGCCGATGGCATCGAGTAGCTCGCTGTTCCATTTCCCGCCTGCGTGCAGGTCACCCATCGATGCCGTGACGCCGGTGTCGATGGCGGGGACACCGGCCAAGGCGTAGGTCGCGACCGCTTGGGCGGGCCAATATCCCGCAGCATCGGGGGAAAGGGTGTGCGCCCAGCGCATGAAGCCTTCTGCGTCCGGCATCCCGGCCGGAGCCAGTGCCTCGTCGCCAACCGCGTCGGGATCCACAGGTGCGGCAGGCGGCCGTCCTTCGAAGTCCCCGTAGAGCAGCCCGGGCAGCGTCGGCACGCCTCGGCCGTTGACCGCGGTCAGGGAGGGCACCATGGAGGCCACCGCCACCCCCGCCACTTCCCCGTGCCCGCCTGCGGCCAGCTCCGCCGTCAGCGCGGCAAAGGCCTTCTGGGGGCCCACCCGCCAGGCCCGGCGCGCGTCGTGGCGGAGCTGGTCCGCCTCGGACGCGAGTATCCGGTGCGCCACCCTGCTCCGGGCAACGACCTCCCCGTTCTCATCAATGGCCAAGGCCTTCACCGCCGTCGTGCCGATGTCGACGCCTACCGTTATCGAACCGCGCGGGTTGATCACCAGTCCAAGATCCGTGTCATGATGCCGCCATTATGGACGAAGTCCGCACATCGAGAGGAGTTCGAGGAAATGAGCACTGCACGTCCGAAGGCCCTAGTCACCGCTGCCGTGAGCGGTCCGGGACTGGATCTGCTCCACCAACTGGCTGACCTCGTGCTCGATTCATGGCTCGACCTCCCTCAACTTCGGATCTACAACTCCCAGCAACTGGCGGAGCGGGTGGCCGCCGAGGGGGCCAACCTGGTCGTCGTCGAAGGTGACTCCTGCGGCGCCGAGCTGTACGAACAACCCATCATCGCCGTGGCCAGCTGCCGCGGCGACCCCACCAACGTCGATGTCGCCGCCGCGACGGCGGCCGGTGTCCCGGTCCTGCGTGCCCCCGGCCGCAATGCCGACGCCGTGGCCGAGCTGGCCGTGGCCCTCCTCTTCGCCGCCACGCGTGGGTTGGTCCCGGCAGACAGGGACGTGCGGGCCGGGGAGATCTATCGTGACGGAAAGATTCCCTACCAGCGCTACCGGGCCTGGGAAATGGCCGGCAGGACGGCGGGCCTGGTCGGTCTCGGCGCCGTGGGACGGGCCACCCGGTGGCGCCTCCGGGGCCTCGGCATGGACGTGCTGGCCTATGACCCCTACGCGCCCGACGCCACCAGTTCCCTGGACGAGCTCTTCGAACGCTGTGAGGTGATCTCGGTGCACGCTCCGGTGACCGAAGAGACGACGGGCATGATCGGCAAGGAAGAGTTCGCCAAGATGAAGGACGGCGTCGTCTACCTGAACACGGCGCGGGCAAAGATCCATGACACCGACGCCCTGGTGGCAGCTCTGCAGTCAGGCAAGGTCGGCTGCGCCGGGTTGGACCACTTCGAGGGTGAACACCTGGCCACCGACCATCCTCTGACCCAGCTGACCAACGTGGTGCTGACGCCGCACATCGGCGGGGCCACCTACAACACCGAGGCGAACCACACCGCCACGGTGGCCGAGGACCTGTGCCGGCTCCTGGCCGGGGCGAGGCCGCTGCACATCGTCAATCCTGAGGTCCTTCCGGATTGAGGTGACAGCCCGCCAGCCTACGATCATCGCCGACAGCATCGGGTTCCAGCCCGAGGGGCCCGATCCCCAGAACATCCGTCCCGGAGCCTCGTACCGACTGGCTGCAGCGTTGGCCCGCGCCGGGGATCACCCCCGCGTCTGCACGATCGCCACTGCGGTGGGTGACGACTCGGCGCGGCTTGCCGCGGTGCACAACGCGTTCTCGAAGCTCGGCATGGTGAGCTCGCACCTCACCCTTTTTCCCATGCCGAACGTGCCCGACATGCGCGCCCACCTTCTGGCCCAAGACGTGATCTGGGTTTCCGGCGGGAGCACCGCCAACCTGCTCGCGTTGTGGCGCCTGCACCGGCTCGATGTCATCCTTCGAGAATGCTGGGAGTCCGGCGTCGTCCTCAAAGGGGTGTCCGCCGGCTCGCTGTGCTGGCACGTCGGCGGAACGACGGATTCGTTCGGGCCGGACCTGCGCGTGATCACAAACGGTCTCGCGTTCTTGCCGTATAGCAACAGCCCCCACCATGACGCCGAAGAGCAGCGACGCCCGTTGATCCATCGGCTCATCGCCGAGGGCACCCTGCCCGACGGCTATGCCACCGAGAACGGCACGGGACTGGTTTTCTTCGGCACCGAGCTTCACGAGGCCTTCACCGAGGTCGAGGGAAAGACGGCCTACCAACTGGTTCGCCAGGGCACCACGGTGACCGAAACTGCCCTGCCCACCCGCCTGCTCTGAGGGGCGCCTGCCCTACGGCCGCCTCCCTCGCGTCGCGAATCGCGAGTGAGTAGTGTCGTCCCATCGTGACCGTCTCGCGCCCAGACGCCCCCGCGGTGCCCACAATGCTGCCGGACCCCACGCCCCGTGGCATCACCGTGCCCATCATCTCGGTGGACGACCACCTCATCGAGCCACCCGACCTGTTCACGGGGCGGCTCCCGGCGGTCCTCCAGGCGGAAGCGCCGCGGGTCGTCGAAGACGATGCGGGCAATCAGTCGTGGCTCTTCGAGTCGCGCCACTACCCGAACATCGGGCTCAACGCGGTGGTCGGTCGGCCCCGAGCGGAATGGAGCATGGAGCCGGCCCGGTTCGACCAGATGCGCCCAGGGTGCTTTGACATCGAGGAACGGATTGCCGACATGGATCGGGCCGGCATCTGGGCCTCGCTCTGCTTCCCCTCCCTGGTCTCGGGATTCTGCGGCGCTGTGTACTCCCGCGCCGAGAACAAAGATTTGGGGCTGGCCTGCTTGCGGGCCTTCAACGATTGGCATCACGATGTCTGGGCCGCCCCCCATCCCACCCGCATCATTCCGCTCCAACTCCCCTACCTGGCTGACGTCAACACTGCCGTGGGCGAGATCGAGCGGAACGCGGCGCGCGGATTCAAGGCGGTCAGCTTCCCGGAGTTTCCGGCGCAACTTGGCTTTGCCTCCATCTTCAGCGGCCACTGGGACCCCTTCTTCGCCGCCTGCGAGGAAACGGGAACGGTCGTCTGCCTCCATACCGGCTCTTCGTCCTGGGCTCCGCTCGCTTCTCCGAGCCCTCCCTTCGAGTTGCTGCCGACGCTGTTCCCCGTCAATGCGCTGGTGGCTGCCGGAGAGTGGCTCTGGTCGGGAGTGCCGTTGCGGTTTCCCCGACTTTCCATCGCCATGTCCGAGGGCGGAATCGGATGGGTGCCGATGCTGATGGATCGCGTCGACTACGTGCTGGGCCATTCCGCCTCGGGAAGCGAGAGCACGGCGTGGCCGTCCACGATGTTGCCGAGCGAGGTCCTTTCGAGAAACTTCTGGTTCTGCTCCATCGATGACCCGTCGATGGTGGCCGTGCGCCATGTGATCGGCGTCGACCACATCATGGTCGAGAGCGATTACCCGCACGCCGACTCTTCGTGGCCCGATACCCAGCAGGTACTGCTCACGACGTGGGGTGAGCTGCCCGACGACGAGCTGCGAGCCATCGCCGGAGGAAACGCGGCGCGCCTGTTCCACCACCCACTGCCCGATCGCGACGACTGGCGCTCGCCGACTGTCTGAACTCGTAGGCGGAGGGCTCCGAGCCGGTAGCTAGAGCCAGCCGCGCAACGTTTCGATCATGGCGACGGGGTCGCCACCCACCGGGGTGACATTGAGGTGCGTCACGCCGACCTCGGCGAACGCGGCCAGTCGCTCCTTGATGTACCCCTCCGGACCGCACAGCGACATCGCCTCGAGCAGATCGGCCGGCACCTTTGCCGCGGCCTCTGCCTTGTGGCCCGACAGGTACAGGTCCTGAATTTCGGCTGCCTCCTTCTCGTAGCCGTAGCGACAGGCCAGGGCGTTGTAGAAATTCTTCCCCTTGGCCCCCATGCCACCGACGTACAGCGCCGCTCCCGCCCGTCCCATCTCACGGACCGACGCCACCTCGGTCTCCTCGCCAATGGCCAGGAGACCTCCCGCCGCAATCTGCAACGGACCCAACGCCGGGTCGCGGCGGGCGGCACCCGCGGCGAGCGAAGCACCGAACACCGCGTGGGCCTTCTCCGGCACGAAGAAGATCGGGAGCCACCCGTCGGCCACCTCGGCCGCCAAGGCTACGTTCTTCTCCCCGAGCGCGGCCACCCAGATCGGGATGCGGGATCTCTCGGGATGGCCGATGATCTTGAGGGCCTTCCCGAGACCCGTGCCCTGATCTTCGGGCAGGGGGATGTGAAAGATGTCCCCCTGGTGCACCAGCGGGGCTTCCCGCGCCCACACGTTGCGACAGATCTCGATGGTCTCGCGCGTCCGGGCCAGGGGCCGGTCATACGGCACACCGTGGAAACCCTCGATCACTTGCGGGCCGGAGGCGCCGAGGCCGAGCACGCAGCGACCTCCCGAGAGGGCGTCGATCCCGGCCGCGGTCATGGCAATCAGGGTTGGCGTCCGGGTATAGATCGGCAGAATCGCCGCTCCGATCTCCACCGTTTCGGTGTGGGCCGCCAGATAGCCCATCATGCTCGGTGCATCGAATCCGTAGGCCTCGGCCACCCACACCGTGTCGAGCCCGACTTTCTCCAACTCTGCGGTCTGCCGGGCCGACTCGGCAAAGCCCCCCGCATAGCTCAACGGCATGGACAGCTTCACCGATTGCTCCCTCCACTCGTTGGCGCCCGGTCGGATAGGGACTGTAGCGCCGACATCGGCGGGAGCGATTCGGGGACTCGGCGTGCGGCGCTCAGCCGGGTGCCGTCCCGGCCAGGTGATGGGCGGCCCGGGCGGCTAGCGCGACCAGCGTCAGGGTGGGTCCGTATCCGGTGGACGTGACGAACACCGACGAGTCGGCGAGGACGAGATTGTCCAACGTGTGCACGCGGCTCCAGCGGTCGACGACCGAGGTGGCCGGGTCGTCGCCCATGCGCGCCGTGCCGATCACGTGGCGACTCTCCGGTATGCCTGAGGCCCTGTCACCGAACTCGGGGACACCTGGCGACGAGGTGTGGATCGTCCAGTCAGCCCCCATCTCCTCGAGCACTGATTGCAGGATCCCTCCATGGTGCTTCGACGCCGCGAGCTCGTGGCGTCCCGGCTTGTAGGTGATGCGGGCCACCGGAAAGCCCCGGGCGTCGCGGATCGAGGGACTGAGATCGACGGCGTTGGTCGGATACGGCAGGTCCTCACCCTGCATGATGAAGACCCACATGTGCTCGCTCATCTGGGCGTCCCGCATGGCGGGCGCGTGCGCACGGCCCCAGGGCAAATAGCGGGCCTCACCGATGGGAAACCCACCCCCCGCGTGCTCCACCAGCCCACCACGGATCCACGGAAGGTTCGCCTCGGCTGCAGCGGCGCGCGCACGATCATCTTGGATCATGGCGTCATCGTGGACGTGCGTGACGGAACGACCCTTGTGCGGATGCAGGCGCAGATCCTTGAAGTGCCCGACCATGATGGTCTGGAAGTGCACCATCAGGTGGCGCCCGAGGGCGGGGTGCTCCAGTCCCGACTGGAGCAGGAGCCGTGGCGTCTCGATCGCCCCTCCGGCCACGATCACCACCCCGGCATCCATCGAGCGCTCGACCCCATCGGGCCCGATGTAATCGACACCGGTGGCTCGCCGTCCCTCGATGCGAATGCGCGAGACGTACGTCTCGGCCATCAGCTCGGCCCGGCCGGTGGCCATGGTCTTTGTCAGGAGCGCCACCGGATCGCCCTTGGCGTGAATCGGGCAGCCGTAAAACGCGCAGAAGCCGCAGTTGTTGCAGGCGGGCCGGCCGTCGTAGGCAATGCTGTTGGCCGCCGTCGGGGCCTCGTAAGGATGCAGTCCCACGCGCTCCGCCGCCGCGGCCGACAGGACGGCGCCGTACATCGGGGCGCCCGGCGGCATCGGGTACGGGCCAGAGCGCCACGCAGCGAAAGGGTTCGCCCCGGCCCGGCCGGACACGCCGATCGCCTTCTCCACCTCCGTGTAGAAAGGCTCGAGCTCGTCGTACGTCAATGGCCAATCGGCGACATGCGCGTCTTCCTGAGGCCCGTAGGTGGACAACAGCCTGAAATCCTCTTCCCGGAAGCGCGGCACCTTCCCGTCGGCATGCGTCCCTCCACCGCCCACCGTGGTGGGTATGGAATTCACCTCACCGACGTGGGTGTGCTCACCCTCGTCCGCCGAACGACGAAAGGCGCGGGGTTCGATGAGAGGATCAGGCCCCAAGAAGTGACGCACCATGAACTTGATCTCGTCGTTGGAGTAGTCCGAAGCGGGCTTGGTCAGATCGCTGGGATCGAGAAGGTGGTTACGTCCCTTCTCCATGATCACGACGGACCACCCGGCGCGCGTCAGAACCTCGGCCGCGGTCGATCCCCCGGGCCCTGAGCCGATGACGATGGCGTCGGTCATGGTCCCGATACGTCCTCATCGCTGTAGCCGCGTGGCTGCACGTCCCCGTCCCTTCCGATGTAGGCCCACCCGATGCCGTCCCGATTCCCCCCGTACTCGGGGGCCCCGTACATCCCTTCGCAGCAGTGCCCGTACAAGAGGTCGCAGAATCCTTCGTCGGCCCGCAGGCGTCGCTCCTGCTCTGCTCCGTCGACCTCTGCGAAGTCGGCGCCGAGGGAGGCCAACCCCTGGCGGTACTTCTCCTGCAGCCCGACAACGGGACCGTTGAATTCACGCTCGGGAAGGCCGAGTGATCCCTCAATGCGCATGCGCCACGCCAACTCATCCAATGTGCTCAAGGGATTGAAGTTGATGAATCCCGCCTCACCGCCCTTACGACCCGACGTCGGACCACCGGCCCAGATCCGTGGCGGATCGAACGTGAACGCGCCCAACAGGGTGTCGATGTAGTCAGCCACTCCCGCTTCTTCTGCTCCCGGCGCCCCCTGATCGGAGGGCATCATCTGTGCACACGCCGCCCGGAGAACGAGGTACTCGCGTTCGGTCAACCAGACGGGCATCGGGCTACGGTAGCGTGCCGGATCCTCACGCGCCGGCGTTGGTGGCGATCAAAGGTGGCGGTCACATCTGGTGCGACAGCGTCAGCTGATCCGCCCGTAGTACGCCGCATCGCCGAAGCCGAAGATGCCGCCGTCGGCCGCCACCAGCCAGTACCCGCCGGTGGCCTGGTCCGCCGCCATCCCCACGACGGGTGCCACCAGCGCGTGACCGCCCATCGAACCCGCAAAGGTCGCCTGGCCGAAATCGAACACACCCCCGTCGGCCGCTTCGAACCGGTAGCCCTGGCCGTCGGGAAGTGCCTCCATCCCGACGATGGGCTGGACGAGGTGCAGCGCCCCGGTGCTCCCGAAGAAGGGGGCATTGAAGCTGAAGATGCCACCGTCGGCCGCCACCAGCCAGTACCCGCCGGTCACCGAATCGGCTGCCATACCGACAATCGGTTGATTGAGGGCGTTGCGACCCATGCTGCCGTAGAATGTGGCGTCACCGAAGCTGAAGATGCCGCCGTCGGCGGCCACCAGCCAGTACCCCTGCCCGTCCGGGGTCGAGGCCATGCCGACGATGGGTGCGACGAGGCGGAGCGCCCCCGTACTGCCGTAGAACGCTGCGTCACCGAAACTGAAGACGCCGCCGTCGGCGGCCACCAGCCAGTACCCCTGCCCGTCCGGGGTGGCGGTGATCCCGACGATGGGCGAGTTGAGTGGGACGTTCACGAGGGACCCGTAATTCTGGGCTGCGCCGAAGGCCGCGACGTCACCGTTCGACTCGGCCTCCCAATACCCGAGGCCGTCCGTAAGGGTGGCAATGCCGATGATGTGCGGTGGCGTGAGAACGCTGTCGACGACCTGATTCCACGTCAGGGTGATGCCGGCGGGTGGGGGGCCGCAGGTGCCGACCAACTGCACGGCCAGCGAGCCGCCCGGGGATCCGGTCGACGAGAATGCCGCACCCATCGAAATCGTCGGCGCGCCAGTGCCACACGAACTGAACTCGTGCAGGATGATGTCGCGGTGACCCCAGCAGCCGCCGGGTGAGCGGGGGGAACAGTTCGAATTCGTCGTCTGGCCCTGGACGCCGCCATAGCCATCTGAGTACATCCAGTAGAAATCGGCTTCGAGCACCGACGCCAGCCCGCCGGCCCAAATCGAACCACCCCAGCTCATCTGGCTGCCTCCGCCGAGCGAGCTGGGAAAGGCGGGATCGACTCCGCCATCCGCCCCTTGTTGCGCATCCGCGTTGAGTTGGGAGGTCATGTCGCTGATCGCCGGAAGGCCCCGGTCGAGACGTTCGTCGTTGACAACGATGAATGCTTGCTCGGGAACGGGAAGGCTCGACAGCGTCGCCTCGGAGATGTTGAGGGGGCCGACGCCCTCCTGCGCCCGGGCCGAGTCGATCGATGTGAGGTAGTCGCTGCTGCTCGGCGCGATATCGCTCGGAGGGTTGTTCGGCGGAAGGATGCCCGCTGCCCCGGCCGGGAGCGACAGCCCACCGCCGATGACAGCCGCACACGCGATCGCGGCAACCGCCAGCCCACCTATTGCGGGTGTCAGCGACCGCCCATCTCGTGTCCGTCCCATCCGCCCCACACGTCCTCCCGGGGACGCTGAGGAAGACGGCAATCACGGAAATGGTCGAAAAGAATCCATTCCGGCAACCCGGCTCACTCAGAGAGTCCCGTAGCTTTGCGTCCCCCCCTCGCGAGGGGTTTGCCTTTGTGGTCAAAGTATGACCCGAAGACCTGGCAGAAAAGGTTCAGAACCAGCCAAAACGGGCACGGGCAACCGAATTGCAACCTAGGTGCGCCGGCCCGGGCCCCACGTTGTCCTCGCTCTCGCTCGCCACCAGCTTCGGATTCACCCCGGCGGTGACGGCCCCGAGCTTGGCCGCGGCGAGGTAGGCGATGAAATGCTCGGGCGTCGGCGGGAGTGCGAGTGCGACCACGTCTCCCTGCGCCACCCCGAGCTCCGCCAGCCCCACCGCGGTCTCGTCACAGATGCGATCGAACTCTGCGTACCCGAGCGACAATCCCTCGTCGGTGACGAAGGCGGCCCGGTCCCCGAAGCGCCGTGCTGCCTCGACCGCAGTCTCGACCGCAGTCTCGACCGCCATGTCGATCGCCCGTCGCGTTCAATCCGACAGTCCGACGATGACCGACTTGGTCTCGGTGAACGCCTCGATGCTGCCCCATCCCCCTTCGCGTCCCAGGCCTGATTGCTTGTACCCTCCGAAGGGCGCGTTCGGCCACACGGTGTACTCGTTGATCCCGACCGTCCCGGCCCGGACGGCCTTGGCCACCCGGAAGGCGCGCGCGATGTTGGTGGTGTAGACGCCTGCGCCCAACCCGTACTCGGTGTCATTGGCCAGAACGATGGCGTGCGCCTCGTCGTCGAAGGGCATGGCGACGAGTACCGGTCCGAATACTTCCTCCCGTGCGATCGACATCGAATTGTCGACATCGGCGAACAACGTCGGGTTCACGAAGTTACCCTGGGCCAGATCGCCGCCGGGACGATCGCCCCCCGCCACGAGACGAGCCCCTTGCGACGGCGCCTTGTCGATGAAGCCGAGTATGCGATCGAGCTGGCGCGCGTTGATGATGGCGCTCGAGGTAGTGGCGGTGTCGAAGGGGTCGCCGAACTGCACCATGCCGACCAATGACGCCGCGGCGTTCACGAAGGCGTCGTACACGCTGCGTTGTACCAGGGATCTGGTCTGGCACACGCAACCCTGGCCCGAGATGCCCATCGAGACCATGCCCATGGCCATCATGGCCGCGCCTTCGACGCTGGGGGCATCCTCGAACACGATGCTGGGCGACTTGCCGCCCAGTTCGAGGGTGACCCTCTTGATGGTGCCACCGCTCGCCTCGAGGATGCGCTTGCCCACGGCTCGGCTTCCCGTGAAGGTGACCTTGTCGACGCCGGGGTGGGTGATGAGGGCTTCGCCGGTGGGATTGCCCGGCCCGGCCACAAGGTTGACCACTCCGGGCGGAAAGCCCGCCTCCTCGATCGGGGCCATGAGCTTCAGCGACGTGAGCACGGCAAATTCCGAAGGCTTGACGACGACGGTGCAGCCGGTGGCCAGAGCGGGCGCCACCTTCTGGGCGAACAGCATCATCGGGGCGTTCCACGGGATGATGGCGGCCACCACGCCGACCGGCTCGCGGAAGCTCATGATCTGCACGTCGCCCCCGGTCGGACTGGCCTCGTAGGTCGGGTAGGTCGACCCGCAGATCTTGTCGATCCAGCCCGCGTGGTGGTCGAAGACGCCCGCCGCCATTTCGCTCGAGACGACCGGCAGGGACGAGAACGCAATGGGCATGCCCATCTCGAGTGTCTGCAAGTTGTTGAGCTCGTCCCCGTGCTCGGTGATCAGGGCAACCAGCCGGCTGAAGCACTTCTTCCGCTCCTTGGCGGTCAGCCGGGGCCAGGGGCCCTCGTCAAAAGCCCGGCGTGCAGCCAGGACGGCGCGATCGATGTCGGCCGCCGTGCCGATGGCAAATGTCGTCACCACCTCGTTGGTGGCCGGATTCTTCTGTTCCCAGGTGCCCCCGTCGGACGCGTCGCTCCATGCTCCATCGATGAAGAGATGCCCCGGCTGTACGTTCAGCCGGTCACGATGCTCGAGTACGGACATTGCCATCGACAATTCACCCCCCTGGGAGGTCGAGCGCTCACTCGAACCAGTCGTGCCCTGCTGCGGGACGCAGGCCCCGAACGGACCAACTATGACACGCGTGTCAGAGCACGGCGAGTCCCCGATCCCACCTTGGTGTCGGCCGTGCCGGCCAACGCGGACGCCTCATTGACCGGGCTCAGGATCCCGCGGTTGCCCGAGCATGCGCTCGGCGATGACATTGCGCTGCACCTCGCTGGTCCCGCCCGCGATGGTCAGGCACCGGGTGGACAGGAATCCCTCCTCCCACCGTTGTGCCTCGCCGTCGAGGACAGCACCATCCGCCCCGTACAGCGCCATGCCCATCTCCTGCACGCGCTGCTCATGCTCGACCCCGAGGAGCTTTCGGACGCTGGCCCCGCTTCCCGGATCGACCCCGGACAGCGTGCGCAAGGTCGAGCGGAGGCTCAGGACGGCGAGGGATTGTGCTTCGACCAGAAGGTGCCCGAGCTCGGCCAATCGTACCGGCGCATCATCCGCCCCCCGACGCTCGACGGTACGCAGCAGCAACTCGACACCATTGCCGAACGCCGCTCCGGACGACATGGACACTCGCTCGTTGGACAGCGTGGTGCGGCCGATGCGCCAACCGTCGCCGGGCTGTCCGATCACCGCGTCGTCGGGCACGAAGAGGTCGGTGAAGAACACCTCGTTGAACATGGCTGCGCCCGTGAGCTCGCGCAGGGGCCGGATATCGATGCCTTCGGTGTGCATGTCGACGATGAAGTAGGTGATGCCGGCGTGCTTGGACGCGTCCGGGTCGGAACGGGCCAGGCAGATCCCGTAGTCCGCCTGCATGGCCAGCGAGGTCCAGACCTTTTGGCCATTGAGGATCCACCCGCCCTCGACCGACTCCGCCCGGGTGCTCAAGGCGGCCAGGTCCGAACCGGCACCGGGCTCGCTGAAGAGTTGGCACCACGCAAGCTGCCCGAGCAGCGTCGGGCGCACCCACCGCTCCTGTTGCTCTTCGGTGCCGTAGGCGATGATGGTCGGGAGCGCCCAGGCGCCCACGGCGAGGTGCGGTCGGAAGACGCCGGCCGCCGCCATCTCCTCGTCCAGGACCAACTGGTCCAACGGATCCGCCGAGCGGCCCCATGGGGGCGGCCAGTGGGGCATGAGCAGACCTGTCTCGACCAGCGCCGCCCTCTGCGCCACCCCATCCTGCGCCGCCACCTGCTCTACCAACGGCCGCAGCGCGGCCCGGCGGGTTTCGGCTTCGGGCGGGAGATCGGCCGAGAGGCTGCGCCGGCTCCCCGCGAGGGCCAACCGGGCCACGTTCTCTTCGAGACGTTCGCCCCCGGCGAGGAGCAGTCGGGTGGCCATGGCCCGCTTCAGATAGAAGTGGGCATCGTGCTCCCAGGTGAAGCCGATGCCACCGAGAATCTGGACACACTGCTTGGCGCAGTGCGCTGCTGCATCGAGGGTGAGGGCTCCGGCCACCTGCGCACTGAGCGCCCGTTCGCCTTCGGCGCTGTCACCGCTCCACACCGTCGCGGCATCCCATGCGACGGCGGCACACTGCTCCACGGCGACCAGCATGTCGGCCAGGGCGTGCTTGATCGCCTGGAATTGACCGATGGGTCGGCCGAACTGCACGCGCACCTTGGCGTACTCGGACGCCGTGTCGAGGCACCAGCGGGCCACGCCGGTTCCCTCGGCCGCCGCCATGACCAAGGCCAGATTGCGCACTTCCTCGGTTGTCACCTCGGGGAGCAACGCATCGGGTGGGAGGGCGGCATCGGTGAATACGGCCTGACCGAGGCTCCGGGTGGCATCGAGCGCGGGGAGGGACGCCGTGTCGGCGTCACGAGGGTCGAGCACGCACCAGCCACCCTCCTCCATCGGCGCGAGCAGCACGGAGGCCGTCGCCAATCCGAGCACGGGGCGCAGTGACCCGCTCACCCGCGATGCGCCGCTCTCCGACCGCCTGATCGACTCGGTGCCGAGGGCGACCGCGGCGGGCGCGGAGCCGTCCAACAGACCGGGCAGGTAGCGGGCCCGTTGCGCAGCACTTCCGTGCCGCGAGATCACGGCTGCCGCCACCACGGTGGGCAGGACTGGGCCGGGGAAGAGGGCGTACCCGAGCTCTTCGAGGACGACGGCAAGTTCACTCAGACCGAAGCCTTGCCCACCGTCGGCCTCTGGCACATGGAGCCCGAGCCAACCTTGGGCAACCATCTTCTCCCACACCGGGGGAAGGTCGTCCGTCGTCGATTCGGCCGCCGCCCGCGGCTCGGTGTGTGGGCAGTGATTCTGCAACCAACGCACCGCACCGAGGCGCAGCGCTTCGTGTTCTTCGATCACCGCTATTGGCATCAGCCCTCCGTCTCTCCTGGGACTATGGCAACCCCGTCTCTCGACAACGAGATGGCGCCGACAGGACAACCTTCGGCCGCGATGCGCAACCGCGCCTCGTCGGTCGCGGCCGCATCAAGGACGACCGCATGGCCCTCCTCGCCGAGATCGAATGTCCCGGGGGCCCAGAACACGCAGTTCCCCGAGCCCATGCACCGTCCCTCGTCGATCACGATCTCGATCGGATCACTCATGGCGCCTCATCGCCTCTCCCCCAGCCTCGCGCTCAACCGGCTCGCAACAGGATCGCACCCGTCGGCACGCCTTCTCCCGAAGTCACCAGACAGTTTGTCGCACCCTCGACCTGACAGGTGGAGGTGCCGCGCACCTGGCGCACGCCTTCGGTAATGAGGTTGAATCCGTGCACATAGGCCTCGGACAAGCCCCCACCCGATGTATTGGTGGGAAGCGAGCCGCTGCCCCAGCGCAGGTTGCCCTCAGCCACGAAGTCGCCTGCCTCCCCGCGCCGGCAGAACCCGTACCCCTCCAAGGAGAGGAGGATCAGCGGGGTGAAGGCGTCGTAGATCTGCGCCACGTCCACGTCCTGCGGCCTGAGCTCGGACTGCGACCACAGCTTCTGCGCACAGGCCCAAGCCGGGCCAATCAGCGGGTCATCGGAGTAGTAATTCACCATCGTCTCGTGCTGGCGGTTCAATCCCTGCCCGAAGGCATGCACCAGGGCGGGGGGGTGTGGGCAGTCCTTCGCTCGGGCCGCCGGGACGAGGACGACCGCCAAGGCGCCATCTGTCTCGAGGCAATTGTCGAAGAGGCAGAGCGGCTCGGAGATGAAGCGCGACGCCATGTAGTCGTCCAGCGACATCGTCCTGTCATGCATCAACGCGACCGGATTGCGGTTGGCGTGGGCTCGTATCGCCATGGCGACCTCGGCCAGGTGGGCACGCGTCGCTCCGTACTCGTACATGTAACGGCGAGCCAGCATCGCCACCTCGTCGACCGGACGGAGCAGACCAGAGGGTCGGGTCCATTGTCCCTGCATGGGCAGTCCGGTAGGCGCGGCCGCCCACGGCCGCGACCCGGCCGCGCCGCGCTTGCGCGACCTCCAGGCCACGACCACTTCGGCCTGACCGGTGGCAATCGCCATGGCGGCGTGCCCGACCGTGGCGCAGCCGGCGCCGCCGCCGTACCCCACCTGGGAGAAATACGTGATGTCGCCTGCCCCTATGGCTTTGGCCAGGGTGACCTCGTCGGTGGTCTCCAACGTGTACGAGGACAAGCCGTCGACCTCGCCTGGTGTGATGCCGGCATCGGCCAACGCTGCGACAACGGCTTCCGCCGCTAGTTGGGACTCGGAGCGGTCAATCTGCTTGGCAAATTCGGTCTGCCCGATGCCGACGATCGCCGCCGCATCTTGGAGAGGGCTCCGACGTCGGGTCATTGGACGACGCTATCCCTCCGCACGACGAATGCGTCAACCCGCCGTGAAGGTCACCGGCAACGACAAGGGAGAGCGGAACGCCAACCCCTCGATGTGGGGAGCCGGCGCCGCAGGATCCAGCGCAAAGGGGCCGAGTCGATCGAAGAGGGTGTTGAGCGCGATACGCGACTCCATGCGGGCGAGGTGCATGCCGAGGCAGACATGGACGCCGAACCCGAAGCCGAGATGCTGACGTGCCGGGCGGAACATGTCATACCGATCCGGATCGACGTAGCGCCCCTCGTCCCGATTGGCCGCCCCGAGCAGGAGCGCCACATCGGCTCCGGCGCCGACGGTCACGCCGGCCAGCTCCGCGTCACGAGTGGCCTGCCGCAGGATGACGGTGACCGGCGGCTCCCAACGCAACGACTCCTCGAAGGCCTGCGGGAAGAGGGAGCGGTCGGCGAAGAGGGCCTCGAGTTGGGTGCGATCGCGCAACAGCGCACACAGGAGGTTGCCGGTGGCCCGGTACGTCGTTTCGACCCCGGCGGGAAGGAGAAGGCGCAGGAAGGAGTAGATCTCCTCGTCGCGCAACATCGCCCCATCCACTTCGACCCGTACGAGATCACTGATCAGGTCGTCGCCCGGCGTCACCCGCCGCTCTGCCATGACCCTGGCGAAGTAGTCGCGCAACGATGCGGAGGCGGCGATGCCCCGTTCCCAATTGGCCGTCACGCTGGTCAGCTCAAGGGCCCAACGCTGGAAGCTCGGATAGTCGGCCCGCGGCAACCCGAGGATGTGGGCGATCACTTGCGCCGGAAAATTGAACGTCACCTCACGCACCAGATCGGCGCGACCCCGATCGATGAAGGTGTCGATCAGTTCGTTCACGACCACCGTGACCAGGCTCTCTTCCCAATGTGCGAGCACCTTTGAGCGAAAGCTGGGCGAGACCATGGCGCGGGCGACGCGGTGTTCAGGCTCGTCCATCTGCAAGATCGTGCGACCCATGACCTGACCGATCACGCCTTCGTAGATGCCCGAGGAATACGTCTCGTTATCCCGCAGCACCTGGACCACCTCGTCGAAGCCCAGCACGGTGATTGGTGGTGGACGGTGCGGATCCGCGGGTGGCGCTCCATCTCCGAGGTCGATCGGACCGCTATGGACCGGCGACTGCCGGCGCAACTCGTGCATCCTGGGGTACGGGTCGCGGATGTCGCCCGACACCACGTCCTTGAGCTCGAAAGGATCGAACGGAACGACGGTGACCGGCCTGCTCTCGGTGATGGCCATGGGGCTCCCTCTCTCTGGCAGCGTCGGCAGCTCCATCTGTCCCAGAAATGTGACGCTGGCGTCATGCTATCAAACGTTCGTTTGGGAGCGACGGCGGGGCCGTGTTCGACGGCGGGACCAGAAACACCGAGAATGGGGTAATGGCGAACGCGGACCAGGGCGAAGGATCGTCGACGAGACATCGGATCCTGCAGGTCTCCCTCTCATTGATGTCGCAAAAGGGGGTTGACGGCACGAGCATGCGCGATCTGGCCGCGGCGGCCGGCCTCAATGTCGCTTCCCTCTACCACTACTTCCCTTCCAAACGAGAGCTCCTCGAAGCCGTACTCGT
>Ga0307374_10004801_pt1 | contig 22334 bp, 13 predicted proteins | sample OX3MG_FD_202532 | JGI IMG/M metagenome (GOLD analysis project Ga0307374, IMG submission 202532) | Soil microbial communities from Risofladan, Vaasa, Finland - OX-3 | ecosystem: Environmental > Terrestrial > Soil > Coastal area > Acid sulfate soil | place: Finland: Risofladan, Vaasa | collected...
GCCTGTGCTACCGGAAAGGAATGACATGCCACGAATCCAGTTGCCCATTTTATCCGAAATGAACGCGGAACAGCGCCGCGTGCATGACGAAACCGCCGCCGGAAAACGCGGCCGCGTTCCCGCGCCGATCCTGGCCTGGCTGAAAAGCCCGGAGTTTGCCGGCCGCGCTCAGAAACTCGGCGAGTTTGTCCGCTTCGATACTTCGCTGCCGCCCCGGCTTTCCGAACTCGCCATGCTGATCACGGCGCGGTTCTGGACCGCGCAGTACGAGTGGTTTTCGCACAAGCAGCAGGCCTTGAAGGCCGGCGTCGATCCTGCCGTGATCGACGACATCGCGCACCGCCGCGTCCCCCGCTTTAAAAATCAGGGCGAGCGCGCCGTCTACGATTTCAGCATGAGCCTGCATGAAACCCACGCCGTGCCCGATGAAATGTATCGCGCCGTCGTGGATGCGGTGGGAGAACAGGGCGCCGTCGAGCTGGTCGGCATCCTCGGCTATTACACGCTGATCGCTATGACGCTCAACGCGTTTGAAGTCGGCGTACCCGAAGGGTTTCCGGCGGAGCTGGAACCGTAGGGGATTTTTGTTTTTTGCGCTTTTATTTGGGCTGAGCGCCCGCACGTTTTACGATTTTTGTAAAAAAGGGCGCGGCACCCGCTGAGTAACTCGGCGGCTGCGGACCCTCGCGGTCGTCGCCAGCACACCTGCCGCTACCGAAGCCGCCGTATCTTCGTTCTCATCAATGGCCACCCGGGAATTCTATCCCTCCTCAAAGGCTGCGCCGGCCGCGCAAAGGCACACAGCAAAGACACACAGGCTGAAGCCTGTGCTACAGGGAGGGTTCAGGTAGCACAGGCTTCAGCCTGTGCGGGGTGCCGCTTTCAGTCCTGAGGCGCGATGGGAGAGAGTGGCGCGCCGTAGAGAATGAATCCAGATCATCACCCAAGAAACAAAACCAGCACCCTCCGACCCTCGAAAATCGCGAGGGTTTGGCTACCCGGAAATCCAAATGCGCCTCAAAGGCTGTGCCACCCGCGGATTCTCATCGTTGACCGCATATGTAAAATCTGATGATCCAGCAATAGTCAGTCAGCTACGCAGGGCAGCTGATGAAGGCACCACGGTGACTATCAAATGTGCAACTCTTGAAATTGAGGGTCGCGTTGGGAACCTCCAAGTCACGACTGACGGAATGAAAGGCGCTATTGCAGTCAGTGTTGACGAACTGCGCTATTTCAAACCTAGCCGCAAATCTTAATCCTCCCCGGCCACAATCCGAGAAGACGATTTACCAGGACTTGGCCGGGGAGGGCCGATAGCCAAACCCGGAACTAAGGCTTGCAACCCCAAATGTGTTTCACGCGCTTCAATACGATTTTGCCGTCCGCGTTATAGCGATCAATTGTGATGTCGCCCTGAAACGACGACGAATCAATCGTTCCATCCACGGTTACAGAGTGAGTCTCTATTGCCTTTTTCCCCTCGGGCATTTCAATGAGGTGCTGGAACCACGTTCCTTTTGCGGTTAGCTTCTTGCCAGAGATGCGACCAGTCAGACGAATAGCCTCATCGTTAAGCGGCCCTCGTAGGTGTAGAGCGTGAGTTTCGCAGTGGAGCCCCGTTGCTCAACGACCTCCATGTCCCAACCGTTGAGATCGCCGCTTTCTTCGAACACGTGCGCATTTGAATACACTTGAGTCTGTGGTGTTACAGCGCACACTTCCGCGCTCCTTGACGTGTCCTGGCTGAGTGCTCGCGGCGCGATCACTGCCCTTCCCAATAGAGGGATACCCAATAGAATGAGAAACAGTACCGCTAATGTGAGTCGCAACATCCGTGGAGTATATACCCCGATTGTTCGTCAGCGATAAATCTTCCCAACTCCTGTGAAACGGGGTTCTCGTCAACTGGGTTTTGTACCCAAGGCTATTTCCGATCTTCCGCCACTCACCCAATCTGGTTTGTGAAATCTTCACCCGGCACTTAAAAATATCATTTCGCGTCTCTCGGAAGGTGCCATTGACGACGCTTGTCTTCGGGGCGTCGAACCGCCTGCGGCTTTCGATCCGGTGCTCCGGATTCAAACGGCAAGGAATTGCGCCCCTGATATGACTTTCCAGATTTGTTGGAGTTCTGTGACCTATTGGCGATGGATTTTACCGCGCTGGTCAATTTCTGCAATTCTTCTCTGATCAACCGCAATTCTTTTGCGATGTCGTCGGCGGTCTCATCTTTCATGTTGCATCCTTTCACCTGCTAGCTCGGAGCTAGGCTTCAAGCCAACTCGCATTGCCAAATGAGCAGCTGGGCCATTGGGCTTAGTTTACATGGCAGGGAAATATTTAGCTGCGGAACTTAACCCACAGCCTGAGAAACCGTACCTTCGTTCTTATCGACGGCCACCCGGGAATTCTATCCCTCCTCAAAGGCTGCGCCGGCCGCGCAAAGGCAAAAAGCAAAGGCACACAGGCTGAAGCCTGTGCTACTGGGAGGGTTCAGGTAGCACAGGCTTCAGCCTGTGTGGGGTTCTGCTTTCGATTCTGTGGTGCGACGGGGGGAGTGGCGCGATGTAGAGAATGAATCCAGATCATCACCCAAGAAACAAAACCAGCACCCTCCGACCCTCGAAAATGGCGAGGGCTCGGGCACTCGAAAATTCAAATGCCCATCAAAGGCTTTGCCACCTGCCGCGACGCCAATAGTGCGCCGGGCTGACTAGTTTTGCTTCGCTTGGCTCGGCTGCTTTGGTTTCGGACGCAGTCCGACGTAGAGCAGGAATCCGTCTTCGCCAACCATAGGAAAGCTGGCGCCCCCAGCGTCGATGCCAACCTTTCGGAGCGCCATTTGCAGAACGGCTGCGCCATGAGGCGCGGGCTTGTTCACATCGCTAACCTCAACCCAGACGCCTTCACCTTGATGAGTGATCGTTCCCCAGTTATAGCCTGGTCCCACAGCTTCCCAACCAGCAGACTTGAGCGCTTCTACTATCTCATCTGCGTACTCAGTCGCTTCAGCGTCTTGGGCACAGATAAAGTAATACTTCTGCGGCGCGTACGGCTTCAGAAAAGCGATGAGTTGAGCTTTCTGGTCTTCTGAAAGTTCGCGGTATCCCTGTTCGTATTTCAGCGTTCTTGTCTCTTGCTCCGCTGCGCTGGCCAGCTGATGTGCTTGATTGGCATCGTCGGCTGAGTGTTGAGCTTCGCTATGGGCTTGCTGCGCTTCGGCTTTCGCGTTCTGTGCGACGGTGTTATTTTTTTGAAGCTTGCTGTTGAAATAGTTTGTTAGCGATTGCTCCTGAGCGTCATACAATCCTTGCTTGCGGCCATCGTATTTGTAGTCCGCGACTTCGCCCACAACGGCTACAGCAAACGCAATGAGCGCCAGAACGTTGAAAATATGCCTCTTCCTATGCCATACGTGCGCGACGACTTCACACGCGACCAGAGCACCCCAAAAACAGAGCGTGGTTACATGGATGACCGAGTCAAGAGAATCCCAGCCGGGCAGGGTCATGCGTCAATTTATACCATCATAGGAGAAAACTGGCTGAGGCGATTTTCAAAACGCTCGCGGGTGGCGTGGCCTTTGACTCTTTGGGTGCCGCATCCCTTCACCGTTTTTGTGAAGGGTGCGGTTTTTTTCTTCCTGTTCGCGTCCGACGGACGCACGCGAGAGTGCCCCACGATTCGCAGCTATGCTTGCCGCAGCGCGTCCAGCGCTGCTTTCACGCGCGCCGGGGTGAGCGGGGCTTGCCGGACGCGCGCGCCGGTGGCGTCGAAGACGGCGTTGGCGATGGCGGCGGCGGTGGCGCGGCTGGAAGGTTCTCCCGCGCCGGAAGAGGGAAGGTTCGGGTGGTCGATCAGCACGACCTCGACTTTTGCGGGAATGTCCGAGGCGCGCGCGATGGGATAGGTGACCCAATCCACGCTGGTGACGTTGCTGCGGTCGAACATGACTTCTTCCTTCAGGCCGCGGCTCATGGACTGCACCAGATTCGCCTCGATGGTGCCGCGCAGCGCTTCCGGATTGATGATCAGGCCGCAATCGTGCGCGCAGACAAAGCGCGTCACATGCACCTCGCCCGTCTCGCGGTTGACTTCCACTTCGGCGACGGTGCCCACGTAGGTTCCGTGCCGCGTGCTGAGCGCGATTCCGCGGCCCGTGGCGATCTTTCCCGATGCCGAAGTTTTCCTGGGGGACGGGCGCGCGTCCCATCCGGCTTTCTTCGCCACTTCGGTCAATACGGCTCGGATGCGCGGCTCCTGCAGATGCTTCAGGCGGAACGCCAGGGGATCGTCGCCGGCAGCGGCGGCGATTTCGTCCATGAACGACTCGACGGCAAACGTTGTCGCCGGACCCTCCGGATCGCGCAGGTGCGTGGTGCGCATCGGGGAGCCCGCCTCGTAAAATGCGGGCACGACGTGCGCGGCGGCGTGCAGATTCTGGAACTGGTACTCGGGCGATTCCGAGCCCCACTCCGCGAATTCGTCGACGCCCGAGGTGTTGGGAATGCCCGCTAGTTGAGCGCCCAGATAATTTCCCGCGGTGCTGGGGCGAAACATGATGTCGCCGCCTGAAAATGCGCGCGAAGTGAACTGCACGCCCGTGGCTTCGCCCTGCGCATCGATCGCGGCGGCCAGGTCGCACATCACCGCGGGGCCCTTGGTGCCCCACGCCGTCATGTCTTCCCGCATCCATTGCACGCGCACGGGTTTGCCGACGGCCTGCGAGAGCAGCACGGCGTCCGCGCCGGTATCCTCAAATCCCGGGCGGCCATAGGAACCTGCGTCTTCCACCCAGATGACGCGCACCGTGTCCAGCGGCACTTTGAGCAGCTCCGCGTAACCCTTTTGCAGTGCGTGAGGTTTCTGCCCGCCGGACCAGACGGTGGTGACGCCGTCGGCATGCACGTCGGCGACGGCGCAGCCCGGCCCCATCGTGGCGTGGGATTGGAAGGGAAACTCGTAGCTCGCTTCCACCTTTTTCGCGGCGCCGGACAGCGCGGCGGCGACGTCGCCTTTTTTGGCGGTTTCCTTGCTCGCCTTCGGCGTGGCCTCGCGCATGTGTTTGTACAGATCCTGCTGCACGGGGAATGCCTGTTTCGGCTCGGTCCAGGTGACTTTCAGTGCCCGGGCGGCCTGAATCGCGGCCCACTCGTTTTCCGCAACCACGCCGACAAAATTCCCTTTCACCACCGTCCGGAGAAAGCCGGGAATGGATTTGACGGAATTTTCGTCCAGGCTCACGAACGTGGCGCCTACGCCGGAGGGCCGCACCACGCGCCCGTGCACCATTCCCGGAACGCGCACGTCGGTGACGTATTTGTAGTGGCCGAGAATTTTCGGCGCAAGGTCCACGCGCGGGATGGGTTTTCCCACGATTTTGTATTCCGAAGGATCTTTCGGTTTCCCCTCGCCCTTCACGTTGAGCGAGAATCCGCTGCCGGAAACTTTCAGCGCGTCATTCAGGTCGCCGGGATTGGCCAGATCGGCGTACGAAACGCTTTTCCCTTTCGAGGATGCGCTTTTGACGTGCACGACGCCCTGCCTGACTTCGAGCTGCTCGGGCGGGACGCCCAATCGCTGGGAAGCCATCTGCGTAAGCAGGTAGCGCGCGTTGGCCGCGGCGTTGCGCAGGGGCTTCGCGCCCATCATGATGGAGGTGCTGCCGCCCACGCCGCCCTGGTCCGCCGTCATCGCCGTGTCGCCCATCACCAGCGTGACGCGGTTTACGGGTACATCCAACTCTTCGGCCACGATCTGTCCGAAGGCCGTCTCCACGCCCATGCCGATTTCCGATTTGCCCGTGAACACGTGAACCATTCCGTTTTTATCGATGCGCAGCCAGGCATCCAGGCGGCTGGGGGAGGGTGTCGAGAAACTGTCCGGCGATACACCGGCCAGCAGCCGGGGAGCGATGGCGGAATCCACCATGCTGAATCCGATCAGGATTCCTCCCGCGTCTTTTACGAATTCCCTGCGAGTCAAACCAGTTTTGGGAGCCATGGATTTATACGCTCCTCTTCGCGGCTTGCGATGCTCGCCGCACGGCGGCGAATATTCCGACGTGGCTTCCGCAGCGGCAGACCAGGCTTTCGAACGCCGCGCGCATCTCCGCATCGCTGGGATGGGGATTCCGGTCGAGCAGGGCTTTGGTGGTGAGCACCCAGCCGTTCAGGCAGTAGCCGCACTGAAATGTCTGTTCCGCGATGAATGCCGCCTGCACCGGATGCGGCTTCCCGGCGGTTTCCAAACCTTCCAGCGTGACAATCTCCTTGCCCACCGCGTTGGCCACGGTCAACTGGCAGGAGCGGACCGCATGATTGTCCACCAGCACCGTGCACGCACCGCATTGCCCCAGCCCGCACCCGAATCGGGGATTGCGCATCTCCAGATTGTCGCGGAGAACGTACAGGAGGGGGGATTTCGGGTCCACATCCACATGATGTACCCGGCCATTTACTTTCAAAGAGGCAGCGCTCATAAGAACCTCACAATCCCGCATTATACATCCGGATTTCGCGGACGTGGAAAGCCTGAAAATATTTTTCTCTTTTTCGTTTTTCGGACAATCGAAGGGCAGAATTCGAAATTCGGACCGATTTCCCTGTATCGGGAAGCATTATTCCGCGCTTGGCGAGCATTACGGGCCGCGTGGATTTTGGCAGCATTGCTCCCGGTCTCTTTTGGGATACAATAGGCGGAGTGCCCGAATGGCGGAATTGGCAGACGCGCTAGGTTCAGGACCTAGTTCTCGCAAGGGAGTGGAGGTTCGAGTCCTCTTTCGGGCACCAAAATTGTTACGCTGCATTTGCAATGCAATTCTTCCCGCGCAGCAACTTTCCCGCAATCGCTGAACGGATTGGCGCAATCACCGGACCTGCTGCATCAATTTGCATCAATCTGAATCATTGACCGCACAGCCGACAAACGGCGACCGTTGGGAAATCGGCATCGAAGCCCTGGACGACTTCCGGGGGAGTCCGGTCCCCCCAAGGCCCGATTCGCAGCGACGCTTGCGCTCCATCCGCCTCTTTTGGTGCTATAATCCGCCCAAGTTCATGCCGTTGCAGAGCGGCACATTCACTACATTCCTTTCCACTCAGTGCCGTTCACGCAGGGAGGAAAGTCCATGGAAGAGTCACGATCAATGATTCTTACACTCCTGATGAGTTCGTGGGGTGTGATCACAGTTATGCTGTTGGCCCTGGTGATTTATCGGGGGACGCTGTCGTCGAAAGAAGATGATCAGATTTTTATCGACGCCGCCGAGCAGCATCATTACAAAGAGCAGCAGGCGCTCATCGTCAAGATGGCGCGTTTGACCGGGCCAATTATCACTCTTGCGGTGGTGTCTGGCGCGCTTTTGCTCGCCAGCGCCAGTATTTGGATTTACGAAGGCCTCAAGAATTTTTAGGGCCGCCCGGGCTGCTCCATATTCGGAGTGGGGACCGAGTTTGTGTAGCTGGAGTCCACCACCGAAGTGTGATTCAGGACGATCACCCATCGCCCCCCGACCATATTGAGAATCAGAGTGGTGTGTCCGCGAAATTGGACTTCTTTGGCTCCTACCGTGGCCGTATAGACGAATTGGTAGGTAGCCCAGGCGGAGTTACCGTTTACCTTGATCAATGTATTCGACCGGTCCATGCGTCCGCCGGTGACGGTGGCGCGCTGCGCCAGATACGCTTTTAAATAACTGTCCCAGCCCACCAGCGGCGGCGCCCATGCGCCGCTCACGGTAACCACATCATCGGCAAAATATTTGTGCAGGGAATCGACGTCGCCGATCTGCCAGTACCCCAGCTCTTCGCTGATCGCCTGGTCGACTGCCTGGGGGGCGGGCATGGCCATCATGGTTTTTAATTCGGCTACCGCGTCAGCGCTGGCCTCGGCCTTTTTCTTTTTGTTTTTGTCGCTTTTTTTCGCCGCCACCGGAGCAGCCACGGCGGCCAGTACCAGCGCCAGGACCATCCAGGGTCCGCACATTTTTATGTATTTTGCCGTGAACTGTTTCATGATTGCCCCCACCGTTGAAGATAGCACGAACAATAATTCCTTTTCCGGGAATCCTAGGAGCGCGTGTCGTGCCAGTGCACGTGGCCGGAACACGCAGTTGGAGACCGTGGCCATCCGGCCTCTCCGGTTTTTCATGGCGTTCATGCCACGCCGCCGTTTTCACCGGCTGTTTCCGGCTACTTGAAACGAGTTTTGCGCACCACGTCCAGGCCGAAAGTGCCATTTTCATCGCGCAGGGCGACGATGGAGAATTCGCGATTGATTGTGTATTCGATTTGAATCACTTGATATTGCGTGGTCGTGACGTCCGTGATGTAGGTGATCACCAGGTTATGCGCGACTTGCTGCTCGATCGTGACGCTCGCAATCGAATTTTGTTGCGCGTTCAGCCCTTCCAATGATGGCCCAACGCGGAAGTGGCTGATCCCGAACAATCGCTCGATCCGCCCGCCGAGTTGGCTGGAGATGGCTTCGGAAAGCAGCGTGGACGCGCCCACGCCGGCATTCTGCCCGGTCGCGGTCCGCTGCGCGCTTTCCTGGCTGGTTTGTCCCAGGGCCAGCAGCTCAATGATGTCGCTGGACGGCAGGGGCGGGTCGGACCGGTAAGCGAGCGTGAGGCGGCTCGCTGGTCCGCTGAAATCCAGCGTGACATCGTACTGGCGTATGGTGGTCGTGGCCTCGACGTTCAACACCGGAATCAGGCGGAACGGATTGGCGAAGTTGATGTCGCCCCGCGAAATCGTGTACTGGTTGCCGCGAAAATTCATTTCGCCGCTCAGCAGATGAATGTGACCGAGCAGGATCGGGTGTTCCCAGGTGCCGCGCAGGCGCAGGCTCGCATCGGTCTGGATGCGTGCGCCGGTCCACTCCATGCGCGAATCCGGGCTGGAGTCCCCCTGAATATCGAACTGAAGATTTTGCAGAAATTGGGAGGTCGTGCTTGGCCCGCTCACCGGCTCCTTGGAAGAACCCATGAAACTGGCGAGGTCAAAGCCTTCGGCCATGAGCAGGCGATCGACAACGATGCGCCCGGAAAGCGTGGCTGCCTGCGCGCCGCCGGCAAGGCGCAAGTTACCCGCCATCAGCCAGCTCATTCCTACCGGATAACGAACACGAATCTGGTCGGAGCGGACGTTGACCACATAGCTGAGCGGGCCTTCTCCATACGTTACCGTTCCACCGATTGTGAGATGTCCGCCGCCGCTTTCCGCGACGACGTTTTCAAAGACCATGTGGTTGGCATTAAAATTAAAATCACCGGCTACGTTGCTGAGGCCCGCCGGAAAATCGCCGTAACGCAGGGACGCTTTCTCGAGGTGAACCTTGCCGTTGAAGCGCGGAACGGACATGGTTCCCGTCACGGCCGCATTGATTTGCGCGTGGCCGGAGGCTTCCAGCTGCGGCATGAATCCACCCAGCAACTGCAGGCTCACCGCGCCGTCCAGGCGCAGATTAAGCGCGCGATCGCCGGCAAAGCGGGCGGACCCGCTCAGGCGAAAATCGGTGTCGGCTCCGCGCAGGTTCGCCTGTTCGACGCGGATTTCGTCCTGGCGGTAGGTCAACCTCACCGGCCCAACGTTTTCCAGCTCTATTTTTTCAAAATCGAATGTGAATCGGGAAAGGGTCGCTTCGACCGCCAGGGTTGCGGGCCTGGCCGCAAACCCCGCAACCGCGAAATGGCCGTCCACCAGGCTGTGGCCGTTGAGCTTCGAAATGTGCATGGCGGAGGCGATAAAGGGATCGAAATCTATGCGCTCTGCGGTGGCTTCCGCCGTCACGGGATAGTCGCCGCCCAGAGTCATATCCATCTTGCCGGAGAGTTTGCCGGTCGTCATCGCGGAACCGATGGTCGCGATTAAATGATGGCCATCGGAATCCACCTTTCCGTCAAAGCTGCCCACCACATCGTTTCCAAGTTTCAAATCAATCAACCGGAGCTTGGCATGCATTTCGGGCGCTTTGATGGGACCCTGCCCTTGCACCTGCAGGTTCAGCTGGCCGCCCATGGGGAGGCGCGCATTCTGTATTTGCCGGATCGACTCGAGCGGGATCCCCGCGCCGGCGATGTCAAAAGCGATGTTGTGAGTATCCATGTGGTAGTCGATATTGCCGGTAAGCAAGCCCGTGGGTCCGTTCGGCACACGGGGCGGCATGTGCACCTCGGCATTGGAGATTCGCACTTCGCCGTCATGAACCGCGAGTTGTCCGCGCGCACTGTCGAAACGCCATGACCCCGTGGTTGCGTTGGACAGATCGAACAGCCCTGAAAATTCCGGATTGGCGCGGGTTCCTTTCGCATGAAACTGGCCGGTAAGCTGCGCGTGGGCCGGGTAGGAAGTTCCCAGCAGGTGTTGCAGGTCGTCGGTGTTGGCCCCGACAAGACTGACGTCAAAAGACCACGGGCTGTCGGGAGTGAAGGCCCAATCGTCCAGATCCAACATAAGTTCCAGCTCTGCCGAGGAGCGGCCGCGGCTGGCGCGGCCTCGTTCGAGATGCAGTTCATCGGGCGAGTACGTGAGTTCGGCTTCCAGCTGATCCCAGTACAGCGTGCCATACTTTGCATTGCTTCCCGTGACGTGGCCCGCGAAGGTTGGGCCGTCCAATGGCCCTGTCAACTGTCCCTGCCAGTGGAATTGTCCGGCGATGACTTCCGGTTTCTTGTCCAGGCCGCGCAGGCGATTGATGAAGTCGTCCCAGTGGGAAACATCTTGCGTGTCGACCGTGGCATCGAGCGAAGAGTTGACCATGCTCAGCGCGCCGCGAAACTCAATGCGGCTCGAAGGCGTGGTGATCTCCCCGGGAGAGAGTTCGAACTGCCTGCCGTCCATGGTGTAGTGGAACGCAAAATGCGCGGCGGCGGGAATCTCTCCGGGCGCGGGTGCCGCGGACGGTGTCCAGACCGAAGAGCCGCGGGAATCCACGTGTTTGAAGTTGGCGACCCACGTGGTGGTCGCATCGACTTCCATTTGGCTCTCCCAGTGCAGCGGGATAATGGGAAGCGAAGGGTTATCCTCGGCGGCAAGCGCCCGGCTCAATTCCAGGCCGTGCGCCTTGGTGTCGGCCCGGAAGGTCAGCTTCGGAATATCCATGCGCACGTGCCCGTCCACGGTACCGCCGAGCAGCATGGCTTCAAAATCAGGCAGGTCCAGCGCGCTGCGGTCCAGGCGATAAGAGCCATGCGCGGCGACATTTCCGGGGTGGAACCAGACATATTTCATGGTGATCCGGTCGGCCGTGTACCTTCCACTGGCGCTCACCTGCTTCCCGTCGTAGCGCCCCTCGCCGGTGAACTCCACGTGTCCGCCCGGCGCGTTCCTCTTGCGCAGGATGGACCAGAGGTCCTCCAGGCGTATCTGTCCGCGATACCGGAAGTTCCAGGCGGGCCGCAAAAAACTGGCGAGATTGGCTTGCGCATCGATTTCGGTATGCAGCGTTTTCCATTGCAACTGGGTCAGGGAAAACGAATCGGGCTTGATCGTGAAATGCGCTGTGACATCGGAAGCAAACGGCTCATCCTTCAGCGCCGCAATTTCAAATTCATGCCAGCTTGTTCGCCCCAGATACACGGGCTTGCCGCCCTCATCCGCATAGTCCATTGCGAATTCGAACTGGCCGCCCTTCACGGACAGGGGCGTGCGCGTGTCATTCCATAAAATTTCTCCGTCAGTGATGCGCAGCCGGGCGATTTTCAAATCAAAAAGGCCCTGGAGGGGAAGCCGGCCGGAGCTTGCGGTCACCTTCGGCCCGGGAACATTCGTGGAGCCATCCGTATTGACGCGCACGTGCACCGAGAAATGGGACATGTCGAGATTTCCCAGTGAAATTTTCGGGCCCCACAACGATTCCACGCGAATACTGAACTGCAACTGGTCGGCGTGAAATAGCGGGGGAGTTCCCGCCGGCTCGCGCCCATGCAGGGTGAGCCCGTCGAAACGCGCGCTCAGCTTGCGCCAGTCGAAATGAAAACTGCCAAGCTGGACCTTCGCGCCCGTGGACTTTTCCAGTTGTTCCACAATCATGCGGCGCGCCCAGAGGTCCGCCAGCCCGGTGGTAATCACATAGGCCAGAGCCAGCCCGATGATGAGCGCCAGAGAGACCACCAGCGCCACACCATGCTTCAAGCCGAATTTTCGTTTCGTATCGCTCATTTTTCCGAACGCCAGCCAGTCCTCATGGCTTGTCGCCGCTGCAAATCTTTATGGCCTGGCCGCAGGCAGCGCCACCTCAATCTTCAGACGCGATTTGGTATCGTCCAGCCATTTCGCGGTGAGATCGCTGATCTTCCGCTGCGTCAGCAGTTCCCGGATCTTTTCCTGGACATCAGCCAGGCGCGGGACGGGCTGCTTGTTCTTCGCAAGTTCCGGCAGCAACACTTTCTGGTAATACGCCTGAATGTCGGCGGATTCGATCTGCACCGAAGGACGAAACTTGTAATCGATGTAGCGCTCGATATAAATCTGGCGCGCGAGCAACTGGCGCACCTCGTCCGCCGAGAGCCCCAGTTCGCGGAGTTTCGCCGAATAGGCCTGGGGGCTGGCAAACTGCCCCTTGAGCCGGGCCAGCTCGCGATCGACTTCCGATTTTGCCGGGGCCGGGAAATGCACGGTCGAACTTTCGGTCTGCACCATCCACTGTTCGACCAGCTCGGATAGCAGCTTGTTATCGCTCTCCCTGTGGCCGTCGACCAGTTCCTGGAACGCGCCCAGCTCGCGCATCTGGCTTTGCAGGATGATGTCGTCCTCGATGCGCGCCACAATGCGGTCCACGACGCGGCCCTGCGGCGGCGCCTGCGGCGCCGCGACGGCCCGCACGGCAATGGCCGCGGACAGAACCCAGGCGAAAATGAAAATCGTGCGCCGCATCAGAATGTTGATCCCAGGTTGATGAAGAATTGGAATCCCGGAAGCCGGGAGACACCCACTCCGGGAACGCCGTTCACATTTGTAGGATACAAAAATTGGCCTGGATTCAGCTGGTAGGCCAGATCCACGGCAACCGGCCCTATGGGAGTGCCGTATCTGAATTCAAAACCCACGGTGTGGGAAAAATAGTTCAGCTCATTGGTGCAATTGGCCAGGCAGACTGTGGTGGGATTGCCATTCGTGTCTGTCGCGCCGCCAATCAAGGGGGAAGGCGCCGAAGGGCGCAGCGTGATTTTTCTGACGCTCGAAAACACGTTGCCAGCATCGTAAAAAATAGCGCCCCCCAGGCGGTTTCCGATCAACGGCAGATGCATCGGAAACCGCAAATCCTGGTTGAAGACCAGCATGGCCTGCCCGCCAATCGGAAAACCGGTGGACGGATCGCGCGGCCCGGCCTGGTTCAATCCGAATCCCCGCAGGGACGTGCCGCCGCCGGCGAAGAACCGCTCGGGAATGGGAATATCGCTGGAGATGGAATTGCCGAAGGGCGTCTGTATGCCGAACCGGGTCGAGCGCGCAAAGACGAGCCGGTGGCCGATCGGGTAGTACGTGGAATTCTGAAGAAAGACGCGGATAAAATTCGACGAGGAGCCGATGGGTTTCATCGCCACGCTCACGTCCATATTTTCAAAGTCCCCGCGGGTGGCATTGGAAGGGCTGTCTCGCCGGTCCCGCAGCCAGCTTACGCCGAATTCGGAGACTTCCGTGCTCTGGCTGAACAACGGGATCAGCTGCGACTGGATCTGCAGATTACTGGCGATCACGTGGCGGTAGGCATAGCGGTAAATCAGCGAGCTGGTCGGCGAGACAACTTGGGAAAGCTGAACGGAACCCTCGGAACGCCGGGAGTCGAACGTTTGCACGTTCCGCGCCGACTCGTAGAACGCGGATAGCTGCAGGCTGAAATTAGGAGACGCGAAATAATTCGGAGCCGTATAGGTGAGCAGCGCCCGGCCCTGGATTGTGCTCGCGCGGATTTTAAAGGATAAAGCGTCGGCGCGCCCGGTGAAATTCGCCTTGGTCGCTCCGAGTGTGATGCGCGGAGCGGCGCTAAACGATCCGCCCAAGGCGCTGCCTGCGCTGCCCAGGCGCTGTACTTCGAAGCCCAGACCATACGAGATAGTGTACCGCTTGGCTTCGTCCACCATCACGACGATGGTTTTTTTCGTGCTCGCGCCTTCCGGGTTTTGCGGAGCGATGGACACGCGGCTGAAAATTCCCAGATTGTAGAGTTTGCGCTGCGTTTCCACGACGGCGCTCTGGCTCAAGGGCTCGCCCGGCCGAATCCCCACTTCCCGCGAGATCACGCCGGGCCGGGTGTGTTCGTAACCGCTCAGGAGCACGCGTGCGACCAGCACCTGCCGCCCTTCGGTGATGTGATAGATCAGCCGCACTCGCGGGCCTGCCTTGGTGTTTGCCGCAGGCACTTTTTCGACATTCGCGGAAAATCGCGCGTCCGAAAATCCCTGGTCATAGTAGAGCGCGAGAATGTTGTCGCGGTCGGAAGAAACGTTAAACTCGGAATACGGCTGGCCCTTGGAGGATCCGATCACGCTGAGCAGTTCATCCGTGCTGAGTTCCTTGTTTCCCTCGATTTTCAGGTCCGCCACGCGCGTCTGCTGCCCTTCCTTGATTTCGAACCGCACGAACATATCTCCCATGTGGCCCTTATAATTGTCGATCAGCTGGCTCTTCACGGTGACCTCATGAAAGCCGTTCGCATCGTACAGCGAGCGAATGGAAGACACGTCATCTTCCAGCAGGGCGCTGGAATATCGTCCCGGAGACGCGTAGGCGGCCGGTTGAATCTGCAGGCGGCCCCGGAGAATGTCCGATCCGAAATATTTATTTCCCTGGAATTGCACTCCCACCAGCCGATGATGATCGCCGCGCTTGATGTGATAGGTGACCGTCCGGGCGGCGGGATGCGATCCCTTGCCGGTTTCCTCGGCCGGCGATTCCGCAATGGTGTAACTCACCTGCGCGTCAAAATAGCCAGCCCTCTCAAAATATTCGCGCAACGCCCTCCGACCTTCCTGCAGGAGGTCTTCGTCCACGGCGCCTTCCTGATAAATCGGCACGAGCCTGCGGAGCGTCCGTTGGGAAACCTTCGCCCCCTCCACGGCCACGCGCACTTCCAGTCCCGCATAAAAAGTGAATGCCATCGGCACGCGATTGGAAGTTGCGTCGTAGGCGCCGCGATGCAGCGTGACGCGCGCGCCCAGGTAATCCTTTCCCGTGAGCCATTTTCGCGCGCGATCGGCGGCGCGAGTCAGCCGGTCTGAGGTGACCTCGTCGCCTTGATCGAGGCTGAGGTGTTCGCGAAGCTCCTCGTCCGTGAATTGAGTCTGATTTTGAACGGTTATGGCGCCGACGCGGGCCCGTGGGCCTGGCGTCACGCGCACCAGTATGTCCATCTGCCGCGTGTCGGGATGTGGAGTGGTGTCGTATTCGATCTTTGCCTGATACTCCCCGTCATCTTCCAGTGTCTGGCGAAGCCGGCCGACGGCTTCCTTCATATCGCTTTCCCGGTAGGGCTCGCCCAGATTGAGCCGAAGCGCCGAAAGGGCCAGCGCGTCGGTCGGCGGCTCGCGCAAACCTTCAATCTGCACGCGATTGATGTAGAAGTTCCGGCGCACGACGTAATCCAGACGCACGCCCCCCGGCACATCGGTCAATTCAGCGACCAGGTCGGCATACAGGCCCGAGCGGAATAGCTCCCGCAAACTCGCGCTCTCTGTCTCCATGGAAAATGGCTGGCCGGGCTGGACTGTTAGCTGGGGAGGATTCTGTTCCAGTACCGAACCGGACTCCGTGACCACGCGCACGGCCACGACCCGCGGCGGCTTACCGGAAGGACTGACCTGCGCAGTGGCAGGGCTTGCGTAGAATAAACAGAACGCCGATAGCCAGACGGCGAACCGTGCGAAGGCTCGTTGTTCGCTCAGCATCACTTTTCAGAACGCAACTAGCGTAGCACAGCCGCGTTGCCTGCTTGGCGCGAAATCTCCCTAAAATTGGAAAGCGTCACGCGATTCTCCCCGCATGGGTTCCCGTGGCGCTATGATACGGGGTGGGACAGGCTGAAGCCTGTCCTATTATGGACCCAAAATCCTACGAACGATATTCCCGGCAGATTCTGTTTGGCGAAATCGGCGAAGCGGGGCAGCAGCGCCTGCTGGAATCCTCGGCCGTGCTGGTGGGCTGCGGAGCGCTGGGGACGGCCCTTGCCAATCTGCTGGTGCGCGCGGGCGTGGGAAAATTGCGGATTGTGGACCGCGATTTCGTCGAGCCTTCCAACCTGCAGCGGCAAACCCTGTTCGAGGAATCCGACGCGCAGCAAGCGCTGCCGAAGGCCGTGGCCGCCGAACGCCGCTTGCGCGCCATCAATTCCGGCGTAGCGGTCGAGGGCGTGGTGGCCGACGTGGGTCCGAAAAACGCCGAGGAATTATTGCGCGGTTTTCCGCTGATTCTGGACGGCACCGATAATTTTGAGACGCGCTTCCTGCTGAACGACGTCGCGGTTCATTTGCATGTTCCCTGGATTTACGCCGCCGTGGTGGCCAGCTACGGCGTGACCATGACCGTGCGTCCGGGCGAAACCGCTTGCCTAGCCTGCGCGCTGGAATCCCCCGATTTATCCGGGTCGTCTGCTGAATCGAGCGGCGCGCCGCCGGCTGCCGGCGCAGCCGCCGAAGACACCTGTGACACCGTGGGCGTTCTGGGGGCTGCCGCCGGCGTGATTGCTTCGATCCAAGCGGCGGAAGCGATCAAGCTGCTGATCGGAAAATCCGAATTGGCGGGAGGACGCCCGGTTGCCCGTCTGACTTCCTTTGACGTCTGGTCGGGCCGATTTCAATCCGTGCGCGTGGCGCGAAACCCCGTCTGCCGCGCCTGCGTGCGGCGCGATTTCACCTATCTGGAGGGCGATTCGCAGCCGCGCTTGACCATGTGCGGCCGCGATTCGGTGCAGATCCACGAGCGCCGCCGCCAACTGGACCTTGCCGCGCTGGGCAGGCGCATCGCGCCAACCGTGGAAGAGGTCCGCGAAAACGGTTTCCTGCTGCGCTTCCGCGTTCCCCACTACGAAATGACCGTGTTCGCCGACGGCCGCGCCATCATCAAGGGCACGCGCGACACCAGCGTGGCGCGCTCGCTCTACGCGCGCTACATCGGCGCGTGAATGCTTCGGTGGGATACGCTGAGGCCTGTCCGGTTTGTGTACAAGCAAAACTAAAATCAGACAGGGTGAAGGGGCTGCGGAAAAAGTGGAAATATTTGTGGGTCGTGCCTTCAGGCACGACATAACACCTGCGTTTTTTCAGGGGTTTTAACCCCTGAAGGCGTACAAATCGATTTTCCCGCAACCTGTGAAGCCTGTTTTACTCAAACCTCGCAAACTTCGTTTTTGGCGTGCAGGCGCGTGAGCTTGCCGTCCATGGCGTTCAGATTTTTCTCGCCGAGTATTTTCTCAATGCGCGGGAAAACTTCATTTTCTTCCAGCCGCACGTGATCGTGGAGAAGTTTCGCCAGGTGAGCCATTTCCTCCGCGCTTACCGGCATTTTCGATTCCAGGCGCTGCTGGAAATCCTGCACGGCGGCGCGAATTTCGGCGTGATCGGCGAGCAGGCGCATGACGCCGGCGTCGCTGTCGAGCCGCGTGTGCCGCGCGTACGCGGGCAGCAGCACTTCCTCCTCCTCGCGAAAATGCACGTGGCCGGCCTTGTGCCAGAAACGCACAAACTTCTCCGCCTGGCGTCCCACCGCCGCGGCGCGTTTTTCCGTTGGGGCTTGGGCCGCGCGGCGCATTGCGAGCGCCTGGATCAGCGCAAAATGGTGGTGCTGGCTCAGCGGGTGCAGACTCGAATGGCGCTTCACGGAAAGACCTCCACGGCAGAAGCAGTTTCGACGGAAATGTTACCGCAAAGGGAATCAGAATGCTGGCGAGGCTACTTGCCGGTGCGGCCGATGGGCTGCCGCAGCGCGGCGCGGTCGAGGTTTTCCCTGAGGTTCATCAGCGTGAGGAAAGTGGCCAGTACGCGCGCTTTCATTTCATCGGCCAGGTGCATGCCGCAGGTGGCCGCGCGGGCCAGTAATTCTCCCTGATCCGCGATGAAGCGGATAATTTCCACTTGCCGCTCGTGGGGCGTCTGGCCGTAGACGGTTTCGCGCCGCATGTCCGCGCAGGACTTCTCAATTTGAAGCGTGAAATGCAGCACGCACAAGTGCACGGACTCGAGAGACTCGGGTACCTGTCCCTTGCATCCGCTTTCGGTGCATGTAGTCAATGACATGGTTGGAGCTCAACTCAATCGTTCGATTGTAAGCGTCCCTGGCGTCGAAAATCCACAATACGCAAGCAAAGTGCGGCGAATCGGCCAGCTGTACGAATGGCCAATGGAGGTACCCTATAGGCCTGCGCCAAGGTGTGTGCCGCCGTGGCGTCCAGCTTGGTTACATGGCCCGGGATTGGCCGCGGACGACCCCAGAGGCTGGGAGCCTGGCTGTGCTCCGGCGCAGAATCGTTTGCCGGAAAGCGTTTTGCCGTCCATTTGCAGAAAACCCAAAGGTTGATTGTAGCCCCGTGGGTTGCAATAATTAAACCCCGAATGCTGAATAAATGATTGCTGGAGAGGGCCTCATGAATAAATTCAAAGGCTCGAGGCGCGACTTTCTGAAAACCGCGGGCTTGACGGCGGGAGCCGCGCTCCTATCGCCGCAGGCCGGCTTCGGTCAGGGCGACATGCCCGGACAGCGCGGCCAATCCGCCCTTCCCCCTTCCAGGTCCGGCCCGGCAAATTACACGCTGCGGATTAAAACCACTCCCGTGGAACTTGCGCCGGACCGCATCGTTTCACTGACCACCTATAACGGACAATTTCCCGGGCCGCTGCTTCGCTTCCGGGAAGGGCAACCCGTCACGGTCGACGTCTTCAACGAGACGGACACGCCGGAGCAGCTGCATTGGCACGGCCAATTTATTCCCTCTGAAGTGGATGGATCGTCCGAAGAAGGCACTCCGTTCATCCCCGCACACGGCAAACAGCGCATCGTGTTTACGCCCAGGCCCGCCGGCCTGCGCTTTTACCACACGCATGTCCGCGCCGGATCGAATCTTGCCAAGGGAATGTATAGCGGGCAGGTGGGACCGGTGTACATCGAGCCGAAGAATGAGCCGGGAAAATACGACCGCGAGATATTTCTCGTCCTGAAGGAGTTCGAGCCCACCTTCAGCCGAGGCGGCGACATGGACATGAATTTTCTGTACCCGCCGGCGCGCGACGAAGCCCTGGAAAATCAGGGCGAGTCCGCGATGAAGGCTTCGCTCGCCAGCCACATGCCGCACGGCTACGAAGTCGGATACGGATCGTTCACGATCAATGGGCGGATGCGCGGGCACGGCGAGCCGATCCGCGTGAAGCAGGGCGAACGCGTTCTGTTTCACGTTTTGAACTGCAGCGCCACGGAGATACGCAGCCTGGCGTTGCCGGGCCACACGTTCCGCGTCGTTGCGCTGGATGGAAATCCGGTGCCGAATCCTTCGCCGGTGCCTGTGCTCTGGCTGGGCACGGCCGAGCGAATTTCCGCCATCGTGGAAATGAATTATCCGGGCGTGTGGACGATGGGCGATCTTGGCGATGACGATCGCCTGCACGGCATGGGCATCGTGGTGGAATATGCCGGGCGTACCGGAAAACCGCTGTGGGCTGCTCCGCCGCCCTACCGCTGGAGCTATGCCCGCTTTGCCAGACCCGGAGCCATGGCTGCACAGGCCCCCGACGAAACATTCGAGATGCTCATTGAAAAGAAAAACGCCGCGGAGGAAGGCTTCAACCAGTGGACCATCAACGGGGTGTCGTTTCCAAACACGCCGAAAGGGCCCATTTCTTATCACTTAAAGCAAGGCAAGCGCTATCGCATCCATTTGCGCAATGCCAGCGACGATATCCACCCCATCCACCTTCACCGGCATAGCTTTGAGCTAACCAGCCTGGCCGGAAAGCCCACCGCAGGAATCATGAAGGACGTGCTGATGCTGGGCGGATATCAGGAAGCGGAAATCGATTTCGTGGCTGACAATCCGGGCCTGACGCTGTTCCATTGCCACCAGCAGCTGCATATGGACTACGGATTCATGACCCTGTTCGACTACGTGTAAATGGAAATGGCAGGCGGATCATCTTCATCGTCCAGGCGCGAGAAGCGTTAAACTATCCTGCCAAGCGCGCGACGCCGGCATGATGCAGGATCAGGGCGCGCCAAAGTCTGGAGAGCTGTTCTCAACATGGAAACCACAACCGATCGCACGAACCAGGTCCGCTGGGACCTCAGCATCCTGTATACGGACATCACCGACCCGCGCCTCGATGCCGATCTGGCCAGCCTCACGGCCATGGCAAAACATTTTTCGCTTACCTACAAAGGCAAACTTGCCGAACTTCTGGGCGGCGCCATCCGGGACTATTCGGAAATCGAGATGCTCAGCGGGAAGATCGGGTCGTACCTGTTTTTGCGGGAGAGCACGGACCTGACCAATGCCGCGATCAAGGCCAAAAACGCCGCCTTTCAGCGCGAATGGAGCGCGGTGCGCGGCGAGCACCTCACCTTTTTTGAATTGGAGCTGGTCGAGCTGGGCGACGATACCCTCAAGAAATATTACGAAAGCGATGCGATCGTCACCAAGCATCGCCCGTGGATCGAGCACATACGGACATTCAAACCGCACTTTTTGTCCGAGCCCGTCGAATCCGCGCTGACCAAGCGCTCGCCGTTTGATTCCAGTTCCTGGAGCGAATTTTTCGACGAGGTGGAAGCCGATCTCAATTTTGAATTCCGCGGCGCCTCCAAAAACATCACCGAGATGATGCACCTGATCGCCGAATCGAAAGACGCGCAGGAGCGGGCCGAAGCCCTACAGTGCGTGAATGACGGCTTGGCCGGCCCCTTCGCGAAATATTCCGCGCAGACGCTCTACATGGTCGCCGGCTTAAAATCCGTGGAGGACACTGAACGCGGATACGCCCACCCCATGGCCCTGCGCAACAAAGCGAATCGCATTCCCGATTCCGTCGTGGACGTTCTGCACAACGCCGTCACCTCTCTGGGCGGCTCGCTGACGCGGCGGTATTACAAATTGAAGGCGCGCCATCTGGGACTGTCCGTGCTTCGCTGGAGCGACCGCAACGCTCCCATGCCCTTTGCCGACATGACTGAAATTCCCTTCGACGAGGCGGCGGACATCGTCAAAACTTCCTACGAAAGCTTCAGCCCCACGCTGACGGCGCTGGTGAAGAGTTTCTTCGCCGACCGGCGCATCGACGCGCCCGTGGTGAAGGAAAAGCGCAGCGGCGCGTTCAACTCCTCCCACGTGCTGCCCGGCGGAAAGCCGGTGTCCTTCACGCTGATGAATTATCTGGGAAGCAACAAGGATGTGATGACGCTGGCGCACGAGCTGGGGCACGGCGTGCACGGCATTCTGGCCGGGGAGGCGCAGGGTCCGCTGATGTTTCACGCCCCCATCGCGTATTGCGAAACGGCGTCCGTGTTCGGGGAAATGACCACGTTCACGTTTTTGAAGCAGCGCCTGGTTCGCTCGGGCGACCAAAAATCGCTTCTGGCGCTGATCATGGCGAAGATCGACAGCACCATCAACACCGTCGTTCGCCAGATCGGTTTTTCCAATTTCGAGCGGCGCCTGCACGGCATGAATGAGTCCTACACGGCCTGGAGCGAGCCGGAAAAACGCTCGGTGGAAGAGCTGGACGCCATCTGGCTGAAAACTGCGCAGGAACTTTACGGCGCGGAAGGCGAAATCTTCACCTATGAAAATTCCAATCATCTCTGGGCGTACATCCCGCACTTCCACAGCCCGTTTTACGTCTACGGCTACGCTTTCGGCGAACTGCTGACGCAAAGCCTGTTCGCGCAGCGCCAGCGCTTGGGAGCAAGGTTCGAACCGCTCTACCTGGACCTGCTGCGTTCCGGATCGACCAAGGACGTGGTGGAACTGCTCGCGCCCTTCGGCCTGGACGCAAGGAATGAGGCCTTCTGGAAGGACGGCATCACCGTCAGCCTGGGCGCCTTGATCGAGGAAGCCGAGCAGTTGTCCCGCGCCATAGGCGTGGTCTGAAAGGGCGAACGAGGCATGCATCGCAATCGGACCACCGCCTAACTGTCCTGTTTTGTTGGTCGCAAATTTTGTAGCGGCCTTTCGTTTTTCGAGCCTCCGGCCGTCTGCCTCCTCCCGCTGTTCCGATTCGATAACGCCTATGCTAGACTATCCCGGCAAAGTTAAAATCAGTCCCCCAACTTAATTTCCCAAGAGGCGATTTCCATGTCTGGGCACTCTAAATGGGCCACAATCAAACATAAAAAAGCGGCTACCGACGCCAA
>Ga0307374_10004802_pt1 | contig 22332 bp, 17 predicted proteins | sample OX3MG_FD_202532 | JGI IMG/M metagenome (GOLD analysis project Ga0307374, IMG submission 202532) | Soil microbial communities from Risofladan, Vaasa, Finland - OX-3 | ecosystem: Environmental > Terrestrial > Soil > Coastal area > Acid sulfate soil | place: Finland: Risofladan, Vaasa | collected...
AGAAAGTCGCTTTTCGCTCCGCGAAAAAGGCGCCTTTTTCGCGGAGCGAAAAGCGACTTTGGTTGCGGCTTCGCCGCGCTGGGTAATCCGTGGTTAACTTAAAGTCGCAGCAGACTCGCTCGACCAAAGCCGCGCAAGGTGTGTTGATTATTTCGGGAGCAGGTGAATTATGAACGCTCGACAATTGGAAAAGCTGGGCGTGCCGGCCGAGTGCATGAAGGCGGCGATCGTGGCGATTCGAAGCGCCGCGGAGGCCGGCGTGCTGCGCAGTCTGGATGTCAAGCAGACGATCAAGGACGTGCTGGAAAGCCCGTCGGCGCACCTGGACGACGCGCACTTCGGCGCCTTCGCCCAGGCCGTGCTCGAGGCCGGCGCTCCGGCGCCGGCGAAGGAGCCGATTGCGTACCGCACTTGGGGCGCGGGCGGAATCGAGCCGGAATCGCACGTGCAAATGCGGCACGCGTGCGAGCTGCCGATGGCGGTCGGCGCCGCGCTGATGCCCGACGCCCACGTCGGTTATGGGCTGCCGATCGGCGGCGTGCTGGCGTTGGAAAATGCCGTCGTGCCGTATGCCGTCGGCGTCGATATCGCCTGCCGCATGAAGCTCTCGGTGTTCGACATGGCGGCCGAGACGCTGGCCGACCGCCGCCGCTTCGATCTCTTCGAGCAGGCTCTGGAAAAGGGCACGCGGTTCGGCGTCGGTTCGGTTCACGAGAAACCGCAGGAGCACGGCGTCATGGACCAAGACTGGTCGGTCACGCGCGTCACGCGCGAAAACAAGGACAAGGCTTGGAAGCAGCTCGGCACTTCGGGCTCGGGCAATCACTTCGTCGAGTTCGGCTGCCTGACGCTCGCAGAAGCGGACGAGGAGTTGGGCCTGGCCGCCGGCGAGTATGTCGCGCTGCTCAGCCACAGCGGCAGCCGCGGCGCGGGGGCGGCGGTTTGTTCGATCTACAGCGGCATTGCGCGCGCAACGCTGCCGAAGAAGTACGAGTCGCTCGGCCGGCTGGCCTGGCTCGATCTCGATAGCGAAGCGGGCCAGGAATATTGGGCCGCGATGAACCTGATGGGCGACTACGCCGCGGCGAACCACGACGTGATCCACCGGCTCGTCTCGAAGCTGCTGGGCGCCAAGATCGTGGCCGGCGTCGAGAACCACCACAACTTCGCCTGGAAAGAGACGCACGGCGGCAAGGAAGTCGTCGTCCACCGCAAGGGCGCCACGCCCGCCGGCCAAGGCGAACTGGGCGTGATTCCCGGCTCGATGGCCGATCCGGCGTACGTCGTGCACGGCAAGGGTTGCGCCGAAAGCCTGAATTCGGCGTCGCACGGCGCCGGCCGGCGTATGTCGCGCACCCAGGCCAAGCAGAAGTATGCGTGGAACGCCGTGAAGAAGAATCTCGAACAGCAGGGCGTGCGCGTGCTCAGCGCCGGCGCCGACGAGGCGCCCGGCGTCTACAAGAACATCGACGACGTGATGCGCGAGCAGCAGGACCTGGTGGAGATCGTGGCCCGGTTCGACCCGAAGATCGTCAAGATGTGCGGCGACGGAAGCCAGGCCGAGGATTAGTAGGGCGCGAGCCATGAACAAGCGACTCGTCACCGTCAGCAAGTTCTTGAGCAAGCATCTGCGGCACGAGCCGGAGACGCTCGGGCTGCGCCTGGCGACGGGCGGGTGGGTTCTGGTCGAAGACGTGCTGGCCGGCTCCGCCATGATCGGCTTTCCGATCAGCCGCGAAGAACTCGAATGGGTGGTCGCCGAAAATGACAAGCGGCGGTTCGCCTTCGATGAAAAGGGGCTGCGGAATGGGCCAATCAGGGGCATTCGGCGGAAGTCGACCTGCAACTCGCAGAGGTCGATCCGCCCGAGCGGCTATTTCATGGAACCGTGGCCCGGTTCCTCGATGCGATCATGGCCGAAGGCCTGAAAAAAATGAACCACCACGACGTACACCTTTCCGCGGACGTGCAAACCGCCGCCAAGGTCGGCCAGCGACGGGGCAAGCCGCTGATCCTGGCGATCGACTCCGCGAAGATGGCGGCCGACGGCTTCAAGTTCCGCCTATCCAACAACGGCGTCTGGCTCACCGACCACGTGCCTCCGCAGTACATTCGGCGGGCTTGATGGCCCCCGTCGTCGCTCCTACGAAAAACACTCTGCGGAGGGCCGGGCGCCCTCGCCCGGCAAATGCCAGACGGGCGGAGGCGCCCGTCCCTCCTAACCCACCACTTCAGGCCACCGATTGCAACGGGGCGGCGGCGCTAGCGAGCGACGCGAACAGCCGACGCTGCATTTGCTCGGCGAGTGCGGCCCGCTGCGCCCGCTCGGCGGCCGGCCAATCGCGGCTGACGAACGCGGCCTTGCGGGCGATTCCCTCGCGCCGCCGTTCAAGCGAACTGGTTCGACGCGTGCAGTTCTTCAATTTCAGGGTGGACGAAGTGGGCATGGTTGCCGCTCCTGGTAAGTTGTGTTCGTATCGTGACTTGCGAACGTTGGAACACCGAGGCGTCGCCGCCGGGCCGCCGAGCACTTGCTTGGCGACACCCCTTTATGCAAAGCACGTGCCAAGATCGCGCTTCGTGTAATGAATTCTTACGAAACCCGGCAATTAGGGCGTTCCGCGGCCAAAAGCGGTCGCCGCGAACCTTGTCCATTCGATTCAAATCCATTCAAGCTGAGCGGCATCGCGAAGCCATCGACTTCAAGCGCGCATCTCTGTGCTCATACGCACGTTCTTTGTCTGCGGAAGGCCCGCGAAAACCAGGCCCCTTCCAAAGCTTGACCCAAGGCGCCTCGCGACCCTAGATTGCTGTCATGCGATCGATGGCTGCTTATGCGTTGGCGGGGCTGCCGGCGGAATCGCCCCCGATGGCGGCGCAGGAGGGAGCTGCGCGATTTGGAAATCAACTCCGCTCGCGGTCGGCGGTTGCGATTGCGGTCGGCCTGCTCGTTTGGGCTTACGTTCCGGCGGCGGCGACCGAGCCGCAGACGGCGACGCCGGTATTCGAGCGAGAGGTGCTGCCGATCCTTTCGGCCCACTGCCTGAAGTGTCACGGCTTAGAGGCTTGCAAGGCAAGCCTGGATTTGCGAACCGCCGGCTTAATCATGCGCGGCGGCGACAGCGGCCCGGCGATCGCGGCCGGCTCGCCGGGAGATAGCCCGCTTTATGCCCGCATCGCCGATCGTTCGATGCCGCCGAAAGGCGAGTTGCCGCTGGACGACGAAAAGATCGAGATTGTTCGCCGCTGGATCGCCTCGGGGGCCAACGCGGCCGGCGGCGAGCCCGCGCTCGGCGCCAGCGAAGCTCCGGCCGTCAGCGAAGAGGACCGCAGCTACTGGGCGTTCCAAAAAGCCCGCCGCCCGGCGGCGCCGCCGGTGCGAGACGGGGCCCGCGTGCGTTCGCCCGTCGATGCCTTCGTACTCGCACGACTGGAGCGGCAGGGCCTGGGCTATTCGCAGCCGGCCGCTCCACGGACGCTCGTTCGCCGGCTGCATTTCGATCTGACCGGCCTGCCGCCTTCGCCCGAAGAGATCGAGCAGTTTCTGGCCGAATGCGCCGCCGCGGGCGAGGAAGCGGCCTACGATCGGCTGGTCGAGCGGCTGCTGGCGTCGCCGCACTACGGCGAACGCTGGGGGCGTCACTGGCTCGACGCGGCCGGCTACGTCGACGTGAACGGCTCGGACAACGACGCGGCAATCATCAAGATCGCCGAGAATAAGTGGCTCTATCGCGACTACGTGGTCAAGGCGATCAACGACGACAAACCGTTCGACCGTTTCTTGACCGAGCAGTTGGCCGGCGACGAGTTGGTCGATTGGCGCAAGGCCGAGAAGTTCACGCCCGAGATTCGCGAGTCGCTCGTCGCCACCGGCTATTTGCGCGCAGGCATCGACGACACCGACCAGAAAGAGCTGAACACGGCGCTGATCCGCTATCGCGTGCTGCACTTGACGATCGACGTCGTCGGCTCCGGCTTGCTGGGGCTCACGACCGGCTGCGCCCGCTGCCATTCGCACAAGTTCGATCCGATCCCGCAACGCGACTATTACCGCCTGATGGCCGTGCTCTCGCCGGCCTTCAACCCGCAATCGTGGCTGCCGCTCGACCAGCGTTTTCTGCCCGACGTTTCGCCGGCCGAACAGCGCGCGATCAACGAGCACAACGCCGCGCTGGATCGGCGGATCGAGCCGCTCCAGGCCCAAATGGCGGCGATCGAAGCGGCGCAGCGACAGCGGCTCGTTGACGCCAAGCTCGCCGCGCTGCCCGAACCGATTCGCGCCGACGTGAAGGCGGCGATCGAAAGGCCGGCCGAGCGGCGAAACGAGGTGCAAAAGTACCTTGCCGGCAAGTTCGAGTCATCGTTGAAGGTCTCGCCGGAAGAAGTCGCCGCGGCGCTCGGCGCCGACGACAAGGCGACAATAGCCGGCTTGCAGACGCAAATCGCCGCGTCGAACGCCCAAAAGCGGTCGTGGGGCAAATTGCAAGCGACCTGGGACGTCGGCCCGCCGCCGGAAACCTTTTTGCTGCGGCGCGGCGATCACGAGACGCCCGGCGCCGAGGTCGAGCCGGGCTTTCCGAGCGTGTTGTGCGACGACGATGGGGCGATGCGAACCGCGGATGCGGTTGGCGAGACGAGCGGCCGCCGGTTGGCCCTGGTGCGCTGGCTGACCGATCCCGATTCGCGAGCCGGGGCGCTTGCGGCGCGGGTGCAGGTCAATCGCGCGTGGCAGCGATTGTTCGGCGAAGGGCTCGTCGCCACCACCGAAAACCTGGGCCGGAGCGGCGCTCCGCCGACGCATCCCGAGTTGCTCGAGTGGCTCGCGGCGGAGTTCATCGACGAGGGCTGGCGCATCAAGCCGCTGCTGCGCACGCTGGTCCGCTCATCGGCTTATCGTCAGGGCTCGTATCGCACTTCCGGCGCATCGGACGCGAAATCCGACCCCGAAGCCGTCGATCCCGATAACCGGCTGTTGTGGCGCATGCGGCTGCGACAGTTGGAAGCCGAGGCGGTGCGCGACGCGATCCTGGCGGCCAGCGGCGCGCTCGACCGCACGCTGGGCGGCCCGCCGGTCGAGTTAGAGAATCGTCCGGACGGGATGGTCGTGATCGACGAAAAGAAGCTGCGCACGCCTTCGAGCAAGTGGCGCCGCAGCCTGTACGTGCTGGCCCGTCGCAATTATCACCTTTCGCTGTTGCAGGATTTCGACCAGCCGGCAGTGGCCACGAATTGTACGCGTCGCACGCCGTCGGCCGTGGTCACGCAGTCGCTCACGCTGCTCAATGACGCCTTCCTGTTCGAACAGGCCGAGCGCTTCGCGCGGCGCGTGGTCGCGGTTTCGCCCGCTGCCGCGAGCGCGGCGCAGGTCGACGCGGCGTTTCAGATCGCCCTGGGGCGGCCGGCCAAGCCGATCGAGGTCGACTGGGCGGTGGAGTTGCTGGCGCGGCAGGCCGAGCGATTCCGGGCCCAGCAATTGCCGGCCGAGGATGCGAATCACAAGGCGATGGCTCAGTTGTGCCATACGCTGTTGGCAACCAACGAGTTTTTGTACGTCCCCTAGCGAGCATTTTCGATACGGTCAGGGACTTGTCATGTCGCAAAACAAATCGTCGGGTCCGTCGCTCTCGCGGCGCGAACTGTTGCGGCTTTCGGGTCAGGGGCTGGGCACGCTGGCGCTGGCCTCGCTGCTGAACTCGGAGGGCTTGCTGGCGAACGATGCGACGTTCGATAGGGCGGGCGCCGACCTGCGTCCCAGACTGCCGCACTTCGCCCCGCAGGCGCGGGCCGTCGTGATGTTCGTGCAAAACGGCGGTCCCAGCCAGATGGAACTGTTCGATCCCAAGCCGGAATTGAACCGCCGCGAAGGGCAGGTCCACGGCGAAAAAGTCGAGATGTTCCAGCCGGGCAGCGAGGGCAACAAGCTGTTGGGCTCGCCGTTCAAGTTCTTCCCGCGAGGCCTGTGCGGGATGCAGCTTTCGGAAGTGATCCCGCACCTGGGCTCGATCGCCGACGATTTATGCCTCGTGCGCTCGATGTACAGCGAGCACAACAACCACACCGAAGCGCTGGTGCTGTTGAGCACGGGCAAGATCTTCCAGGGCCGGCCGGCGCTGGGCAGTTGGGTCAGCTATGCGCTGGGAACGGAGAATCAGAACCTGCCGGCCTACGTCGTGCTGCGCGACCCGGCCGGCTACAACACCAGCGGCACGCTGCTGTGGCAAAACGGCTGGCTGCCCGCGCTGTACCGCGGAACCGAGTTCAGCTCGCAAGGGGCGCCGGTGTTGAACCTCGAGCCCGCGGCGCCCACGCCGCCCGACGTGCGTCGCGACAATCTCGACCTGCTCGCCCGGTTGAATGAATTGCACCGCCAGGCATACCCGCACGAAAGCGCGCTTGAGACGCGCATCCGCAACTATGAACTGGCCGCGCGGATGCAGTTAGCAGCGGGCGAGGCCTTGGATCTGAGTCGCGAGACCGCAGCCACGCGCAAACTGTACGGTCTCGATCAGCCCGTCACCGCCGGATATGGCACTCGCTGCCTGATGGCCCGGCGGCTGATCGAGCAGGGCGTGCGGTTCGTGCAGATTTACCCGCCGGTCGGCCAGCCTTGGGATGCGCACGGTAACGTCAAAGACGAGAACGAAAAGATTTGCGCGCAGACCGATCTGCCAGCCGCGGGACTCATCACGGACTTGAAACAGCGCGGCTTGCTCGACGAAACCATCGTGCTCTGGAGCGGCGAATTCGGCCGCCTGCCCGTCTCGCAGAACGGCAAGGGGCGCGACCATAACCGCAACGCCTTCAGCCTGCTCGTGGCCGGCGGCGGGTTCAAGGCCGGCCATGTCCACGGGGCGACCGACGAGGTCGGCTATAAAGCGGTCGAAGCTCGCGTGAGCGTTCACGACCTGCACGCCACGATGCTGCACCAGTTGGGCCTCGATCACAATCGCCTGACCTATCGCCATCACGGTCGCGACGAAACCTTGACCGACGCCCCGGTCAGCGACGCCCGCGTCGTCGCCGAATTGCTGGCCTAGCCCGGATTATTCATCAGCCCACACTAACCCGAAGCGCAAGCGAGGTGGAGCAATCGCCTTACCTCGCTAGCGCTTCGGGTTAGTGTGAAGCGCTTTGTCGAGCATTCTCGGCGCTGATGAATAATCCGGGCGTAGCAGGCCGTTATCCGTCATGGGCATAAACCATAACCCGCCTGAGGCAGCGAATTCCTCCGGCGATTGCCGCGGGCATTTCCCTGCGATTGGGATGCACTCTCATGAAAATCACCGCCATCGAGATCACCGTCGTCGAGATTCCGCAGACCCCGCTCATCGCGCCTTATCGCTCGCACATCCGCAGCAGTTCGACGACGCGCAGCGCGATCGTGCGGCTCGATACCGACGAGAACCTCGTCGGCTGGGGCGAGTTCAACGTGAACTTCCTCGCAGGGATTAGCGCCGGCCGTGTGCAGGCCGAAGCCGCGGCGTGGCTCGTCGGCCGCGATCCGCTCAACGTGGCGGAGTTTCATCGCAGTTGCCCGCTGGAACTCCGGCTGAAGTCGGGCATCGAGATAGCGATGTGGGATCTCCGCGGCAAGGCGGCGGGCCAAAGCGTGGCCGTGCTGTTGGGCGGCGTGATCCGGCCGGAGGTGGAACTGGCGGCCTGCATGGGCATTCAGCCATACGAGCGGGCCGGCGAAATGGCCGCCTATTACGTGGAGCAAGGCTACAGCACGCTCAAGACGAAGGCGGGCGCCGACATGGAGGAAGACCTGGCGATGGTCCGCGGCGTGCGCGACGCGGTCGGCGACCGCATCAAACTGCGGATCGATCCCAACCGGGCCTATTCGCCTGAGCAGGCGGCCGAGTTGGCCCGGCGGCTGGAGGAGTATGAGCTGGAATATCTCGAACAGCCGATCATGGCCGAGCCGCTATCGGATGCGGCCTGGCTACGGCGCCAATCGCGGACGCCGATCGCGCTCAACGAAAGCGTCACCGACCCGGCCAGCGTTTGGCGGATTCTGCGCGAGGACGCCGCCGCGTTCATCCTGCCCGACACGCCGCAGGCCGGCGGAATTTTGCCGTGCGTGAAGATCGGCGACATCTGCGAGGCGGCTGGCGTGCCGTGCATCATGCACTGTGGCCACGATCTCGGCCCGAAGACCGCCGCCATGGTTCACGTAGCCGCCGCTTGTCCGGCGTACAGCCTGGCCAACGACAGCACCTATTACGGCCTGGTCGAAGACGTGTGCCTCGAACCGCTGTCGATCGTTCGCGGCAAGATCGCCGTGCCGAGCAAGCCGGGCCTGGGCGTCGAATGCGATCCGGAAAAGCTGCGTCGGTATGCGGTGAGGGAATAAGGCGACTGCGGCAAGGGCTGCGTCAAGTATCGTACGGCGTTATACTCGCAGGCCGACACCGGGCGAGAATCGTCGGTTAGGTCGAAGCTGAATCGTCCGAAGGCTCGGACTTGCGATCGTCCGCCTGTTTCGTGAGCCGCTCGATAAGTTCCGCCGCGTCGGCGATGGTTCGGATGCGGGCGGCTTCTTCGGGACTAACGACTATGCCGAATTCATCTTCGAGTTCCATCACCAGTTCGACGACGTCGAGCGAATCGGAACCGAGCGATGCTTCGAGAAATTCGGGAGAATCGGCGGGCGGGACCCTGCTGGCGCCGAAGATGCGGGCCAAGAGATTACGAATTGACTCGATCAGCGATGCTTCGTAGCAATGAACGCCTTCCGGCGAATCGCAGAACCACAGCAGCGTGCCGCACTGCGGGCAAGGCGCGTCGCCCAGCGGCAACGATGGCTCGATGCACACGCTCTCGCCGCACACCGGGCAACGGTTCGGCCGGCCTTCGGGCGTTCGCGATGAAATTGTTTCAGGCATCGGCGGCGTACTGGGCGATTGGCAGCTAGCCTTTGTGCGGCGGCGGCGGAGGCGGGACGGGGTAAATTACGCGAGGCTGACTGGGAGCGGATGGCCCGACATGCGGCGTCGCATCGGCGGCCCGCGACGGCGAAAGGCCGCTTGTCTGATTGTTCGCTTGGTTGCTCGCGGTGCGCGGCGGAGGCGGCGCGGCGACCTTGACCTGCGCGGTCTGGCCGGGCTTGATGGCGCCGGGCGGCGCCGGGGTCGCAGGACGCTCGCTACGGGCCGGCGGGGGCGGCGGAACGGCCATGCCGCCCGCGGGCTGCGAAGAGTCCGCCGAAGGTGCGCCTGGCCGAGCGGCGGCGTGCGAAGCTCGCACGATCACAGTCACCGCGCCAACCTCCTGCTGGTGTCCGTCCGTCACGACGCTGGAGGTTTCGGTCGCGTAGTCCACGCACCGCACTTCGCCTTCTTCCAAGCGGTATTGATAGGCCACTGCTCGGGCGCCGCGGGCGTAGACCTGGCAGGCTCGGCTGTCGCCGCCGATCCGCACCGGTTCGGGGCCCAGGCTGACGGTGATCGTTTCCTTGGCGCCGTACCTCACTTCGAGCCAGGCTTGACGGTAGGCGGCTTCGAACAGCGCCAGCATCAAACCGATCGCGCCGCCCAGGATCGCCGCGCCCAACAGCGCGCCGACCACGGCGCCCAGCACGAGCGCCAGAACGAACGCAATTCCGCCGGCCGCTCCGCCAATCGCTCCGCCGAGGGTCGCGCGGCGGCGGTCGAGATTCGGAATGAACAGCGCCAAACCTCGCCCGACCAGGGTGCCGAGGATCGTCCACCCGACAATCCGGCCCAGCGGCGCCACGGTCCACGCCAAGACCGGTCCGACCACCGGCAGCGAGGCGCTCGCGCTGGCCAAAGCGTAGGGCAACTGTCCGACGGCGCCGCCCAACACGCCCGCCGCAATGCCGCCCAGCGCGGCGACCGCGGCTTCGCGGGAGGTGAAGGCCGCTCGATGGAGATACAGATTCTGCCCGGCCGCCAGAGCCAGCGAGGCGCCGAGCGCGGCCAGCGCCGTCCAGCCGGCCGTGCGCGCCAGCGACTGCCAGAACCCGGCCGACCGCGACGCGGCTTCGACGAGCGAGCCGCCGTAGATCGCCTTTTCGGCCTGCTTGAAACCTTCGTCGAAACTGCCCGAACTGGTTTCGAAGACCAATTTCGAATCGCCGGTGATTTGCCCAAGGTATTTCAGGTCGGCGTCGCCCGTGCCGATGGCGACGATCTTCAACTCCTGCTGCCGGCACGCCTCCGCTGCGGCCAGCGCCGCTTCGGCGTTATCGGGCTGGCCGTCGGTGAACAGCAGAATGCTGCGGGGGGCGTGGCCGGCATCGGACGACTTGGTCAGCTCTTCGGCGGCCGCTTTCAGACCGATCGCCATCGCCGTGCCGCCGCGGTCGTCGAGTTCCTCGATCGCTCGGCGAAGTTCGGCCTGATCGGAGGTCAAGCGGGCGGCGCGATGCACTTGCGTTCCAAAGCCGAAGACGGCGATCCGGTCGTCGGGCGAGTTGTGGCGGCCGACGAAATCCTCGGCCGCGGCTTTCACTTCATACAGCTTTTGCCCCACTCCTTCGCCCGGTCCGCCGCCGTAGTACATGCTGCCCGAGCAATCGATCAACAAACAGACGGTTTGCGCAGGGCTCGCCGAGCGCGTGGCGGCCAGCAACAATTCGCCCACGGCGGCGCCCAGCAGGCAGCCCACGGCGCCGACGATCGCGAACCGCGCCAGCTTCGGATCTTTCAGCGATCCGGCCCAAGCAGAGAAGTCGATTGGAGGCATTGCGCGGCGCCTTGAAATTCTTGCCCGTCCGGCACGGCCGGCGGACATTCGCCGGCAAAAAAAACGACTTCGCCTGCGGCGCCGCGACCCGTCACGCTTTAGTCTAACTCAAGCGACGACGAGTTGCATCTCGCGCGAATTGAACGGCGGTCGTGTGATTCCCGAACAACTATCGGCTACAATGTGTCGCAGGCCGGTGCGATCCGTCCGCGCGGGCCGTTTTCTCGCGAACCCCGCGCCGCCGCCTGCCCCCTTGGTGATCCAATGATGTGCTCCTGCTTACTCAGCGTGGCGTTGCTCTTGGCGGCTGCCGACGAGGCCGTTGTGCAGATCCCGCAAAAGCTCTACGTGGCCAATTCGGCGGGCAACGACATCCATGTCATCGACACGGCCACGAACCGAGTGATCAAGCGAGTCGAGGTCGGTCCGCAGCCGCACGGTCTGGCGGCGACCGCCCGCGGCGACCAGCTTTTTATCACGATTGAGAACACCGGCGGCAAGGCGGGCGAACTGTTGTGGTTCGATCCGGCGACCGATACCGTCACCCGGCGGATGACGGTCGGCCCCCGGCCGAACGAACTAGCCTGCACGCCCGACGGTCGACTGGCGTACATCCCTTGCGACGATGCCTCGTGGTGGGTCGTCGACTTGGAACGGGCCGAGGTCGTGACCAAGATCGCCACGGGCGGGCGTCCGCACAACACGCTCTGCTCGTCCGACGGCCAGCGGATGTACCTGGGACCGAAGGGCTCGTATCACGTGCTGATCGCCGACGTCCGTTCGCACCGCTTGATCGGCGAAATCCCGCTTTCCGACGCGCCGCGGCCGATCGTGCTCTCGCACGATGAACGGCGGCTGTATGCCAACGTCGATACGCTGATCGGCTTCGAGGTCTGCGACGTCGCGGCCCGCAAGGTGATTTACCGCGTCGAGGCGGACGTGCCCGCCGAACTGCTGCGCCAACCTAGCCGCAGCCACGGCATCGGGCTGACTCCGGACGAAAAAGAACTCTGGATGTGCGACGTGTTTCACGACCGGACGTACGTGTTCGACATTACCGCCGAGCCGCCGCGCCAGGTCGTGACGATCGTGATGCAAGGCGGCGGTTATTGGATGTGCTTTTCGCCGGACGGCCGGTTCTGCTACATCAGCGAGCGGAAGGGCAGTACGGTGGCCGTCATCGACACGGCCACTCGCCAGGTCGCGGCTCGGATCGCCGTCGGCCAGGTTCCCAAGCGAGTGCTGGTCGTGACCTTGCCCGGCGCGGCCGAGCAATCGCCGACGGCGAACCGGCGATAAACCTCCGATCGCGCTCTCTCCCCAGGCAAGCCGGGTGCGCGGCCTCAGGGGAGAGTGCAATCGCGAGGCCCGCCTCACGGCAGCGGTCGTCGCACGCCCCCCATCAACAGACTGACGATGAACAGCACGAGGAAGACAAAGAACAGGATCTTTGCGATCCCGGCGGCGCCGGCGGCAATCGAACTGAAGCCAAGCACGGCCGCGATCAAAGCCACGATGAAGAACACAAGCGCCCAATACAACATGACGATTCTCCTCTGTTTTGCCCCTTGATCGTGTGACCGCCTCCGTCAGCACACTTCGAGTAGTACGCGGCCGAGCCAGCGACCTCAGCTTTCGGACAGCGAAATCGGCTCGGCGCCGCACTCGAACAAGATGCGCTCGGCCAAGGCCAGCTTCTGCCGCTGAGCCTCGCTATGGTCTTCGGCGTTTTCCATGCTGCGTCCTCCTTGCAGGTTCGAGTCGCTTGAGTGCTGCAACTAGCCGTTCAATGTAGACGCGGCATCTTGCCGCGTTGCCGTTCGAAAGCGGCAAGGATGCCGCTTCTAAGTGAGTGCAGGTAACATGCCAATGAACGCTTTTTCACGAGAAGTTGCGAAAGAGGCGGAATCAGCGGCTGCGCAGCATGCAAGGTTTCATCGGCGATATCGCTTGCTCGCCGCGGAATTTGGGAAATCATGCCGCTTTTGGAAGTCGGCGGGCGCCCCGACAAGCGGTCGATCAAGTTGACTTGTCGCCAACCAATGCGAAAAGACGATCAACCTCGGATGGATGTAGTGGCCGAATAAACAATAAGCCCCTGGCGCCGCCGCGGCGACGCCAGGGGCCAAACAACGAGTAGTTTTCCCGATGCCGGCGTGTTTAATCCTCGTAGTCGTTGTTGCGGCGGCTGCCGCCTTGATAACCGCCGCCGTTGCGGCCGTCGAGGTAATCCTCCCGATCGTACCGCTGGTTGGGCGAGCGCGTCATGCGGTAGCCGCGCTCCTGCTCTTCCATCGCAAACACGTCGCTGGGCGACTCGAGCGTCGCTCGAATCGTTCGCCTTCGGCCGTTGCGGTCGATCGCCAGGCGGATCTGTTCGCCAGCATCCATGCGGGAAAGCACGCGCAACAAGTCCTCGGTCGATTGAATCTCGCGTCCGTCGACGGCGACGATTTCATCGCCGGGGCGCAAGCCCGCCTGGTCGGCCGGGCCGTCGCGATAGACGTAGTCGATCGGCACGGGGCCTCGCGCCTCTTCATCGAGCGTCACGCCCAGCACGCCGCGACGATTGCGGCGATACGGTGCGAAGCGGTCCTCCTCTTCGCGATACCCTGGCGGCGCATTGCGGTAGTTGGGTTCATAGAGCCGATTGTTGTCGCTGAACCCGCGTTCGTTGTAGGTCTGCGTGCCGTAGGAACCCTGAGCACCGTACCCCGGGCCATCGTCGCCTTGACCTTGATTTCCATAACGCGAACCGTATCCTTGGTTGCCGTATCCGGAATCGTAGTAGCCGCCTCTCTGGCGCGCATAACCTCGGTTGTCCGGGTAGCCTCCCCTGCCATATTCGTCCTCGTACCAGCCTGGGTTATCGTAGGCCTGCGGATTTCGGGAGAAGTATTGGCGGCGGCGGCGGTCTTGGTTCCGCGAACTGTACTGCTCCGCGTTCTCGCCGAAGACTTCTGCTCGCGAAGCGAGCTTGGCGGGCAGCGTTTCGAGCGTGCCGTCGCGGAGCACGCCAATTTTGATTTGCTCGTTGTCGCCGGCCCGGCGCACGGCGGCGGCCAACTGCTGGGGCGTGTTCACGCGCCGCCCGTCTACCGAGAGAATATCGTCGCCGCGGCGTAATCCAGCGTCATCGGCCGGGCTATCGGGCGCCACGCGGCGAATCTGCAGGCTGTTTGAACCGAAAAACACCACGCCCAACGCCGCCTGATACTGCGCGTTATTGTAATTTCCGCTTAGCGGCTGCGAGTCGCGGTCGTTGTCGCCGCGGTCGTTGTCACGGTCCTGCGAACGGTTGCGATCCGCGTCTCGATCGTTGTCCGAGTCGCGAGCAGCGCTGGACGACGACGCGTTCGCATCGGAATCCTTGGAATCCTCTTGGGCCTGGGCGGCGCCGGTCGCCAACAACAGCGCCAATCCGGCCGCCGTAAGCGGACACACGGCGGGCTTGAGCCATCGGAACGTCGTACTTCGCATGATACTTCCTCCGTAAAGAAGCAGGTACACGGTCGGCTCCGCGCGGAGAACGTCTCCTAACGCAGAGCGAACCAAGAAGCCGGGCATGAATCGAGACGTCGCGCGGCCCTTCCAAGGACCGCGATCCGGGCCCGCCCTGGGCAAAGAAGGCGCAAGAGACACCCCAGCAGCATCGCTGCCGCCAAGGCAGGTTCTTCGCCTGATTGAAAGCCGCCTATGGCAAGGCGGCTCCACTTCGTAAAACATACAGGCGAGACGGAAAAGAGTCAACGATCGGTTCGGCGGCGCCCGGGCGTTGCCGAAATGCTTTTGAGAACTTTCCCCCTGCAAGCTATAGTGGATAAGCAAAACCGGTTTTAACGAAAGTGACGAAAGTGACCCGACATAGATGCTCTCAGGCGGTCTGGCTGGCGGCCTGTTGGATGGCGGCCATGACGCACCCGGGCCACGCGGCCGAGATGGACGGCTGGCAGGCCATGCGCGTCGTCAGCCAAAGCGGCATGCCGACGCGGATGTTCGCGGCCGATTTGGACGCGAGCGGCCGCGATCAACTGATTGTGGTCAACACGCGCGAGTCGCGGCTCGACCTGTATCGCTGGCTTCCGCCGAAAGAGCGAAACCAAGGCGTGGCGCTGGACGAGGACGAGCCCAACGAACTGCCCTTGGCGCCCGATTGGAAAAAATCGGAGTTGGTCTTCGAGGAGCTGCCCGTCGACGTCGTCGCGCAAGATATTGACGGCGACGGCAAGCCGGAGCTGATCGCACTGACCAGCCCCACCAATAAGATTGTCCAATACCGGCGCGAAGAAGGCGACAAATGGACGAAGAGTGCGAGCTGGGATTTGTTGCCTGCGTCTACGTCCGGGCGCACTGCGCTGCTGCTGCGCCCGTTGGGCGAAGGGAAATTCGAACTGCTCGTCAGTTGCGAGCAAGGCATTCAGACCTTGCGACTCGAAGCCGGCGCCCGGCCCGTCTGGCTGACGCCCCGCGAAAGCCACGGGCGGGTCGATTGGAAATTGGCGGACATCGACGGCGACGGCGATTTGGACGTGCTGGAATGGTCGCAACAGGCTCGGCAGACGGTGCGCTGGTATGAAGCCTCCGAGGGCAAATTGTTGCCGGCCCAGGCGTTGTTCGACCACTCAGTGCAGGCAGTCGAGATCTTGCGGCTGCCCAATCAGCCCGCCGAGCTGCTGCTGTTGGGCGGCCCGCACGAAGGGTTGTTGCGGCGCTACGGCCTGGCTCGCGGAAAGGAATCGGAACTCGGCCGCCGAGAGACGTTGCCCATGCCCGGCGGTCCGGCGGCGCTCTGGTGCGGACTGTCGATCGACGGCCGCCCCGCCCTGGTGGCGGTCGACGCCTCGCAGCCTCGGTTGCGCGTGCAACCGTTGGGCGACCACGGCTGGCTGGCCGAGCAGAGCTTCCCGACGCTCGGCAATCTGAAGGGCATGGTCGCCCCGCAAGCCAAGCCCGGCGCGTTGCTGCTGTGGACCAAGGACGGCGCCGATCTCTACGAGAGCCAATGGGAAACAGGACGTCTGACTTATCCCAAGGCGCGGCCTCAATCGCCCGAGGTCGGCGACCGCAAGATTCTGGCGCTCGACCGGGTCGGCGAGACGGTCTGGTGGGCGCAGCGCGTCGGCGGCGACGTCGACCTTTACATTTGGGCGCCGGGTCAGCCAGAACCGGCGAAAACCCGCTACGAAGGGCTGGGAACCAAAGTCGAAAAGGTCGTTTGGCTCGGCCCGATGCTGTTGGTCCAGGATCAATTCGCCGGCAAAGCGAAGCTGGTGCGGTTAGTCGACGGCAATTCGCAGATTTCCGAGCCGTCGCACCTGGTCAAAGCCGACCTGGGCGAATATCGGCTGTTGCCGCAAGGGCAGGGCTTGCGCCCCGCGCGGCTCAGCGACGGCGTGGTCCAGTGGCTGGGCGACGATCTGCAGCCGGTCGACCAGATCATGTTGTCGGAAGGCCAGCGTCTGACGTCGTTCGTGCCGCTGGCCGACGGCACGGCCTGGGCGCTGGAACATGGCGGCGTCTTTCTGCACCGGCTCAAGCCCGACGAGGCGGGCATCTTGCGCGAAACCGAGAGCACGCGGCTCTCGGGCGGAACGGCGATCTCGCTCGACCCGCAACTGGGCCTGATGCTGGTCGATCAGGACCGCGTAATCCGCCTTTCGCGCGGGCAGCCGTGGGAATTGAAACTGATCGACAGCCTCGACAGCCGCGTGGGCCGGCCCAGCGGCGTCAAAGAAGCTACGATTCATCGCATCATGACCGCCGACCTGACCGGCGACCGGATCGACGAAGTGCTGTTGAGCGACGATCATCGCCATCAGTTGACCGTGCTGGAACGGACCGACGACAAGCTGAAATCGGTCTTGTCGTGGCCGGTGTTCGAAGACAAAACCTATCCCTACGGCGGCGTGCAAGGCTCGCTCGTCGCCGAACCAAGGAACGTCGTCGGTCTGAACGCCGACGGCGATGAATATCGCGACGCGGCGCTGTTGTGCCACGATCGTTTGCTGATCTACATGGCCCGGGAGAGCGAATAATGCGTTGGATGGCAATTTTTGCGATGCTCGTCGCGGCCGGCGCTGCGCCGGCCGTTGCGGCCGAGGGCAATGCGGCCGGGGGTGGCGCCGCGCACGATCACGTCACGCTGACTTTGGTCGGCGGCGCCAAGATTACGGCGACGCTGTTGCGCGAAAACAACGAGGGGGTCGTTGTCGACCTCGGCTACGACGTGTTGCACGTGCCCAAGGCGCGCGTGCTGAACATGACGCGCGAGGAGACCGCGGCGGCGGCCGGCTCCGCGCAAGACCGCGGCATCTTTCACACCGGCCGGCTGGAACCGGCCGACGTGCCCGAGCTGGTCAAGCGTCACGGCGACGCCGTCGTGATCGTCAAAAACGCCACGGGCACGGGCAGCGGCTTCGTGATCAGCAAGCAAGGCCACGTGATCACCAACTATCACGTGGTCGAAGGCCACAACAAGGTGCAGGTCACGCTGTTCCGCCGCACCGAACAAGGCTACGAGAAACAGGAGCTGAAAAAGAGCCGCATTCTCGCGCTGCAGCCGTTGCGCGACATCGCATTGTTGCAGCTCGATTTGTCGGAACTCAAGGGCGAATTGCCCGGCCCGGTGGTGATCAACGACGACGACGATTTGCGCGTCGGCGATTTGGTGTTCGCCATCGGCAACCCGCTGGGACTGGAACGCTCGGTGACGCAAGGCATCGTCAGTTCGGCCACGCGCACGATGGGTCACATGCGGCTGATCCAGACCGACGCCTCGATCAACCCGGGAAACAGCGGCGGGCCGCTGTTCAACGCCCGCGGCGAGGTGGTGGGCATCGTTTGCGCCGGCGCCACGTCATTCGACGGTTTGGCCTTCGGCATTCCTTCGAGCGACCTGGTCGATTTCCTGGTGCATCGCGAAAGCTTCCTCTACGATACGACCCAGCCGCTCAACGGCGCCACCTATCTGGCGCCGCCGTTCCGTCTGCAGGACAAGCTCGATGCCGTCTCGCAGCAGGAAAAATCGACTGGGGCAAACTCGGCTGGGACGGATTCGGAGCAAGCCAAATCGGCCGCCCGGCCAGACGATTCGGCCAAGAAATCCCTGCCTCGCGACGACTCCTCATCTCTGCCGAAAGGAACGTGATTCACGTGAAGACGCCGAACCGTCTGCTCGCCTTGTTCGTTTTCGCCTGCCTGCTGAAGCCTGCCGCGGCGGCCGACCTGGCGCCTTCCTGGACGCTCGTCCCGGATACGACGGTGCTGATCGCCCGGCTGCAAGCGACGGAGTTTCTCGCCGCGCTGCGGCGGCAAACCAAGTTCGGCGCCGTGGTGCTCAGTCCGGATCGCGTCGAGCGCGCGATGCAATTGTGGCAGTCGGAAAAGAAGGACGATTGGGAGGAGCTGTCGAAAGAACTGGGAAAGTACGGCTTGAAGCTCGACGACGTGCGGCAGTTGCTGGCCGGCGAGATCGGCTTCGCCTTGGCGATCGAACAGCGCGGCGAACGTTCGCCGCTGCTACTGGGCCTGACCTGGCTCGAGCCGGGCGAAGATCTCGCCCAGCGAGTCGTCAAAGCGATCCAGGATGGGATCGAAGACGACCCGCATCCCACGCGTCGCGTCGACCTGTCGCTGGCCGGTCACGAAGTCATGCACTTGTCGACCCCCGTCATGCAAGGCGAAAAGCTCGATCCGGCAGACTTCGTCCCAGACGACGACGATGGCGAGCCCACGCCCGAGAAGCTGAAGAAACTCCGCGAGCAAATGCAGGAAAAGCTCAAGAACCGCAAATCTGTCGAAGCCGATCGCATCCATTTGTTCGTCGCGCGGCTGGGCGGTCGACTGCTGCTGGCCAACACATTTCCCCAGTCGTCGGGCGAGGTGATGGCCAAGGACGAACAAGAGCGGAGCCAGATCGATTGGGACGAACTGACGGGCGTCGAGCAGGCGACGAGCGCGTTCGCTCGGTTCCTCGAGGCGCATTCCGGGCAGGGTTCGGGGCACGCCGCCGAGTTGCTCGGCGCCCCGGGGCTGGCGCCGGCTTTGCCCGAAGGCACGCCCTTGCTGGAGATCATCGCCGACCCGCGACCGCTGATTCTTGCCTACACGCTGCACCAGCGCATGGCGAATAAAGACGCCGGCGGGGGCGAGGACAAATTTAAAGAGACGCTCGACGCGCTAGGCCTCGACGCGCTCGGACCTGTGGCGTTCCGCATGGCGCTCGACGGCACCGCGCTGCGCAGCGGCCTGTTCGTCTCCGCCCCCGAGCCGCGGCATGGCGTCCTCGCCCTGCTCGATCAAGAGCCGCTGGAGCCCGCGCCTCCGCAGTGGGTTCCCGCGAGCGCCATGGCGTATCAGCAAATCAGCTTCGATCTCGGCGCGGCGTACACGAAGATCAAGGAGCTGACGATTTCGCTGGCCGGAGACCAGGCTCGACAGGGGTTCCTCCAGATCGAAACGGGGCTGCAAGGCGTTCTGCAAACCGATCCCGCGACGCTGCTCTCGTCGTACGGCCAGCAACACTCGATCGTCAGCTTCGAGCCCAAGGCCGACGCGCCGGCTGCCGACCCGGCAAATCCCGCGCTGCCCGGCTTGAGCGAACGGCTCGGCGTGGTCTGGCAAGTCAAAGACGAGCAACTCTGGCAGCGCGTGATGCAAACCCTCGGACAGTTCACGGCGGCGGCTGGCGGCGCCGTCGAGGCCGCCGAGGAGCAAGGGTTCCGGGGTTTTCGCCTCCACGGCGCGGCCGAAGCCGGGTTGTTTCTCGGCCGCGGATATCTGGTGCTGGGCATCGGCAACGAGGTGAGCGAATCGTTGTTGTCCGTATTGCGCAATCCCCCGGAGGGCGAAGCTGCGATGCGCACCAGCGGGCTCGTCGAGCGGGCCGCCGCGCTGTTGCCGCCGATGCCTTGCTTCGGCTACCAATTGAGCGACGGCGGGCGCAACGTCAAAGCGACGAAGCGGGCGATCGAACAATTGATCGAACTGCCTTTAACGCAGCGCGCTCGCCTGGCGCAGATTCCTGGCGCATCGGCGGAAGCCTTCGATCCGGCTGAGGCGGCGGCCTTGACGGCCAAGCTCAAGGCATTGCTGCCCAGCGATGAAGAACTCGAAGGCGTGTTGGGCGTCAGCGTCGGGCAGACCACGCTGGGCGAGCACGGCCTTTCCAGTCAATCCGCCTTGGAACTTCCGGCGCCATGACGAACCGCCGCCACGCGCCTGTCGTAGGTCAGGCTTTCCAGCCTGACGCGGCGTCCTCTTTAGTAGGTCAGGCTTGCCAGCCTGACGACGCGTCAGGCTGGCAAGGCAGACCAATGTGTTGTTAGGTTTCGTCGGGCGCCCTGGTAGCGTTCGGCGAGAAGATGTCAGGCTGGAAGCCTGACCTACGTGTTGTTTGCGAGTCTAAGCCGCGCCAGCGCTCGAACATGAAGTTGATCAAAGTTTCCGCGGCGGTGCTGAATCAGACGCCGCTCGATTGGGAAGGCAACAAGGCGCGGATCGTAGCCGCCATCGAGGCCGCGCGGCGCGAGCGGGTCAGCCTGCTCTGCTTGCCGGAATTGTGCATCACGGGCTACGGCTGCGAAGACGCTTTCCTTTCGCCCGGGCTGCAAGCCACGGCCCGTCAGGTTTTGGCGGAAATCTTGCCGGCCACGCGCGGGATGATCGTCTCGCTCGGCTTGCCGCTGTTGTACCATCACGGCCTGTTCAACGCCGCTTGCCTGGCGGTCGACGGCCGCATCGCCGGATTCGCCGCCAAGCGGTTTCTGGCCGGAGACGGCCTGCACTACGAGCCGCGCTGGTTCAAGCCGTGGCCCGCCGGCCATCGCGGCGAAGTCGAAATCGGCGGCGTCGACTATCCGCTGGGCGACGTCTACTTCGACTGCGGCGGCTTGAAGATCGGCTTCGAAATCTGCGAAGACGCCTGGGTGGCCAACCGGCCGGGCGGCGAACTGGCGTTGCGCGGCGTCGACGTGATTCTGAACCCCAGCGCCAGCCATTTCGCCTTCGGCAAGGCCGAAGTGCGGCATCGTTTCGTGCTCGAAGGCTCTCGCGCCTTCGGCGTCAGCTATCTCTATTCGAACTTGCTCGGCAACGAGGCGGGCCGCGCCGTGTACGACGGCGGCGCTCTGATCGCTTCGACTGGCAAACTGCTGGCCGCCGGCCCGCGGTTTTCCTTCGCCGAATATCAATTGACTTCGGCCTCGATCGACGTCGACGCCACGCGGATGGTGCAATCGCGAACGGGCAGCTTCCGGCCGAGCGCCGAGGAGGACGTCGGCTGCGTGCGCGCCGCCTTCGAGTTTCCGCCGCTGGAGCCCGAGCCAGAGTCGATTTCGGTGGCCGCTTGGGAACGGGGCCCGTTCGTCAAGGAGGAGGAATTCGCGCGGGCCATCAGCCTGGCCTTGTTCGATTATCTGCGCAAGAGCCGCTCGCACGGGTTCGTCGTCTCGATCAGCGGCGGCGCCGATTCGGCGGCCGTCGCTTGCCTTTCGGCCCTGGCTGTCGAATTCGGCGCGGCGGAACTCGGCGTGGAGGGGTTCCAGGCCAGGCTGAAATACCTCATGCGCGTGCAAGGCAAGACCGACGCGCAAGCAATGATCCACGCGCTTCTGTGCTGTGTTTACCAGTCGACGGCGCACAGTTCCGACGTAACTCGCAACGCGGCCCGCGGCGTGGCCCGCGGCCTCGGCGCCGAGTATCTCGAGTGGGACGTCGAACAGATCGTCGAGGCTTATATCTCCACCGTCTCCGCCGCCGTCGGCCGCGAGCTGACCTGGGCCGGCGACGATCTGGCGCTGCAGAACATCCAGGCCCGCGCTCGCTCGCCCGGCGTCTGGATGCTGACGAATCTGCGCGGGGCGCTGCTGCTGTCGACCAGCAATCGCTCGGAAGCGGCCGTCGGCTATGCGACCATGGATGGCGATACGAGCGGCGGCTTGAGCCCGATCGCCGGCATCGACAAGGCCTTTCTGCGCCGCTGGCTGCGCTGGCTCGAACGCGAAGGACCCGCGGGCCTGGCGCCGATTCCGGCCTTGGCGGCGGTGAATTGCCAGGAGCCCACCGCCGAACTGCGACCGTCGAGCGCCTGCCAAACCGACGAGCAGGACTTGATGCCCTACGAGCTGCTCGACGAGATCGAGCGGGCGGCGATTCGCGACAAGTACACCCCGCTGGAAACGTTCTTGCGCATGCGTTCGCGATTTACGCAATACGACCAGCCGCAACTGGCGATGTGGGTCGAACGGTTTTTCCTGCTCTGGAGCCGCAATCAGTGGAAGCGCGAACGCTACGCGCCGTCATTCCACGTCGACGACGAAAACCTCGATCCCAAAACCTGGTGCCGTTTCCCGATCCTTTCCGGCGGCTTCGAACGCGAATTGGCCGAGCTGCGCAACTACCTGGCCAACCTGGAGAGCCGGAGGCGTGAGCCTCCGGGTTGAAGCGGGAACTCGCTCTTGGGTTGAAGCAAATCGCGGCGTCACCGGGGGGCTAACGCCAATACCGTTCAATTAGTCAAAACGACGGACTGCATAAAGGTTTTCGTCGGCGGACGGGGGCCGCGATGCTGGGGCCGTTTTTTTGGCCACTTCGAGACTTTTTGTTTGATGACGCGCGGGTTGA
>Ga0307374_10004803_pt1 | contig 22331 bp, 20 predicted proteins | sample OX3MG_FD_202532 | JGI IMG/M metagenome (GOLD analysis project Ga0307374, IMG submission 202532) | Soil microbial communities from Risofladan, Vaasa, Finland - OX-3 | ecosystem: Environmental > Terrestrial > Soil > Coastal area > Acid sulfate soil | place: Finland: Risofladan, Vaasa | collected...
GAAGGTGAGTGGCGGGGCGGCGGGGTCGAAGCCCTTCGCCACGCTCACTCCGAGCGAGGAGGCGAAGACCTGTTGCAGGGCGCCGGTGATCACCGAGAGGGTCGCCTTGGTCATCGGCGCGGTCGCGGCCTCGGTGGCGGGCAACGGGCGGGGCGCGCGGCGCCGCTCGGCGCGACCTGTCCTCGTACGGTCGATACTCATCTCGCTCCTGCCAAAGAGGTTCGTCTCGTCCCGGCTCTCACCCATCGCGAAGGTACTAACGGCAGATCGGCGCCGATCCTTGTGACTCGTTCACGCACTCAGTACCGATCGCCGCCCAGTGTGGTGGATGGCGAGCCGCCGCGGGGGCAAGCCGCCTCAGCGGCCGGTCGGCGGGTACCCACCGCCTCTGGTGAGGCGAGTGGCCGCGGGTCCCCTACAAGAGAAGGAAGAAGTCCTTTCAAGGCGTCGGTGTCGTCACCGGCGCGATCTGCCCGAGCAGGACGAGACCGCGCAGCACGCCTGCGGTGACCCTCGTCTTCGTGTCCCAGTACGGCCGGAGCCGATGGTGTGCGGAGCCGCGCACCATCGCAGAGAGCCCCTTTTCCGAGAGCTTCGCACGAAGCGCCTCTGGAACGGCGTGCCCGAGCGAGCAGCGCTGGCGCTAGGCATCGGTCCCCAACTCGACGGCGGATCGGCGTGCCGCCAACGGCACCGAGCGCGCCTGGCGTTCGCCAGACGCGCGCGGCGCCCCGAGTGTGGTTCGCGAGAGCGCCTCGAGCGACTCGATGACTCCCTTCACGGCTTCGGCAAGCGAGTGGCACCGAAGCGGCAAGAAAGGGTGTGCGGCCGGGCAGCCGAGCATCGGTCGGTGCCTCCAAGCCACGCCTCAATTCCCGGCCCTGTGGGGAGCGACGCACGATCTTGTGAGCAGGTCTGGGACCCGGCGATCGTAGCGCGACCAGCCGGTTCACTCCACAGAGGGAGCCCCTCTCGCCGCGGCTAAGCAATGAGGCGCCTGCGCTGTCGTGGGGACAACAACACCGCGATCGTTTCGCGCAAGGGCGATCACGTGCCGGGCTCACGTGCGCCAAGCGCCATCCGATGCAGGACCCACATTTCGTGTTGGTCAACGTTTGCGAGCAGGTGGCTCGGTTCGGGCGACCACCAGGCGCGAGGTCAGGCGGTTCTCGCAACCAAGGGCGACGCGTCCAGTCATGCCGGCGAATCTAGCGACGAGCCATTAGAAGTGGACGACTGGCGTGAAGGCCACGTGCAGTAGATGTTGAATCTCATACGTCGTCCCGCCCATCGTCGCCGCCGAGGCGACCGCGAAGATCACACGACCCGGCCATGTGGGCAGTATTCGGCGGGTGGCGGCGAGGCCGTACAGGAGGCAAAAGAGCGGCACTCCGACCGTGAAATCGAACAGCCAGCAGGCCCCGACGAGGACCGCGAACCACAAGAACGCCACCACCTCGCGGGTGTACTGCCCGTGAATTCCCCAGCTCTTGTCCTGGACCGGTTCAAACTCGCTCGCGCTGCCGATGCTTGCGGGCGCAGGACCCATCGCCTCGATGATGTCGGCAGCAGTTGAGTGCTCCGCAGCTGCAGCGCCGACGAGGGCCACCGGTGCGGGGAGAGAGCGATCGCTTAGTACCTCGAACGAGCCGCGGCGGTCGCGCCGATAACGGACGTAGGCGTGGATTTCGAACGGCATCCGCCAGAGAGCTGCGAGCGCGGCCGCGCCGCCGCCGATTTCTGGCATCAGCGCCGTCGTGAGGTTGTACTGCAGCGCGGCGTAGACGACGGCGGTGACGGTGACAACGAGAATCGCACTCGTCGCGATCAGTGCGAGCAACGGGTAGGGGTGACGCCTGCGCTCCCGCCGGCGGAGCTCCTCTGCACGCAAGAGCACATCGTCTTCGTCGAACGGCTGATCAGCCCGCTTGGCCTCTCGTCGTAGCTGCACGGTCTTCAGCGCGAGCACGCCGATGCCGATCGCGAACAACACATCGGCGAAGGGCCGCTCAAGGAAGTGCGCCCCCGGAAAGACCTTGTGGGTTAGGTAGACATTCGTCTCGAGGCTGGGGCCGAGAATGAGACCGATGCCGAAGGCGGCGAGCGAATAGCGGAGCCGCCGTAGACCGAAGCCGATGACGGCGAACACCATCACCTCCATCACCGAGAAAAACGAGACGTCGGCCACATAAACGCCGACGATCGCGATCGACATGATGAACGGCACTAGTGCCGGACCGGGGACCCGGGTCACCTTCGCGAGCTGCGGCGCGGTGAGCACTCCCGCGATCGTTCCGATGAGACCGCCAAGGGCGATCACCCACACGGTCTCGTACGCGAGGGTGGGATAGCTCGCGGTGAAGCCGTACCCGACCTTCACCCCTTTGATGGTCAGCGCGGCGAGAAAGAGCGCATTCCCCACTCCGCCAGGTATCCCCAGACCGAGGACCGGCACCATCCCGCCCGCTTCCTTGGCGAGCGAGGACCCTTCTGGCGCGATAATGCCCTCAGGAATGCCGGTCCCGAAAAGCTCCCGCTTCTTACTCGATTGCTGGGCAATGCCGTACGACATGAAGTTCGCTGCGAAGCCTCCGATCCCGGGAATGATGCCGGTAATGACCCCGATCAGTGCCGCGCGAAGCAACGCGAGACGGTGGTGCAACGTCTCGATGATCCCCTGGACCACCTGTTTGCCAAACCCCTTCGTCAGCTCGACGGGCGCAGCACTGTCAATCTCCTGACCCATCATGTCCTGGCGGGCGATCGTCGTCGCAGTTCCGAAAACGAGCATCATCTGCGGAATTGCGAACAGTCCGAGAAAGAGTGCGACAAGGGCGACGCCACCAAATAGGCCGACCATTCCGAAGGTGTAGCGATTAATGCCGGTTACAGGATCGGGGCCAATCGTCGAGAGTAAGAGCCCGATACCGGCCGAGATCAGCGCCTTACTCGCCGCGTCGGTACCTAGGGTCCCGACGAGCAGCAGTGCTATCGAGATCAGTGCGACGTACTCAGGCGGATGAAAGAGCAGCGGAAGTTGGTCGATAATAGGAATGAAGCCGACAAGGACCGCACAACCGATCAACCCTCCGATGCAGGTGGAGGTCGCCGAGATTCCGAGAGCACGGCCGGCCTCCCCCCGCTGAGCCATGGGAAAGCCGTCGAACGTTACGGCGAAAGCCTCTGGGTGCGCGGGCGTGTTGAGCAGGATCGAGGTAATTGAGGCGCTGAAGTAACTTCCAGCCTGTGTGGCCAGGAACAGCGAGAGCGTCCCCGTGAGGTCGATGTGATAAATGAACGCGAGTACGATGCTCAGGACGACGGGACCGCCGAGACCGGGAATGACTCCGAGGAACATGCCCAGCAGGGATCCGGCGACGAGATAGGCAACGCCGGGCCCGGTTCCGAGCGCCGTGAGACCGTTAATCAGGTTGTGCAGCACGTTGATTCGGATCCCCTTTGCCCTGACGTCGGGACGGCGAATACCGCAGACGCCTTCCCCAGATGCTCGAACACGGCCCTAATCCAGCTCAGCTCAGCTGGGACGGGTCTTGGGCGATTGCCCATGCAAGTTAATCACCGGTTCCTGCAGCGTGCCACGAGATGCAGCGTGCTGAGCGGCGTTGTAACAGATGCGGAGGGCCGGGACACCACGATCACGCGGTGCTCCGGCCCTCCATCTCAGTGCTCGGGGGCTTCAGCTCCCGTGATTCTGCAGCACCTAGCAGCTAGCCGTGATGAAGCACGCGATGGTCGAGCCCTTGGCGAGGCTCGTGATGTACGCCTGCTTCGCCGTTACCGGGTCGTTGTACGTCGGGTTCAGACCGTCCTTCAACATCTGCGCCTTGAAGCCGCCCGCCTTGAACGTGAACTTGGCGGCTGCCCGCAGGGCGACAACCTCGGCGTTGGGCACGCGGGTCTGAGTGACGAGCGGAGTGCCGCCCGCCTTGCTCATCGCGAGCATCGCGTCGTACTGTGACGTGGCCAGCTTGCTCTTCGCTGGATACTGCGCGAGCAGCGACGCCAACGTCGGCAAGTGCGTGAGGCTGCTTCGGTACAAGGTGCCGGGTGCCGGCTGGACGGTCACAGCCAGCGGGACCGCCTTCTGCGCGGCGATGAGCGCCCCCGAGTTGCTCAGCGAGATCAGCGAAACCGGCGCGTCACCGCGGAGGAAGCCCTGCACAAGGTCGGTCAGCTTGATGTAGCCCGAGACAAAGTTCGTCTTCACGCCGAGCACGCCCATCCAGACCCTGAGAATCAGGTTGTCGGTCCCCGAGTTCTCCGTCAGGATCGAAACCGGAGAACCGGAGCTCTTCACCTGGGAAAAGGTCTTGAATGACGAGCTCGGGTTCGCGACGAGGACCGACGTGCTCTGCCCCGCTTGGGCGATAAACGCTAGTCGTGCCGGGTTGAAGTTCAGACCGGCGGTGTGGGTGACCGACAGAGAGATGTCATTCAGCACGTTGAGCATACCGATCGTCAGACCGTCAGGCTTAGCGGCAGCCATCGCGTCCTGACCGGTGATCGTGTTGCCGGTCGTGATGTCTTCGACGTTCACCGTCGCGTGGAGGTAGGCACCGAGGTACGGAGCGAGGGCCCGGGCATACAGGTCGAACGGTCCCCCGGTCGATCCGGGCTCGATCAAGGTGATGGTCTTGCCCTTGTAGAACTTCATTCCCTGCTGTAGCGGCGTCAGCTTCGAATGCCTCACCGATGCGCCGGCGCCGATTGGCGCAGCGAGCATCGCGGCGGCCATAGCACCAACCCCGAGTGCCATGACGGCCTGTCGCCGCAGGCGCGGCCCGCCGCTTGAATCCTTCCTCTGCCGTGAGAACACCAGCAACCCCCTCCTTGAAGTGATACATCGTAGGTAGATCGTTACAATATCGCAGCCTTATCGAAGGACAACCGTATTGCAAGCCACCGACCCCGTCCGGGGCGAAGCGCACCGCTCGGGGACGGGCCTCAGGGCGTCGCGGGCACGGGTGATCCCTCCGCGGCACGCATCAGCTGTGAGGCGAGCTCGGTCGCGGGGCCGTAGCGATCCACGTCGTCACGGTAGTACCCCCTGTGAAACTGGTTCCGGTAGCCGGCAACCTGCGAGTTGCGAGGCGCGTTCGCGGAGCCGATGCGCGGCTCGAGCTCTATGCAGTCCGGAACACTCGAGGCGTCACGAAAAACGTTGAGCGGATCGCGCCCTTGCTCCACTGCCTCGATCTGCTCAGAGATGAGGCGTCGAAACTCGATGATCGCGAGGTCGGTCGCGCCAAGATTCTCTCTTGATCGATCAGTGATCGGCCCCTGCGACCACCATGCCGCAATGTCCTGAGCGAGGACGTAGTCCAGCACAGGCTTACCGTGTTCGTCGTGGATCGGATGCCAATAATACGGCACGGTGTCCTGCACCGGGGCCTGCACTCCCGGCGCGTGGTACAGCACATAGGAAATGTGGTAGGTCCGCTCGTCGTCGAGCGGAATTCGCATATTCACTTGAGTGCGTAGACCGCCAGCTCCGCGCGAGTAGTGAGGGAAGATGTTGTAAGGAAACCACTGGACCCGATCGCTCTCCGCGCCCTTCTCCACGGTGAACTGGATCCCCTTTCGAAACCCGTAACGGTCTCGCTCTACCACGACGTGATCATGGCCCTCGACCCCACGGATGCTCGTGTATGCACGATGTGTAGCGCTGTCCTGTGCTCGGCCCTCAAGCGCTCCTTCGCGCTCAAGAATGTACTTGAAGAAATGGCCGTGTAGATAGGGATTGTGGTAGGGGTCGGCGGAGTTCTCGTGACACTGCAGCCAGTTGCACGGGATGATCGTGAGGCCGATCTGACGGATTGCGTTCGGCCACACAAGGAAGTCCCACCGTGGGAGCACCGGCGCCGGGAGCGGCCCGAGGTATGCGAAAATCAGTCCGCCGAGCTCTTGCACTGGGTAACCACCGATGTTCACCCGTTCCTTGAGGCGGCTACCCGGCGATTCAAGTGGCGTCTCCGTGCATTGGCCGGACTCGTCATAGCACCAGCCGTGGTAGGGACACCGGAGACCATGTTCCTCGGGAATTCCGAAGCGCATGTGGACAAGACGGTGCCCACACCGCGGCTTAATGAGCCCGAACGTGCCCGAGCGGTCGCGGTAGAGCACAAGCTCCTCGCCGAGCAGCTTTACCTTACGCACCGGGTCATCGTCGAGCATCGCCGTGGGAGCGATGGGCTGCCAGTACCGCCGCATCAATTCGCCGAGCGGTGTCCCCGCGCCGACACGTGTGAGGCGCTCGTTCTCTGAAGCCGTGACCATTGCTCTCCTCCCACTCGGTGGCGACACCGTTGAGTGACCGTTGGCGCTCCAAACGCGATACACGGGTACCGCAATTACCGGGCCTACAACTCAGCTGACCAACTTCGGCCGTCCGGAAACTGTGGCGAGACTCCGTCTACCGGGATGCTTTTTTCCTCTCGCTCCCACGCCAGGACTTAATTCGTGATCCGCAAAAACTAGTCCAGATCCTCGCCGGCGAGGCTGCGGTAGTAGCGAAACGCTGCGAGCATGCCCGCCTCGCCACCCGCGGAACCCCGCGTGCGCGGGCCGGTGTCGTTCTGGCGCTCCTTCATCAGCGCGAGGTCCTGCGCGGGGATCGGCTGCGGGTCACCGAGCAGGTAGGCCTTGTACATCATCGTCACGAGTTCGTTGAGCGCAAGGGTGCGAACCGTTGCGTCCTCCACGCCGTCGCCAACGACGCTCACGCCGTGACCGCGCATCAGTGCCACCTTGCTGGCGCCCATGAAGCTCGCAAAGTCCTCGCCGAGCGCGTCGTTGGAGATCGTGATGCTCCGCTGGTAGGTGCGCACGCCGTCAATTGCGAGGCGCGCCCCTGAGCCATAGGCGGCGTAGATCGGAAAGATCTCCTTTTCACAGATCGTGAGCAGCACCGCGTGCTCGGGGTGCACATGGATGACGGATTTCACGTCCGGGTTCTTCTTCATCAGCCAGATGTGGATGAAGCTCTCCGAGGGCGGTTGCAGGCCGTCGGGCCCGGCGACCTTGTCGCCGTTGAAGTTGACCTCGATGACGTCGTCCGGTGTGGTGTAGCGGAGGCCGACCTCGTCGGGTCCCTTGCCCTTGATAAGCAGGGTGTCCTCGCTCATCCGGTAGCTCACATGGCCGAGGGCGGCGTGGGTGAGCTCCAGCTTGCCGAGGATCCGGCACGAGCGGGCGACCTTCTCGATGAGCTCTTTGCGATCCGGGGAATCTGCCATGTGCGCGCTCCTTTGCGACGACTGATCTTGCCTCAACTGCGGGGCCCGCACCCGGGCAAGCGAACAGCATGGGTGCCGGACACCGGCTGTTCGTCTACCGCGCTCGGGTCACGGCTCGCCGAAGCAGCGGACCGCGTTGTCCCACATCAGCTTGCGCATCGCGGGGCCCGCGATGCCCTGCTCCTGCCAGCCGAGGACGATCGAGGTCGACTCCGGGAAGCGGGATTCGGCGTGCGGGTAGTCGGTGCCGAGCATTAGCACGTCTTCGCCCAGCTGGTCGATGACGTGCTTGGCCATCTCGGGGCCCTCGTGCATCTCGATGCTCGCGAAGAAGCGACCGCTCGTCAGGTACTCGCTGGGCTTCATCTTCAGCTGCTCGTTCACGTAGCCGACGTAGATCATCTGGTCGTCGAGGCGCTTGCTCCAGAAGGGGAGCCAACCGAAGCCGGACTCGAGGATCGCGAAGTTGAGGTTCGGGTAGCGGTCCATCATCCCCGAGCCCGTCACGGCGGCGACGAAGCGCATCGCCGCCCACGGGTGGCTCGCGCTGCGGCCGATGAAGGGGCTCTCCCACAGGTCCCGGTAGCCCGGGTAGCCCGTCGCGAAGCTGTGGTGCACGACGGCGAGGCCTGCCTCCTCGGCGGCCTTCCACAGCGGCTCCATGTCGGGGTGGTCGATCGGGTAGTCGAGCGGCATGTGCGGCTGGATCGCCACCGCCCAGGGCGCGTCGCCCCACTTCTCGATCTCTTCGACTGACTCCTTAATGGAGCGGGCGGTGACGACGATCATCGTCTTCAGGCGGTTCGGGTACTGGCCGCACATGTCGTTCAGGCAGCGGTGGTTGGCGCGGATGAACTCCATCTCGACCTCAGGGTTCTCCGCGTTGTTTGCCCCGTTGCCGACCATCATGTGGACGTCGACACCCTCCTCGTCCATGTCCTTGATGCGGATGTCCGCCCACTCGTTGCCGCCGAAGCTCGGGAAGCGCGAGCCCATGAAGGTCTGGAAATGGCGCTCCTGCTCGCGGGGCTCGCCCTCGCCGAGGACGCGCGGCTTGCTGCCACCCCATCCACCGACGGTGCGGCTGAAGCTGTAGCGGTGCCGGAATGGCGCCTCGAAGACCTCACCGGCGTGGCCAATCTTCACCTCACGGAGGTGGCCGTCGAGGTCGGGCACGAGCTCGCGCACCCGCGGTGAGAGGTACGGCTCGAGCTGCTCGGCCGGAAGCGAGCAGTGGGTGTCCGCGTCGAAGACCTTGAAACCGTCCTTCATGGATCTTCCTTTCGCTCCGCCCGAGTACTGGCGGACTCTTCGAAGAGCTCGGTGTTGGGGTGATCGCCCCGGGGTCCACCACCCCGGTCGTCAACCTCCCGAAGGAGATCATCGTCAGTTCAACCACGCGAGGTGATGATTCGTGGAGATTCTAAATGAACTTGCCTAACCGTGTGCGGTTCGTCGCTCCCGACTCGCCCAGGCTCTGCTTTGGGGCGGCGACGGCATGCCTGGTGAACCTCGAGTGGCGCCGCTGGAGGACCTGCGCGGCGCGGAGTCGACGTCGAGCGGTCGAGGCGTTGGACCTCGCTCAGCGGCTCGGGCGAGACGGGCAACGGCGGCGCCGCAAGCATCGCGGACACGCTGGCAGTTTTCGCTACGGGAACGACTCGAGCGACAGATCAAAACTGCGCGAGGTACTGCGCGGGGTCGATCTGGGCCTCGATGATGAGGGGGCGCGTCAGCCCCCCGAGGTCGCCGAGGACCTTCTCGAGGTCGCCCTCGGAGTCGACCCGCACGCCGTCGCAGGCGAGGCCACCCGCGAGCGCGACGAGGTCCATCTCCTCGAGCTGGGTCGCGGTGCTCGGGTAGCCGATCGCCATCTGCTTCAGCTCGATGCGGTTGAGGCTCCCGTCCGTGAAGACCACGCAGACGAGGCCGAGGCCGAGGCGGGCGGCGAGGCGCAGCTCGGTGGCCGTCATCGCGAAGCCGCCGTCGCCGATCATCGCCACGACCTGGTGCCCGGGCACCGTCATCGCCGCCGCGATCGCGGCCGGGAGGCCGAAGCCCATCGCCGAGAGGCCGTTCGACATGAGCACCGAACGCGGCCGCTCGGTGCGCCAACCCTGCGCGACGAGGAACTTGTGCGAGCCGACGTCGGTCGTGACCACGGTGTCGGCCGGCAGGGCGGACTGCACGAGGTCGACGACGTCGCTCGGGTTGAGGCGACCACTGGTGCGCCCCGCGTAGTACGCGGCCCGCAGGCGCTCGCGGTGCGCCGCTACCTCCCCGTCGCTCCAGCGCGGCTCGCCGCGCCAACCCGCCGTCAACCAGTCGAGCACCGCGGCGATGTCGCCGGTCACCTCGCAGGGGGCGGCGTAGATCTGATCGGTGTTCGGGGTCGAGTCGAGGTGCAGCACCGGCGCCTTGAAGGTCCAGGGCTTCACGAGCTCGACCGGGTCGAAGCCGACGGCCACGATCAGGTCGGCACCGTCCATGAACTCCTTCACGACCTTGTTGCAGGCGACGTCGCTGACGCCAGCGAAGAGCGGGTGGCTCTCGGGAAAGACGCCCTTGGCCATCGGCGCGACCACGACGGGCGCGCCGAGCGCCTCGGCGAAGGCGACGAGCGACGCGGACGCCTCGGCGCGGGCTGCGGAGATGCCGGCGAGCACGATCGGGCGGCGCGCCCCTCCGAGGAGCTCGAGGGGGCCTGCCGCGCCTGCGGCGCGCTCGACGACGACCGTCGCCTGGCGCTCACGTCCGAGGGGGACCGCCAGCACCTCGCCGTCGAGGGCGGTGGCCGTCAGGGAGTCGTTCGGGCAGGTGAGGTGGACGGCGCCCGGCCGCTCGGCCGTCGCGGTGCGGATCGCCTTGCGGATCACCGTCGCCGCCGAGCGCGGCTCGAGACGCCCCGACCACTTCGTGATCGGCGAGAAGAGCAGTTTGTGATCGACGACCTGGTGGGTGAAGAACTGCTCACTGCCGCTCTCGATCTGACCGGAGAGGGCGAGCATCGGGACGCGGTCGAGCTGCGCGGCGGCGACCCCGTTCACGAGCGCCGTCGAGCCCGGCCCGAGCGTTGAGAAGGCGACGCCGAGGGAGCCGGTGAGCGCGGCCTGACCCTCGGCCATGAAGGCCGCTGTCCCCTCTCGGCGGGCGAGCACGACGTCGATCCCCTGCCGGCGCGCCTGTTCCATGAGCTCGATGGTCGGGTCCCCGGGGTAACCGAACATCGTCGTCACCCCCGCCGTCACGAGCGAGCGTGCGAGGACCTCAGCGCAGTTCTCGTCGGTCACGTGTTTCCTCCCCGCTGGCGGACACGCTCGCGACGGTTCGGGTCGTAGCCTGCGCAGTACGGCCAGCCTACCGAGGCGTTCCAAAGCGGCACCGGCTCGCACGTGACCACCGTCACGGGGCACGATCTCCCCCGAGGCCAGGGGGGAGACCGGTGAGCGTCTGCATCGTCGTCGAGGAAGACCCGATCCTGCGCACGGTGCCGGTGATCCTCGACCCGGCGACGAGCGCCGAGCACGAGGCCGCGGTCGTCGAGTGGTACCGCCACGACGTGCGCGACTTCCTCGCCTGGCGCGACGGCCTGCGGGCGCGCCTGTCGGGCCTGTTCCCCGCCGAGGTGCTCTTCGCCTTGGGGCAGGAGGACTTCGCAGAAAAGGTCCCCCGCGCCGACGCCGTCGTCGTCGAGAGCCTCCTCGTCGGGGAAGCCGAGCTCGCCGTCGCGCCGCGGCTGCGGGCGGTCCTCAAGTTCGGCGCGCTGCCGAGCAACGTCGACCTCGTCGCCTGCCAGCGCGCCGGCGTGCGCGTCGAGGTGCAGCGCCGTCACGTGAACGTCGCTGTCGCCGAGCACGCGATGGCGTTCATGCTCGCCCTCGCGAAGCGACTCCCCGAGGTCGGTGGGGTGGTCACCGCCGCGGGCCTCGTCGCGGCGGGCTTCGACCCGACGCCCTTTGACCGCCGCTACACCGGCAACTCGAACTTCGCCCGCATCCCCGGCCTCGGCACCCTCGCCGGCGCCACCCTCGCGATCGTCGGCCTCGGCGAGATCGGCCGCGAGATCGCCCGCCGGGCGGCGGCCTTCGAGATGCGGGTGCGCTACTTCCAGCGCCACCGCGTGGAGGCCGTCGAGGAGTGGGCGTTGCACGCGAGCTACGGCTCGCTCGAGGAGATCCTCCCGACGGCGGACTACGTCTCGCTGAACCTCCCCCTCACGCCTGCGACGCGCGGCTTCATCGGCGCCCGCGCGCTCGCGTCGATGAAGCCGGGCGCGGTCCTCGTGAACGTGGCGCGGGCCGAACTCGTCGACCGCGTCGCCCTGCTCGAGGCGCTCGACTCCGGCCACCTCGGGGGCTTCGCCCTCGACGTCGGCTACGAGGAGCCGGCTGCCCCCGACGATGCCCTGCTCGGCCGGCCGAACGTGCTGCTCACCCCGCACTCGGCGGTCGGGAGCCGCTGGAACGGCATCCACGACATGGAGGAGATGTACGCGAAGCTCTGGCGCGCCCTCACCGGCGGCTGAAGCCGGGCGCGCCCGCGGGCGGGGCGCTCAGCTCCTCGCCGCGGGCGCCGGAGCCACCTTCGCGTGCTCGTTGATCGCGAAGGGGAAGTGACAGGCCACGGAGTGCCCCTCCCCCACGTCGGTGAGCGCGGGCGTCACCTCGGCGCAGACCGGCGCGGCGAGCGGGCAGCGGGTCCGGAAGCGGCAGCCGCTCGGCGGGTCGAGCGGTGAGGGGGGCTCCCCCTGCAGCCGGATGCGGCCGACGGTCGTCGGTATCCCCGGCCGCGGCGGGATCGCCGAGAGGAGCGCTGCGGTGTAGGGGTGCGCGGAGCGTTCGAACATCGTCGCGGTCGGCGCGACCTCGCAGAGCCGCCCGAGGTACATCGTCCCCACCCGCTGGGAGAGCGTCTTCACGACCATCAGGTCGTGCGCGATCAACAGGTAGGTGAGATGCAGCCGCTCCCGCAGCTCCGCGAGCAGGTTGAGGATCTGCGCCTGGATCGAGACATCGAGCGCCGTCACCGGCTCGTCGCAGATCACGATGGCCGGCGAGGCGACGAGGACCCGCGCGATCGCGACCCGCTGGCACTGCCCACCGGAGAGCTCGCGGGGGAAGCGGTTGCCGTGACGCAGCATGTCGAGGCCGCCGAGGTCGAGCATCTCGGCCACCATCTGGTGGCACTGCGTGAATGGTCAGATATCGCGTGAAAGTTGTGACAGGCACTTCACGACTAGCGCGCGGACGCTTCACCCACATGTCGCGGTCCGGACGCGCGCATCTTTGTCGAAAGGCTCGTTCAGACGGACTCGATCTGCTCCAGTCCGTCGAAGCCGAGGGCCTTGATGAAGCGCGCGGTCGCGGTGATGAAGCGCACCCGCCCGTTCGGCCCCGCGAAGTGCTGGTGGTTCACGTACGGCGGGATCCAGATGAAGTCGTCCGCTTTCCACTCGAGCTTCTTCGGCTCGTCCGCCCAGCTCCAGGTGTAGTCCACGTCGACGGTGAAGGAGGGGTCCCAGTGCAGGTCGTAGCCCTCCCCTTCGAGCACGTAGATCACCTCCTCGGAGAAGTGACGGTGCTTGCCGGAGTGCTCCCCGGGCTCGATCACCTGGATGTACATGTCGAGCGCGTACTCGGTCGTCCCCATGTGGTCGTTGATCAGGTGCTTGAGGCGGCCCTGCGGGCTGTCCTCCCACTCCTGGTCCTCCGGGCGCACGATGCTCTGCAACGACGGGCGCTGCACCTTCATCAGCTCGGCCTCGGCGAGCGCCCGCTGATAGTGGACGCTCCCCTGGCGTCCGGTCCCGTCGAATCGATCCCCTTCTTTCACGGCATTCCCTTTCGCGAGTCCTTCCGGGCTGCCCGGCCCCCTGATCGCTGCGTCGGTGGCGATCAGCCGCCCGAGTAGCCGTGGTCCACGGGCCCGCCCTGGTCGATCACTTCCTGGGGCAGCCAGTCCTCGAAACCGGGGAGCGGCTCCTTCGGGGCGCGCTCGACGAAGCCCTGGAAGCCGAGGTTGGCGAAGAGGTACACCGGCTTGGACTTCATGATCAGCATCTTCGCCGGGTTGGCGTCGTCGGCGTTGAAGTGCTGGTGCACGCAGCCCGGCTCGACGATGCACACGTCGCCCGCCTGCCAGGGGTACTTCTTCCCGTCGTGGACGTCGTAGCCGTCGCCCTCGAGGATGTAGAAGGCCGCGGTGTTCATGTGGCCGTGCTTCTGGCTCTTCGCGCCCGGCGCGAGCAGCTCGAAGTGGCAGTGGAAGAGCTGGGTGAAGTCGACCGAGTCCGGGTCGATGAGGGTCTTGCCGTACATCTGGGGGCCGCCGGCCCAGGGTTTGCTGCTCGCCGGGATGACGCGCGGCGCGTCGATCAGCTTCTTGTAGATGTCGGAGTACTTGCCCGAGAGCTCCCGGACGAAGGTCCGCTGCCGCTCGGGGGTGCTCGCTGCCGCCCGCGCGACGTCGAGGAGCTCCTGTGCCGGAATCACCTTTTCTTCGTAGGCACTGGTCATCCGCGCCTCGCTTTCCTCGATTGGATCTCCAGGACCGAGGCGCTACGAGCGGGCGTCGGGGCTCCTCCGCACCCGCTCGTTGCGGGGCGGCCGGGGCCGGGTAGCTCGCGCGTCGTGCCAGCGTCGAGCCACCTTACCCCTTCGCTTGAGAAACTCCATGGAGTGGGTGAGGAGCGGTTTCGGGGTGTCCGCGACGCCGGCGCCGCAGGACTTTCGGTGGTTGCGCATCCCCTTCCACCACGGAGGCCCGCACGGCTCGCTCAGCCTGTCACCGCAACGCCGCTCCCACTGGCCGCGTGAACCTGAATCCCACCGAACCCGACGGCCGGCACGCGGGATTCGGTCGCTGGACCAACCTCCACCAAGCGCGCTTACGGGGTACCGCCCTCGAGGGGCTCATCGGAGATCATGGGATCGACGCCGACCGATTCGGCGAGCAGGCCGTGCGTTCGCACCAGCTCGAGCATGTGTTTCGCATCGCCGGCCCGGAGCATGCGGCCCCCACCGATGAGGCACGCAGTGTCGGCCACACTGAGCGCCGCTTCCACGCTCTGCTCGACGATGACGATGGTGCGCCCTTCGCTTGCGAGCTGCGGGACCGTTTCGAAGAGCAGTTCATCCACGAGGTTTGGCGACAGGTTGGAGGTCGGCTCATCGAGCAAGAGCAGCGTCGGCTCGGTCATCAGCGCTCGGCCGAGCGCGAGCTGCTTCCGCTCGCCACCGCTCAGCTTGTGCCCAGAGGATCCACGCTTGGACTTCAGTTGCGGAAACCGCTCGAGACAGGCTTCGATGCGCTCGGCGGTCATGTGACGTGGGAGTAGGTAACCTCCCATTCTCAGGTTTTCAATCACCGAAAGCCCCGGGAACACATCATTTAGCTGCGGAACATAACCCACGCCGCGCTGGGCGAGTATGTCTGCGCTGCAGCCGGTGACGTCTTCGCCCTGATGGAAAACCTTCCCCGCGAAGACGCGGGCGTCGCCCATGATCGCTTTCAAGATGGTGCTCTTGCCTGCGCCGTTCACCCCCACGACGGCGAGAATTTCACCAGCACCGGCCGAAAATTCGACCCCTACGACAACCGGCTCCCGATAGCCGGCCGCGATGCCAGCCACGTGCAGGCGCTCGGTTGAGGTGCCCTCGGACGATTCGGGTTTCACGACGGAGGCCCCGCCCGCCGTCCGAGATATGCCTGGCGAACGAGGTCGTTCTCGGCGACCTCGTCGAAGGAACCTTCGGCGATCGCCTCGCCATTCGCCATCACGATCACGACATCACAGACCTGTCGGATAAAGCCCATCTCGTGGCCAACAAGCACGACACATACGCCGCTGGAGCGCAGCGTCGCCAGATCGTCGGCTAGTCGAGCCACCAGCCACGGGGCCATTCCGACGGTCGGTTCGTCGAGCAAGATGACGCTCGGCCGCGCCATCAGGACCCTGAGGTATTCAACGATCCTTCGCTGGCCGCCGCTCAGCTCACCGCACCGCCGCTCGGCCTGGTCGAGCATCCCGAACTCGGCAAGCAACCCGAGAGCTCGTTCCGTCGAGGCGCGCTCATGAGATCGCCACTTCCTTCGGGTGAGTAGCGCCGACACCAGGCCCTCGGCGCTCGGCGACTTGGTCCCAGCGATCACGTTCTCGAGCACGCTCAGTCGCGAAAAGATTCTGGCCGTCTGAAAGGTCCTAAGGAGGCCCAACTCAGAGCGTTGGTGCGGTCGCAGGTGGGTGATGTCCCTCTCCCCCAGCAGGACGCGCCCGCTGGCGGGGCGTTGCGCGCCCGCCAGCACCGCAATCAATGAGCTCTTCCCGGCGCCGTTCGGCCCGATGATCCCCGTTACCGCGCCAGCGGCGGCGCGGACCGTTACGCCGTTGACGGCAACGACGCCGCCGTAGTGCACGACAATCTCTGTCCCCGACAGCGGTGTCCCCGGCGTCGCCCCTCCCTCCGTCAGGGAGGCCGAGCCCACACCAAGAATGCCGGTCACTGAGCGGGGCCCTCGTTCGTCGTCGCACCGGATGGCCCGGTTATTCGGATGGACTCCTGGCCGAGCGGACCCACCTTCTCAGGTGGAGCCCGCCCACCAAGTCGAAGCGATGCACGCTCCCGGAACGTGCCTTGCGGCAGGAACCACAGCACCGCCAGGTAGACGACCCCGATGAGGATCCACTGCAGCGAGTCAATCAGTCCCGGATAGCCGATTGCCGGTAGGAAGGACGGCAGTTGGAGCAGGATCACGCCCACGATCAAGGCGCCGAAGACCGCGCCGTACTCGCTGCCGACACCGCCAAGGATCACTGCCTGGAGGAGGACGAAGGTCTCCTGATAGTTCCAGGCAGACGGCGACCACGCACCGATGAACTCGACGAGGAGCCCGCCCGTCAGGCCGGCGATCATGCCGCCGACGACGAAGAGGCGCATCCGAACTGACCAGGCGTTGATCCCTAACGACGCCGCGGCCTCCTCGTCGTCCCGCAGGAGCCGAACCGCGCGACCGAACGGCGAGATGCTGATCCAGCGACAGAGGAGGAACACTCCACCGCCGAGGAGAAATGACCATGCGACATAGGCCCAGTCGTAGGCGGCCACGGAAGAGCCGAACACCGATCGAAGCGGCGCAGGGATGTTCGCGATGCCGTTCCCTCCGTTCAGGAACGAGCTTGTGTTCCCTACCAGCTGGTTGGCGATGATGGCGATCGCGAGCATCGCCGCCGCCTGGTAGTCGCGGCGCATCTTCCGCATGGTTGCCGGCCCGATGACTGCCGCAAGGAGACCGCCTACGAGCACGGCAACGATGAGGGGCAACGGAAACGGGAGGCTCGTTCCCCAGAAATATGTCTCGCTCTGGGCGACTCCCGTCGCTGACGAACCCACGCTGGTGAGTGCGGCCGCATAGGCGCCTGCCGACTCGAAAATGATGAAGCCAAAATTGACGATGCCGCCGAGGCCGAACTGCAGATTGAGCGCCAGTGCGCCCATGGCGTAGACGACGAAGTACACCGCAGTGAGGGAGAGGTAAAAGTTCATTAGCCCACTAGCCCATCGCTTCCGATTTCTCCCAGAGCTCTCCGAAGAAGCCTCGCGGACGCACCAGGAGCATCAGCAGCAGCACGCCGACCGCGATGGCAACGTTGAACGATCCCGCGCCGAACGAGCCGGCGATCTGAATGACGAGGGCGAGCACGAGCGAGGCCAGCGCCGCGTAGCCGATGGCACCGATCCCCGCGACCACGACGGCCGCGAGGATGTAGGGCAGGAAGTTCGTCCCCGTCACGAACGACACACTCAGATAGCTGACGGACAACAGGGCCCCGCCGAGGCCGCAGAGCATTCCCGATACGAACCAAGTCAGGCGAACCACGCGCTCCGTAGGGATCCCAGAGGCCCGGGCCAGCTGGCCGTTTGCAGCACTGGCGCGAATCCCGATTCCCAGTTTGGTGCGATGGAGGATTACCTCAAGGACAGCGACGGTCGCGAGCGCCGTGGCGACGATATACAGCTGTGTACTCGTAAAGATCATGCCCACCACATCGTGATTCCCGCCCAACGGGAAGACGAACTGGAATATCTCGCTGCGCGTGATCGCTGCCATGATGTAGTCGATGATCAGGCCGATCGCGACACTCACAATCGCCATCTCGAACAACCGCGCCCCTCGGCTGGCAAATCGGCGGATGACCACCCTCCCGACCAGAAGGGAGAGCAATCCCACGGCGATCGATCCGATCACGACTCCGACCCAGATCGACAGCCCCTGCTCGGTGGTGAGCAGAGCGGTGAACGCACCGACCGTCATGAAGGAGCCATAGGCAAGGTTCAGCACGTTGGTCATGCCGAACTGGAGCGAGAAACCGATGGCTGCGATGCTGAGGATCGCCGCCTGGACGATGCCGAACCCGATGCTCGTCACCAGTAGATGCAACTTGCGCACTCCGGATGGTCGTGGGCTGGACGAGACAACTACTCGGTGCCATGAGAGCCTTGGGGTCTGCCTCGCCTCTCTGAGACCCCGGTGGGCGCGACCTCAGAGCGAACGGTGATTTACCGCCGGGCCGTTGCTCAGCTGCTCTGGATCTTTTGTGCGGAGATGAATGCCCGCTCGACGTAGTTGCCATGCGCGTCGACGCCCTCGACGACCTGGCCGCCGTACGAGTTGTGATACGTGTTGAAGTCAAATGGCCCGCCGGGACCGATGTAACGGATCGACTTGCCCTGCTTGAGGAGTTTCACTCCCTGTGCGTACGTATAGACGACCGTCTTCCCCGCACCGGGGTTCGCGATGGACATGATCTCCTTGTTGAAGACCGAGCCCGTCACGGATTTGGCTGCCGTCGCTGCGAGCGCGCTCAGAACCACCGTCTGATACCCGTTTGCCGTGTTGGGGCTCGTGAGATACTTCGACGGGTCGGGGACTTGCCCCAGCGCTTTGGTGCCGAGAAGCGACTTCTCGAATTGTGCCGTCGACGCGTTGGGCTTGGCCGCAGCATTGCTGACCGTGAGGTATTCCTTTGCGAACTGCGTGGCGCCGACGCCCGATCGGAACGGGTCCATGTAACTTGTCTGCACCCCAGCTTGTGTCGCGATGAAATGAATGGTGCCAGTGTGCTGACGCGTCAGCTCCCCGAAGAACGTCGCCGCAGTGGTGGGGTCAGTCTCCGTGAAGATCACCTGAGGGTTGGTGGCAACGACGCGCGCGACCTCTGACTGGTAAGACGGCTGGTCCGGGGAGACATTGAGCTCCGAAACTAGGTTGAGATGCAGCGATTTGATGCCGGCGACAATCCCCGGGAGGTCTCCCTGTGAGCCCTGGTCAGACCCGAACACCGTCGCGACCCGCAGCCAGCCCTGCTGCTTCGCGTAGATCGCCATCGCGACCCCGTTCGCCGCATCGGGCGCGACAGCCCGCCAGAAGTACGGGTAGTGGCTTCGATCGAACTCAGATTGCCCTGCCGCGGACATCATGACGAGCTTGTCCGTGTTCAGCACCGGAACGATCTCCGGCCCGGAGTCTGAGCCTGGTCCGATCAGGAAGAAGATGTGGGAGGTCGTGGCGACGAACTTCGCGACATTGGTCAGGGCATCGGCCGGGTCGCCCTTCGTGTCGACGGGGTCTACGGCAATCTTGTGGCCGAGTACGCCGCCGTCCGCGTTGATCTCATCTGCCGCGGCGAAAGTCGAGGACTGCGCATGGAGGCCGATGAACCCCGAACCTCCGGAATACGGATAGACGACACCGATCGCGATGGGATATGGCGTCGCCTGAGGCCGGGACGACGCGGAGGCGATGCACGCTGTCGAGAGCAACGTCGCGGACGAAAGCAACGCGGCGGCGGCGCGGACAAGGATCTTCGATCGAGACATGTTCCCCCCCTTGACTTGCCTTGCATCCCCCAAGGCGTCCGATTCGATGTTGCCCTGCGATTTCTATCGTAGCCGGAGATACTTTTCAATTAATTACCCCCTACGGTTGTCACTTGTCAAACGACCGCATGAGTTGGTCCCACGCCCAGGACCACGCGTGGGACGGTCGCTGGATGGTCGGCCGAGGGCTGATCGGCACTCCGCGCCACGGCTCCGCCGCGGCTCGTGGTGCGCCACGCGCTCCCCGCGCGCGCCCCGAACCATCCTCGACGTTCGACCGGCGCCCGCGCCGCCGTTCGAGTTGGATCACCGCTGGCCCCAATTGAGACGCCGGGCTGTCGGCCACCATCCCGCCTACGCTCCTAGCGATGCGCACGACCGGGCTCACTCCGCCGCGACCCGAGCGGCCGCACCGCGGCGACGAGGCCGCGAGTGACGCGCTCGAGCGCGAGCTGCTCGCCACGCTGCACGACGTGCTGCGGTCGATGACCCGCGACATGAAGCGGGCGATCGCCCCCTTCTCCCTGTTGCCGAGCCAGGCGCGCGTGCTGCGTCACCTCGACCCCGAGGGGCCGATCTCGATGCGCGCCCTCGCGCACCGCCTCGGCTACGACCCTTCCTTCGTCACCGCGACTGCGCGCATCCTCGAGGACCGCGGCCTCGCCCGTCGTGAGGTCGACGAGCGCGACCGGCGGGTGAAGTTCCTCGTCCTCACCCCCTACGGCGAGGAGATCCGCGCCGGCCTCGACCACGACTTCTTCGGCAACCTCCCCCGCATCCGCCGACTGAACGCCACCGAACGCGCCGAGCTCTTGCAGCTGCTGCAGAAGCTCGTCGGGAACGTCGCGCCCGGCGGCGAGGGCGCCGAGGACTGAACCGAGGAGCCGCCGCGCGCACCGAGCACGGCATGACACGGATTTCCTGCATGCGGCCGGTACCCTTTTCGCCGTGGCCCCCCGACGTTCCGCACCGCTTCATTCGCCGCGCCGTGAAGGTGACGAGGAGTTCCGCGACGACACGGGGCGGGGCGACGGCCGGCGGCGCAACGGGGAGCGGCGGGACCGACCGACGCGCTCGCGCCGCGACCGTCGCCGCCGGGCGGCCGTCGCGCGCAGCCGCGGCCAGCGCATCCGCCGCCGCCTGCTGTTGAGCTTCGGCTCCCTCCTCGGCATCGCCGTGCTCCTCGCCGCCGGCCTCTTCGCCTACGGCCGCTGGCGCTTCGACCAGATCGCCAAGGTCGGCGTGAACGGGCTGGCGGAGCGGGTCGCGAACGAGCCCTTCGACGTCTTGTTCATCGGCTCGGACTCGCGCAGCTTCGCCACCACCAAGCTCGACTCCTCTGCCTACGGCTCCTCCTCGAGCGTCGGCGGACAGCGCAGCGACGTGATCATCGTCGCTCGCATCTCCCCCGCGACCCACCAGGTGAAGCTGCTCTCGATCCCCCGCGACACCTACGTCGACATCCCCGGCACGAGTGACATCGCCGGCCCGAACCGCATCAACGCGGCCTTCAACTCGGGGCCCTCGCTCCTCGTGCAGACGATCACGAACGCCTTCCACCTGCCGGTGAGCAACGTCGTCGAGGTGAACTTCCCGGGCCTGCAGAACATGGTCGACGCCGTCGGCGGCATCTACCTCAACTTCCCCGACCCGGTGCGCGACCTCAACTCCCACCTCGGGATCACCCGTACGGGCTGCCACCTCGTCTTCGGCTCGCAGGCACTCGCCCTCGTCCGCAGCCGCGACCTCTCCTACGAGACCGGCGGCGTGTGGCACTACGACGGCCTCGGCGACCTCTCCCGCATCCAGCGTCAGGACGCCTTCTTCCGGGCGCTGCTGCCGCGCCTTCGCGACGTGGTCGGCAGCCCGACCCGTCTCAACAGCCTCCTCGGCGCGGCGACGAAGAACCTCATCTTCGACAAGTCGCTCACCGAAGGAGAGCTCCTCAGCCTTGCGCAGCTCTTCCACGCGATGGGTTCCTCGGGGCTCAGCACCGAGACCCTCCCGACGATCCCCTGGACGACGCCCGGCGGTGCGGACGTGCTCCTCCCCGCGGCGAGCGCCGACGAGCAGATGATCAACCAGTTCATCTCCTTCGGGACGCCGCACGCCACGCTCACCGCCGCGCTGACGGGCCCGACCCCCGCGACGCTCACCGCCGCCGGCGACAGCGGCGCGGTGACGGTGACGACCGTGCCCTCGAGCGCCTCAGGCGCCGATGTCGCCACCAACACCCAGAAGGAGCCCTGGAACCCCTACCCCTGCGCCCCGTGAGGCGGACGACCCCGATCCTCGCAGCCCCTCGCGCCTGACGCGCGCGCCGCGCGGCCGGGTTGCTCCGGCCCGCGGCCCGCTTTGCGAGAGGATCGCGGGCGATGACCCGCTCGGCACGCCTGCTCGTGGCGCTCGCCCTCAACCTGGCACTCGTCGGCGGTCTCGCCTATGTCGGCGTCACGGCACACTCGCTCGGCGTCCTTGCGGCGGGAGTCGACTACCTCGCGGACGCGGCGGCGATCGGGGTCGCGGTCATCGCGATCCGGCTCACGGCGCGCTTCCCGAAGGCGAACGCGCTGGCTGCCGCGGTGAACGCGGGATGGCTGTTCGTGCTCAGCCTCCTCGTGATCGCGACCGGGATCGAGCGACTCGTCGCGCGCACCCCCGCCGTGCACGGCCTCCCGGTGCTCGTGATGAGCGCGCTCGCCGCGGTCGTGATGATCGGCGCGGTGCTCGTCCTCGGGGTCGACTTCGACGGTGACGACGACAGTGACGAGGGCCTCAGCCACAAGGCGGTGCTCCTCGACACGGCGGCGGACGCGGCCTCCGCCCTCGGGGTCGCGACGGCGGGGGCGGTGATCCTCGCGACCGGCGGCTTTGACTGGCTCGACCCGGCGGTCGCGCTCGCGATCGCGGCGGTCGTCGACTGGCACGCCTACGCGCTCTTGCGCGAGGCGCGGTCGTCGCTCCGCGGCGAGCGGCGAGCGTTCGCCCCGTAGCCGGAGACCGCGACCCGCGACGCCCTCGGGGATGACGACGGGCGGATCGTCTCCTAGGGTGCGGCCAGGTGACGGAGGCCGGCAGCAGCGAAGGGGGAAGCATGGGGGAGATCCCGCATCCGGACATCACCCGCCTCTCGGGGGACTCGCACGTCCTCGAACCGAAGGACCTGTGGACCTCGCGGCTGCCGGCGAAGTTCCGCGAC